>JAAGOD010064469.1_pt1 | contig 15476 bp, 11 predicted proteins | sample 8389681 | NCBI WGS metagenome assembly JAAGOD01 (sample SAMN13964374, study PRJNA552185) | sponge metagenome | biome: deep-sea hydrothermal vent fields; feature: spots directly above weak diffusing fluid; material: seawater and sediment | host: Tedaniidae sp. KZ-2020 ... | reverse complement strand
TGTCGCGCAACGACCCGGTGACGGGGTTGCGCGTGTTTCATTCCGCCGAAGAGCGCGGGTTAAAAATAGAGCAAGGTTGTTTTACCCGCGGCGCCCCGTCTTTTCCTTATTTGTTGCCGCTGGGCGCGCATTTGTTTTTGTCGGCGTTGGACGAAGATGTCAAAAATGCGCTGGACAACGGCGTGCCGGCGGCGCATGTTGTCGGCGGTGCGGCGGGTGCGCGGGCGGACGACGGAATTTTGCGCATTGCTTTTGACGGCGATGCGGTATTGTTTAGCGACGAATCGGAGCGCGTCAACCAAGAGGAAGGGTTGGACGCTTTTTGCGAAAACGAAAAAGTAAAACGTCTTGCGCCGCTTTTGCCGGGGCCGCTGGAACCGTTTTTTAACGCGCTGGCGCGGCTGCAAAACAAACTCGGAAAAGAGCGCGGCAAAATCCGCACCGCGCTGGTAACCGCCCGCGGCGCGCCCGCGCACGAGCGTCCGATTCGGACTTTTATGGAATGGGGAGTGGAAGTAGACGAAGCGTTTTTTATGAACGGGCAGGACAAAAAAGATATTGTAGAAAAATTCGGCGCCGATTTTTTCTTTGACGACAATGTGCGTTATATTAAAGGCATGCCGCAAGGCGGGCATGTGCCGTCCGGCGTGATTAACGAAGGCAAAAAATAATGATGGCGCAAAGCGGACGGCGGGCGGAGTTGTGGAACGGCAATTAATGTATTTCCGGCGCGTTAACTATTGATGAAAAAAATTTTACTTGTCGGCGGCGGGCATTCGCATGTGTTGGCGTTGTTGCGGTTGGCGAAAAAACTTCCGCAAAACGCCCGCATTACTTTAATTTCCGATTCGGAATTTGCGCCGTATTCGGGGATGCTGCCCGGGTTTATTGCGGGGCGGTTTTCGCGCGCGGAATGTTTGATAAACTTGCCCGCGTTGTGCAAAAAAACCGGCGCGGTTTGGAAATGCGCGGCGGCGGCGGCGGCGGATTGCAAAAACCGCCGGATAGAATTGGCAAGCGGCGGCGCGGAAGAGTTTGATATTCTTTCCATTAATACCGGCGGCGCGCCGGTTTTGCCGTTTGCCGGAATTGGCGTAAAACCGGTTTTGCCGTTTATGGATTGGTTGGCGGCGTTGCCGGCGGCGCCGCAAATTGCGGTCGTTGGCGCGGGTGCGGGCGGCGTGGAAACGGCGTTGGCGTTGCGTTATCGGTTTCCGGCGGGGCGCGTTTTGTTGGCGGGGATTTCGTTTTTGCCGGCGGCAAACGCGGGCGCGCGGCGGCGTTTGCGCGCGGCGATTAAATCGCGCGGCGTTGCGTTTTATGAAGGCGCGGCGGAATCGTTTTTGGGCGGGGAAATTATGTTGCGCGGCGGCGGGCGGATTTTGGCGGGGCATGCGGTTTTTGCGACTCCGGCGGCGGCGCCCGGCTGGTTAAAAAACGGCGGTTTGATTTTGGACGAAAACGGTTTTATCCGCGTCAATGCTTTTTTGCAAACCGAATCATCGCCGGCGATTTTTGCCGCCGGCGATTGCGCCGCATCGGGCGCGCCCAAATCCGGGGTGGTCGCCGTCCGCCAAGCGCCGGTGTTGGCGGACAATATTTTGGCGGCATTGGCGGGCAACCCGCCGCGCCCGTGGCGGTTGCACAGCCACCTTTCCATTCTCAACACGGCGGACGGGCGCGCCGTTGCCGAGTGGGGCGGTTTTTCGGCGGAAGGGAAATGGGTGCGGGCGTGGAAACAATATTTGGACAAAAAATTTATGAACCGTTTTGCAACTTAAATGTTTTTCGCCTACAATGTTTTTATGAATATTTTTCCGGACAAAAAATAGGGATGGCGGATTTAAGGGAATTTACCCGCGAATTGCGCGCCGCCGCCGATATTGCCGAAGTTGTCGGCGAACGCGTTGCGCTGCAAAAACGCGGCGCAAATCTTTTCGGCTTGTGTCCGTTTCACGCCGAAAAAACGCCGTCCTTTTCGGTTAATTCGGCGAAAGGGTTTTACCACTGTTTCGGTTGCGGCGCAAACGGCGATGCGCTGAATTTTATTATCCAAACCGAAACGGGCGGCGATTTTTTGCAAGGAGTGGAATCGCTGGCGCGGCGGTTGGGAAGAACCATGCCGCGCGGCGGCAAAGAATCGGAACTTTCCGAAAAACTCGGCGCGCTGTTGGAACGGGCGCGCGCGCATTATTGCCGGGTGTTGGAAGAATCTCCGGCGGCGTTGGAATACATAAAAAAACGGGGGTTGCAAAACGATGCCGTTGCGCGGTTTGAAATTGGTTACGCCGCGGATGGTTGGGAAAATTTACCGGCATCCATGCGCGAAAATCCGGCGTTGTTGGAGCAGGCGGGTTTGCGGCGAAAAAAAGATTCGGGCGGCTACGATTATTTTCGCAACCGCTTAATGTTTCCGATTACCGAAAGCGGCGGGCGCGTGATTGGTTTCGGCGGGCGGGCGTTGGACAATAGCGAACCGAAATATCTTAATTCGCCGGATACGCCGGTGTTTTCTAAAAAGCGCGTCGTTTTTGGTTTGCCGTTGGCGCGCGAAGCGGCGCGCGAAAAAAAACGCGTCATCGTTGTTGAAGGATATATGGATGCGGTGATGTTGTCGCAGGCGGGATTTGCCGAATCGGTGGCGGTGATGGGCACCGCGTTGTCGCCGCAACAGGCGCAAAGAATCGGGCGCATGGCGGATAATATTGTGCTGGCGTTTGACGGCGACGATGCCGGACAAAATGCGGCGTGGCGGAGTTTAACCGGAATTTTACCGGCGCTAAAAGACGGGATGGGCGTTTCGTTTTTGTTTTTGCCGGAAGGCGAAGACCCGGATAGTTTTGTGCAAAAACACGGCGCCGATTCTTTTGAAACTGCTATTGGGCGGGCGGCATCGCTGGGCGATTATATGGCGGCGCGGTTGTGGAAAAACACGGCGGGCGAAAACACCGAAGCGCGGGCGAGCGCCGCGCTGGCCGAAGGCGAAAAATTAATCCGTTTAATTAACGCAAACCGCGCGCCGTTTATGCGCGAAGTATTGTCGCGCCGTCTGGCGGAAGAAGCAAAAATTACGCCGGAAAGTTTTCACCGCGCGGCGGCGCGCGGCGGCGCGAAAATGGGAAACAAAAGCCGCCTCAAAATGAATTCCGAAAGCAGTGTGCTTTATAATTTTTTGTGTTGTTTGGCGGCGCGTCCTTCTTTAATAAAAAGTATCGCCGAAAATTCGCCGTTGCCGGGCAACGAAATAGAATCGGAAATTGCGGCGGCGGTGATTCATTATTTGCGGCGGCATCCGGGCGCGGACGGCGAAGAAGGCGAAGCGGATGTCGCCGCTTATTTGCACGGCGAAGGATACGAAACGCTGGCGCGGCAAGTGCGCGGGACGGCGCGGTTGCGGTATGTGGCGGGCGACCCGGAAGCGGATTTTTTATTGTTGGCAAAGCGGTTGGCGGACGAACACGAAAAGCGAACCGGCGCGCGCCGCCAAAAATTTTTGGCGCAAATTCCGGCGATGCGGGAACCCGGCGATTAATTTTGTTTGCCGTTTTTGCCGCAATGCATTTTGCAATGTATTTCGGAAAAAACGCGGCGCGCCGTCTAAAAAAAACGGATTCCAAAAAGGGCGGTTTTGCCGGCGGCGTGCGGTATTTTTATTTATTCCATTTATAATCGGCAAAAGATGAATCTTGCCGCTTTTTTATTGCGCCGTTTGTTGCAGGGCGCGTTGGTGATGTTGGCGATTAGCGTTGTCGCATTTGCCGTCCGCGACGAATTGGGCGACCCGTTGCGCGAACTTGTCGGGGAATCGGTTGCGGAAGAAGAGCGCGAGCGGTTGCGCGAAGAAATGGGATTGCGCGACCCGTTTTTTGTCCAATATTGGCGGTTTCTCAAAAACGCGGCGCACGGCGATTTTGGCGATTCGTATTTTTTTAAGCGTCCGGCGTTGGATGTGATTTTGGAAAAATTTCCCGCCACTTTTGAACTTGTAATGTCCGCGGCGTTGCTAATTGCTTTGTTGTCGGTGCCGGCCGGCGTGTATTGCGCGGTCCGCCCCAAAAGCGCGGGCGCGCGCGCCGTGATGTTTTTTTCCGTTATCGGAATTTCGGCGCCGGTGTTTTTGACCGCGATTTTTTTAATTTATGTTTTTGCCGTGCAGTTGGATTGGTTGCCGTCTTACGGGCGCGGCGAAATTGCGCCGTTGTTTGGCTTTTTGTGGGAAAGTAATTTTGCTACTTTGTCGGGGCTATCCCATTTGTTGCTGCCGACCGTTGCGTTGTCGTTTATTATGTTGCCGTTGTTTATCCGTCTGATTCGCGCCGAGATGATGGAATCGTTAGCCGCCGATTATGTGCGGTTTGCGCGCGCCAAAGGCGTCCCGCTGCGGCGGATTTATTTTGTGCATGCGCTCAAAAACACGATGCTGCCGGTAATTACCGTCGGCGGCGTCCAGTTTGGCGGATTGCTCGCCTACACTATTTTAACCGAATCGGTTTTTCAATGGCCGGGCATGGGGTTTTTATTTTTGGAGGCGGTTAACCGCGTCGACCCGCCGTTAATTGTGGCGTATTTAATTGTCGTCGGTTTTATTTTTACCGTTGTTAATACGCTGGCGGATTTTATTTATACGCTGGTTAATCCCGCCGTCCGGATTGGCGGCGGGGCGGCGTGATGTCCGGTTTGCGGCGGCGTTTTATGCGCGACCGTCCGGCGCAGTTTGCGTTTGCGGTGCTTTTGGCGTTTGCCTTGGCGGCGGTTTTTGCCGGCGTTGCGGCGCCTTATAATCCGTATAACCCGCTGGAAATAGATTTGCTGGATGCGGAGACGCCGCCGGCGTGGGCGGAAGACGGCGTGGCGCATTTTTTGCTTGGCACGGATGCGCAAGGGCGCGATTTGTTGTCGGCGATTTTATACGGGTTGCGGATTTCCATTTTAATCGGCGTTTTTGCGGTATTGTTGCAGGCGTTTTTGGGAGTCGCCGTGGGATTAATTGCGGGGTATGCGGGCGGGCGTGTTGACGCCGTCCTGATGCGAATCGCGGATATTCAGTTATCGTTTTCGCCGTTTATGGTGGCGATTGTGGCGTTGGCGCTTTTTCAGGCGTTGTTTGGGGCGGAACGCTACGAAGACCTCGCCGTTTATATGTTAATTTTGGTTATCGGGCTTGCCGAATGGCCGCAATACGCCCGCACCGTCCGCGCCGTCGTGCTGGCGGAAAAGGAAAAAGATTACATTGCCGCCGCCCGCGTTTTGGGGTATCCGCCGCTCCGCATTATTTTGCGGCATTTGTTTCCGAACACATTGGCGCCGGTTTTGGTAATTTCCACCGTGCAGACGGCGAATGCGATTATCAGCGAGGCGTCGCTTTCGTTTTTGGGGCTGGGCATGCCGGTAACGCGCCCGTCTTTGGGGTCTTTGATTCATGCGGGATTTGAGTACATGTTTAGCGGCGCGTGGTGGCTGGTGCTTTTTCCGAGTGCGGCGTTGGTGTTGTTAATTTTGTCGGCGAATATGTTGGGCGATTTTTTGCGGGATGCGCTCAATCCGCGCAATCCGCCGTCATGATTTTGCGGGCGGACAATTTGCGCGTCCGGTTTCCGCATCCGGAGAATCCGGAGGGAGCGTTGGAGGCGTTGCGCGGCGTTTCTTTTTCGGCGGCGGCGGGCGGGCGGCTGGCGATTGTCGGCGAATCGGGCGCCGGAAAATCGTTGGCGGCGGCGGCGTTGCTTAATTTATTGCCGCCGCCGGGCGAAATTACCGGCGGCGCGGTGTGGTTTGACGGACAAAATCTTTTGGAATTGCCGGAAGAAAAAATGCGCGCCGTGCGCGGCCGCCGGATTGCAATGATTTTTCAAGACCCGATGACCACGCTCAATCCGGTGTTGACCGTCGGGCGGCAATTGACCGAGTGTTTGGAAGCGCACGGCATTGCGAACGGCGCAAACGCCCGCAAAATTGCGGCGGCGGGGTTGCGCGAAGTTTTTATTCCATCGCCGGAAGCGCGGATGAACGCGTATCCGCACGAACTTTCCGGCGGCATGCGCCAGCGCGTTGTTATTGCGGCGGCGTTAATTTGCGGACCGGCGGTAATTATTGCGGACGAACCGACGACGGCGTTGGATGTTACGATTCAGGCGGACATTATGGCGTTGCTGGCGGAGTTGTGCAAAAACCGCAACATGGCGTTGATTCTCATTACCCACGACTTAAGTTTGGCGGCGCAGATGACCGATAATATTGTTGTGATGTATGCCGGATTGGTGGCGGAACAAGGCGCGACCGCCGAAGTGATTTCCCGTCCGCGCCATCCATATACGCGCGGGTTGCTGGCGTGTTTGCGCGGGCGGGGCGGCGGCCGGTTTTATCAAATTCCGGGCAACATGCCATCGTTGGATTCGGTGCCGGCGGGGTGCGCTTTTCATCCGCGTTGCCGCCATGCGGGCGAACTTTGCCGCGCCCAAACGCCGCCGTTGGAGGCGGGGCGGTTGCACGCCGCCGCCTGCCATTTTGCCGATGATATTGCCGATGACCTTGCCGGTTGAAGCGCCGTTGTTGCGCGCGGAAAATGTCGCCAAACATTTTTTGGGCGGCGGCGAATTTGCGCGGCGCGAAAAGGTGCGGGCGTTAAACGGCGTCAGTTTGGCGGTGCGGGCGGGCGAGGCGTTTTGCGTTGTCGGCGAATCCGGTTGCGGAAAATCAACATTGGCGCGGGTGATTGCCGGACTGCATGCGCCCGATTCCGGCGCAATATATTTTGACGGCGCGCGCATAGACAATATTTCGGCGCGGCGGCGGCGGCGGTTTTGCCGCGCCCTGCAAATGATTTTCCAAAACCCGCACGGCGCATTAAACCCGCGCATGAAAGTGGGGGAGATGCTCGCCGAAGCGTTGCGCTTTCATTTCCCCAAAGAAAGCGGGCGGCGGCAAAAAGCGGCGGCGGCGTTGGAAGCGACGGGACTCGCGGCGGATGCATTGGAGCGTTATCCGCACCAGTTTTCGGGCGGGCAGCGGCAGCGAATTAGCATCGCGCGGGCGTTGGTTACGGCGCCGCGTTTTATTATCGCCGACGAACCGATTGCGGCGTTGGATGTTTCGGTGCAGGCGCAGATTTTAAATTTGCTCGCCGAATTGCGGCGCGCGCGCGGGTTGGCGTATTTGTTTATCACGCACGATTTGTCCGTGGTGGAACATTTTGGCGACCGGGTGGCGGTAATGTATTTGGGGCGCATTTGCGAAACCGCCGCTTGCGCCGAATTGTTTGCCCGCCCGCGCCATCCATATACGCGAATTTTGTTAGACGCCGCGCCAAAAATCGGCAAACCGCCGCGCCCCGTCCGCGCCGCCGGCGAACCGCCAACGCCGCTTAATATTCCTTCCGGTTGCCCGTTTCACCCCCGTTGTCCGCATGCGTTTTCGCGTTGCAAAACCGAAATTCCAATTTTGCGGGCGGACGGCGAATCCGCCGTTGCCTGCCACGCGGCGGAAGAAGGGCGGATTTAATCCCGTCGCCGTCCAAAAAAATGTTTGCTACGGACGTGTTTTTCGCTAAATTTTGTAAAAATAATTAAAAAAAGTTAATTTGGCGGATTTTTGTGGTAGAATTGCGGCATGAATATTATTGAACAATTGGACGGCGAAGAACTTGCGCGGCTGAACAAAAATATTCCGCCGTTTGCCGCCGGCGATACGGTCGCGGTGCGCACACATGTGGTTGACGGCGCGGCGCGGCGGATTCAAAATTTTAGCGGTATGGTCATCGCCCGCCGGGGGCGCGGCATTCATTCTTCTTTTATCGTCCGGCGGATTTCTTCGGGGGAATATATGGAGCGCACTTTCCAAACTTATTCGCCGCTGATTGCAAGCGTGGAAGTGGAGCGCCACGGCGATGTGCGCCGCGCCAAACTGTATTATTTGCGGGAACGGAGCGGCAAATCGGCGCGCATCCGCGAAAAACTCGGCCGCAAAAAAACAACCAAACCCCGATAATCCCCGATAACTTTCGGTAATGCCCGCCGCCGCCGCCCTAAAAAACCAATCGCATTTTGACGACCTCATCCGGGTTTCCCGCGAACTCTCCAGCGGCAAACCGTTGCCGGCGTTGTTTCAAGGCGTTATTGACATCGTTTGCGAATCCACCGGCGCCGAAGGCGGAACGCTTTATATGTATGACAACAAGCAGAACACGCTAAAAGCCGTGCTGCTGACCAACCGCCCGCTCAAGATGAACAGCGTGGTGGAAGAGTTTGACCCGCTGTCGGTAACCGGATTTATTGAAGTGCCGCTGGCCGGAGACGGGCGGACGCAATCGGCAAAAGTTTCGGCGTCCGCATTTTTGCGGCGGCGGATTATCGCCGTGGAAGATGTCAATAACAACGCCGAGTTTGATTTCGCCGGCGTCCGCGCTTTTGACGCGCAAAATAATTACAAAACCGAAAGTATTATCGCGTTGCCGCTGGCCTCCAACAATATTTCGGTCGGCGTGTTGCAGGTTATTAATCCGCGGCGGGAGTGTTTTAGCGCCGAATATGTTGAATTTTTGGAGGCGCTGGCCGGACAAATCGCCATCGCCCTCAACAATGCGGTGCTAATTAAAGAAGGCGAAAATTTGCTGGGCGCCATTGTGCAGATGATTAGCATGGCGATTGACGAAAAATCGCCGCACACCGCCGGACATTGCTACCGCGTTACCGAATTGACGATGTTGCTGGCCGATGCCGTGGCGGAAGAAAAATCCGGAAAATACGCCGGTTTTACGATGACCGAAACGGAGCGCGAAGAACTCAGAATGGCGGCGCTTTTGCACGATGTGGGCAAGGTTATTACGCCGACCCATATTTTGGAAAAACGGACAAAATTGTATTCCCTGTCCGACCGCATAGACATCTTAAACGAGCGCGTTTATATGTGGAAAATAAGCGCCGAATTGGACGCGTTAAAAAAAGCGTTAAAAAAAGCGGGGCGGGAAGACCTTATCGAATCCGCCGCCGCCGAAGACCCGTTGCGCGAAGACATTACTTTTTTGGACAAAGTCAACAAAAGCGAAGTTGTGATGACGCCGGAAAACATGCAAAAACTGGAGAACATTTCCAGCCGCACGATACTGCGCCCGTCCGAAGAAGCCGGGCCCAAAAAAATCATTACGCGCGGCGACCTTTCTAATTTGCAAACTTTTCGCGGCACATTGAATCCCGAAGAGCGCAAAATTATGGAAGACCATGTCCGCAGCACGATTCGCCTGTTGTCTTCCATTCCGTGGCCGAACAAATTTTCGCGGCTGGTGGAATACGCCGGCCACCACCACGAAAAAATGGACGGCACCGGCTATCCAAACAAAATCGGCGCCGAAGAAATGTCGGTGCCGGCGCGGATTTTGGGCATCGCCGACCGGTTTGAGGGCATGAGCGCGCCCGACCGCCCCTATCGCAGCAAAAAAATGAGTTTGTCGCAAGTCATTAAAATTATGACATACATGTCAAAGGACGGCGAGATTGACCCGGATTTGTTTAAGGTTTTTCTTGACAGCAAAATTCATGTAGATTACGGGCGGCGGTATTTGGAAGACGCCCTCGTGGATTGCGATTGACCGCCCGCCGGGTTGCGCGGTTTTAATTTTTAATATTTAGAATTATTGCTCTTTGGCGAGCGCCGCCAGCTCGCGTTTTGCCGCGTTTTTAATGCGGTTGGAACGGGACAGCGTTTTGGTGTTCATGTCGTATTTTTCGGCGATTTCCAATTGCCGCACGGCGCGTTCAAAAGCGCCTTCCTGCATGTGCGCTTCCGCCAGCATAATATTGGCGTCCGCATTTTTGTTAAGCGCGGTTGCGGCGCGCGCCGTTTCGCGCAAGACATCGGCGCGTTTTCCGATTTCGGGCGGCAATTCGTCTTGGAGGCGGAGAACGCGCATGTATTCGCCCGCCCGCCGCGCCGCGACAATTTGCCGCACCGCCAGCGATGAAGACATCGGATGCGCGGCGCGGGCGGATTGAAAAATCGCCGCCGCCTGTTGGTGTTCGCCGCCGCCGCTAAAATAATCGCCGCGCGCGGCAAGAACAAAAGGATGTTCGTTGGCGGCGAGCGCTTTTTCCATTTCGGCGGTGAGTTTGTTATCGCCGCTTTTAGTCGCCGCCAAAAAAAGCCCAAATTGCAGTGCGCCGCGTTTTGCCCCGGCGGCGGACAACAATGCGCGCCGTTTGCTTTGGATTAAATCGGGCGAAACTTTGTCTAACACCGAAAGTTTTTGGCGCAGCAACAAAAAATCTTCGCCGTCCGCGGGGGCGAATTGCGGCAAATTTAGCAGGCGGTCGCGGATATAGGCGGCGCGGCGGCGCGGCGCGGGATGGGTGGAAATATATTCGCTGGGGGCGCCGGCGAGGTTGCCGAGTAGTTTTGCCATTTGCCGTCCATCGCGTCCGGTTTCGGAAAGAATTTGCAATCCGATGACATCGGCTTCGTGTTCAAGTTCGCGCGAATGCCCGTAGATTTGTCCGGTAATAATCCCGCTACCGCCGACAATAATACTTTCGCGCAATTCCGCCGAACCGGCGAGCAATCCGGCGATAAGCAACGGCACGCTAATCGCCGAAATAGTTTCGTCCAATTCTTTTTTACGCTTAAAGTGGTTGAGTTTAATATGCCCCATTTCGTGCGCGATAATGCCCAGCAGGGCGTCTTCGGTTTCGGCGATATCCCACATTCCGCGCATCAGCACGATGAGTCCGCCATAATGGGCGAAGGCGTTAATTTGCCGCTCGGCGGAAGTAACAATAAGAAAATTATCGCGCGGCGAAAGCGTTTTGGCGGCGCGGGCGTAATAATCGTCAAAATCGGGGTCGGCGACGCGGGTTTTGCCCAACAAAAGATTCGCCAACCGCTCGCGCACTGCTTCCGGCATATTGCTATATGGAAAAAAATCTTCGGGACCGGCGGGGCGGAGATTTGCCGGGGCGGAGATTCCGGCGGCGGCGGGCGCGATTGCCGCGCCCAAAATTCCCGCCCGCCGCATAAATTCCCGCCGCGAGATACCGCCAGCAAAGAGGGAAGTTTGACATGAACAGATTTTTCGCAACATTTCCGCATTATAGCACGGGCGGAGATTCCGGCGGCGGCAATGGCATTGGCGGAAATTGGCGGCGGCGAAATTGACGGCAACGGAATTAGCGGCGGCGGCGCAAATTTGGCGGAAAGGCGGTTTTGGATGCGGCGTGGTGCGGGCAGTTTTGGTGCGGGGTATTATTGCGTCATCCGCAGTTTCCGCCGCCGCATTTTACCGAGTTTTTTTCGGACACCGCTATTCCCGCCATTGCCAATTATAAAATTTTTCCATTATAAAGATTTTCCAATCCTGCGAAAGCAGGATTAAGGTGTCTTTAACATTGCTAAAATCGCCGCTGTTGCTGGATTCCGGCTTTCGCAGGAATGGAGAATCTTTATAATCGGCGATGGTGGCGGGAATTCCTTCTGACTTTCTCGTTCCCACGCTCCAGCGTGGGAACGAGAAAGTAGAGGGGCGGCGGCGAATTTGCGGGCGGGATTTGCCGCCCAAATCCCACGCCCCCCACGCTGTCATTCCCGCGTAGGCGGGAATCCAAAATGCGAAAAATTTGCGCGGTGTTTAACTTTTGTCGCTCCCTCTGTCTCTCCATTCCCGCGTAGGCGGGAATCTCTTTTGCCGCCAACTTCGGATGAGATTCCCGCTTTCGCGGGAATGGAGAATCTTTATATTTAACTTTTGCCTACGCCGCCGTCATTTTGGATTCCCGCCTTCGCGGGAATGATGGCGTAGAAGGGCGGGGCGGAATTTGGCGGCGGTGAAGAAAAAGGCGGCGGCGGAAATTGCGGCGTAGAGGGGCGGTGGAGGCAAAATTGGCGGCGGCGGATTATGGTATAATCGCGGTGTGAAAACGCAAAATTATATTGGCGGTGAATGGACGGATTCCGCCGAAATGCGGGAAAATATTAACCCGTCCGAGGTTTCCGATATTATCGGGCATTTCGCGCAGGCGGACGCCGTGCAATTGGATGATGCGGTCGCCGCGGCGCAAAGCGCGCAAAAAATCTGGGCAAATACCGGTTTGGAAAAACGGCGCGCAATGCTTGCCGCCGTTGGCGCGGAATTAATGGCGCGCGCCGCCGAATTGGGCGAATTGCTGTCGCGCGAAGAAGGAAAACCGCGCGCCGAAGGCGTTGGCGAAGTGTTTCGCGCCGGGCAGTTTTTTGATTATTACGCCGCCGAAGTGTTGCGGCAACTCGGCGAAAACGCCGATTCGGTGCGCCCGGATATAGAAATAGATGTCCGCCGCGAGCCGGTGGGCGTGGTCGGCGTTATTTCGCCGTGGAATTTTCCGGTTGCAACGGCGTGTTGGAAAATCGCCCCGGCGCTTGCTTTCGGCAACGCCGTGGTGTGGAAACCGGCAAATTTAACCCCCGCATCCGCCGTTGCCGTTGCCGAAATTATCGCCGCAGTTTCCGCCAAATTGGATGCGCCCGCCGGAATTTTTAATTTGGTTATGGGCGGCGGCGAAACGGTCGGCGAAGCGCTTGCCGGACATTCCGGTATTGACGCCGTTTCATTTACCGGGTCTTTGGCGGTCGGGCGCAAAATCGCATCCGCTGCGGTCCGCAATTTAACCAAATTGCAATTGGAAATGGGTTCCAAAAATCCTTTGGTAATTACGGACGATGCGGACATGGAAACCGCCGTCCGCCATGCGGTTGCGGGCGCTTTTGGCGGCACCGGACAAAAATGCACAGCGTCTTCCAGATTAATCGCGGACAAAAAAGTTTATGAAGAATTTGCCGAAAAAACGGCGGCGGCGGTAAAGGCGTTAAGAGTCGGGCATGCGCTGGACGCCGAAACCCAAATCGGTCCCGTTGCGAGTGCGCAACAATTGCAAAGCAATTTTAATTACATGAAAATCGCCAAAGAAGAAGGCGCGGAAATTATCTGCGGCGGCGGTGCGGCAAAAACACCGCACGACGGATATTATATGTCGCCGGCGTTGCTTTCCGGCGGCAACGGCATGAGAATTAACCGCGAAGAAATGTTTGCGCCGGTTGCCTGCCTCATCGCCGCCGATTCTTACGAACACGCGCTTGCGCTCGCCAACGACACCGATTACGGATTGGCGGCGGGAATTATTACGCGCTCGCTTGCCCGCGCCGCGCATTTTCGCCGCAACATCCGCGCCGGTTGCGTCATGGTTAATTTGCCGACCGCCGGCACCGATTATCATGTGCCGTTTGGCGGGCGCAAAAATTCTTCCTACGGCGCGCGCGAACAAGGGCGCATCGCCGCCGAATTTTACACCGCGGTTAAAACCGCGTATATCTTTTCCGGCGCGCCGGAATGATGCGCCCGGCGCGCATAGATTGTTTGCAGTATTGCAATTGGAACCGGGAACGTTTTTTGGAAATGCGGGCGGGCGGTTTGGACGCCGTTCATGCGACGGTGTGCTACCACGAAAATTTCCAAGAAACGGCGCAAAACATTGGGCGTTGGAACGCGCTGTTTGGCGAACACTCCGATTTAATCATGCACGGAAAAACCGCCGCCGATGTGCGCGCCGCGCAAGAAAGCGGCCGCACCGCGGTTTTTTTTGGATTCCAAAACTGCTCGCCGATAGAAGACGATATTCGGCTGGTGGAAATTTGCCACGCGCTCGGCGCGCGTTTTATGCAACTCACATACAACAACCAATCGCTGCTCGCCGGAGGGTGTTATGAAGAAACGGACGGCGGCATAACCCGCATGGGGCGGCAAGTTATCGCCGAAATGAACCGGCTGGGAATGGTCGTGGATATGTCGCATTCGGGCGAAAAATCCACTTTGCGGGCGGCGGAATTGTCGGCGCGCCCGATTGCGGTGACGCATGCGAATCCGGCGTTTTGGCATCCGGCGCGGCGCAATAAATCGGATGCCGTGTTGCGCGCGCTCGCCGCTACCGGCGGCATGCTTGGGTTGAGTTTGTATCCGCACCACCTAAAAGGCGCAAGCGCATGCACTTTGCAAAGTTTTTGCGAAATGGCGGCGCGGACGGCGGAAATTACCGGCGCAAAAACTCTCGGCATCGGTTCCGATTTGTGCCGCGGCCATCCCGATTCGGTCGTGGAATGGATGCGCGCGGGGCGGTGGAGTAAAACCGCCGATTTTGGCGAAGGAACCGCCGCCGCGCCCGGGTTTCCGCCGCCGCCGGAATGGTTTAAATCGGCGGGCGATTTCGGCAATTTGGGCGCCGGATTGCGCGCCGCCGGTTTTGACGAAACCGAAACGGACGGCATTCTCGGCGAAAACTGGCGAATGTTTTTTGAACGCGGTTTTTCTTCGGCGCCGTGAACGCGGCGCCTCTGCGTCCGCCCGCGGAAGTCATGCGCTTGCCGGTTTTGGGTTCGTTTTTTCAGACGCGGCTTAGTTTTATGCGGGTGCTGTTGCGCCGTATTAAAAAAGAAAATTGGCGGTTTGAACGCGCGCTTTGGCAAATTGACGGGAAAGGCGAAGGCGTCGCCGTTTATCGCGCCGTCTTGCCCGCGCGCGAATATTCGCTGGCAGTATTTAGCCGCGATTTGCCGCCGCACAAACGTTCCGACCGCGTCATCGCCGATGCTTGGGACGCGGCGTTTACTTTGTTTGACGGGCGCCCGTCGCGGCGCGATATTGCCCGCATGCAAAAACAAGTGCCGTTGCAGGAAGCGGGAAGAAACGATGCGCGGCAACTTGTTTTGTCGCGCGCCAACCGCAGCGCGCGCGCGTTTGACGCCGCCGTAGATTCGCTTGCCGGCGGGCGGCAACCGGCGGGCGGACCCGGTTATCTTATGCGCACTACCGCCGTTTATGGCAACGGCAAATTCGGTATCGCCGACCGCGCGCGCATCGCATGCCGCCCCGAATTTGCGCCGCCGTTTGCCGCCGAAATGTTGGCGGTTTATATGTTCCGCGCGTTTCCCGCGGATTTGGCTGAACACTTGGCGGCGGCGCGTTGTGCAAACGCCGCGCGGTTTTGCCGGGCAACACGGCGGGCGTTGGGAATCGGCAATTCCACCGGACTCGGCATGGCGCCGTTTTTGGTTAATCACCCGGTATTGTTGCACCGTTGGATTGCCGCCCGCGAAACGGCGTTGGCGCGCGTCCGTTCCCTTGCCGCCGCCGCCCCGGAAGCGCGCCGCATGTTTTTGCGTTTAATTCCGCGGGCAAAAACGCAAGTGCAAAATTGGCAAACCGAAGACGGCGGGCAACAAAAAAAGAATGCCGCATTGTTGGGCGGAATCGGCAAACTGGAGCGGCGTTGCGAACAAAAAATATTCGCGCAATTTCGTCCGTGGAACGCGTTGCATGAATGGGGGGCGCGCGCGTTGGCGGCGGAAGGGCGCGAGATGTTGGTTTCTATGTTGTTGGAACCGCACGGCGCATTGGTTGACGAACTCGCGGCAAAAATGGCGGGTGGCGAATCTTTTGCGATTGACGGCGGCGTTTCGGTCGGCGGCAT
>JAAGOD010057124.1_pt1 | contig 15480 bp, 32 predicted proteins | sample 8389681 | NCBI WGS metagenome assembly JAAGOD01 (sample SAMN13964374, study PRJNA552185) | sponge metagenome | biome: deep-sea hydrothermal vent fields; feature: spots directly above weak diffusing fluid; material: seawater and sediment | host: Tedaniidae sp. KZ-2020 ... | reverse complement strand
GACTCTGTGTACAGGAAATTGGAAGAGCAGTATTCCAAAGTGAAGGACATTTTGAGCGAGTTCACAGCATGGCAGAGTCTCCCTGAGAGAGAAGGTCTCGAGAAGTTCAGTGAAGTCCACTCTTCTCTGTCCAGCATCCCTCCACTGTGCAGTGGTGCCTGCTTGCCCCAGGAACACCAGCTCTCCCCAAAGATATCCTTTGAGATGAGCAATCTTTCAGATATGCTGACGTTCGGTCAGCTGGGGAGAATAGTGTTGGAAAGCTCTGTCGACTGCAAGGGAAGATCCAGCAAAAATAGTGGCAGAAGCTCTAGCATGGATCCAGAAGGAGATGTACCTCCGAACAGGAAGAGAAAAAAGACTATTTCTTTGGAGCTTTAAAACTGGTTGCGAATACAGTGGATCTCTTTTTTGAACACATCAAAGTTCTATAACATCATGGATGTAACAAAATCACTGTATAATTAATCCTTGTTGCAAGATATATTAAAACTCAATAGTGGTGGATAGTTCAGGATGATGTGAGAATGGGTGTGCTTGCTGTGACAGTGGTGTGATAAATGATACGGACATAAAATTGAACGATGGACACAAAAATTAATAATTCTCATACCCTATGCTGTTCTCGTTTCCCGAGTCGGATTCGTGTAAGGCAGGGTCCCTCCCTGGGCTGGACGTGTACAGTGGGGAGAGACCCATGCTGTTTGGGGGTGGGGGTGGCTGCGCTGACCCGCTGCTGGAGGGACGACTGGGAGGCTGGTTGGCCGGGGCTCCTAGCTGACTCTGGAGGAGCCATCTCTGGTTCTGGTACTCGCTGTCCTGGGTGTGGTAGCCTCCGTCCTGATAGCCACTGTCCTGATACCCAGTGTCCTGGTGTCCGCTCGGCTGTGCTGGCAGCTGCTGGCCTCCGTCAATTGAAGCTGAGGAGAGCTGGTGCGTGATCTGGTTCACGTCTGCCTGAATAGGAGACACTGCTTGCTGTAGCTGCTGCTGTTGCTGCTGCTGCTGCTGTTGCTGCTGCTGCTGCTGTTGTTGTTGTTGCTGCTGCTGCTGCAGCTGTCCAGTACTAGATTCACTGCCCCTACGAAGGAGTGGTTGCCCTCCGCTATATATTTCCGGCGAGCTGATCTGGTGGTTCTGTGGTGCATATTGTTGTTGTTGTTGTTGTTGCACCTGTTGCTGATTCCGTGGTGTGGACTGTGAGATTGGCAGCTGTTGAGAGGGTGGCGTCTGGAGAGGCAGCATTGGCGGAGGGGGAGGGGTAGGCCCGTGGAGCAGGGAGTGGCTGAAGGTGGGCTGCTGTTGCCTGTAAACTACCTGCTGATGAGGTGGCTGTGGCTGCTGGTAGTTCTGAGGAGGAGCTGAGCGCAGCTGTCCAGAGTTGCTGCTCCTGCGAAGGACTGGCTGACTTTGCTGCTGGACAAGCTGCAGTTGGGAGCCAGAGGGGGACTTTCGGATCACCTGCTTCACGGGGACCTGGATGACCTGTCTGGGCGGGGATTTCCGAATCACTTGACCCGCAGGGACCTGGATTACCTGCTGTGTGGGGGCCGGAGGAGGGGGAGGTGGCTTCTGGATGACGTGGACAACCTGTGGGGGTGGGGGGGCCGCGGAGACCTGGATGAATTGAGGGGGTGAGGATGCGGCTGGGACCTGGAGCACCTGAGGGGAGGCTTGGACGACTTGTGGAGGGGGCTGGGCCTGCACCACCTGCACAGGAGGCGGGGATTGGACCAGCTGGATTTGCGCTGGCTGTTGCTGCACCCACTGTGGTACCGGCTGCTGAATCAGCACTTGCGTGGGCGGCTGGACCTGGTTGGTTGGAACGACGCTGATGACTTGAGCGGGTGGCTGTGGCTGGTAAGGGAACTGGGTGATGGGGTGAGGGTGAGGGGCCATTGAGACAGCTGACATGGCAGGGGGCAGCTGATGGAACATTGGATTGAACCCTGAAGACACAGCCATGGAGGGATATCCGGGGGTTGAAGGTGAAAATGGATTGAGGGGTTTGAGTGGGGGCACCATACCTGGTGAGGCATAAGGGTTCATGCCCGCTGCTGACATCGGCATAACTGGATTAACCGGTTTCATCACCCCCGGCGACATCAGTGGATGGGAGCTCCCTATGAGGGAAGGAGGCGTGGTCATCGGGAAGGAGGGACGTCCAAGGGGACCGCTCATCCCCATCATTGGAGCCCCTCCCACTCCTGGGGTGAGAGCCCCACCCATTCCTGCCCTACCCCCCATCCCCATGAAGGAAGGAGTGCTCATTGGGAACTGATTATACATGGAAGTCTTGCCAAAACCTGAAACGAAGAGTATGACATGAAATTCATACTAGTTAGGTGGGAGCAGCTTGAGAGTGAGCCACACACAGCTCTGAATCCCTTTAAAACATCTGTGTTTTGACCCAATGAATACCGCCAGCCTGGTTCTGGGCCCTCAGCTCTGTTATTCCCAACACTATTCACTACCGTGTTGACCAGCACCGAGTATTCACACCTACAGGAATGCCTAGAATCCTTACCCGTGCATGCAAGCAAGGGTAGACAGCTTCTAGCTGGCTGCTTAGCTAGCAAAACATGGGCACCTCACATTACAACGGAACTGATAACCATTTGGAACGATCATCAGTCATGGCTTGCCGTTCATAGCTAGCTACTGTATAACGTTTATGCTATCTCTGCACCTTCCTCACTGCGTGTCATGATTATTCCAGCTGCTTGCTAGCTAGCTTATTAAGGTCACTTTAATGTTAGCAACTTTGACCTAGGTTGACCACAGGCAACAAGCTAGCAGGTATAACTAACTAGGTAGCTAGCTAGCTACAAAGGTTAGCTAGCTAGCTACCAGCTAGCCAAGTTGGTAGCAAAGTTAGCTAGATCTAGATAGCTAGCAGCTACTGTTGTATCTATTCTTACTTTTTTGGTTGAATCCCTGAATTGGATCTCGGTGCTGTAGGTAGCCCGCCTAGCTTCAGCCTTCAGCTTTGCAACACCAGCCCCTCCTCCTTCCAGCTTTGGAGAGCTCTTGTGACCCCAAGCTTACTGAGCATGCGCAGTATACCAACAGGAATTCACAGGTTAAAAAATTGGATTAATAATGCAATGTATACACAATAATGGTTCACGATAATTAACTAGTCAGTGTTTAGGACCAGACAGACTCCCTGGAGGACCCAGTGAGAGATGTGGTCAGTGGTGGACAGGTCAGCGTCAAACACGAGCCCCACCCCCATAGCATTGCGCCGCTCTGAGGTGGTGTAGACTGGGGTTCGGAATGTATTCTGAAACAACCAGCACAGCAGTAATACTATGGCAACGGCTTGATATTGTAGCCAGGCTTACAACTAGCTTCAGCCGGTGAGCTTCAATTGGGATGACTCTAAGGATGGGCAGTTCTTCAGTCAGGACTTTGGGCAGCGACTTCATCAAGCAGCCTCGCTTCAAATCCCATTTCGCACCTTCCAAATAGAGCCCACTCACATAGCACCCCGAAGGAGCCTTCTCTGTCACTTGGTCTGGATGCATGTACTAGAAAATGAAAACAAACTGCTTTAGATGGTGTTAGTTTTTTCTGACTGCCATTCGCACCTCGGTGACGTTGGTGTAGAGGGTGGATTTGTCCAGCGGCCACTGGTTCTTCCTGCAGGTGGCCTGGACCAGAGCAGTCACGTACGACTCAGGAATGTGGAGACCGGACAGCCACATCACATATGGCTCACCATCAGTCACCTGAAAATGTAGGATAATTTGAATTCTGCTCTTTTTGCCATCTTACGAATGTAAAAAATAATTGGTTTCTCACTTACCCATTTCACGTATTGCTCGTTTCGCTTGAGGAAGTGCAGAATCCAGTTTCCAAGTGATTTGAGTGTGGCAGGTGCCAGAACCCTCCATATGGAGGGGATCTGGCCGTTATAGAGGGACCGAGCCAGCTCGTCCAGCTCAGCACTCATGCCGACTTCACCAGCCAAGGCCTGCGAGGAAAGTTCAAGGTTCACACACAGAGAGAGATAGAAATTTAAGAGCTGACACAACCTTTTGCAAATTGTTCAAAGATATTCCCATCCTTTTGATGAGCTTGTTGTATCGCTCCAACTCTTGCAACAGGACAACTGAGGTGGGAGAAATGACCTCGCCAAGCTTTTTACGAATCACGTCCAGTTTAAACAACTCTGGCAACTTTGCCTGCAAAGGGAGAAATCCAAACCTCAATGCATTACTTGCGAAATTGAATCAGTCAGAGATGACTCACTTGTATGTCTGAGGCAATATTTCCGATGAAGTCTTCTCTGCTTATGCCGCTGCTGGCCTCGCCAGTCTGAGGCTGCAGCTCCACCAGCTGGGCCCACATCTCCTTCGTGGCATGAGTGAAGTAGCCAATTTCAGCGTTGGAGTGAAGACCAAACACCTGTGGGGTGTTCACTAAAGGGAGTTCCTCGATGTACTCCAGATACTGATCCCTGGTGCCGTCTGCAGGGATGACATAGTCGACTTCCTCGTCCTTGTAGAAATGGAACGGCTGGAAGGTGTCGAATATAAAGTCTCCCATGTACTCGTCCATGTAGGTCTTCAAGACTCGTCTATCAAAGTCATCAATAGCCCTTCCTCCATACATCACCTGGACCCACAGTGCTGGGATCACTACAGGACAAGAACTCTACTGTACCCACCTCTCCAATCAGGTACTTGAGGGAGCCCCAAGGGATCTTGGTTTCCCCGCTGTCAAAGGCCTTGTTGAGGTAGGTGGTCATCACGTCCATGCACACTCTGAAGTCGGACTCGTTGAAGTCGTACGACACATTCCACCCAATCTACAAAAACGAACAAAAGGTTCGAAATCGGGACATTGAGAGTGCTCCTAACATACCCGGCCATACTTCCTTCTCTCTTGCACGACAGCATGGAAGAAAGCCAGCGTGTAGACTAGAGGCTTGAAGGATGGATGTGGACAGGAGTCCTTCAGAGTGGAAGATGGGATCTTGAAGTAGGTGTTTCTAAGGTTGAGTTTCAGTCCATTCGGCGGCTCTGTCACCACCTTCAGCGATTTCTATTCAAAACAAAAACAATACATCCTGTTCTGTTTGACCAGCGAGCAAAGTCAAGACCTGCAGTATTCCTATGGGGAATTCTGATGTGGGGGCCGTGGTGAGCCACAGCCTGAAGTCAGGGTGAGGCTTGGTCATGGATTCCAGAGCTTTCTCCAGCTTCTTAAGCCAGCGAATCAGCAAGTGGCAATTCTGCAGCATCAGCCAGTGTCCCCTCGCCGAAGCCGTCTCCAGCAATTGCAGAGCAAGCTACAACCAAAAAGAAACACGATTGTAAAAAAATGAAAAATGGAGATGCTGTTGGCTGACTTTTTCCTGGCCTTGTCCCATGGCGAGGAACTTGAATCTGTTTCCACCGTAACCCTTCATCTCGGCCAACTTTCCAAGTTCTCCGGCCGGATCAGCCCCAGGGCTCAGTATGAAGACAATCGGGGAGAACGGTGTGGACTGATCGAAGACGCTCTCCAGGCTGACCACGGGAGGGGTGACATATTGCTCTCCCATGCGGGCAGTGACAAAGTTGGTGATGGCTCTGTACACCCTGTCCACTCTGAAGCAGCGCAGCAGCATCAGGGCCTGGAGGTCCGTCAAACCTTCCTTGAACATGCCAGGGAAGGGGTACGACTCCGGTGTATCCAAATCAAACCACTATGGAAACAAATTGCCAAAAGCATCCTGGTTAAGATTCTGTCCATCTCAACCACCATCGTTATAACATGGCGATACTTAAATGTTTTGAATTCACAAATTTTTCTACTAGCTACCTTTTTCCAAGCAGATTCGTTCTTTTCGATGCTGTCAGCCAGCGATCTGAAGACCTCAGAGTGTGTGGTGGTCAGCTTCATGATGTCTTCCCAGCCCTGGTCTGGCATCCAGTCGTGGGGCTTAGGACGAACATTCTTCTCAAGCGAAATATTACCCTACCAAGAAAACAAAATGTCAATTTTTGATCACCTTCCCAAGAACAAATTTCACTTTGATCAACTTTTCATCATACAGACCTTGATAAAGAAATCCAGTTCTTCGTGGTTGAGGGAGCTTTCAACCTCCTGAATCTTTGTCGTCATTGCAAAGGAGAAGAGCAGCTTGTGCACCTCAAACAATCCTGAACGCATGAAAAGAGACTGCTTCTTCAACAGACAATAATTTGCAAAGACTCTTTACCTGTGCAGGCGTAGTTATAGACATTCAAAGTCAAGGTGCTGATAATGTTAACCAGCCTCTTGGCAAGATGCTGATCAGGCAAACTCCTTCGGAGGGAGTGATTGAAAACCTAAGAAAAAAAAGTGTGGTTAGCCCAGTGAATGGGGCTGGCGGCCATGCATAGATCAAGTGCTTGCCAGGAGGTAGGAGTTGAGGGAGTACTGGTACATGGAGTTGATGGCCGCCATGCCAGAGAGCACGAAGAAGAGGACAGCTCCTCTCCGGGCAGCCGGCCTGTACCCATCACGAAATACCTCAATCTCCTTGGCTGTCTTTTCCGCCAGCTTCAGCTTCTCGGTCACCTACGCAGAAATCACTTGGCTCTAATGCACATCTGAAAGAGGCCTCCTTTACTTACTTCCGATGCTTTTTCTTTAGTCTCTTCCAAGGTCTGCACCAATTCAGCATTGTCCAGCATGTTGCCAGTAGAGGTGGCCAATTCACGGAGCAGTGTGTCCTCCAGAGACTTCAACAGGCGCTTATTATCACTAATCAAGAAGACACAGTTGTAGGGTACCTCTAGTTGAGAAGATTGGGTTGTCTAGCACTGACCTGGTCTCCTGGATGAGCCTTTCCCTCTTCTCCTCCAGCTCCTTCCTCTCAAAGCCGACAATGACACTGAGCAGCTGGTCCTCCAGGCCCTTCAGCGTCACCGTGTAATTGATGATCATGGTGCGACCAAAAATGGCAGGAGTGTACTTGGGATTGGCCAGCTTGGTGTTCAGATACAACCTATAACATGGAGAAAAATTGAGATTGAAGCTAGTATGTGAATAGGAGGGAAAATGACTCGATTCTCACTTGAAGCTAGGGTCGAAGTCAATCTCTTTGTCTCCGAGCATGATGGTCTGCTTGTTGCCGGATCCCTTGGTGTTCCTATCCAGGACAGAGTCGATCACAGGGTCAATGTACTCATCCACGTCCTTGAACATGAAAGGGTACCCAAACTTGATCGCCAGCTCAAGCTGCTTGAGAAAGTCTGGATTGTTGAATGTGGAGATTTTCAGGTTATTCTTCTCTTCCTTCTTCTTGATCCAGTTGAAAGCCTGTTGCTGAGGGTCGATGCAGAGAGGGTAGCGCGTGGCCTGGCTGGTCAGGATCCCATTCTGAATGGAGAGCTCGTCTGGAGGTAGGGACTCCGATATCCATTTACTGATCTCAACGTCATTTGTCAGCATGCTCTCCAGCTTGAAAGGTTGGCTGAATGGAATTTTCTTCTCGATGACGTCAACTTGCCAGTTATTGACAAGGAGGTTGTGTCTGAATTCCCAGGAGAAGGCTCCCAGGTAGCTCAGAAAGGCTGAGGAGACAAGGCAATCGCCCAACAGCCGAATGCGCTGTTTTTTCAACTCCTCCAAGTCATCTTTCCACCTAGATTACCAATATTATTACAATCGGTATCCAGATCTGGACGAAATGATTCACAAACCTGGCCTTTTCAGAGCTGAGTCCGGAGATGAGTTTGCTGGCAGCCACCAGCCTTCGCTCCATGATGTCTGCCTCTTCTTGCAGGGCCCTCTTCTCGCTCATAGCTGCCTCGTACTGCTGACTCAGCTCAGACAGCTCAGTTTTGATGCTAGCCAGCTCCCTCTGAATCTTTTCCAGCTCACGTTTGCTCAGCTGGTAGTTCCTTTCCAAACGTGCCACCTAGTCACACAAAACCACCAAATGTTTTTCGTAAATTTTTCGCCCACGAAATTTTCCACCAAATTTTTCCGTACCTTCTCTCTCTTTGGCTTGATGGTCCTGGCAACACTGCAGTAGCCCAGGACAGCCTTGACAAACTTGTAGAGCCCTCCACCAGCTGTACTGATGTCCTTCATGCGAGCATAGTCAGTGTCCATCTTCTCCATGCTGAGTGCCACACTCTTGACCTGAAAGCGAAAAATTTTCTCCTAAAAAGTGAGATCTTCATGGATTTGAGTCTGTCCCAACCTGAGCTTGTGTGATTCCGTCCACGTCCATGTGCTGTAGGGAGGAGAGGAAGTTTGTTTCGGCCATCATGCCTTTGGCGACCTTCCAGTTGACCTCTTTGTACCCTCTCAAGACGACAATGCACTCGCAAACTGTCTGCACTTGCTTGGGAGGCTTGGCAAAGGATCTAGACACAAACCAATCAATGAGAATCTGTAACTTCGTACGACTTCATTTTTCTACCTGATTTCCGTGACATCGTTCTTATTGAGGTCACTGAGTGCAATACGAGCTTCTTCTAGAGCAGGAAGGGCCTCTTCTAAAGCTTCCTCAGCCTCCATTTTCTCAACTATAATCACCTAAACAAATAAAAACATGCGACTATAATGATTTTCTCTATAAAAGATAGACGTTCGAACCTTATTCTGTTCTTCCATCTCGACGCTCTTTGTCTGTGCCAGTAGCTGCTTCTCCCGCCCAATCTCTGTTTTCTCCGAAATGCCCTTCAGGAGTTCCTCACAGGCCTCCGACTTTTGCCCAACTGCCTTCTTCTGCACCTTGAGTTTCTCATTGAGGACTTTGATCTGTTCGGATGCCTCCATCAGCTTTGTCAGCCCTCCGCCCAAGCGTTGGCACTGATCCAGCACAAACTTGTCCTTCTCCTGCAGCAGTTTGATGTAGGTGCTGACAAAGTCCAGGTAGTTCTTTGGCGTGATGTGATTAACCCTTCGTAGCTTCTGCAGGAACTCCTTGCTGCAGTCCCCCACGGAGAGATGGACGTGGACCACGTGGTCCACCACTGCTTGGCAAAGATCATTGGGAATCAACTCATTCTGGAAAAAGATTAGTTTCAAACAATTTATTGGAGGATAAAACTCCTAGTATGAAAAGTGGGTATATTTTACCCCCTGTGGAAACTCTGGGCAAAATTTTTGTGGATTACCCCACAAAATTTAGATTGATTTAGCAAATTTACTTCGGCTAGGAATTGGCTGGCCACTGCGTGCAGTGCTTGCTTGGGCCACGCTGTGAACCAGTCGATGGAGACGTTGTTGACGAGGCCAGGGAAGTTTCTGCAGCGTGTCTTGAGGACGTCACCCACTGGAGACATGGCCAGGACAATGTGCATGTTGTTGACGGACTTCTGGATGAAGTAGTTCCACACGCTCTCCTTGGTGGGGGGCATCCCAGCCTTTATGGCCTCCTCACGGACCTAAACACAGCCAGAAAGAGAGGATAAGCACACGCAAAGGGTGGTCCGAAGGTGCAGTGGGTACCTGTCCGATCACAACCTCCTTTTCGTCATCAGGGAAGAGAGCAGGGACCATGCCTGACGTCAGCATGTTGTTAATGGACTCCAAAAATCCTTCTTGCGCCACATGGCCATCAGTGAATAAGAAGACCACCTACACCAAACAAACAAACAAACAAGGTGAAAATTAATTTTTTGCGTCCTCTAAAATTTGGTGGTGGACGAAAATTTTGATTCTACCTTTTTGTTTTCGATTCCGAGTTTGTGGTAGAGCTGCTTGAGGTCTTCCCTGAACTCCTCCTCACTGTACCCCCGGCTCAGGGTGATCTCAAATACTTCACACCCCGCTGCAAAGGCAGCCAGACGAGCCAAGCTCTGCCGGCCACTCCCCCCCACGCCCACCAGGAGGGCGTGGCCCTGGTCCATCCGAATCACGCGGTGGATTCGTGTCAAATGCTCCAAAGCATTGTCAAACAGAACCAACTTCATGGGCTTGTACTTCTCATTGTATTCTTCAAGAATCTGGAGTTTGAAAATTGCAATCTCGAAGTTTTAGCATGCATTACAAACATACGCACCTCCTGAAAGAGTGCCTTGGTGGCATCAAAGTCTTGGATGTCTTCATAGACTCTTGGCTGCTCTGGAAAGAGGGCAGTTCGAAAATCACCATACAGCAACGGCTCACGGAGTGCAACCTAGAAATTTGGAAGAGCAACATTTTCTCCTAAAACCATGCAGTCGTGAATGAGTTTGATAGCATACGCACCTCTGCATGGGAGGGAAAGTATTGCTGAAGGAGTTCCTTCATGTGTTCGGAGACCAAATCATGATCTTTGTCGTTTGTGAGCCTGTCGTAAAACACTCTCAGACACTCGTTCCTCCAAACACGCACAAAGTTTGCCGGGTCGTTAAAACGGTCTGGAGTGGTGAGGAAGAGGCCGTGGTTGATCCGGGAGAGGTCTCGCAGGTTGAAGATGTAATGAAACTTGGAAGGTGTTGGTGGGAGATCTCGAACCACTCTATTATACAACTCCATGGTAGCATTGGTAATGGGCTTGGCCAGTTCCTGAATCTCTGTAGCAAAAGAAGAAGATATTTGGGGTCAAAAATTTCGCAGATGCAATGCATCTCACATCACTGACAGTACTGACCTTTATTGAATGGTATGAAGTGTCCAGTGATGATGGATGAGTAGATATGATAGAGTGACTTGGACGATGGGAAGGTCACGTTGTACACACTGAAGAGGGACACGAATCTCGGGTCCACTTCATTACGTCCTCCACCAGCCTAAAGTCAAGGAAAAAGCTCTCCTGAGTGTGGCCTCATTTTAGGGGTGAATTTGTACCAACAAGTGGCAACGAACCTTTCCCATAGCAGCAATGAAGAAAATGTCCTTGAATGTCTTCCAGTTGAGGTCCTTTTCGCGGTCGTACATGCCTCCCTTCTCCAGGAGCAGTTTGAGCAGCGCAATAGGTTGCTGGGTGCCATACGTGTCAACCTGAGGCATGTTCATGTCGTCAATAAAAATAATCAACTTCTTCCCTACAGAAAAAAAATTTTTAAAAGAATTTTTTTTTTTTTTTTTGAGCTGAGCTAACCGAGAGGTGGTCCAAAAGTATCTTTCGTCCTCTTTTCAACATTTGCTTCCAAATTTCGCTGGACATCCATCGAAGTTGTTCGTGACGAAAAGTTGACATTCAGCAAGAGCTGCATTCAAAGAGCATGGATTCGGGCAAAAATTTGGTTGCCCCCTCAAAAAATTAAATTTTAAGCTAAGGTGTCTTACCGTCGTGTCAGGGTCAAGTTTCCTGAGGAAATTCTGAATGGTGGCAGTTTTGGAGGTGCCGGTCTCTCCCACAAAGACCACCGGCCTCCTGATCTTCACCATCAGCTCCAGCAGCCACGTGTTACGCATTGTGTCCACCGTGGGGACCAGGATCTCGTGAAACTTCAATCCAGCTTTGTGCTCATAATCCGGAACCTTATCTGCCCACGGGACCCACTTGCTCTTCTCAGGGTCAAAGTAGTACTCGTACAGGGTGGGGTAATGAATAGGGATCTCCCCTGGACCAGCCACAGCCCCGTCTCCTGGAACGTCCGTCAAACATGCAAGCTTCTTGACGTAGGTGTCAAAGACCTTCCGGCTCTCTTCGATGAGTGCGGCACCGAGGGAGAGGTAGAGTGCGGTGAGGAAGTAGCACTCGAGGACTTCGGAGCTGATGCTGAGGCCCCCAGTCTTCTCCTTCCCTCCCTCCTCCTCGTTGGAGGGCAGCAGAGCGTTTAGCACCATACAAAGCTGACACACCTATTAATTATCACCAATGAAGGTACTGCACAGTGGTAAAATTTTCGAGAAGGCAAATTTTAAAATTTTTTCGTGGTTAAAATTTTTGTGGTTTCATCAATCTATAAAATCCTCAAAAATTATTTGCTCCTCGAAAAATTTTCGGTAGCAAGGTGTTACCATGTTGAGATTTGAAAGAGGGACGATTGGTTTGAGTCTCTCCGACTGCCTGCCATCCACAACGCCCTCCAGGATGAGGGAGATGCACAGAGGGACGTACTTGTCAAACAGCCTCGTAAACTCTGCCCTGTCATTTTCGCTGCTTATTTCGCTGAGCCAGCGCTCCCAGTAGGGCTTGTAGCCAAGGTTTTTAGGGTCTACGTACACCATACCACACCGAGACACGGTGGATGGACTGGCATACTGAAGATCGCCAACCTGTAAAAGTATACATAGCAAGGAGAAAACATTACCTAATGGACTGAGCGAAATTTTTCCCTGCAAAATTTTTTTCCACCAAATTTTTCATCCTCACCTCCACAAGAAGAGCACAGTGCTTTTGCAATCTTATTCTCTCTCCATTTGCAAGAGTCAGTAGGCGATTATCGTCCATGACAGAATTCATGTTTTCGACCCAGAGGGCGTCCACATCACCATCAAACAGAATGTACTTCTTCTCCTTTTTGTCAGTGGGCTTGTTGATCTCACGGAAGATGTTGGAGAGGAGCCCGTCAGTCCAGTCTCGCGTGATCGGGTCCAGAATGCCGTAGAGTTCTATCACATTGCAGGCCTTGGGGTTCATAGTATACAATTTGGTGGTCATACCCAACCTGAAAAAAAAGTTTCAATATTTTGTTCAGTGTTATGGGATGGTGGAGCTGACTTTGTTTGAGCCTTGGCGAGAGTGTTAATCACAACAGACTTCCCGCCTCCAGTCGGTCCCACGACCATGGTGGTATGCCGAGTCAGCATCGTTTCATACAACTGGACAACTTTATCTGCCTACAAAATTCGATTATTTTTTCATTACATTTCAGGACAACAAAGAAAGGAATTTCACACCTGTTGAGGGAGAAGCACAAACTTGCCGTTGACCAATGCAGCCTCCACTGCATCATTGAACTTTGGGTAGCGTACCCTGGGGCAGTCCAGGCCGGGAAAGAGATCTCCAATTAGGCCCAGGAACAGAGGGACATCCTCAAAGACAAACTTTGGGAGGTTCATGTCACGGAGAGCTCTCATGAGCACCATATCCTTCACAAAGACCAAAATTTCAGTCAAATAGAATTACTGGCATTTATGTATGGTGATTTACTTCATTCAAGTCGAGAGAGCCTCTCTTGAGTTCTCCTGCCATGACCAACACTGCCTTCAGAGCACGCAGACCAAAATCGTAGTGATACTGACGTGACAGCTGACCCCTGGCAAGCTTGTAGAGCACTGTCATCTTCTTAGCAAGAATCTGAACATCAAAAATTAAACCAAAAATTTCAATCTGATCTTATCCAGGGCCGAGATTTATTGACTTGCCTTGGCCATCAGGAAACCTTCCGAGAATAACATGATTTCACAGATCTGCTGGAGATCTGGCACAATCACCACCACTGGACGGAAGAGGGCTTTGACACTCTCTGGGAGTTCAGTCCTCCCAGCATAGCCAGGGTTCATGGTGATGAAGATACCAACACGGTCGTCCATTGTGATCTCAGCACCTTCAAACTACACAGCAAAAGTTTAAACTTAAAAAAACCATTCTATTAGCTTTCTTGGTGGTTTGCAAACCTGGAACTTTTTGTGCTTATTGATGAGAGCATTTTGGATGGTCTTGATTTGTGTGGAGATGACAGAAAGCACGGAAATGTCGATTCTGTTGAACTCATCAAAGCACCCCCACGCTCCACACTGGCATAGACCAGAGAACAGCTTCCCCACGGCCTATAAAAATAACGATTTTACGATTTTAGATTGCTGCCTTTATAGATTTGAACAAGACCGACCGACCTTGAAATCCATGCCTTCTCCGCAGTTGGTGACCACGCACAGGAGGCCCATGGCTTTGGCTAAATCCTTGACGGTTTCTGTCTTTCCGGTCCCAGCGGGCCCGGCGGGGGCTCCCCCAAGGTGCATGGAGAGGGCCTGCGTGATGGTCAGGTAGATCCTGTCCGTGAGGGGGGTGATGACCAGACGGCCGTTCAGGCCCATGTACTCGTAGCCAAAGCCAAACTGGCCCGTGCACTGCTGCACCATCAGCGTATCCGGTTCCTGCTCCCAGTAAAACCTCAGCTGGCTTTCCCACTCAAACTCCCTGGCCTCCATGATACTGCAATAAAACAATTTAATTTTTTTTTGACACATTTTTTGCGATTTTCTATGCTTGCCTGTCTCGGACAAAGCGATCGATGATGTCTCGGTTATGGACATCCACAATCAAGACTGTGTTGAATTTCTTTCTGTCATTTTTACTCAGCTGAGATCGAACCTACGTATGCACGGTCATTCAAATTTTAAAATCTTAATTTTTGCTCAATACGGTAGCCACGTCAAAGAGTTAATACGAACCACTTACCCCCTGAAAGTTTTTCTTACCTGTACGACGAGGTTGTCAATTTGCGAGTGCAGTTTCTTTGCATAGTTCTTCATGCCCATCTTGTCCCCTTTCTTGACCTTACTGAAGACATCCTCCACCTCCCAGGTCCACCAGACCTGGTTGGCAGCCATGATCACCATGCCCTGGTAGTCGTACATCCACTCCACCCTATGCCAACACACAGTGAGCTCATGATGCTAGTGCTAAAAATCATCCCTGCCTCCCTCTCCCTCTCCCCCCCTCTCTCTAAGGATGTTCACCTTGATTTGTCACTGCAGTAGTGGAAAATGGCCTCCTTTGTGATGATCTGGTTGGTTCGTCTCATCTCGTTGAGCACGAGAGTCATCCAATCCTCCACTTTGCCCTCGGCCACGATGTCCTGGCGATACTCCATTATCTCACCCTCGCTGGAGATCATGGCATTGGCAACAGGCTCCTGGTTCTGTCCCTGCTCAAACCGAAGCTTGGCTATGTTGTCAAACATCTGCACAGACAAACAGCAGAACAATGATCTTCTAATCAGGACCCCTGAAACGAGGCCATCCCTCTAATCAGGACCCCTGAAACGAGGCCATCCCTCTAATCAGGTACACTGTGACTGGGTCCTAATGGTGGCTGGATTAGAGGGCACTCACTTTTATCATGTGTTCTTGAACGCAAGTGCACTCGCTGCTGCCGAGGATGGAGAGAAGCTCATCGTCTGAGATGAAGAAGAAGCGAGGGAAGGCATTTCTCTTTGAGTCCAGGTAGTCGTTCAAACTCTTCTGGCACTTCTCCAGGCCATTGCTGATCATCTCCAGGTCCTGGAGTCTTTTCTGAGCGTGGCATGACTCCAAGACCAGGGGGTTCTTAGACGTCTCTGTCATAATCTTGAAAACACAGTATCTCTGGTAAGATGGTATCATTCCAAGTAGTACTTTGCACGTCAAACTAAACACTGTACTAGAGATTCATGAAAATCTGGGTATTGCACACCTTCTTAAAGGTCTTGTCAATGTTGTCAAATTTCCTGGCCTCCTCAGGCAACTGGGCCCTGATGTCCCCACCAATGAAGATGCTCTCCAGGTACATCCACTTTCTCTGCACCACCATACACACCTACAATATGGAACAACGCTGTTTACCAACCCATAATTCACACCTACAAGCATAATACCAGGTTGTTTACTTTTCTAATTAGCATGGCT
>JAAGOD010048450.1_pt1 | contig 15484 bp, 24 predicted proteins | sample 8389681 | NCBI WGS metagenome assembly JAAGOD01 (sample SAMN13964374, study PRJNA552185) | sponge metagenome | biome: deep-sea hydrothermal vent fields; feature: spots directly above weak diffusing fluid; material: seawater and sediment | host: Tedaniidae sp. KZ-2020 ... | reverse complement strand
GGGAGGGAGGTGAGGGAGGGAGGTGAGGGAGGGAGGTGAGGGAGGGAGGGAGGTGAGGAAGGGAGGAGAGGGAGAGAGGGAGGAGGAGGGAGTAAAAAAATTTTGGCAATAGCAATAGACTCATCATTCTCCCCACCTCTGGACTAGAGACACAATGACTGGATCTTGACTGCACATTATTTTTGTTTATCCTGCTTTTAGATTATTTTTCGCGAGTCGTTAGCAAAAATAACGGCCCCTAGCTATAATGATTCCTATTTGACAGCTCTCCTTCCATGATTCCAATTTAGCTACATTTGACATAATATTATGTACCTATGGAAGGCCCTGGAATGCTTCTAATTAAGCTACTGCTGACGTGTGTACCTATGGAAGGCATCTTTGGTGTAGGGTGTGTAGTTGTCCAGCTGGTACAAGCGGATCGTGTTGGTCTCGTTTTCCGTCCAGAGGAGCTCGGGGATCTTTCCGTCTGGCCCCGGGGCCACGTAGAAATGGCTCTCCAGCAAGGTCTCATGTTTCCCCTTGACGTGGCCGGGCCCCACCTCCTTGAGGAGCGGCTTGGAAGTGCAGCCCTCGTGCTTGCAGCCCCAGATCCAGGTGTTGCGGTACCAGAGCGTCGGCAGGAGGTGGATGCGGGCCTTGTCGGGTCCACGGTTAGCCACGGTGATGCGAATCAGGATGTCCTCGGGGCCTGATTTTGCATACTCAGCAAACACGTCCCAGTACTTCCCTTCATTGAAGACGCCAGTTTCCTCAATCTCGTACTCCGGCTGATGGACGCCTCTCCGCTTGTTCTCCTCGACGAGGTCAGCATAGGGGAACTCCGCCTGGGGGTACTTGTACAGCGCTTTCATGTAGGAATGGGTGGGGGTGGAGTCGAGGTAATAGTAGCAGTCCTTGGGGTCCTCTCCATGGTTACCCTCGCTACCCGTCAGGCCAAAGATGCGCTCCTTCAAGATGGGGTCCTTCTCGTTCCACAGGGCCAGGCTGAAGCAGAGGCGGCACTGCCGGTCGCAAATCCCCAGCAGGCCATCTTCCCCCCAACGGTAGATGCGGGAACGGGAATGGTCGTGGGGAAAGTACTCCCAGCTGCACAGAGACAACGAAATCAAAGTGTGCACTATTTTGATTGTGTTTTGAAACAAAATAGTAAATAAAAATCAGCTGTTCCCTTCAAACAATAGCCTGCCGGCCATTGTACTTACATCCAACCAGCAAGTTATGTCATACTTAGAGCTACATACATACATAGCTACAAATTTTCAGCTTGGATGCACACAGATGAACAAGCTAACTTTGCTTGCTATAGCTCCATACCAATTGCCAGCTGCAGAATAGTCTTCCCTGACAGTGGACCACTGTCTCTCGCTGAGGTAAGGCCCCCATCTCTTCCAGTTGGCTATCCTCTCTTTGTCCTGTTTCATGCGTGAGGACTCAGCGGAGGAAATATCCAGCCCGAACACGGTTTTGGCTCTGGTGAAGGCCCCCTTGGCTAGCATGGCCCTGGAGCCTGGGGGAGAGCTCTTGATGGCCCCAGTGGAGATCTTCACGCTGGAGGAACTGGCTGAAGAAGTTCCATCGCTCTTCTTTGAGGCATTGGAGGCAGTAGTGATGGTTGTTTTCGCGGTAGTTGGCGGGAATCGGTCACTCCTGCTCTCAGTCGTCTTGGTCTTGGAAGAAGAAGACATGATCACAGCCTCTCTGCACCCCCACACTGCTGCAGAAAGATTGGGGAGGGCCTCTGGAAAAACAGGAAGCACATTCTTTCCTAGTTTCACACCTACTTTGCACTTTGCACCCTGTGCCGGAAATAGGGCTGTTGATTGTTGCGTGGGCGTTGGAGCCCGCGAGATACGCCCTCTTTTTTTTTTTGCAGCACTAGCATTGCAGAGATGGGATGTAGCTAGCTGGCGCCTGACCATGAAGAGCCTTCTGGTAGCAGTAGCCTTCATCCTCACTCTCTTTTCCGGCAGTCTGTCTCAGTGTCCTGCTAGCCTCTCCACTGAGCCTGGAGAGGAGAACAGTGTCAATGGATCTTGCAACTGCCGTAATCTAGGAAGTGGATATTTTGTTGGCTGCATCAGGAAATCCATCATTGAGGTTGTGGAAGAGATTAGGGTACAGCCACATTCCTTCATTAGAAATATAGTCACACTGTAAGTTAGCTAGCTATGGCTATCTAGACGTAGAATGATGGGGTGCAATGATAAATTTGCAGATCCTTCAACAGAGCTTCTGAAACCTTCCTGGCTGCAAATACCTTTGTAAACTTAACCAATCTCAATAGTCTGTGAGTTGACTGGAGACAGGGGGGGTGATGTCATTGTTATATCATTTAATACTGTTGTCCTTATTTAGGACCATTTGCTGTTCCAATATAACACACATTGAGACTAATGCCTTCCTCTCATTGAGTCGTCTGAGTCGCCTGTAAGTCACATTTGAAGCATGTATGGAAGATCCCCTCCTGTGACAGTAATGGATCCCCCCAGATGGAGCTAAGGCTAGGACTAGGGGCTAGGCTGGGGTTAAGGGTATGGCTAGAATGGATAGAGGGGGGCCAGTTTGTAAGGGGATCACACTCCTCACCCCTCCTCTCTCTTCCGCCTCACTACAACTTTACAGGAATCTTGCTGACAATCAACTCCAGTGGATCTCAAGATCGTCTTTCACAGGGCTAGTGACATTAACCTCACTGTGAGCTCAGCACCTCGCATAGTTGTCTTTCACTCATATTTATTGAGTAGGGACCTTCAAAACAATGCTTTGCGCAACCTGAGGGAAGATCTCCTGGAGTTCTTTCACAGTACAACCATCTTGTAAGCTCGCTGTAGCTATCAGGCAGACAGTGATGGTTGACAAGTGGAGTTATTTTTATCCAGGACTCTCAGTTACAATACATTCTTGATTTGCGACTGTCATCTTTCCTGGCTGGCCACCTACATTACTAACCTCAACACTCACTCTTTAGTGGAACATTCAGACCTGAACTGCAGCATTCCAGTAGCACGAGCCATTACAGACCCTTCCATTGACTTCTCCATGAACTGCAGAGGTACAGTCACAAAAACATGCTATCTAGCTACCTGGGCAAAGAGCAGAATTCACTTGAACTAGTTATTTGAGCAAATAAATTATACCTTTTTTTCCCCAGATTTGTGCAGTTTGGGCTACCATAGCTGTGCTCCAGAGGCAACATGTTCTGTCGCTGGCAGTGAAACTCGGTGTACCTGTCTATCTGATTTTATTGGGGATGGCCAGACCTGTGAAGCACTTGCTAACCCCTGCATCACAGTATTCCCCCTCTGTCACAAGAATGCCACATGCACACCGGACTATATCGCACAGACAAGAGAATGTGCATGCCATAACGAGTTCACTGGGAACGGAACTAGCTGTGTTTTGATAGATCCATGCTCCAGCCATATCTGCCATGCTAATGCAGTCTGCATGTTAAGTAAGTTATGATCACGAGCAGTCTCTGGTAGGTCTGAGCTGTCTTCTCTAGCGAGCTAGATCTCCTCCCCCTATGCAGGTAGTCCAGATAGGGTACCTATATGTGTTTGCAATGATGATTATACTGGAGATGGAGAAAGCTGTGTCTTGATAGACCCCTGCTTGACTGTGAATTGCTCTGCTGCTAATGCTACATGTTTGTTTAGTAAGTTAGCTACAAGTCCTGGTATTGGTGTCTATTAAGGTGATATTGTCCTCCTTAACTTCAGGTAACCCAGAGAGAGAGCCTAGGTGTGTCTGTAATACTGACTTCACTGGAGATGGAGAGACATGTGTCTTGATAGACCCTTGCTCTAGCCACACTTGTCATGTTAATGCAACCTGTTTGCGGAGTAAGTTCCTGGCAGGCCAGTGTATGAGTGTTATCTGTCCCTCCAATTCCTTCCTCCTTTATTCAGGCAATGGTGGTAGAACAGCCATGTGTGTTTGCAATATCGAATTCACTGGAGATGGAGAGAACTGCATCCTGATGGACCTTTGCTCTGCTGTGATCTGCCATGTGAATGCAACTTGCTTGCAAAGTGAGCTAGCAGTCCCTTGCAGGCAGCTAGTAATCCACCTTCCCTCACTTCCCCAAGGCAATGGCACTTGTGTCTGCAACTGTGGATTCACTGGAGACGGAGAGAGCTGCTTTTTGATTGACCCCTGCTCCATCATGAACTGCCATGCCAATGCAACCTGCTTGCTTGGTAAGACTTCACAGAACAGCGAACTAGATTGTCCGAGCACTATTTTACCTTGCACTCATACAGATGATGGAAATCAGAGAGGGATCTGTGTTTGCAATGACGGATTTTATGGCGATGGTTGTAACTGCTCTCAGATGGACCCGTGCTCCAGCATGCCTTGTCATGTCAATGCAACTTGCTTCCTTGGTGAGCTAGCCTGGGAACTGGGCTAGGGCTAGGGCTAGGGCTAGGGGGCTAGGCCTGGGGGACTGGCTGAGATTCAAAACATGTCCGTTTTCTCCTCTATTTCAGATAAGCAGTTTGTCAGGTGCACCTGCAACTGTGACTTCACTGGAGATGGATTTAACTGTGTCTTGATAGATCCTTGCTCAGTGGTGACCTGCCATGCTAATGCAACTTGTACACCTGGTAAGACTACCCTCACAATCACAAAAATCCTCTCTCCACTTATGCTGTCATTATTTCAGATGGGATGTGCTTGTGCAACAGTGGCTTCAATGGGGATGGAATGAATTGTGCTGTAGACCCTTGCTTTTCCATGCTCTGCCACGAGAATGCTACTTGTGTAGTTGGTAAGTCCTTGCTGTTGAAATGCCAGAAGTCAGTGAGCAACTTTTTGAATACTTCTGCAGAAGACCAGGTTGCGAGGTGCATGTGCAAGAGTGGGTTTGTTGGGTCGGGAGAGGAGTGTGAGGCTGAGGTGTGTGGGATGGAGTGTTCCAGTGAAGGTGTGAGCTGTGTGCTACGAGAGGGACGCCCGATATGTGCCTCCATGGACATACAAGAGCTTCAAAATCTGGTAACTGCCTTAGCTCTAGCTTCCCTTCTAGAATGGTCAACATGAGGATTGCTTCAGTAGTTCAGTGATGGGGTCACTGTCTATGCAGTTTTCTGCCCTGCTTGCCGACCCTACCCTGGATCCTGGACTCACCTCCTTCACAGACCAGCTCAACAGCACTGCGAATGGTCTAATGCACGCTGGGGACATTCCTCTGATCATAGACCTCTTTATCCAGTCCCTTTCCATTTCGATTGACCTTAGCATGGACTCGTACATGGTGAGAAAGCCAATGTAAACTCAAAACTTCCGTTTGAATCAAAAATCTTTCAGAATTTTGTCCATGCTGGCAGTGAGCTACTAGATTCCGATATGCATTCCTTGTGGTTCCAGCTGAATCAGGTGCGTACACGGTGTTTGGTGGTAGTTTGTGAGTTGTGTTTTGTTTGCCTGCTAGTCTGAAGTGGCTGGGCTTGCTGCAAGGTTGCTGATGGCTCTGGAAACTCTAGGCCAGCAAATCTTCCTGCAGACCAACACTTCGCAGAGGATCGTTCTTTCTTCAGAGAATGTTGGTAAGCATCATTCCGTAACTTCCATGAAAGAAAACAATGTGGCCAATTGTTCCAATTCCGTAACTTGGGATGATAGACTAGCCATTTTTGCCAGACTGGTCCTAAGGGTGGCCAGAGTCCATTAAATGTGTTGCTCATGATCATTTGCAGCTATTGTGGTGGTGAAGCCTGGCTGTGGAAATACTGGCAACATCACTGTGTCTTCTTCTGAGCTGGACGGCAGCAGGGCTGCTTCTCTACCGGGCGGTGGTCGCGACAGCTCAGTCACCCTTCCTCCATCCATATTTGGAATGGGGAGCAACTGCATGGACACAGGACTGGTAGTTGTGGTGACTGATGGCATCGGGCCTCTCCTCTCAGTGGACGATATACTTCCCGCGTGTGACCCTCCAACCGCACAACTGGCCCATGGACAATGGTGAGTTCAGACTCTCTTAAACTCAAACTGCAATGGTCCATTTTTGGATAATGCCAAGCTTGTACCCAGCTAGCTAAAATGAGATGACTTTCATTCCCTTCCTTAAAGTGTCAAAAATGGCTCCCCATCCCTTTTGAAAATGATCATTTGTTTCCTGGACAGCCCATGGTATCCAGTGGGTCCTGATCTGTGCTCCAACCAGACTGTCAATGGCGCTGTCATCTCGGCCACTGCTGTCTCATTGGTGAACGACTCCAGTGTGGCGAAACTAAACACATCCGTGCTGCTGGAGCCAGTGCGGATCACCTTTCAGCACCAGACGTCAGGAATGGTCACACCCACGTGTGCATTCTTGGACGATCAGAGGGTGCAGCTGGCGAATGAGGCGTGGCTGACGGAGAGGTGCAGGGTGGTAGAGGAGGAGAGCTCCCCTGTACACACCGTCTGTGAGTGCTACCACCTCACCAGCTTTGCCCTCCTCACCAGCCCAACTGGAACAGTGGTCAGTGAATTTTTAGCATGTGGTGAGACCCGCCTTGTGAGGCCAAGAGGTGGCCGGCATCTGTTTGACGAAGTGTTCTAATTAAGGGACATCCTGATTAGAGAGTTGTCCTGATTAGAGAGCTGTCCTGATTAGAGAGCTGTCCTGATTAGAGAGCTGTCCTGATTAGAGAGCTGTCCTGATGGAGAGGTGTCCCAACCAGAGAAAATAGTTATCTGTTGTTGTTTTTTTGTTTCCCAGTCTGAGAATCGACCACTGCAGATTGTATCGAAAATTGGCCTCTGCATTTCAATCATCTGTCTCATCATCACAATCATTCTCCTGTTCTCTCTCAAGTAAGTTGACACCCTCATCATGCGACTCGCTTCCTCCATCTCCATAGCCCACACTGCAACCCTTGTCATGTGACCCACTGCACCCCCATTGCTAGCCAACTCTTTCATTACTCCGCAGGTTGGAGACGAAACAGCTCCACAGGATCCACCGTCAGCTTGCGATAGCACTGTGTCTCGCGCAGACTCTGTTCCTGGTGGGTGTGGACCGTTCCCTTGTGCCGAGCCATGATGCCGTCTGCACCACCATTGCTGCCCTCCTTCACTACCTCTTCCTCTGCACCTTCGCCTGGCAGCTGGTGGAGGGCGTCCACCTTTACATCTTTGTCGTCAAGGTCTTCTTCAACAAAAAAGTAGTATGGTTGTATTACCCGTTTGCCTGGGGGATACCGGCTGTTGTGGTGGCCATCACTCTCGGAGTCAGATTCTGCAACTATGGATCGGTGCATTAGTGAGGGACAATTGTAAGTTTTGAGATTTTGATGACTTTTTCCCCTTGTTGTTTGTAGCTGTTGGATCACCGAAGGAGGCGGGACGAATTGGGCGTTTCACGGGCCGGTTATAGCTGTTTTAGCTGTGAGTTTGCTTTGAGGATCAGTTGCACTGGTTCAAACTTTAGCTATCAATTTTCTCTGAATACAGGTGAATGCCGTGATCATGGTGATCATCATATACGTCTTAATCAGAGCTGCCAGAAAGAAGGAACAGCCAGACACGTGCTTGCTGTGGTAAATACCAGCTCACTTAGCCAGTATGCTAGTATAGCTAGCTAGCTAGCTAGCTAGCTATGTCGACCTTCCATCTTGGTAACAGGTAATCTATAGGATCCCTAGCTAAATCTCTCCATTTTGGGTTTTTAATCTTTCCAGCACTCTGCTCCATGCCTCTCTGGTGCTGGTTCCAATCCTGGGAATCACCTGGGTGCTGGGGTTCTTCGTAGTGAACGACAGCACCGTGTCTTACGTCTTTGAGTGGCTGTTCTGCATCTTTACCACACTCCAGGGGCTCATGATCTTCCTCATGCACTGCGTCCTCAACAGAGAGGTGAGTCTGCTGTCCAACCTCTTTTAGGTCGTGGCTCCATGTGCCCTGGTCCTGGTCTAGGTTCGAAAGGCCTTCCTGACTGCCGTGGGGTGCAGGGAGGCGGCAAAGAAGCAGCAGACAGTGCAGAACATGCGGAGAGCCAGCACCAACTATCTGAGACGGCGGAGTTCCAGTGGAGGAAATGTCCCCTCCATGGACCAGCTCAAGTTCAAGAATACCCTCTTTACGCTGAACAGAAAGACCAAGCACTTCGATGAGAGCACCATTCCTTTAGCCAATGTGCGTAAGAGCTCTCAAAAAACTTTTTTTAAAAGGAGGTTCCTGTTGTTTTCTATATAGGAGTTGGCTCTGTCTAGTATGGGGCGTCGGACGAGTGTCGACCCAGAGAATTGTGTCCTCCAGTTGACGCAGATTGAGGAGGAGTTTGAGGAGGATTACAGCCTGCCCAGGACTCCAGAGCCACACCCCAAACCACAGCCACTTCAAAGGACAATGATTAATTAATTGCTCAAATCCTTCAAAGTCCACTGTCTGTTTTGTGTTGTCCAAAACATTTCTCATGAGGAGAAAAAAAAATAGAATGACATAAATAATACACTTTTTGATGTTGATGCTATCTCCTAATCGTGTTTCAAGTCCACAGTACTCCAGCCATCTCCACTCCAATCATTGTCATCCCAGCCGCCTGACTTGGACTTTGACCCTGCCGCTGTCACGTTGCTCGTCTCATCTTCGACCCCCCAGTCCACCCCCCAATCCCCCGCCCAATCAGACACCTTGCTCGCAGCAGCTGCCTTCTTCTTGGGAGCAGCGGAGGAGCTGGATCCAGAAGTACTCCCATACCCGGTACTTCCATACCCGGATCCAGAGTGTTTTGCCTTGGTCCTGGCCCGGGGACTTCCCTCCACTGGCTGCTGTGGAGGTGGTATAGGCTCATCATCGAATGAAATGAGGGGAGGTTCTGGATTCTCTTCCTTGGGTGGGCGGGATTTCTTGCTCTTCTTCTTCCTCTTCCCCTGAGGCCTGTCCTCTCCTTCCCCGCCCCCTTCCTCTAGCCGCGCCCCTCCTAAAAGGTCGCTGATGTCGTGCTTTGTCAGGTCGTCGACACCATTCTCCTCCTCCTCCTCCTCCTCCCCCCCCTCTCCCCCTCCCCCCAATCCCTCCTCTGGTGGTGGGGGGCCGTCATGGGCGGACCCAGTAACTTTGAGGTACGACTGGAGGTTGCTCCAGCCTTTCTCAGAGCCTGTCTTCACCTGAACAACAACAACAACAACAACAACAGTCAGTCACTATAGGGGCCTTGCTTGGGTGATAAGATATAATCTGTCACCTTTTCCTTGGTGGGTTTGATGATGTTTTTGTTCATGTATGTTCCAAATTTTGTAGCCTGCAGAGAGAGAGGGTCAAGAAGGAGATTATCACCAAGAGCTCCCATGCACAGAGCTGCATCCTCACCTGCTCAGTGGAAGGCTTGATGACATTCTCCTGCACAGTGGTCTTGAGCTGAGAGGCCTTCTCCCCCGCCTGTGAGGCCCATTGACTAGCACTGGAGCTGAAACTGCTCCAGCCTGACGACAGGGAGCTCCATGCATTGGATAAAAACTCTGACTCCTCTTTCTGAGGGGGCTGAACGGTGTTTCCGAACCCTGAATACTTTCCCCCTTGGCTGGGGGGTAGATCACTGCAGGTTGGGGGGGCAAGATTTGAATGTTGGAAGTTTTGGGGGGTAGGTTATGTCTTACTCTGGTCTCTCCGCATTCTCTTGCTGTCTGCGTTTGAAGAAGTCTTCCTTATGACTAGCTACCTCTTCCCTGAGACAACACAAATAAACACATCAACCCAATGGACATTGAAAGGCATCCTTTATTCGGAGGTTCCACTGGATCTCCCTCAAGGTGCACGGAGGTCACCCCATTCTGACCACCCACCACATACCTGTTATACACGCCACTATCGGTGCCTTTTTCATTCCCGGCCGACCCTCCACCAAAGCCGTACGAGGACCCTCCCCCATTTCCCCCTCCTCCCCCCGCGGAGATTGTGCTGGGCTGGAAATGCCTCGCTGACGACGTCTCGATGCTCCAGGGACGATTCTCCGACAGAGCAGTGATCTGCAACCATTGAATCACAGCATGAGTGTGAGCCTCTAGAAAGACTCTTTCGTACACTAATGCTACACACCACCTCATGTTTAACCATCTCTTGTTTATTGAAGCTAATGGCCCATGCTATAATAATATGGGTACCGTACAAGCAAGGAAAGGGAATTTCTGTGTTCAACAGGCGTCGCCATAGAAACGCACCTTATCCCTATACAAAGCAGCTGCCCTGGAGTTGTATATCTCCGAGAAGCTCATCCCGGGGTAGATGTCCGACTGACTGTCAAAGAACTTCTTGGCACGACTATTTCCTCCCACCTTCATCTTCTCCACCTCTGAGTCTTTCCACCTATCCATGGTGGTGGACCGCACAAAGCTGCAAAGCACAGGAGGAAGCAGGAAGTTACAAAAGACAGTTTGAGAGTGAACCACACTGACCCTACGACTGACCTGAGATGGACCCCCAGTCCTCTGTGCTTCCCTGAGCACTCTAGGCATATGAATATTCCATAGTTGACAGAGGCCCACTGTGGGTTCTTTGTCCCACACTCGAAACAAACCTGCTCAACCATAGAAATGAACAATTATGGCCAGCTAGCTAGAGGGGTAATTGAATGGTGTGGTGGTGGTGGTTCATTCACTCCCCACCCTTCAGAGAGCCAACTTCGTCCCTCGCTGCACCGACAGCCCCACTTACATTATTGTTGTGTCTCCTTCGAAGGTCTTGGATCACTCTTCTGGTCTCTACGCTCGCCATTACTGACACAAAGGAACACAACGAGGAGGCTTATTCAGCAAACAGGAAAACAAAAATTGTGGGGTGCCATGTGACCGCAATTATGACGTAAGCTCTCCCGCGTTAGAGGGGGGGGGGGGCGGGGCTCCGACAACCTAGAGAGAGGGCGGGGCTCGTATCTTAGCAGCGCTCTGGGTGAAAGAAAAACTTAGCTGCTCTCTTGAAGTGCAGCAGCCAACATGGACAATGCTGATTTAGAGAAGCTGAGGGTCAGCCCTGGGAAGCTGATTCCCAAATTCAAGGCCTCTGTGACGGAGTACTCGGTCACAGTGGGCAGCTCTGTGTCAGAAATCAAACTCACTGTCCTGACCAGTGATTCTGGTGCCTCCTACTCAATCAAGGTAGCTACTCCACCTGTAGCACATCCATAATTGCATGCTCGCTCCCTCTTTTTACTATCCAGGGCCCTGATGGTGCAGGAGGAGGCAAGGTGGTGAAAATAGCTGAAGGGCAGACTTTGGACGTGGAGATTGTCGTTTCTGCAGAAGATGGCTCCACGACAAAGACCTACTCCATTAAAATGCGCAGACTCAGTGCAGACGATGCCACCCTGTCCCAGTTGGAGCTCTCCGTAGGGACGCTGACCCCAGCCTTCAGCCCGTTTATCCAGAGCTACGAGTGCTGCCTGCCTTGCAGCGTCAGCAGCCTCACTCTGCGAGCCAAGGCAGAAGAGGATGCCATGAAGATCACCATGATAGATGGCTCTCCTGTGGGCACCATCCAGCTGAGCCCGGGGCGCACCCACTCCGTGCTGGCAGTGCAATCCGTAAGCGGGAAGAGCAAGGCGGAATACAGTATCCTCTTCGTCAAATCCAGCCTCCCTCCCACCCTCCAGCTGAAAAAGAGACAGGAGAGATTTGAGTGTGCAGTATGCTGTGGGGTGGTAAGCAAGTCCACTCGTATCAGTAATGGTCCGTATGTCTACTGCCTGGAGTGCCTGGAGGAACTTACCAAGACCAACAAAATGGACCCCTTCACCGGGAAGAGAATTGAGGAGGAGGACTGGATGAAGATGGAGTTCAAATGTGATGCCGAGCTGGGGGAGGAGGAAGGGGCGTGTCCTCTCCCTGGTGTGACTGTGGAGGGGGCCCTCAATACAATTGGGAGCAAACTCATGGCAGAAGGAAGAAAAATAGCTGAAAAGGAAGAAGTAAGCAGCTAGAATAACATTGTTGTTGTTATTGTTGTTGTTGTTGTTGTTTGCAGCCTACTGAGGCGTGCAAGGAATGCAGCAAGAAGATCCCTCAAACAGACATGGCACTGCACAAGGAGCTTCTCTGTTCTGCAAAGCATCCAGTGACGCTACAGAAGAAGGAGGTAGCTAGCTAATGGCTTTTCAAGATGGTATGCTAATTTTTTTGCACCTCTATCAGGCTAAGTTGAAGGTCTGGGAGAAAAGGTTGGTGGATGAAACCATTGGTAGCACTGCAACGGAGTTAATAGCTCAAGATTGGGAAGCAAAGTATCTTCGTTCTCTACCCTTCCAAGGTAGGTGGGGGGGGGGGATGAGACTAGGAGGGGGTGGGAAATGGTGAGAGGGAGTGAGAAGGGGTGTGAGATGATCACATCTTGCAGACTCCATAATGACATGCATTTCAAATGGCAGGAGAGACCCTGCACTATGCAGCTGACGAGGCTCCCTTGGACCACCTGACCAAGGCTGCCAGAGCCCACGCTCTCCGCACCTCCCCTAAGGATGCCCAGACCCACCTGGCTCTCGGCAAAATCCAGGAGGAGTTCTTCTATGCCGAGGACCTGTTTGGGCTGAAGCAGGAGTCGCTGGGTTTAGAGGAAGGGGAGGGAGAGGCAGAGACGTCCTCGAAAGAGGAGGAGTTCCTTGCCATCTGCAAACTGCATGGCGTGGCCCCCTCAGCACCTGCTGCCGTACAGCTGAAAGCAGTGGAGGCAGAGTACCAGAGCCTCAAGGAGGCAGGGCAGACTCACAAGGCAGACCACGTTCAGGGACTCTATGCTTGGAAGTCAAAGAAACTTTTCCAGGTAGTAGAGAAAATTCAAAATCTCACTAAAAAATGGGATTTTAAGGTACTATTTTTACGCAGGCTAGTCAAGGTTCTTATGCTGTGGATCAGGCGAGTCCACTATACAGAGCCAAGCTCAAGTATGAGGATGCAGTGGGTGTCAATCCCTCTGACGCTGTGGCGTGCTACCACCTTGGGCGCCTCTGCCTCCTCTTGGGAGAGAAGGACACGGCCAAAGAATACCTGATGGCAGCCGTGTCTCTCAAGCCCACCCTATCCCCAGCCAGATTCTGCCTTGGTCTGGCCCTCCCCCCCACCTCCAATGCCAATGCAAAGAGCTTGCTCATCCACGGCCTTTCAAAGTACTTGGCTGAGCAGCAAAAGCTCTACGAAACCAAAGCGCAACCACAGAAGGAGAAACTGAAGGAGCTCCATGCCGATAATTTCTACCGCTCTACGAATACTCTAATAGTCAGTTGAGGCCTTAATTCTATGTTCAGTTTTTAAGTTGTTTGCCTTTCTGCTGTTAGGTGGATGGTTTTCTTCAGCTCTCGTCTCTTTCTGGTCATGGCCACCTCAGCAGTCTCGCTTGCTTACTGAGTGTGACCTCCTGCGTGGCCAGGGCTCACCTCCAGCACAGGGGCAGCACCTACCGGAGGCTGCACTGGTCCAGCCTCCAGGCCAGGTCTGTCGTGTTGGACCTGCTGCACAAGGAAGGGGACCCAGCTGCCCTCAGGCACTGCAGACAGCTCTCCGCACTCATCAACTGCAGTGGCATTGACCCGACACCGCAACGAAGAAAAATGCAGATGGAGGTGAGTAATCATTTCTCGTGTCCCATTGTCCCAATATTCCATCCCATTCTGTCCCAACTTCATGCATTGCTGTAGCTATACCAGCATGGCCGGATTCACCTTTTTATTTCCTGCCTTTTGCACCATTGTAATCTATCTTGGGTTCCATAACATAATGCATCCTTCTTACAATTTCCTGCAGGTGTTTCAACTTGGTGTTATCCTTCAGCCTAGCAGCAGCGAGGCCCTGTGCCACCTCGGCAACGGGCAGGTGATGCAGTATGATGCTGCTGCTGGTGCCACACCCTCCAGCAGCGAAGGACACTGGCTCCAGGATGCCGAGCTCAGCTTCAGAGCTAGCATTGATCTGGAGGGCAAGGCCATCCTTCCCAGTGTCATCCCAGGGAAGCTCAAGGAGGAGAAATGGTGGAAGGAGAGAGAAGCAGCAGCAGCTGCAAAAGTCGCAAAATCTTCCTCACCTCCTTCAAAGACGCAGCCAGCATTGTCTGGTGGGGGTCCGAAAAAGCCAGTGGGCGGGGCTGCTGGGAGGGGAGCCCCCAGCAGGCAGCAGCCGGCAGCAAGACAGCCTCCAGCTGGACGTGGAAGGACCACAGCCGCCCCCAAGGCACAAGCAGCAGCTGGAAGGTCTGGGAGCTCTGGTGGTGCAGCGAAGGTGACTGGTGGGCCCGCAGGAAGGGGAGGGGCTAAGGCTCCTGTACGGTCTGGCCCAGCAGCAGCAGGAGCTCAGAAGACTGCTGGCAAGACACCCACTGGAGGTGCTGGGGGCAAGGGAGTGGCAACTCTTGGTGAGCTGAAGAGTGGAGCAAATGGAAAAACAGCTCCACCCACCAACACCGCTGCTTCTGCCAGCAAGGACACACCCCCTCCCCCACAACAACCCCCCCAAGGCCCTGCAGAGATCAACCAGCCTTCATACCACCCCCGACTTGGCCTGGCACGAACCCTAGCCAAGACCGGAGATGCCAAAAAGATGGAAGAAGCACACACCCTCTACAAGAAAGTCATGGCCATGTCACCAGATGTCCATGACGCCTACATTGAGCTCGGAGAGCTGTTGGCAAAGACAGATCCAGAGGGGGCTGTGGAGGTCTACTCAAAATTCCCCTTCAGCGACCCCCCAACGTTTGACGATGCCTTCTTGCACGGAGAGATTGTCCGACTGCTCATGAAGAGTGAGAAATATGAGAACCCTGGTCTAGCCTCCAGCATGATTGCCATGGGCAAGGCCCTGGGGATAGGCATCCTGGAGAAACAGGTGTCCGTGCTCGAGGCAAAGTTCAAGTCCTCCCTCCTCAAGACCATCTACGCTGGCGTGCACAGCAAGCCAGTGGACGACCCCGAACTTCAGGCCTTCTTCAAGTTCAAGTGTTGGCTCTAAAGAGAAAAACTTCTGTAGTGCAACATTAATGTACCAATAAACCTGACCGATATAATCCTGTGGATAGTTACTATTTTGTGGAGTTCAATTTTAGAGCTCCTCCCCTCAATCTGGGGGGGGGAATGCAGATGTGGGCTGTAATTGAAAAGAGTGTCATAGGTTGCTATTAGCTCGTCAATCTCTTTGTGAGCTGTTCTATCCTGCAAAATCACACACATAACAACAATATCAAAAATCGTTAAAACTTCTTATTCCAAGCCACTGACCTCAGTGGTGACCACGTTGAGCTGGTGTGCTCTTTTCAGCCACTCCATTGCCATGGCAAGCTTGATATGGGACTATAAATAGGAACACAACAAAATGACATAATATAAATAACAGATTTTTCCCCCCCAAGGGGATGTGGATAACACTCTGATGGCTCCAGGGAATACATGCCAGCTAGGTACACGCAAAAGCCTCTGGCGGAGGTGGATTTTAACACCGCTGCGGATGTGGAAAAAATGTTAGTAACGGCTACGAAATTGCATAAAAACGGTTGTCTGCCGGCATTTCAGCGGATTGAG
>JAAGOD010074215.1_pt1 | contig 15527 bp, 16 predicted proteins | sample 8389681 | NCBI WGS metagenome assembly JAAGOD01 (sample SAMN13964374, study PRJNA552185) | sponge metagenome | biome: deep-sea hydrothermal vent fields; feature: spots directly above weak diffusing fluid; material: seawater and sediment | host: Tedaniidae sp. KZ-2020 ... | reverse complement strand
TTTTTTTGCTTCAGTTTTTTTTGTTTCGGCTTTTGGAGCTTCAGTTTTTTTTGCTTCAGTTTTTTTTGTTTCGGCTTTTGGAGCTTCGGCTTTTTTTTCTTTATTTTCGTTCGACATATCTTCCTTTTAAATTGTAATTAAGCTTCGTCCATTAATTTGATTTCCACATCTACGCCAGTGGATAAATCTAGTTTCATTAGTTGGTCAATAGTTTGTGGAGTTGGCTCTAAAACATCTAGCAATCTTTTGTGTGTACGAATTTCAAACTGCTCTCTAGATTTTTTATCAACATGAGGAGATCTTAATACAGTATAACGATTAATTTTTGTTGGAAGTGGAATTGGCCCAGCCATACGAGCGCCAGTTCTACGAGTAGTTTCTACGATTTCTTGAGTGGCTTGATCTAATAATTTATGATCAAAGGCGCATAGCTTCATGCGAATTTTTTGAGTGGCCATTATAAACTTCCTATTTTTTTATATTTTTACTATTTTTTCTTTAACTTTATTATTTGTTTAAGATAAATAGTGGCTGTTTTATTCTGCTTTATTCTTCTAATTACTTAAATATTTTCCAGTGTTTAGACAAAAAAATATTAACATTAGAGGGCTATTTATCTTTAGTTTCCCGAAGGACTTTTAGTAAATACCATCTAACTTATCTCTACAGCGTCCGAATATGAAGCTTTTACTTAGTGTTGTCAATAGTTTTTAGGTTAGCTAATTTAACATCTTTTAGTCTGGCTTGTTCAAAGGCGTGATGTAATTGTCCTTCTAAGTTTGAAGCTCGCATGGCGTCTAAGGCTTCTATTGTAATTCCTTTTGTGGAGGTGACAGCTTGTTGTAAATCTTCAATACTTTGCTCTTCATTAATGGCCATCTTTGATGCAGCTAAAAAACTTTGTTGAGTAATTTGTTCAGCCATTTTTTCTGTAATGCCGTAATCTTTTAACCAGCCTTGCCAGTAAATCATTAATTCATAAACAAGTGCCACTCCACTTCCAGAGCCTACAGTAAAAGCTCTAAAAGCTTGGTCGCCTTTTAAAAAAAATAATTTTCCTAAAGGAGAAAATAAAGATTTAACATTAAATGCTCCGTCATCTTCGCTTTGTGCAAATTGACCGTTTTTCATAAAGTCGTATGCAATGGCTGATTGTTTAATTTTAACAGCAGTACTTAACATTACTCTTGATAATAAACTTACTTTTGGGAGTAACTTGCTTAAAGATTTTAAAGAAGCCCCCGCTGCAAGACTTATTACTTCGTGTCGAGGTTCAAAATAAGCTAGCACAGGCTCTAAAGCTTCGTATAAATCCTGAGGCTTTACAGATAAAATAATAATGTCTGATTTTTCTAATAACTCTTCGTTAGAATTACATGAAATAATATTTAGTTTGTCTTTTAGTTTTTGTAATTTGCTAGCAGAACGATTGCTTACAAATATTTGATCTGATTTTAAAATATTATCTTTTAACAGAGGCTCTAAAATATGCTGAGTCATATTTCCAGCACCTATAAAGCCAATCTTTTTATTTTTAAGAATTATAGAGTCAGAACTAAACATAACTAAAGACTAAAGCTTTAGTTATGCTCTGGCAAATTAATTAGAGTAATTAAACGATGGCCTAATTACTCTATATCTTAATTAATATTTATTTTGTGTAATGATCATTAAGTATAAATTTACAGCTTGCTTTATGTTTTACAGCTTTTCCAGCTTGATTTATTGCAGAAATAAAGTTTTTTTCTGTATCAATAGTAAATTTTTCTCCAATAGAACCATTTACATCATAAAAAGAAGAAAACTTTATATTCTTGCCAGATTTACTAATTAATACATCTTTAACACTAATTGTAACTATTATACCGTCATTTGTTTTAGAAGGTTTAGAATAAACCAAGGCGTCTAGTTTTTTATAAGCATATCCACCTGTAATCAAGAAATCTTGTATGGAAAAAAAGAAAACCATACTCTCTAGTGTCTCTGTATCTACGCCATTTTCATCTTTTATAACCACTCCGCTACAAACAACACTTTGTGCGTAAACACCTTTAATATTATTTACTGGAACTTTACCTTTTGCTTGAACAAAAGAAGCTCCTAATAACAAAGCACTGATAATTAATATTTTTTTCATTCTTTTCCCTTTTGTTAGTTAGATTTTGTTGCAACTTTAGCAACTTAAGGAAAGGTCTACCCCCCCCCTCAAATATGCAAGTTTTTTGTATTTTTAACGCAATGACGGAGTAATTATTACAATTTACAAGTTGGCAATAGTTAGCTGCTTAATAAAGTTTTTTTATGACCTTATTGTGAGGCAGCTTGTTCTTTTTTTAATTCTTTAATAATTGGGTTTACATACATATTAATGCTTATAATAAAATTATCAACATCGGCGTTTTGTTTTAAATTGCAATCCTCTGGTCCGGCTTTGCAGTTTGAATATTTAGAAAGCAAAACAAAAACTGAATTATCTAAAGTTAGAGTTTCTGATTTTTCTAAGATAAAAAAATTATTTACTACTTGTAAAGATTGCTTTCTTAGCTCAACAATTAATGGAAATAGTTTTTTGTTTTGTTGAGATTTTACATATAACTGTTTAACTTTTTTAACTTTTTGTTTATAAGCTTTTTGATAGCTTTCTGTACCTTGAATACTAAAACCCGTAAAAAAATAATTTAAATTTAAAGAAAATCCAAAAGCTTTTGCCGGTGCATTTAGCAACATAGCCAAGCTTAGCGTTAATATTATTTTTTTCATTTTCGACCCCTTATTTTAATTAGTTTGCCATGTTTTAATCAGGCTTGCATTTATATAACACAAACAAATACACAATAAAAAATTAAGAGGTCTTTTTAAAATATTTACATAGTGTGACAAAATTAGGCCCTGCTTCCTAAAATAATCTCTCCTAATCTAAGCCAATTAGAGCCTGATTTTAATGCTGCTTTGTAATCACAGCTTGTGCCCATAGATGTTTCTAGCTTGTGGCCCATTTGTTTTGAATATTGTAATGACAATAATTGTAGTTTTTTAAAATCAGACTCTACTTTATTTAAATCATTGTACAAAAAAGGCATCGTCATAAATCCTTGTAAATAAATTTCTGAAAAATTATTAATTAAACTTAGGCTTTCTAAAAAATCCTTAGACATAACTTGTGTGTTGTCTTGTAAATTTGTTACTAAAAAACCAGATTTTTTTGTGTCATTACTAATATTTATTTGTAAAAATATTTTTAAAATATTTGTATTGCTGTTTGTGCCTTGCTGTATGTGTTGTTTTTTTTTATACAAAATAATTTTATTTAATATACTTAAGCTATCAACAGAATGTAAATATGAAAAATTATTAACTATTAGTTTTAATTTATTAGACTGAATACCTCCAACAAAATGCCAAATAATATCTGGGCAAAGTTTTATTAAAGCTTTTTGCTTTAGTATTGCCTCTTGGGCGTAGCTTTCTCCAAAATGTCTAAAACCTTGTTTATATGCTTTTTGAATTGTTTGTATATTTTGTTTTTTGCTAATAACAACAATTTTGCAAAGATGTTGTTTTTCTAAAGCCACGCAGTCATTAAATGATAGGTTTTTGTTTAAAGTTTTTAGCATTTTTAGTTTTTTTTCTAATTTTACAGCAGGCTCTGTACTTTTGGCCTGTTACAGGTTGTTACAGCATGTAAATATATACCTATATTTATGTTTTTGTCTAATATTTCCGATATTTTAGGTGAATATGCTAAAAAAATTATAAGCAGATTTTTTTAAAATATATTGGCAAAAATAAAAGTTAAAACACAAAACTAACAAAATAGGTTAATAGATATGTTAAATCATTATTTTATTTTAATTAGCGGATTAATCTTGTTTTCTTTTAGCGTTTACTTGTTTGTGTCCACTTTACTTCATACTGATAAAGATATGCAAGCCTTAAGCTTTGCACTTGGTGATGAAAGAAAAAATTCTGACTCACCTATTATTAATTTTTCTAGACCTCTTGTAAAAAACTTTACATTAAAATATGCCATACAAATAAAATCTGAAAAATATAGAAAAAAAGTAAATCAAAAAATTATTACATCTGGGCTAGAGCAAGAACTTACTGTGGATGAATTTATCGGTTTACAAATTTTATTAGGGATTGGGTTTCCTTTATTTTTAATTGTATTAAACTTTGCACTGCAAATGGGGCTTCCAATTATAGGAGTAATTGGAGTTGGTTTTTTGGGATTTTTATTTCCTAATTTTCATTGTAAAAATAACAAACAAAAAAGATATTTTTCTATTATAGAAGATCTTCCATTTTTTATTGATTTGCTTTCTTTATCTATAGAGGCTGGCCTAGATTTTATTGGTGCAATACAGCGAATTAGCGACAAATTAGGAGATGATCGAGTATTATGCAAAGAATTAAAAGTAGTTTTAAAAGATATTAAATTAGGTAGCTCAAGAAAAAAATCATTAAAAGGCTTAATGGATAGGCTAGATATACCAGAGGTTACAAGTTTTTGCTCTATGATTATTGATGCAGACGACACCGGAGCCAGCATTTCTAAAGTTTTAAACGAGCAGTCTAAACAAATGCGAGGCGAAAGATTGTCTAGAGCAAAAAAAGCTGGTGCAACTGCCTCGCAAGCAATTTTACTTCCTATGGTTTTATTTATTGTGCCTGCTATTTTTTTAGTAGTATTTGCACCTGTTATTTTGCAGTTTATGTACGGAGGATAATTACAAATAAAAAATAATATAAAGCTTATAAATAAAAAATAATATGAAACTTATAAATAAAAACAACTCTAAAACATTAAGCTCTAAAGTGCATATTGCTAAAAACTTTAGCTCGCGATTAAAAGGGCTTATGTTTAGCAATCCTTTAGAGGGGGATCACTGTCTTTGGATTTCGCAATGCAAAAGTGTTCATAGTTGTTTTATGAAATTTACTTTAGATATTTTGTTTGTTGATAAAAAATTAAAAGTTGTAAAAATTATTACAGACTTCAAGCCTTGGAGAGTAACTTCGATATGTATGAAATCTGATTCTGTATTTGAGTTTAGTGCTGGTAAATTAAATAATATAAAAGTTGGCGATCATCTTTTAGTACAAAAAACAGAGTAATATTATGTGGTCTATTCAATTTTTAAATGGCCCATTAAAGGGACAAAGCATAAAAATAAATGATCAAGACATTGTTGGAAGGTCTAAAAATTGTGAAATTCATATACCACATACCAGTGTATCAAAAAAACATTGTCGTTTTTATTTTAAAAAAAATAAACTTTATATAGAAGACTTAGATTCTAGTAACGGAAGTTTTATAAATGGAAAAAAAATTACTACTTTGCAAGTAGAGCACGGATCACAATTAAATTTACATGACTTGCAGGCAATTATTACAGGAGACGACAAAAAACTTGATTTAAAAGATTCTACAAACCAAAAGTCTGCAGAAGATAATGTTACAAAATTTGATTCTATTAAAGGTTTAATAAATAATAAAATAGAAAATGTTTTATTACCTGGAGTTTACAAATTGCCAGAGATATTAGACTTTCATTATGTTCTTGGTATTTTGTTAATTGGTTTTGTTTTAATTATGACAAGCCTGTCTTATATTCCTTTAGGAACTTTACTAAAATCAAGTATAAAAAAAGAAAGTCAAAAAAGAGCACTGGGGATTTCAAAACATTTGGCAAGTTTAAACAAAGTGTATCTACAAAAAGGGCCTAGAGCTGCAATTAGTACCTCTGTAGCATTGCAAGAGTCTGGAGTAGAGCAAGCTTTTATTATTTCTGCAGAAAATAATCGCATTATTGCACCTCTTAGTGAACAAGGAAAGTTTCCTCCAGAAAATATTAATAATTTGTTTGTTGGAATAGATAAAAATAATGATTATGTTAAACAATTAGATTCAAGCACAATTATAGCAATAAAGCCTATTCAATTTTTAAGCGCATCTGCAGAACTAAAAACTTTAGCATACTCTGTTGTTATTTATAACATGGGAAGCCTAAGCTTTAGTGACGGACGAGCTTTAAGTTTATTTATACAAACTTTGTTTATTGGGTTAATGATTGGTTCTATTTTATTTTTCTTTTTATTTAAAATTATTAGTTATATTTTTAATCAATTAAATAAGCAGATACACACTTCTTTAGAAAAAAATGAAGGAAGCATTAATATACCTTATAAACTTGCTCCACTCCAAAAATGTATTGAGCAAATTAATAATATTTTAAATCGTCTAGCTATGCTTAAAGAAAACAATAATTTACAAAATGCTAAGCCAGAGCTTATTTATGATAAGTTTGCCGAGGTTAATAGTCTTGTTAAGTTGATAGGTCATGCCAGTATTATTATAGATTACAAAAGTCATAAAATAATTAGTGCAAATTCTGAATCTGATCAACTTTTTTCAGGTAGCTTGCTTCATCAAGAGGTAGAAAATTTATCAGATCAAAGTTTAAAATTAAATTTACAAGACCTACTAGAAAGGTCTAAACAAGAAGATAATGTTTCAGGATTTATAGAGTTGCAAGATTATACATACAATATTGACTTGCAATTACTCTTTGGCCTTAGGTCAGTAGATTATGCTTTATTAGTGTTTACTCCAAAAGAATAACTTATACTTAAAAAAGAAAACTAAATTAAGTTTAAATATAATTAATAATATAAATATGAATTTAAAATATAAACTACACATTTTATCAGGGCCAAAACAAGGCAGTTTTTTTAATGTACAAAATAAAAAACTAAGCCTAGGCAGAGGTTCTGACAATGATATTAATTTAGATTTTGACCCTAATTGTAGTCGCAAACATGCTGTAATTGAATATGGTTTTAATAATTCAATCAGCATTTATAATGTAAGTAGTAATAATAAAGTTACAATAAATGACAAAGTTATTAGCTCTCAAAGTATTTTAAAAGATTCTGATAATTTTACTATAGGAAAAACTAGCTTTAAAATAGAAGTTCCAAGCACTATACAATCTGTGGCCAAAAACTCTAATCAAACTTTGGGAGGCGAAGCTACACAATCTTTTAAAAAAAAATCATCTAATACAAAATATATTTTTATTGCAGGCATTGCTTTAGTTTTATTTTTTGTTTTAATGCCATCTAAAAAGAAAAAAAAGCAGCCAGAGTTTACTAGTTTTCAAAATATAGAAAAAGAAATTAAAAGTATTAAAGAGCAAACCACTAAATTATATAATCAGCAAAAAAAAGACGGAGTTAGGGATCAGCTTTATAAAAAATCACAAATTTTTTATCTATCTGGGTTTAGAGAGTACAGACAGGGAAAGTATCAAAATGCTACTTCATCTTTTCAAGCTTGCTTGTCTTTAATACCTACGCATAAACTTTGTAATCGTTATATTATTTTAGCTCGTCGTAAATTTTTAGAGCTAGTGCAATACCATATGTTGCTTGGACAAAAATATTTAAAACAACACCAAAATAAAGCATGTAAAACTGCATTTAGAAATGTAATGATTATGCTAGATAACAAAAATAACAACATACACAAAGAGGCAAAAATAAATTTTCAACTTTGTGCATTGCGCTTAAAAGGGCAATATTAATATATGGCTCAATTATTTATTACATACAAATCTCAAGACTATGCCGAATTAGAGCTAGAGCAAGGCCAAGAATATTTAATTGGCAGAAGTGATGACGCAGATATTCCACTAGAGGGAGAGCAATCTTTATCCAGAAAGCACAGTAAAATTTATTACAACGAAGGCTTTTGGATTATAAAAAAATTATCTAAATCAGGGCAGCTAACTTACAATAACGAAGATGTAGAAGAGCAAGCATTAGAGGATAATAGTGTTTTTAATATCGGAGATTTTTCTTTTTCTTTTAGTTTATCTTTAACAGCAGATGATTCTAATTTTACAAATCAAGAAAAAGACAAAGATTGCGACAATAAAGAAAGTAAGGCAGATGATCAAGCCGAAGAAAGCAAATCAGATGATCAAGATTTTAAAAATCCAGAAGATAACAAAAACTCTACAAATGATGAAGGCTCTGAAAAAAATAAAGATAATAATCAATCAGAAAATAATGACAAAGATGATTTAATCAAATCAAAAAAAGATATTAATCAAGAAGATGAAGACTATACATCAGAGTACACTGCTATTATTCAAAATAGTTTAACAGCTCAGCTAACTATTTATAAGCCTAAACAAAAATTACCAGAAAGTGTTAACTTAGACAAATCTTCTTGGGTAATAGGAAGGGCAAAAGAATGTGACACTAGTATAAATTATGTAAAATTAAGTCGCTATCATTTTGAAATAACTAAAGACAGCAACAATTACTGGTTAACAGATTTGGGAAGCGCAAATGGCACAAAGCTTAATGAAGCTAGATTAAAAAAAAATGAATCACAAGAGTTAAAAAATGGCGACATTATTAAAGTTAAAAATTTAAAAGTAATTTTTGAAATTATAAATGAAAATTATAAAAACTTTCAATTAGATAATGTAAATTTAAATACAGACGACACAGGTGGCAAAGATAATAAAACTGGATTAGCTGGTTACTTAAGCCAATTAAAAGAAAAAAAATATTTATATATTGGAGTTCTGTTTATTGTTATTCTGGCTGGGTTGTTTTCTTTAGAAGAAAAAAAACCTGTTGCAAAAAATACTAATAAAATAAACAAGCTAAAGCCAGAGCAAATTCAACTTCTTGAAGATAATTTACGACTTGCGCAAACTCATTACACTAGTGGAAAATATCAGCTATGTAATTCTGCTTTAGATAAAATTCATATTAAGGTTAAAGAATATAAAAACTCTAGAGAGCTTGAACACTATTGCAAGCAAGCTTATCAACTAAGACAAGAGCAAAGCGAAAAAAGACTACAGGTAGAAGAAAAAGAAAGAATTAATAATAAAATTATTGCTATTGTAAAAAAATGTAAAAAACAATTTACTGCTGGAAAGCTATCTAACAAAGAGGTAAATGCTTGTCTATACCCTGCAATTGAAATTAACCCAAATCACCCTGATATTGCAGATTTAAAAAGTATAATAGAGTCTAAACAAGTACAACTAGAAAACATAGCTGCTAAAAATGAAGAAAATAATAAATCTTATACAATAGGTTTGCGCAAATACCAAAAAGCAGTAAATTTGTATAAAAAAAATCAATTAAGAAGCTCTATTAAAGCATTTAACATATTTTTAAAAAGCCAACACTATAGAATTGGAAATTTAAAAATAAAAGCTAAAAAAAATCTACAAAAGGCAAAAACAAAATTTGGCAATATTATAGGCTCTTCTTTGGAGGAGTGCCAAAAAACTTTAGACAGCAAAAAGTATAAAGAGTCAGTTGTTTTTTGCAGAAAAGTTTTACAACAAGACCCAGAAAATACAAAAGCTTCTAATTTTTTATCATCAGCATTAAAAAAATCACGAAAAGAGTTAAAAGATATATATAAAAATTCTGTATTTGAAGAAAGCGTAGGGTCTGTAGAATTAGCTAAAAAAATGTGGAGAGAAATGATAAAAAAAGGTATCCCTAATGAAGAATATTATGAAAAAGCTAGTAGAAAATTAAAAAAATATGAAGGTTTATAATCGGCAAAACTATGAATTTAAATGAACTTTATTTTAATAAAAATATTAAAACACCTAAAATTTCTGCGTCTAAATATGAATCTGATTTAATATTTTATACTTTTATAAAATCTTGGGGTATGTCTATAGACGCTAGTCAGTTTTCTGAAGATCTTTTTAACGAATTTCAACTTTTACAAGAAGACAAAGACGCAACAACTCCTTTTGAGTATGAAGACAATTTGTCTATGGAAGAAAATGCATTAAAAAGTAGTTTAAAATTACTTAATTCAAAAGTATTAAATAATTATAATAAAGAAGAGATTAAGTTAGGATTAGAGACTTCTTGTCTTTGTTTAAAAAATAATTATTTATTTTGGGCAAATATAGGCCAGCCTCATTTACTTTTATATAGAAAATCAATAGGATTACTGCAATTACATAATCAAAATGATTTAAGTTTTGACTATTGCAACTCCTCACAAAACCCTTTGCCAAAAAATGTTTTAGGCTTGCACAACTCCGTTAATATATCAGTAAATAAATTAAAATTAAAAAAATCTGACAAATTATATTTAATAAGCAGGCCATATATTAGCCCAGATATTTTTAAGCTAAGTAAAGAAGATATGACTTTAGACAAAATAGCTAAAAGTTTAAGCCAAGATAATAATCAATTGTCTTTTTGGATTGCAGAATTAAGTAATTAACAAACTAGATTGAGTTTTCTGTTTCGCTGTCAGACACATTGCCTGCGGCATTGTCAGACGCATTGCCAGACACATTGTCTGCTACATTGCCTGCTGAATTGTCAGACGCATTGTTTGCTGAATTGTCTGATGAATTGTCAGAGGTATTTTCTGCTGTATTGCCAGAGTCATTGTCAGAGTCATTGTCAGAGTCATTGTCAGAAAGTTTAGAAAATTGAACATTGTCGCCCTGCTCTTCTGGCAAATTATTTAAGTGTTCGGTGTATTGCTTATCTGTAACAAAATTATTTTTCAAATTTTTTTCTACCATGCGAACATCAAATTTCATTTTATTAATTTGGTCTAATAACATAATCTGTACCCCTTGCAATTAAAAGACAATCTACTTATTTACTTAATATAAGTCAATGCCAGTTTGTGTTGTTAGTGCCATGTCTCTTGTTTGTTGAGGTCGTCTTCTACTAATCTTAGGTGTTTGTTTCCAAATCTTGCTGTTTTTTTGGCTGTGTTTTTTGGTTTTAAATACAGCATTTTTAAGTACAAAAAGCCTACCAGCAAACCTCCCAAATGAGATAAATTTGCAGTATGCCCGCCTAAGCCGTTGTCTAATAAATTAAAAATTTCAATACCTGCTAATAATAAAACTAAGTTTTTTGCCTTCATTGGAAATATTAACATAAAAAAAATAATACGATTTTTAAAAAGCATTCCGTAAGCTGCAAGCAATCCAAAAATAGAACCAGAAGCTCCGACAACAGAAATATTAAAAACAGAAAGAGATGAATAAAAAAACTGTGCTACAAAAAATACTAAGCTGTAAATTAATGCACTACCTACTCCGCAAATTAAATAATATTTTAAAAAAAATTTTGATCCCCATTTTTTTTCTAACTCCGATCCAAGCATCCACAGCATAAACATATTTAGTAAAATATGAAATAAAGATCCAGAGTGTAAAAACATATAAGTAACAGGCTGCCAAAATAAAAAGTTTTCAAACATGGGGCCTGGTGCTAGGCCAAAATACTTAAAAACAAGATTGCTGTCTAAAATAAAACCTTGAATAATTTTTACAAAAAATATCCATATAAAAACATTCAGAAGAATGATTTTTTTAACCATTGGCCCTGATGAAATATTAGATATATACAATTGTGTTTTTACTAAGCTTTTGTGTCAGTTTTTGTATCAGCTTTTGTATCAGCTTTTGTATCAGCTTTTTTTTCAACTTTTTTTTCAGTTTTTGTATCAGCTTTTTTTTCAACTTTTTTTTCGTCTGTGTCTGTAAGGCTTTGTAAATCAGATCCAAAGTTACTGGTAAATGATGAGCCTTTGTTAGCTTCTTTAGTTGCAGCAGATGTTTCTTGTCTCATTGTTGAGCGTTGCGCTAATTTAATACTTAAGCTAATTCTACGAGCTTCTTTATCAATAGAAACTACCTCTGCTTTAACTTTATCACCAACACTTACCACCTCTGATGGATTTTCAATTCTTTTAGAAGATAACTCGCTAATATGTATCATGCCTTCAATAGTGTCTGTTAAATTAACAAAAGCACCAAAGTCTACAATACGACTAATTTCTAATTCGTGTTGAGATCCGATCGGAAATTTATTATCTACAATATTCCATGGGTCATCTTCTAGTTGTTTAATACCTAATCTTACTCGACCATTGTCTGTGTCAATTCCTAAAACTACAGCTTTTACGCAATCATTTACAGAGTATATGTCAGAGGCATTTTCTATTCTTTTTGTCCAAGAAAGTTCTGATATATGAACTAAGCCGTCCATGTCTTCAGACAAACTAATAAATAAACCAAAATCTGTAATAGATGTAACCTTTCCTTCTATTATTGTTCCAACTGGAAAAAGCCCCTCTAAAGATTTCCAAGGATTTTCTTGTAAGCGTTTTAGACTTAAACTAATTCTGTGATTATCTTTGTCAATGCCTACAACAATTACTTCAACTTCGTCGTTAACAGCAACTACTGAATTAATATTTTTCTTTTTATCCCAACTAATTTCGCTTGCGTGAATTAAACCTTCAACGCCTTCTTGTAAATTTACAAAACAACCGTAGTCAGTTATTGATAAAACTTTTCCTTTAATTTTGTCACCAATAGACATTTTAGAAGTAATTTGTGCCCATGGGTCTTCTTGTAATTGTTTTAATCCTAAATTAACTCGGCCTTTGCTTTTATCTAATTTTAAAATTTTAACTTGAATTTTTTCTCCAAAAGTTAATACATCTGAAGGATGTTTAATGTGATTCCAGCTCATGTCTGTTACATGAATTAAACCGTCAATCCCACCTAAATCAATAAATGCACCGTAGTTTGTAATATTTTTTACAATACCTGGTATAACTTGCCCCTCTTCCATGTGTTCTAAAGATTGTTTGCTTAAAGTTTCGCGGCTAGCCTCTAACAAAGCTCTTCTAGATAAAACAATGTTTCCACGCTTTTGATTAAATTTAATAATTTTTAATTTGTAAGTTTGCCCAACATAAGGAGTTAAATCTTTAACTGGATATAATTCAATTTGTGACCCTGGTAAAAAAGCTTTTACGCCGATGTCTACATTTAGTCCGCCTTTTACAGTTGATATCACAACTCCCTCAACAACTTCTTCATTTTCTGCAGCTTTAATTAAACTGTCCCAAGCTTTAATCATATCTGCTCTGTCTTTAGATAAAACAACCATGCCGTTTTTATCTTCAGATTTAGAAACATAAACTTCTACAGAATCTCCAACTTTAATATCTGGAACTCCGTCAATAAAACTAAACTCGCTGCTAGAAACTAAACCTTCGCTTTTGTATCCGATGTCTAAAACAACATACTTGTCTGTAATGTTAATTACATTTCCAGTTACTACCGAATCAACGATGCTACTAATTGAATCTTCTTTAAATAAAGATTCAAACGACTCTGTAGTTTTTGTTTTAGTAAATTCTGCCTGTTTAATGGCTTTCGGATTTTTAGCAATATTTTCGTCTTCTTTGTCTAGCATATTTGCTAGGTCGGCATACACGCCAGGTTGTGATGATTTAAGCATAAAAAATTATATCCCCCTTTTAAGATAGTACAAACTTTATAAAAATCTATAGCCAAAAAGTCAAGGTATTAAGAAGTTTTGCTGACAAATTTATTATCACTTTTTGGTTTGCAAAAGTTTTTGAATTTCTGTATATAGGCGGTCTACAATTTCTGTGGCAGAATATAAGCTGCTATTTATTAACAAAGCTTGTTTATGAATTTCAAGTGGAGCTGTTTTTCGCAAACTATCTTGCTTGTCTCTTTGTTTTTGTTGAGTTTTTACTAAAATTTCTGAACTTCCAGTTTCCAAGCTTCTTCTTTTTGCCCTATCCTCTAAACTGGCGCTTATAAATACTTTTAAATTAGATTCTGGAAACACAACACTAGAGCAATCTCTACCCTCTGCGATAAAAAAGTTTTTTGCCAAGTGTTTCATTTTTCTTTGTTCGTCTAAAAGTGCTAACCTAATGTCTGGATTAACTGCTAATAAACTAGCTAATGCCCCTATGTCTTCACCTTTTAAATCTAAGTTATAATTTGTTTTTTTGTAATAAAAACTTGTTTCTTTAAGGCTCATTTTTACCTCCCAATCCTGCTTTTTTAACAAAGATAATACATCTTTTATTTGGGAGGGGTCGGCTTGTAACTTATTAACTAAAAATGCTAAGCCTCTATAAAATATTCCTGTAGAAAGCCATGAGCATTTTAATTTTTCTGCAAGCAATCTGCTAACTGTGCTTTTGCCAGATGCCGCTGGTCCGTCGATGCTAACTACAAATATTTTTGACATAAATTTATGTATAATTATAACAAAGAAGTCTTGCAAGTAATTTTTTTGATTGCCTTTTTGTTTAAATTTATTATTTTATCTTAAGAGGATTATATTATGAGCTACACTTCATTAAACTTTATAGATATTGACAGCTTGCTTACAGAAGAAGAAATAATGATTCGCCAAAGTGTGAGAGATTTTGTTAGTGATAAAATAGAACCTCTACTTCAAAATTGTCATCGCGAAGAAGTTTTTCCTCATCAACTTATAAAAGATTTTGGAAGACTTGGATTACTAGGCTCTAGTTTAAAAGGCTATGGTTGCTCAGAGCCAGGCTCTGAATTAGGGCCTGTAGCTTACGGCTTAACTATGCAAGAGCTAGAACGAGGCGATTCTGGAATTAGATCTTTTTGCTCAGTACAAGGTGCATTAGTTATGTATCCTATACATACTTTTGGATCTAAAGAACAAAAAGAAAAATTTTTACCAGGCCTTGCAAAAGGTGATTTAATTGGATGCTTTGGGTTAACAGAGCCAGATGCTGGATCTAACCCTGGAGGTTTAAAAACCACTGCAAAAAAAGTAGATGGTGGTTATATTTTAAATGGTAATAAAATGTGGATTACAAATGGGTGTGTTGCAGATGTTGCTGTTGTTTGGGCTCATGTGGAGGGGGTTATTAAAGGTTTTATTGTAGAAAAAGATTTTGAAGGTTTTTCGACAAGCACAATGAAGGGTAAATTTTCTTTACGAGTAAGTGTGACATCAGAATTACATTTTCAAGATTGTTTTGTTCCAGATAAAAACTTACTTCCAAATAGTCAGGGATTAAAAAGTCCGCTTAGTTGTTTAACTCAAGCTAGGTATGGAATTTCTTGGGGAGTTTTAGGTGCAGCAAACTCATGTTACAAAACTGCCTTAGATTATAGCAAAGTTCGCGAAATTTTTGGCAAACCACAGGCAAGATATCAGTTAGTGCAAGCAAAATTATCTTATATGGTTCAAGAATTAAGTAAGGCTCAACTTTTATCTTTGCAATTAGGAAGATTAAAAGAAAAGTCTCAGCTAAAACATTGGCAAGTTTCTTTAGGAAAAATGAATAACTGCAAAATGGCATTAGATATTGCAAGAATTGCAAGAGACATGCTTGGCGCTAATGGAATTATAGACGAATACCCTATAATGCGACACATGCTTAATTTAGAAGCTGTAAATACTTACGAAGGAACAGAAGATATTCATAAATTGGTTATCGGGGCCGAGGTAACTGGCATACAATCTTTTAGGTGATACATTATTGTGTGACAGCTTGAGTTTGTAGAAGGTTTAAAAAATAAAAAATATATTTTTTTGTTAATTTGTAGGATATTTTAGGTTTTGGTTTAGTTTTTGGTTTAGTTTTAGTTTTAGTTTTAGTTTTTGGT
>JAAGOD010000630.1_pt1 | contig 15527 bp, 27 predicted proteins | sample 8389681 | NCBI WGS metagenome assembly JAAGOD01 (sample SAMN13964374, study PRJNA552185) | sponge metagenome | biome: deep-sea hydrothermal vent fields; feature: spots directly above weak diffusing fluid; material: seawater and sediment | host: Tedaniidae sp. KZ-2020 ... | reverse complement strand
TCAAAGTTTGGAAAGAGCTACCGCCTTCCCGAGAGTCGAATTGATCACGTCAACCTTCCCCTTTAGCCCAAAGTACTCCTCCGTGCCCCTATATGTACAGTGACGCAACATGCTCGTCTGTAGACACTACATGTGTTGGCCTGGGAGTCGGCCATGTACGGCAGCATGTTCGGGCAGTGGCCACTGATTACAAATACCCTGTCATGTCTGCTACAATAGGTCCCGTGCTCCATGTGCATGTGTACACTGTGTGGAGTCCCAATTGCTATAATAGTCCAATGCTCCATGTGCATGTGTACATACATGTGTACACATGTTATGAGGGGAGGGGTGGGGTCTTTGCTATAATAGTCCCAATGCTCCATGCCATGTGCATGCGTACACATGTGTGTGGGGGATGGACATTGACTGTTTAGGACTTCTCACTATTTCAACTAATTGAGTTTACCAGATGTGAGGTGGCAGATCCTTTGCATGTCGCCGACCGACTATTTCCTTCCCCCCTCCCTATAGAGTACAACCTCTACCCCAACCTCAGTCTGCCCCCCCTAGCAATGTGGAGACATCATGGAAAACTGGTGTTTACGCTGAGTGAGGAAATGTTACACTTGAAAGGGAGTGCCAACAATGTCTGTGTTGGCACTCCACTATTTCTATTTTCGTTCCAAAGGTTTGTTGTGAAAGGTCTCAAGGGCTTCTGTGTCTGAAAACTGCTCACAGGAAAATAGACACTATCAGCGGCCAACTTTAAGTGCATGATCATGTCTAAGGTTAAACAGTTTCACAACCCCACTTGCTGTACCATTACCACCCACCCATCCATTCCTTGCCCTGCTACAGTGAGCTCTTGACTCCTTATGAGACTACCCCTCTAATCAGGACACTTTGACTGGGGTGGCCAGATTAGTGGGAGTCCACTGTATACTATTATACCACACCACAGTGTAGTCGAGATGTAGTATTATTATTCCAGTGATGTCACTGGTTTGGCTTACGGACCTCCCACTGTCCCCAAGGAAACCAGTGGCATGGCACTCATCAAGGAATATCAATGCATTCTCCCGCTCTGCAAGCTGGCACATTTCCCTGCATACAGCAAACATCACCATGGTTGTGTCATACATCAGACGCTGGGACAGCACCGGACAGGACATCCAGGTCACACACACACACATACGGCAGTGGGGTGATGCTTCCATCCATACTGAAGACGCCATCAGACACTATCAGTTTAATCCCGGCATCCTTTGCTTCCTCCAGCTGAGTGCCCAGTTCCTGCATATCTGTAAACAGAGAATCAGGGCACCTGGTCACTGTGCAAGATGTATAACACCAGCCCTCTTTATAGACTGAAAATATTGGCTGCAGATTGAACAGATTCAGCATTCACCTTTATTCCTGTATCTGAACTTTCTTGTTTTTGCTAAGCGTATTCCATCTATGATTGAAGCGTGGTTGAGCTGGTCAGAAAAAACGGCATCTTTCTCTTTGAGTAGCACCTCAAACAGCCCGGCATTGGCATCGAAGCAGCTGGCATACAATATGGCGTCCTCCCTGCCATGGAATGCTGCAATTTTAGCCTCAAGTTCCTTGTGGATGACCTGCATCACAGCCAGTGCAATCCACAAGTGTGGGTGTGGTGTGCCATGCCCCCCCCATGCAGCCTACCTGAGTGCCACATATGAACCGGACTGAACTGAGACCATTGCCGTACTTGTCCAAGGCCGCTTTGGCAGCTTCGATAACCACAGGGTGAGACTAGAGTGAGAGGCAAACACGGACACTATGTTGCAATGCCACGGCCATCCCATGTACAGAACCTCCACCACCACTGTAAGATGACCCCACACATTAAAATTATGTCAGGAAAAGCCCTACAGTTTGGGTTTCATCAGATCACGCCTTATGAAGCATGCTGTGGTCTCTGTTATGGCTACGGCTAGGTGGGGAATACTTACTGAAAGGCCCAGGTAATTGTTTGCACAGAAATTCAAGATCTTCCCTTCCTTCTCCTGCACTTGTATGGCTGCTGCCTGGGGTGATGTAATGACTCGCTCCACTTTCCACGTTCCTGCAGCGCGGATCGAATCCAGCTCCTTCTCCAGCACAGTCTTCAGGCTCGCTGCAGCTGAAGTGCTGCTCTCCCTCCCGCTAACCAAGCGGCTAGCTCTAAGGAACAGATTGCTCATCTCTCTCCAAAGTATTTTTCTTAATAGTGCACACCCAATGGGTCACGTGACCGTCACATGACTGACCCCCATGACCCCTAGTCATGTGATAGTCATGAGGCCTGTAAGTTTGAAGTTCGCGCGTTTTTGTGTGGAAAAAGACTGCTTCTAGTGTGAGGTCATCCTTGACCTTGACTGTTTGTTTGTGCCTTTTCTGGAACAGCCAGCCAGTTATAGCCAAGATTGAAAGCTACGATGCCTAAAGGAAAGCCAAAGAAGAAGAGGGAAAAGCTATCTGCCCCTCCAGGTAAGAATACTCTCGAAGAGCTGGGATTGACAGCACAATGAGTCTTTGTCTTTTGGCCCACAGACTCAACATCCCCTGATGAGGATAGTGAGAGTATCTGTAGCTCCCTGGATGGCTGCAGTGTGGTCAGTGAGGAGGGAATGCCAGATGAGGAGGTGGAGGAAGATTTAGAGTTCCATTTGGCTGAACTCATTGACCAGTTGGCCGAAAAAAGGTGCTGTTATGGCTAACATCTCCACCATGAATTTGTGTGTGATGATACAATATATTTCTGTAGCCTTCGTACTCGGTTAGAGGCTGTGTCGTCTCTCACCAAGATCCTCTCAGCGAAGATTGTCGCGGAGCAGTTGATGGGAAGGTGAGTCTCTTGTGCCCGCCGTCCCTGTGTGCCAGTGAGTATGTTGTTACATATTATAGAAAGGAAACATTATTGGAAGTAATCACGCGAGGACTGAAGAAAGGTAACTGAGTTTTGCTGAGAGTGCAGTATTGTTCGAACCCTCTGTCCCCCCCTTCCCCCAGCGTCAGGGCGGGAGAGATGTGAGCTGGCCAAACTGGCAATTCTGATGGTGCTACAGGTTGGAATGGACTGTCCAGAGATCCAGCGGACCCTCCAGCCTCAGGCCACTCAGCTGGCCCAGGACACAACCATTCTCCCTGCTGAAAGGGCAGAGGTGTGTGTGTGCATGTGTGCACATGCCTGTAGTTGTGCTTAATGTGATGATACTTCCCACTTCCCAGGCTATCAGAATGTTGGCCCTTATAACTTTTGTTCTACCTTCAGACATCCTGGTGAGTTTCTGTGTTCAGTGTTTATGTGTGCGTGCATGCATGCATGTACATGTGTGTGCAGGAGGTGGAGCACATCATGAGGATGTTTGAAGGACTGTTCGACAAGTGTAAAGAGGAGGCTGTGGTGACTGCTGCCGTCCAGAGCTGGACCCTCCTCCTCTCCATAGCCCCTGACCACAACATCCCAGCCCTCTTCACCAGGTAACCAAGAGATTACAAAGAGATTACTAGAGATTACTGAGGAATACTAGGGATTGGTATAGATTACTAGCGATTACTGTCTTACCTTACACACAGCATGCTTCCTGTGCTGAACAAGCTGTTGGGGCGTGTGGAGCTGAGCATGCGTCTTGCTGTGGGCGTGGGCGTGGCCCTGCTGTTTGAGCTGACGCGGGAGAGCTGCAGCGAGGCTGAGGAGATGGTGGAGAGTGTTGAGAGCAGTAACGCCTACACCCTGATAGAACAGCTGGCCACCGAGAGCAATCGCCACACCTCCAGAAAGGACCGCAACCAAACACGTTCCTGCTTCAGGGACATCCTACTCTCTCTAGATGTAAGGGTCATGGCATTTATGCCCTCAATAATATGTGTTAAATAGGAGTAGTAGTTCAATTATACCTCCCTCCTTCCCTCCCTCTCCCCTCCCTCTTGTCCGCCCTCCAGGACGGCAGTGTGCCTGAAAAGATCGTGAAGATCGGGATTGAAGAACTTGCTCTGAACAGCTGGGCCAAGCTGTGTCAGTACAATGCTTTCAGGGAGATCCTGGGCTCGGGAATGAACTCTCACCTCAAGCAAAACGACCTTCTGAGAGATATTTTCCAAATGGGACCCGCTCCCATCAACAGCAAGCACACAAAGTCGTCCAGATTAGAAAGGGTGAGTTGTTTTTGCTCGGTACAAATTTAGGGGCTGTAATCTTCTGACCACTAGCATTTCTTGTTGCTGTCTAAAGGAAATTGAGACAACCTGTAGTATAGTATAGTATTGTCTTGCTCTGTGTGTAAGCTGATCTCAAGAACAGCCTCCCTAGAAGGGACAGAAAGCCACGATCTTTAGCTCTAGAGGTTCCACTGTGTAATCTTCACTTCATTCCTCCTCTCTCCCTCCCTCCCCTGTGTAGAAATACATCCATGCTGCCGTAGCTAAGCACAGAACACAGTCTAGAGGCAAGCAGAGGGACAAGCGAGCTGTCTTGTGACCTCCAATCGCCATCAACACCATATTTATGCAACCACTGGTTAATATTGATGTCCTTTCTTACAGTCAAAATCAGATTTTTTTATGGAGAATTAGCAGACCTAAGCAAGCTGGTAAAGTGAATGCTGCTTTGATGGGCTCTTCCAGGGTCTGTTTGACTTTGCACCACTGGTAGCCCCTCCCCTCTTCCAGCTGCGTCGTGCGGGCCTCCAGGAGGATGGAGATGCACATCCCATCCTGTGCGCCATGTGGACGGCCAAGGTGTTCCAATGAGAGCACACCTCTGACGCTGTACTCACCTTTGTACCCGCACAACTGGAAAGATCGCAAAATCTAAAGATTTCATCTTCACCAACGTTCAAAATGCCTACCTTGAGCTCCTTTTCCATGGCCTGGTGGAAGTCGTTCGAGTCCACCACAGGGAAGCTCGTTGACCCCTGGCCTGACCTTGTCAGGACCACCAGCTGTGCATTGTCATGGGCAACCAGGATGAGCCTGAGAGAAGAACTGACGTGTCCGAGCAGGACAGGGAGTCCGCCATGTTTGGTCCTTCCTCTGGTCCACTCTCGCCCTGTCTCTATCAGGGGGAGGATATCGGAGGCTCTCATGTGGGTGAAGTTGAGTTCTTGCTTGCTGAACCACCCAGCCTGAAGGGACTCGGAATCTGCCTGTGCCGTGGTCTTGAGACTGCCACCCGTCACCTGCCCTATGTACACACATGCACATGCTGTGACAACCTCTGGCGATCGTTATAGTGGACGGGTACCTATTAGTGTGACTCGCACCCACTTGTAAGCTGACATACACTCTACTGCAATCACCGCTTCGGGTTCAAAGGTCATACCAGACTCCTCTAGCACTTCTCTCTTGACGGCTTCCTGAGGAGGTGATCGTTGCATAACAGACACTGTGCAAGGAGGCTTTTGACTTGCTTATTGAGACAACATACCACAATTGTTTCGTTAGGCTCCATGCGTCCAGCAGGTAGGTACCAGCGTCCCCTACAGGACTGCTTGGCCTCCTGGATCATGAGCACCTTGTCCCCATCAAATGCCACCCCAGCCACAATGTATACAACATTTTCACGCAGCCTCAGCCCTGCAGGGAATGGGGGAGGGGCTCGCTACAGCAGCTATGCACCCAGCTTCTAGTATAGCTTACTCTTCTCTTGAGCTCTGGGGTCTGGTGAGACGGGCTGAGGGGTGGCCTCATATTTCAGAATACTCTCCAGCTCCTCCATCTCTCAAACTCCAGTATGATGAGTCAGCAAATTCTTCATTATTTCATAATAATAACAATACTAAAGTGCACTCAGACACAGAGAGATGAATGACATAATAGCACAATACACACAGCATCATGATAGGATTTAGAACATGATAGGATTTAGAATAACGTGTGCAGTAATCGTGAAGTGGGAGTGACCTATGAAATATGTCCCTAATCCTGCCCTGCCCCACCCCTTGTTAGAGCTCGTCTTTGTCAGAGTACTCCTCCTCTCCTCCTGTAGGGGGAGGGGCTCCACCTGCCTGCTGGTACAGTTTTGAGATGATGGGGTTGGCAACGTCCTCAACCTCCTTCTTCTTTGCCTTGAGGTCGTCGATGTCTGCATCAGGGTTGCTGTCCAGCCATTCGATGGCAGCATCCACCACAGTCGTAATATCCTCCTTCTCACTCTCCGACAACTTGCTTCCGAGCTTCTCTGGGTCACCAACTTGGTTTTTGAGGGAGTAAGTGTAGCTTTCCAGTTCGTTCTTTGCGTCCACCTTTTCTCGGACTCTCTTATCGTCCTCGGCGAACTTCTCGGCATCCTGGATCATTCTGTCGATGTCTTCGGGGGTCAGGCGGTTCTGGTCGTTGGTGATTGTGATGGCCTCGCTGTTGCCACTGCCCTTGTCTTCAGCTGTCACAGTCAGGATGCCATTCTCGTCAATCTGGAAGGTGACTTCGACCTGGGGGATTCCCCTTGGGGCGGGGGGAATTCCGTTCAGGTCAAACTTGCCCAGAAGGTGGTTGTCTTTGGTCATGGGCCGTTCACCCTCGAAGACCTGGATGGTGACTGTGGGTTGGTTGTCAGAGGCCGTGGAGAAGATTTGAGATTTCTTGGTGGGGATGGCAGAGTTGCGTGGGATAAGTTTGGTCATGACCCCACCCACAGTCTCAATCCCCATAGTCAGGGGGTTGACGTCGATAAGGAGAAGTCCGCCTGTCTCCTCCTTGCCGCTGAGGATTCCGGCCTGAACAGCTGCCCCATAAGCCACAGCCTCGTCAGGGTTGATGCCACGGTTGGGCTCCTTGCCATTGAACATTTCCTTCACAAGCTGCTGGATCTTGGGGATTCGTGTCGATCCACCAACCAATACAATCTCGTCAATCTCGTTCTTCTTCAGGTCTGAGTCATCCATAACCTGTTGAAGAGGTTTCATTGTGGAGCGGAAGAGATCCTAAACCAAACAGAAATAGAAGTGTAAAATCTTCCAAATATACATCCAAATAATAATGGTGATTAGTGACAAAACTTCCAAATATGGTACTTACCATGTTCAATTCTTCGAAACGTGCACGCGTGAGTGTCTCTGAGAAATCCTCTCCATCATAGAATGATTCAATCTCGATGCGTGTCTGGTGCTGGGAGCTAAGAGCTCTCTTGGCCTTCTCCACTTCCCTCCTCAGCTTCTGCACGGCCCTGTTGTCTCCCCGGATGTCCTTTCCAGTCTTCTTCTTGTACAGCTTGATGAAGTGGTCCATGACGCGCTGGTCAAAGTCCTCTCCACCCAGGTGAGTGTCTCCATTGGTGGAAACCACCTCAAACACGCCATTGTCAATGGTCAACAGGGAAACGTCAAAGGTACCGCCGCCAAGATCAAACACCAAGATGTTCTTCTCTCCTTCCTTCTTGTCCATTCCGTATGCAATAGCAGCTGCAGTTCTGGAGAAATCGAAAGCAAATACATCAATACCATTTCCAATTTAAGCCCACTCTTCCACACTCAATTTCCTACACTTACGGTTCATTGATGATTCTCATGACGATGAGTCCAGCAATGGTACCGGCATCCTTAGTAGCTTGCCTCTGGGCATCATTGAAGTAGGCAGGCACAGTGACGACAGCATGGGTGATCTCGTGACCCAGGTAGGCCTCAGCCGTCTCCTTCATCTTGATGAGCACCATAGCACTGATCTCCTCGGGAGTGAACAGCTTCTTGGCTCCATTGACGCTCACTTCAACGTGTGGCTTCTGGTTCTTCTGACGCACGGCAAATGGGAAAAACTTGATGTCCTTCTGGATGGAGGGGTCGTCCCAGGTCCTTCCGATCATACGCTTGGCGTCAAAGACGGTGTTCTCTGGGTTGGTTGTGAGCTGGTTCTTGGCTGCATCTCCGATGAGCCTCTCCCCTTCAGGAGTGAAGGCCACGTAGGAGGGAGTGATACGGTTTCCCTGGTCATTGGCAATAATGTCCACACGCCCATTCTCATACACTCCAACACTGCAAGAGAAAAAAGACCACAATAATAATAGGCATCTTACACCATTTTACAGCTGTTCTCACCAGGAGTAAGTTGTTCCCAGGTCAATGCCAATGACAGTTCCAACATCTTCTTTGTCTCCATCTTCACTGGAACAGGCTGGCACCAGATACAGGTAGACCAGAATTGAGAGAACCAATAGACTTCTCATGATGAATTCTCTTCTCTTTCCCCTTCTTTAGTACTGACAGAGGTCCTTCTTTTCTTCTTCTCCAAATTGAGTTGTCCTGTGTGTGAACCGCTGCTGCTGTAGTAATTTATAGCCTGTGCATGCAGCATCAATAGCCTTCCTATTTCCCGGGGTGCTGGCAGGTGGAGCAATCTGATTGGTCCGTGTCAGCAGCTGAGCCCCGCCCACCTAAATGGTGGGGGTCTGGGATTGGTCAAAATTCTCCCGCGTGGAGAAAACTGATTGGCCTGTTTAAATTCGAGTGATGCCACGTTCCCAGGAAAAGTCTGAAGGTGAGCACGTCCACGTGTCAGGGAGAGGAGGAAAGAAATCAGCAATTGGAAACTAGATCAGTGAGATCATGGGAAGGACAAGAAGGGTACGTGTATTCATACTGCCAGGTCAGAGAGCAATGTCAACCTGCCACTCTAGAAAAAGAAATTAACTCAGAAGCCACTCCCTGAAGGGGGAGGGAAGGTGCCCAAAGCCTTTGTGGTGGAGAGAGGGAAGGTGGGGCATGTACTCAGCCAACTGGTCTTGGATATAAGGAAAATCATGGAACCAAACACTGCCACAAAGCTCAAGGTTAAGTCCATACACAAGGGGGTGTGGTCATACACAAGAGGGTGTGGTCATCCTGATTAAATGTATTTTTAGGTTCGGCATAAGAATGTGCTGAAAGATTTTGTGTCCGTGGCCGGTCCTCTGGGTGTCACCCACCTCCTCCTGGTGTCACGGACGCCAGAGTTTATCAACCTGAAGATCTGCGTCCTGCCCCGTGGGCCAACTGTCACCTTCCACATCAAAGCAGTGAGTCGGCAGACCCAACTCTCCACCACCAGGTATCACATGGTGTGCGATAACTCCTCCAGTTTAGCCTGGCCAGAGAAGTGCTCTCCAGTTTGAAATCTCCGGTCATTAACCCCGCCCAGTTTTTAACCCCTCCCATGGTGAGCGAAGCTCCTCCCAGGCTCCTCCCATTTCATGCCACCAACTCTCTGTCATTTCAGCTGGCCTTGAATAACTTCGACAAGGAGGATAAGAGCCACCACCTACTGTCCGCTGTTTTCCAGAACATGTTCCCTACCATCAACGTCCACACGGTGAGTTAGTGGGTGTGGCCTCACCACTATGTCACACTATTTAACACACTGCAGGTCAAACTTGCTAGTATCAAAAGATGCCTGTTGTTGAACTCTGACCCAGAGACGAAACGTATCGAATTGCGTCACTAGTAAGTTTTTCTAGCTTTCTATTGTGATCCCTTGTGATTCGGTCTGTATCTCCGTCTCCCAGTTCCATCCGAGTCCTGCCACGGGGGACCAGTCGTGGAGTCAAGAAGCTGACGCAGACACACCTCCCTAACTTGGGGAAGCTGAATGACATCAGCGAGTACCTGCTAGGGTGAGTGCTGTGGCCACAAATGTAGACCCCGTGGTCCATGTACGTCTGTGGCGTTGTGCAGAGGGTCCGGGTCCGAGAGTGATGGTGAGGATCTGCTGGGCGGCGAGGGGGAGGTCACCTTGCCGCAGCACATGGGGAGGGCCAACCTCAAGTCAGAGCAGAGTACAGTCAGACTCAGCGAGGTGAGCCAGTGCATGCAGGACTGAGTGAGAGACTCGGGTCCTTAATCAGAGTTCCTGCTGTACTGCTTTAGCTTGGTCCCCGGCTGACCCTGGAGCTGGTGAAGATAGAGGCAGGGCTCTGTGGTGGGGAGGTGCTCCATCATGCCTTTGGTGAGTAGAGGGCCAGAAACATGGCATGTGGAAGTCACTGTATCTTCCCTTTCCAGTTCAGAAGACGAGAAAGGAGAGACGTCTGCTGCGTTTGGTGAAGGAGCATGAGCGAGGACTGAAGGCGAGGAGACGGCGGGAACAGGCGGCCAACGTGGCTCGGAAGCAGCAGGAGAGGGAGGAGCACAAGGCTCGGTGTCTGGCCGGCATGGGGGTGGAGCAGGGGGAGGAGCCAGAGGGTGACGGCAGTGACAAGGGGGAGGATGAGGAAGAGGAGGATGAGGAAGAGGAGGACAGGGAGTGGTTCAGGAAGGAGGTGGGACAAGACCCTGACCCAGGTAACCCTATTGTACAATGGCAGTGAGGGGTGGATACACGTACTTCTTTTCAGATACCTTTGGCTCCAGTGCCAAACCAAAGGTCAAGGGTCATAGGAAACGCCCTTTAAGTGCCCCCATCCCTGTTGCCAAGAGGTCAAAAGTCACCACTACACGGAGCAAGCTGCCTATGAAGAAAGCTAGACCTTTTCAGCGCCCAGGATCAAAGGTCATGACAGATTCGGGGAGCAAAGTGCGTATGAAGAAACCTAGACCTTTTCAGCGAGGGAATTTCCCAGGGTCAAAGGGTAAAACTGCTGGTAGGAGACGAGTGAACAAAGCCAGTCTTACAAGAAAAAGAAGAACAAAACAAACTTGACACATGACAAAAAGGAAAGAAAGACCAATATTGAAGTCAGGACAGGAGTTTTAGTTTGAGCTTGATCCTGTCCAAGGTGTCCTGGGGCATGCAGAGGACCGGGTTGACAACCTTGAGTTCTGTGTTCCCCAACAGAGAGAGCCCTGCCAGGCCAAACAGGGTGTGAAAAGGGTCCACCTGAGCACACAGTGGTACAGTGGATTGAGCAGGGAAGAGAAGTAAAACACACTCACCCAATCCCCAGGACGGTCGGTGAAACCACCACTTTCAGAATCCTGGCACGCCAATATAAAGTCTGTCAGCTTCTCCTATAGGACACGAGAAGAGTAGGGTTATATTGAGAGGTGTGCTTTATTTGGAATGCAGTTCTACTGTTCGTACCTTACTGATCCAGTGGATCTTCCCTATCATCTTGAGTGAGGCCAGCACCCACCAGGAGTAGCAAACGTCTGGCAGTTTCTCAGGTCGGCCTACAGGGAGAGAGAGAGACAGGTTATTCACCAACCCCATTCCTCCTCCCTCCCCCTCCCAGGCACGCACCATTGAGTCCTCCCGAGGGAAGCTGTCTCTCACAGAGCCACCATCCCAGTCTGTCAGCATCCACCAGATACAGGGAGTCAGCCAGTGCCAGGGCTCCCACACAACAGTACACCTATGCACACATTCACAGCTCGGGATTCGCATGGCTGGGGCGTGGCTTGGCTCACCTGACCCGCATGGGACTCTGAACCAGGCACCCTCCCAAACCCACCGTCAAAGTTCATGCAGGCCATCACGTACTGGACTGCCTTCTCCACATCCACAGCCTCCAGCCTGCCCTGCAACACAGCAATACAGTCAGCTCACTCTAAACCAGACCCCTGAAATGTGGCCACCCCTCTAATCAGGACACTGACTGGTCCCAAGGGTGGCTGGAGTCCACTGTCCCACCAGCTTACCAACAGTGCCAGGGTCGCAAGAGCACAGAAAGAAAATCTAGTATCAATTTCACCTACAGAATTGAAGATGTTTTGAGCACTATATATAGAAAGGGGTGCAGCTCACCCCACTTATCCCCTGCAAACGAGCCATCGGGTTGCTGAAGGCCTGCCACATATTTGACCACACCCTCTGTATCAGTCTCCGCCACACTGTCGAATAGGGTCAGGACCTGCAGATGTGGTGGTAATACAAAGGTTTGGCACAAAGGGTTTATAGTGGTTACCTGGATTGCACTGAGGGTGTAAAGGAGGTGGGGGTCATGGTGCAGTGTGGGTGCAAACCCCCCTGACTTGTTGTCATGGCAACCTCGCACAAACTTTAACACCTCAGCCTTGTTCATGCGCTGAAGCTTGTCCATCAGGTCCATGGATGTCAGTCCCCAGTACACTCCACTCAGCCGCAGGAACTCTGTCGTACAGTACTCCTGCACGTGATAAGACCATGTGATCAGGTGAATGGTCACGTGACATGCATGTGATTGGCACTTACATAATCATCCTTGTCCTTCTCAAAGGCCTCGATATAGTCAGCATGCTTTGAGAGCAGCAAGGTCTTCTTGGAGGTGTCATCAGGCAAGATCACATCCTTCACTGGAGTACCAGCCTGGGGGAAAAAACAACACCAGTCACTTGAAAACCTTGAAACTGAATCTTCTTACCATCTTTTTAAAGCTGAAAACGGTTAATTAGATAGAGGGGAACCCCCTCCCAAATTTGCCATCACAGCATTTTCTTCTGAAAGAAGGGAGTGTAGGTGGGTGGCTTGTCTTGCCTGTTTTCTACACTAGCTGGTGATTGTCTAGTGTGCTGGAGGAGGTCTACCTGTGGAGTGGGCTATTCCTACACATCAACTAGCGTCTGAGGTGGGTGGTATTCAACCCTGCTGATGTCAGCCATCTTGATTTTTTGTGTGCTTTATTCTCCAGCATTGCCAATGGCGGAGTATGGAGCTCGCCCTAACCCTGCTGGTGGGCACACCAATGCCACCTACCCCTACACCACTGGCCACCCTGTTCCATACTCTCAGCAGCCCATTAGGGCAGGGGGGGCCTCCAATTACCTCCCCCCCATGGACCACACCTACGAGAACCTTCCCTACAGCCCCAAATACCCCCCCAGCATGGACCCCTCAAGGTAAATGCTCTGAACAGTGCAAGAAAGGCCCTTGGTTTGAGTTCGAAGACCCTCATTTGGTGTGCATGTACCTTTTGCCGTAGTTGTCATGATAACTTTTTGCTTTTCAGGCCTATCTCTCAAGTGAGTGTTTCGAATGAGAACATGCCTCCTGGGGCCACAGGGCAGCAAGTGGCTGTGACAGAGATAGTGAAGAAGCTCGACTTTGCCACAAAGGAGAATCTGAGGCTGAGAGAAGCCATTGAGCAGAACAGCAGCTTCATGGAACAGAAACTGAATGAGCTCCAGGCCCAGCGTAGGTTGATTAACATCATATGTTCACTTTGATGCTGATATGCTTCCCATCTTGTTTTTAGCATTACAGAAGCAAGTTCAGGGTAAGTGGAGTAGCCATCCATGTTAAATTTGATGTTGATATTTCCCATCGTATTTCAGCTTTGCAGAAGCAAGTTGAAGGTATTTCAGCTTTGCAGAAGCAAGTTGAAGGTATATTATCCTTTCTCTCTCATCCCCCCTCCACTCCTCCCTCTCCCCTCCCTCCCTCTTCTAGACCTGAAGAAGAAGGTGTCTGAGGCGACCAACAGGTTCTTTGAGGCCCGTATTGCCGTCATGGGGTTCCGGTGCAAGGTCATGCAGCTCCAGGGAGAACTCGAAAAGAAGAAGGAGAGCAGTCCTGTGAGTAGTGGCTGGCAGCATTATGGGATTGTGGTTTCACGTGAAAGGCCACCCACTGAGTGAAAGGCCACCCACGAGTGATAACAGCTGTGAGCCTAGTTGGAATTCCCCTTTTTCCTTTGTTCCAGCTGAGGCAGGAGCTGGAGGAGAAGACCAGCCGACTGAAGGATGCGGAAGAGGAGAGAGACAGACTCAGACAAGAAGCTAGCCGTGCAATTGACCAGGTATAACATGTCTGTGTGTGTGTGTGTGTGTGCATGCATGTGTATTTGTGTGTGTTATCTTGTTGGGAGGGTGGCTTTGATAGTGTACATGTTATAATGCACAGATTAGGGAAAAGGATGGTTATATCCAACAACTCAACGTTCACCTGAGCCATGCCCAGGCTGACAAACAGGTGAGTCCTTACACCTTTGACTTTTTGACCTTTATCCTTTGCCCTTTAACCTTTGATCCCTCCCCTTTTATTGGTGTCATGTGAACAGAACTATCACGACCACACCCTACGCGGGCAGATCCAGGAGTTGACGATGATCAGGTCGAACCTTGAGGGGGAGGTGGGGCGTCTCAAGCAGCGTAACGACGACCTCCTGAGCAAGGTGAAGGAGCTGCAGCAGAACAAGGAACTCATGATGGAGAAACTCCAGAGGGTGGAGGGGGGCATGTCCCCCATTGGCACCCTCACCCCCCCCACCCCGAAGCCGAGGCTGGGGGAGAAGGAACGGCTGGAACGAGAGCTGCAGAGGCTGCAGGAGGAGGTGAGCAATGCTGAGGAGGAGAGGGAGCAATTCAGAGCACAGAAGGACAGCGCCATCCAAGACAAATTGGCCATTGATAACATGTTCCAGCAGTCCAACCAGAAGTCTCAGGAGCTCACGGCAAGGAATATCGCCCTGGAGGGGGAGATTCAGCAGCTGAAACAGCAGCTGGAGGAGCTGGGGGCGGCCGAGGGGGCCAGGGCAGAGAAGGAATGGCTGAGGGGGGAGTGCGAGAGGCTGCGGACAGAGCGTGACGGCGAGTGTGAGGCCCTGAGGGGAGAGGCGAGGGGGATGAGGATGGAGAAGGAGGAGCTTGCCTCCCAGCTGAGCAAAATGAAGAAACTGAAGGAGGCCGTGGAGGAAGACATGGAGAAGATGAAGAGGAGCCGAGAGGAGGCTCGGGAGCAGAGCAGGAGGTACCAGAGTGAGCTCAGGGGCGTGGAGGAGAAACTCACCTCCAGCATTGACCCATCAGAGTCCAGGCCCCTGGCCTCCCTGAGCCGTGGAACCTCTGCCGCAACAGCAAAGAAACTCAACGATGCACTGGGAAAGATAAGGCACCTGGAGGGGGTGAGTCCAGGGAAGGGGTGTGGCTTCAAAAGGGGTTGAATGGGGTGTGGTTTTTGCAGGAGAAGAGTCTATTTGAGGAGAGAGCGAGGGACGCTGGGGAGGAGCACGAGAGGAAGGTCAAGCAGCTGAGGATTGAGATAGAGTCTGTGGAGGAGGACCTCAGACGAGAGAAGGAGGTCAACAGCAGGGCAGCCATGGTGAGCCAGTGGGAGAAAGGAGGGGAGGGAGGGAGGGAGGGAGGGAGGGGAAAGGGTTGACTCCTTTCCCATTGCAGGAAAACTACTCCAAACTGCAACGTGAGCACGCTGAGCTTCAATCCCGCGAGCAGCGAAACTCCCAGCGTGTGAGGGAGCTAGAGTTGGAGCAGCAGCATCAGGTCTCGAGCACCATGGACCTGCGCAACAAGCTAGACCAGTGCAGGCAGGAGCTGTCCCAGTACGACACAGAGAAGCGAACCATGACTCACCAACTCTCCACGAAGGAGGTAGAATTCAACCAAATGGAGGCACAGCTGAAGGACTTGTTGGATAGATTGGCGGAGGAAGCCAAAGAGAAGACCAAGAAATCGTGAGTCCCCGTGTGCTCTACATGTTCCTGTCATGTCATAGACTAAAACTACAAACGAAATGCCAAACTAGCCTTATGCCTATGAAAACTTGACTCATAGTTTATCAAGTCCCAACCGTTATCTTAATGCTTTGTCATCAACCACTCCCACCTCAATCTTGCTGTGTTTGCAGGTCTAAGCTGGAGACCCTCCAGAAGAGCTACTCTGAGCTGAAGACGCAGTGCATGTCCATTGAGTCCTCCAAGGAGCAGC
>JAAGOD010043659.1_pt1 | contig 15583 bp, 6 predicted proteins | sample 8389681 | NCBI WGS metagenome assembly JAAGOD01 (sample SAMN13964374, study PRJNA552185) | sponge metagenome | biome: deep-sea hydrothermal vent fields; feature: spots directly above weak diffusing fluid; material: seawater and sediment | host: Tedaniidae sp. KZ-2020 ... | reverse complement strand
TAAGAAAGGGGGAGGGGCTGCTAGATTGCGTGGGTGGTCAAGAACCCCCTTCTTCAGTATCCTGGATCCACCCCTGATGACAGACAATGCTGGGTCCGGTGACAGCAGTGCAAAATACATAGCTAATAAATTATAGCCATTCTACCATCTTATTTTCATAGCCATTGTCATTAAAAAAAAATATGCCCCTCATGTCACTAGCTGCTATTATCATCCCTCCCTTAGGTTACAAGGTCTCCACCAAGCTGGTGATGATGCAGTGGCTGCAGGCTTTGCTGCCAAGATGGAGCATCACCAACCTCACCTCAGACTGGAAGGATGGCAGGTCAGTTATCGTAGCTTCATTATTCCGAGGGCCGTATAGCTAATGATAATGAGGCAGGGAAAATCTACCAGATCTTGACTGATCTGTTTGAGGCATTCATTGAGTTATAAAGATGATGTCGTAATAATGTTCTTGCCAAGAAAGAGCCGTCTGTTGGAGATTAACACAAATATCAGGACACCCTTTTTATTAGCGTGATCTGAAGACATACACCTTGTTTGTGGCTCTCTGCTAGACACAGCCTTGAAATTTTGGTCTCTAAACACAGGGCCTTGCTATCGGTGATCAACGCAGTGAAGCCGGGGATAGCTCCCAGTGACGCCACATTGGACCCAACCAAACACCGCAAAAACTGCATCACCGCGATCAAAGTCGCCAACAGCTACCTCAAGATCCCAAAAATCATCTCTCCAGACGACCTCGCCAGCGGAGTTGTCGACGAGTTGAGCGTCATGACATATCTCTCGTACTTTGTGGAACCATTTCAGGCCAAGCTGCTGAAATCAGTGCAGAAAATGCTCCCCCAGTTCAACATCAAGGGCTTCTCCAGCGATTGGTACAATGGGAGAGCCTTCGGTGCTCTGATGACAGCCTGCTTCCCCGAACTTTACATCAACTGGTCCCAGTTCGACCCCAACTCTCCAAAAGAGTACGTGGAGGAGCTTCTGGGCCTGCTGAAGAGAACCATGGGGATCAAAGCTCCTTTCCAGGCCGCTGACCTTGTGAACGGGAAGGTGGAGGAGCTCCAGGTGATGACCCTGGTCATGCTCATGAGGGATGGCAATCTCGTGCCCCTCCCCGACGAGGTCGCCATACGGGGGAAGGGCATCGAGGAGGCGAACTTCCAGAAGGAAACGTCGTTCGTCATCGACACAAACAGAGCCGGACCCGGGAAGCTCTATATTGATGCTTTCTACGAAGAAGACGGCGAAAAGCTGAAGTTCAGTCTCACAGAGAAGGGGGCCACGAGGGCTTTCAACCTAACGTACATGCCCACACGTACGAGCAGCATCATCTTCAACATCACGTGGTCCGAAGTTCCGGTTCCGAGAAGCCCCTTCAGGGTGCCCGTCACCGACTCCACTCTCGTGAAAATCATCGATTTCGACTCCCACAGCACCCTGGTTGAGGCGGGAAAGCTGCTCAGCTTGAAGTTTGAAGCCAAGAAGGCTGGGATGGGCCATCTCAGTGGCTACCTGCAGTATGGCAGGGAGAAGATTCAAGCCATGGCCACTAGCTTCCCTAACGGCAACATCAAGCTTGACTACACGCCAACGAAATTGGGAACTGCAGTTCTGCACATCTTCTGGAACAAGGAGGAGCTGAGGCACCTTGCTGTGACGTACACCGTGGTGGCCGTCGGTGGCTATTCGATACAGTCACTCCCGAGAAACAAGGTCTACTGCATTTTCGAGGAACCGGAGTTTTGCGTCCACTCGGCAAAAGGTCTTCCACTGAATGTCCTCCAAATGACAGCAGTTTTGAGCCTCGATGTGCAGATCCCGATAAGATTTACGTCCATTGATGGGAATGTTGGCCATGCCTCCTTCACGCCCACCCTCCCCGGTGCGTACCGAATCGAAGTTGTCTGTGTGGACCAGTTCATCAAAGGCACCCCTTTCTCAGTGCGAGTCACCGACCCCCATAGCTGCAAGGTCCGGGGGGAAATCCCGTCTTTCCTTCAGCTCGGGAGGCCCCACACATTCAAAATTGACACCAGGGAGGCTGGAGTGGGCTCAATCACCTTTGAGAGCTCCGATCGTGACATCTCCTCTCTGTTCAAGACAGATCTCAAGCCTTTCAATGCCAATGACCTCCAGCGCCTTGAGGTGACGCCTCAGGCAGAGGGAGACTACCTCGTGGGCATCAAGTATCAGAACCACTGGATATCCAACAGCCCCTTCAGGCTGCAAGTTTGCGATCCAACAAAGTTCAAAGTTGTCGAGGAGCTCAGTGTGGCAAATGTCGGCCACCCCCTTGAGTTCACTGTGAAGTCGAAGGAGGGATTTGAGAATGGTCTGGTGCCCCAGGTGAAGGCTTCCGGTCCCAGTGCCAAGTATTCTCCTCAAATCGTCAAGAGCGAAGACGGCTTGAGTTTCTCGGTGAAATTTATCCCCTGGGAGATCGGGGAACACGAAATCACAGTGCGGTATGGGGAGTTTGACATCCCCAATACTCCGATCTGCCTCCCCGTGATGTCGTTCGACTCCAATGCATGCAGTGCGGCAGGCTCCGGGCTCCAACGAGCGTACACCAACATCCCCGCTCAGTTTCACATCCTCGGCAACAAGCCAGGGCTGATTGAAGACAACACGCTGAAAATCACCATCGAGAGCTTCCTTGATGGCACCCAGTGTCGAATTCGCGCCAGGGACAACAAAAACGGCACATACAACATTGCCTACCTCGTGGAAACCCCTGGGGCGTACCTCATCTCGATCCAAACAGCCGGCCAGCACATCCCAGGGAGTCCGTTCAAGCTCAACGCTCTTCCTGGACCCAAGGCTAGAGAGTGCAAGATGTACGGGCCAGCGCTGGAAGAGGAGACGATCCTGACTTTCGGAAAACCGATCGATTTCACCGTCAACACCTCGAAAGGCGGAATGGGGAAGCTTCTAGTGAAGGCGGTTGGTCCGAAGAACACGCCGGCTCGTGTTTTTGTGGCAAAGACGGGCCATTCGGGCATATACGACATCAGCATCGACGCTCAGTGTCACGGTAAGCACAGAGTGAGCGTGAAGTGGTCGGGTCAGCACATCCCCTGCAGCCCTTTCATCATCAAGGTCTTCCCAGGAGCGGACTCCCGCAAGTGCGTTGCCCACGGCCCCGGGCTAGAGGACGGCTTCGTCGGAAAGAAGAGCTCCTTTACCATCGACACGAAGAACGCGGGGGCGGGGATCCTCAAGGTGAGGCTCCACGGCATCAAAGGTGCCTTCAAGATCGAGATTGCCCCCATCGACCAGCAGAACCGTCGTACGCTTGTCGCGAAGTACAACCCCACCCAGCGGGGCGAATACCTCATCACCATCAAGTGGTCCGAAATAAACGTCCCCGGAAGCCCATTCAGAGTCAAAATCCTCGGAGACGGGACCAGCCGTACGTCGGGCCAGCTGATGGTGTACACGCCCACCCCAAGGCCGTCCGAGGAATTTTCCGCGTTTGAGGAGATCGGAGACGAGGAGGAGGAGGAGGGAGACGGGAGTAACGGAAGTACCACCTCAGCATTGAGGTCGACACCATCCATACTCCAGAATGCAGAGAATGTGGAGAGACACACCCCCATTCCCGCAACATTCCGAAACGCACCACGGAATTCATCATCATCATCATCATTACCATCTCAAGATGTCCGAAGGACACCCAGGGTGACCTTTGGCCACACCCCCCAGAGGAGCAGCATGAGGAGCAGCATGAGGAGCAGCACAAGAGCGGCTGCACCATCCAACAAAACACAAAGGCAAAGGCAGAGCGGAAATTCTCGGTTTAATGGTCAGGTGACTGTGCGTGTTAAGCCACGTAGAAAACTGAAGCGCAAAAAATGACCGCTTTTTATTTTTAGGTCTAACTATCCTCTATTTTATTGCAGCACATACAACCTTCCCTCATAATTGTCAGACTTCACCATTAGCCGACCTTCCAAACTCACCCTCATTATTACGAGGGTGTCACCCTCATTTTGTCCATCTCACCCTCTCACCCTCAAAGTACCCAATCTCACCCTCACTTAATTGGATGTGTACTTAGTGGTATGTAACAGCATGTGAGACTAAAGATGTAGCATGTATCTGTAACAAAGATAGATGAAGTTGAATGTTGTTTTCTGTAAAGCATATTATAGTTTAAGGCACATCATTTTTCCAGGATAAAAAAGTGTGCCATTCAGTTAGGGCAATTTTTTCAAGGCCATCAAGTTAGAAGGTCTTGGTTTTGTAACACACACAAGTGCTCCCTATTTTATGATTCCACACGATATGCCATAAAACATGCAATTGCTGCAGAAGGTCCATGGCAGCATAGATACTGTAGCATCTATGATGGCAGTGATATCACCCTCATGGTTTGTGGTTTTAGGTTGCCATGGTTATTATTAGCTCGCGAATTTTTTTCAAACAGGTGGGGGTGTGTGCGCGGTAGCCCCACCCCCCTGTTTTCTGTGCATTTCAGCCCCACCCTCAATTCTTGTAAAGCTAGGAAAATGTCCACAGTCTACCTCTCAAATCTGAAAGGAGCGTCCAAACTCGACTCCTACACGGGGCTGCCAGTAGAAGACGATGAATTAGGTGCCTCGCGTAGCACCCCCTTGCTTTCAGGGGGGCTGAGCCCCACGAGTAAAGGCACCCTCACCCCTCTCCTGAACAGGGTGCTGAGGGGGAAGAACCTGAGGGACTCCAAAGGCCTGGAGGGCATTAGCAGCCTGCTGGAGCTGGGCAGCAGGGAGCGCGGGGATGGCGCGGAAGATGTGGGGGAGGGAGAGGAGGGAGGAGAGAGGAGGACTTCCAGTTTTGTGGATCTACTGGAAAGCAGAGATATTGAGATGGACAAAGCATGGATGGATATGCAGGTATGGCGTAATGCTATCGAAAGAGGCATTGACTAGTATGGAGTCTTTAGATCTTTAGCTGAACACAAGAGTTATAGAGGACACATCACTATTATGCCTTGTTCGTTATCTTTGAGAACTTCCACAAAGAAGGACCGATTACATTGGTCGTTCTTTGTATAGAGGTTGCCCTAAGGTTTGCTGATCAGGCTAACCACTCATTTTCAACGATAATCTAGATATCCACGTTTATGAATTGGCTGAACGACAGGCTGAAAAGTGGGCGCCACAGTCCCAAGGTGCAGAGTCTTTCAGAGGACCTGAGAGATGGCACCATCCTGATCAGGCTGCTCGAGAATCTCACAAAGAAGAGGATCAGAGGCTATGCCAAGAACCCAAAGACAGCGGCACACAAACTTGTTAATCTGGACCTCGTATTTGAGTTCATGAAGAAGGAAGAAGTTAAACTCATTGGCATAGGTAAGATTTGAGCATGCATTAGGTGTTACTTCTCCATAGCAATTGCCATGGCAATAGAGAGGCAGATGAAGAGGTGAATGGTAAATTGCCTCTCGAGATGGCGGCCATTGCTAGCCATTGCCATCCTCTCTGTACCATTATACATAGTCGCCCCCTTTCAAACCAATTCTGTGACCTTGCAGGCAGCTTGAATGTCTTTGAAGGCAACGTCAAGCTGATTCTGGGCATGATATGGACTCTAATCCAGAAATACCAGCTAAGGATGAAAGGTAGGCAAGATTGAATGAAAGCAAACTCGAGCTAAATCCATTTTCTTGCTGTTGAACAGGTCACAAAGTATCCACCAAGGATATCCTCCTTCAATGGCTCCAGGCATTGCTACCTACCTGGAACATATCCAACTTCACCAGCGACTGGATGGATGGAAGGTGAGCTTGCTAGCTAGCTAACACAGAGGACAGGGTTCTTGAGTGGCGAAACAACAGGAATCGCTTTACTGTGCACCATTTTAATATCTCACATCCCGGTCAAATTATGCGCTCAAATTTCAGATTTGCTTGTTATACAAAATGACGCTACGCTAGAAATTGAACACCTTGTTGTTTTTTTTGTACTACGCAGAGCCCTGATAGCAGTAATTAATGCAGTGAAGCCAGGGATTGCTCCCAGCGTGACCACTCTTGACCCAACCAAACACCACAACAACTGCACCCTAGCCATCAAAGTGGCCGACATCCACCTCAAGATCCCAAAGATAGTCTCAGCCGAAAACCTCTCCGGTGGAAGCATCGACGAGAAAAGTATGATGACATATATTTCGTATTTCGTTGAGCCTGCAAGAGCAAAGCTTCTGAAGTGGGTTCACAAGGCCCTCCCGCACACAGGCATCACAAATTTCACGTCTGACTGGTTCGATGGGAAGTTCTCTTCTGCTTTGGTCAACTCGTGCTTTCCAGGGGCGAGGCCTCAATGGATGAAGATAACGCAAGAGAATGCCGCAGAGAACCTGACAGAGTTATACAAGGTCCTTGCAAAGAAGCTCGGCTTCAAACCTCACTTCAGCACCACCGAGCTCCTCAGGGGGACGGTGGAGGAACTGCAGATCATGACACTGATCATGCAGATCCGAAACAGTGAGCTTAAGACGCTCCCTGAGGCTGTCATTGTGAGTGGAGCAGGCCTGGAGCAGGCCAAAATGAACAGGGAGGCCTTCTTCTTCATCGACACGAACGAAGCTGGGCCTGGTAAGCTCTTCATCAATTCGTATTACGAAGAGGACGGAAGGAAGGTGAAATTCAAGCTGGAAGAGAAAGTGAGTGGAGTGCTGACTCTATCGTATCGGCCTCCAGCACTCGGGAGAATCGTCTTTGAGATCCTCTGGTCTGAAGTACCAGTTTTGAATAGTCCATTTCGAGTTGAGGTCACGGACTCCAGCCTGATTCAGATACTGGACTTTGAGCACCACTCCAAGCTCAGAGAGGTGGGGAAGCCCATCGAACTGAGACTGAACACGAAGCAATCCGGACGGACCAACCTGGTCGCTCACCTCTCGTACAAAAACCACGACAAGATTGAGGCCAAGTTGAGCATGCTCGATGATGCCATAGCCAGGTTTGAATACACCCCACACAAGGCTGGAAACCCCACCTTGCACATCTTCCTCAACAAGAAGGAGCTGAAGCATTTATCACTGCAGTACACAGTGGTGGACGTGGGGGGGTATGTGGTCAGCAAACTGCCCGAGAGTCGCGTCTACCAGACCTTTGAAGAGGCGAGTTTCTGCGTTGACTCCTCGAAGAACCTTCCCCTCAGCGTCCTCCAAATGACAGCAGTGCTCACATCAGAGATACAACTCCCCATCAAATTCACGTCCATTTCGAATGGCAAAGGGAAGGCCAGTTTCAAGCCAACTCTATCCGGCGTCTACACCATTGAAGTCGTCTGCGTGGACAGATTCATTCAAGGCTCGCCGTTTACAGTCGAAGTCTCGGATCCTCTGAGTTGCAGGCTACATGGAAGACTTCCAGAGTTCCTCGAGCTGAACAAGCCACACATCTTTGAGCTTGACACCAAAGAAGCAGGCGTGGGAGATGTCTCTTTCGAGTGCGTCGACAAAGAAACTTTGTCTTTTTTTGAGACGAGCCTTAAGAGCCAGGAGAGCGAGTACTTCAAGCAGCTAGAGGTCACCTCACTTGCCGAGGGCAAACACTTGGTCGGGATCAAGTACCATGGCCAGTTTATTGCCAGTAGCCCCTTCAGAGTGTGCGTCTGCGATCCAACGAAGTTCGAAGTGTATGGGGACTTGGTGGAGAAGAAAATGGACGTGGTGGGGAAACCGTTTCGCTTCAGAATCACCTCACCCGACAAGATCGATCCCGACCTCAAACCTGTGGTGAAAGCCACCGGTCCGAGCGCAAAGTACTCCCCGAAAGTGAGACTCGCTGACGACGGGAGCGCCATGAATGTCCACTTCACGCCTCACGAGATTGGCACGCACGAGGTCGCGATAACGTACGGGGGATTCCACATCCCTTGCAGCCCCTTTCTCATAGCCGTCATCGAGTTTGATTCCAACTCCTGCAGTGTCTCAGGCACCGGTCTGCAGGAGGCCTACACCAACATCCCTGCCCAGTTTGTCGTCCTGACGAGAACGGCTGGCCTCGTGGATGACGGCACACTGCAGGTCAACATCACCGGCGTCCTGAAGAAGGTCGAGTGCAGAGTCCGTATCCGTGACAACAAAAATGGGCTCTACAACGTGGCCTACATAGCAACGGCCCCTGGAGCGTATCTCATCAACGTCCTAGCGGGGGGTGCACACGTCACGGGAAGTCCGTTCAAGCTTCACGTTCAGCCTGGACCGGAACCGGAGAAGTGCAAAGTTCACGGCCCAGCGCTGGAGGAGGGTGTGGTTTTAGTTATCGGCAAGCCGATTGACTTCTCCGTGGATTCATCGAAAGGCGGGACCGGGAAATTATCGGTCAAGGCAGTTGGACCAGGCGGTGTGCATGCTCGTGCGTTTATAGCCAAGAGCAGCACGAGGGGCGTGTACGATATCAAACTGGATCCGGATCGACACGGAAAATACCGTGTCAACGTCAAGTGGTCGGACCAGCACGTCCCTGGAAGTCCCTTCATCCTCAAAATCTTTCCTGGGGTGGATCCGAGCAAGTGTAAGGCGTATGGCCCGGGGCTGGAGAACGGCCTGGTGGGCACGCTCACTTCTTTCACCATAGAAACCACAAATGCCGGTCCGGGCACCCTCAAAGTGTGCCTCCACCGAGTCAAAGATGCCTTCAAGATCGACCTGAAGCCGAAGGACCCGAAAGACGCACGCACTCTTGTGGCCCGATACTTCCCCCGCAAGCCTGGGGATTACCTCATCTCCATCCTCTGGACTGACAAACACATCCCAGGCAGTCCCTTCAAAGTGAAAATCACGGGAGAACCTTTGGAGGACGACTTCAGACCCAACAAGTACAAGCCAACACAGAAACTCGAGGAACTTCAAGCAATCGTGGAAGAAGATGAAGATTATTATGATGATGACGAAACGGTTAATTTGGACTCTGATTTTGAAGTTGCGTCTGTCATTTCTCGACCAAGAGACAACAAGGCTATTGGGAAGCAGCTTAGATCGTCCACATCTCTAGACGAGTCCACGATTCCCATGTTTAACGCGAGAAGCTCGCAAAAAGGATACCACGACACTTTTGTGCATGGCGACATGAGCAAGCGAGCACAGAGAGATGCCAAATCCCTATCAAAGCTTCAGGCCGAGAAGATGATGACTTTCAGTAGCCTGCAGCAGCTGCGAAAGAAGCAACCTTCACCCCCTCATCCTGTAGCTGGAAGGGGAATTCCGGAAGGTCAAAGTGGGGAGTTTCACGGACAAGCTACACTCCACATGAGAACTAAACTAAATAGGAAACCACATTAATTAAAGCTCTCACCTTTTATTTATTCGTGAAGTCATGCACGATACTACATCCTTTTATTTATCGCTAAAAAAATAATACATTTGGGCACAGTCTGTTGTAGAGGGACATCCCCCTTTGCATTAAGGAATGTCCCCAATAAGCCAGCATTGTGGCCATTTTATTTTTCGCTCTCATATCCCGGAGAGCAACTGCTCTAAAATGGAAATTTCATCCAGTAATTCCGACTCTGTCTTGATTTTTTCGATCTGTAAGATACAGTGAGCATCCAGTGAAAGTGGGGGGAGGTCAAAATCTCTCAATGGAGGGGGGTCTCTCTCTCACCTGATTTGCTTCTAGTTTCTCCCCGCTAGCTTGTCTTTGCTTCAGGGCTTCTATCTGTTTCAGTTTCTTGTGCAGTTTGCTGAGTTTCTTTTCAGTTGGGTCACCACTAGCTTCAGCAGTAATAGTAGTAGTAGCAGTAGTAGAAGTTGGTTGAGCAGGCTGCTTCATAGCTGGCAGGAACTCTTGAATATCAACCTCGGGTGCGTTTGGCCTAAAAGAGGAAGAATAGTTGCAGTCAAAGTTTTTACTTCAATATTGGCTAGAGCAGCATGTGGAGTTCTTCGACTTACCCCGCTTTACCTAGGACCAGTGTGTCTTGGAGGACCCACATCTTCTGTCTTAACTCCTGGGCTTTGACATGGTCCTAGACACAAATTGGGCACATTGCCATAGCAACGATAGACAAGCAAGCTTTCATTGTGATGTTCTCTCTTTAATTTGGACTTCTGAAATGAGGCTACTCTTGTTTTTGAACTGTATGCTTCTCCAAGTCATGGCTTCAGCTATGTGTATGTGTAATCTACCTTGGCAGCTTTCGCTTCTTCTATCTGTTTTTTCAGATTGGTAATGGGGTCAATGGGTATAGAAGGTGGCTCAGCAGCTGTAGGTACAGCGGTGGGTGCTGAAATATCTTCTGATATCTCAAAAGGTTCTGTGGAATCGGACTTCTTTCCACCTGACTTCCTTTTCTTGTTTTTCTTGACTGCTTTGGATTCTGGATGAAAGACAGTCATTTCATACTTAGCATGCCCCCTCTTAACAAAGACTTACCCGCCATTCAGTCCACATCTAATGGTCAGAACCTTCCTTCCCCTATCTAAACCGCCATAAGGATTTCAAATTTTGTGCTGATTCAGCACCAGGTCAGCTGATTCAGCACCAGGTCAGCTGATTCCACGTGACATTTTGGCACGCGCGAAAAATTGCTTCAATCCACGTGGCAACTGAGGTGTGGCTCTTTTGAAATGGCAGCTGTTATCAAGGACTTTGACTACTCTAAAGTCAGGGGAAGGGGGAGGGGGATACTAGGCCTGAAGGACTTCAACCCCTGTAGGAAGCCAGGTTCACAAGCAAACAGCACTGGATCGAAGTCCAGCCAAGGTGCAAATCCAGCTGGCTTAACTGTACACAGAGTTAATTGCTATGGGTATATTGTTTCTTGGCAACTCAGGAGAGCAGGGCAATGTGGTTTCCAAGCTGTTGGTGGCTCTACACAAATATGAGGCCAGGACTGACTCCCCTGGAGGATTTGAAGAGCTGTCACTATCGAAAGGTAAGTTTCTTGCTTTTGACAGCATTTGCTACCACAGTTTTATCTCTCAACAAACTCACAAGGGTCTAGTTGAATATCAGAAACATCTTTGCTGCATACAGAGATGTCCTGTTACTGATACACTTTGCATGGAATAGAAATTAGCTGTCAAGGTGTCTAATCGTAGAGGTTCTGAAGTGTTACTAAAGTTAAGGGTCCTAAGGGTAGCTGCAGTATGAGCAGGTTCTAATCTACCATAGGAGAGCTTCTAGAGTTGCTAGGGGAGCACCCTGACAATGAACACTGGTGGGAGGTTAAGAACGAAGACGGGAAAAAAGGCTTTGTCCCTTCCTCTTATCTCATCATCAAGGAGGAGCAGGCATTGCCATGGCTACAGGCCACGGCATTGAAGGCTGAAGAGGAGGAGAGGAAAGTACGAGTGAAAAGGCTCGCTCAGGAAAAAGATGCTCTTGAGGGGAAAGGGTTTGGTCCAGTCCCTAAAGATAGCGCTCCACTTCCTGCAAAGGTAATATGCATTGTAGTATTAATGTAGCTATAGTAATTTACTGAGAGTTTTGCTACTATCGATTATACTGTATATATACCAGACATGAGCATTGCAATGTGGCTATACAGTGGACTCCCTCTAATCCGGCCACCCTTGGGACCTGTCAAAGTCTCCTGATTAGAGGAGTGGCTTCATTTCAGGGGTGAATTTGAACTAGGAAGCACACTTTGGGACATTTTCGAAGTGGCCTCAATACAGGGGTGGCCTCATTTCTGGGGTCCAGATTAAAGGGAGTTTACTGTATGTGATATCCTGACATGATGTAAAAATTATGTTCAATTTACTTCCTTGAACAATATAGAAATATGTCTCTGCTTATAACCGTGCTGAGTGTATCAGCGGCCAAAATCCCAGTTCATTTTACTGTGAGGTTTGTGAAAAGCAACTGAATGGGCCAAAGCCCTATCAGGCTCACATGGCTTCAAAAGCACACAAGGAAGAGGTAGCTCTTATGGAAAGCTACAAGTGAGAAGTGCCCTTGAAGTGAATTTCATCCTACTGTCAATGTCATCCACTCATTTACCAATTTCCATTATGTTAAATCTAATCCAATCATTGTAGTCTCTGTAAGAAATGGTGATTTTTCAAATAGGACATGTTTGGTTTAACCAACCTAAAAATATTTGACATCGTAGCTGTAGCTAGTTTATATCGTATGTGCGCAGCGTTGGCATAGGAGTCACACTAAGAAGCTAGTTTAATCGTGTTTTGTTCGCATGCGTATACCATTTAGCGTTTCTGATTATTTTACAAGACTTCAATCAAAAATATATGAACAACTCTATAATAGCTATGTGCAGTTTAAGTGTAAATTTACTTCAATCTTCAAGTAGTGGTTCTCGTAACTCTACAAGAGATATCGAAACTTGCTTCTCAAGAGGTGGTGTTTTTTTCTCACTCTTCTTAGGGTGTAAATGTTTCTTAAGGTGTGAATGAAATTTTATTGTTAATTTTGTGGCTTTGATGCGGAGGTAGAGATGGAAGCACACGATACCCAAGAATTGAAGAAATGCAATACTAATGGATAGATAAGTCACAATTGCCTGATTACCATTAACTGATAGCACATGGTAGGAAGCAGTGGAGAGAAGGCAGATGTTGAGGATGAAGGATGCTTCAAGGACTTCATTGTAGAACTTTTCGTAGACACGATGGCTTAGCCAAGGGATCAGTGCTATTGCTGTGAATACTGAGGAGATTGAGACCAGGTTGGCACTGGTGTTGCTAAGAGCGGTGACGGAGAAGGTAATGTAGAGGCAGCCTCGAACCAAGAGCATAAAACCAGGCCAGTATCTTGTGTTGGTTTGGTAAGGTGCATAGTAGGCATCCAGCAGAGGTTTGAATTTGTTGAGCCATGAGAATGCTCTCTTTCCAGAGTATGCCTGGAGGCGATAGCCGAACAGCAGCAGGAAGAAGTATGGGAGAAGAAGGAAGAATATCACACAGAGGGCCATTATTGAGAGGATGATGTGCTTGCCTTCAAAATATCCTATGTTGGCATCATAAAGCCACACCCTCTTCCTGCTTCCATCTGGGTACTCCAGGAAGGTGCTGGAGAGAGTCACTATGGTGGCCTGGAGTAATTTGGTGAAGGACATGAGGATAATGGTGGCCAACACTGCCACAGGATTCGACCCAAACATCTTCCCAAATTTAGCCGATATCTTGTTGATAACGATGATGACTCCGATCAGAAACCACAAGTAGAAAGGAAAAGCATATTCCAGCCAGGCATAGGAGTAGAAGTTGAGTCCATCGTAAAAGCACGTCTCAATTCCAAAGTCGAGATTCAACCATGAAATGAACACAGTGAGGATGTTGTTGCTGTTTGGTGGGATGAAGACAATGCTGTTCACATTTACGATGTTTGCGTACAGGATGAGTCCGTTGATGGTTCCAGCTGCCACTGTCACGTGCAGTGCCAAGAGGACGACTATCACTGCAACTCCAGCAAATGCAAAGAAGAGCAGCAAGCTGATGAATCTGTTGTCGCATTCCATGCAGTTGAAGTTGTTCAGGGTCAGGCTGTGGCCCTCCCTGCATGCCCCACACAAGGCTCCACTGCGATTTGATGAGCATTGGACATCACTGACATTGGGAACGAACAGGAAGTAAATTTTCTCGCTTTGCGGCTTGCAGTAGCCTGGGGGGCAGTCTGGATGGTAGATGAAGCCAATGTAGCTCAGATTCTCGTCCCAGATTGGGTCGATCCAGGAGTTGTCTGGCCGCTCAATCAGAAAAGTATCAATATCACATTCAATATCTTCTTTCATCTCTAGCAGCCTTTTTTCACATATGCAGTGGACACCATTCGGGCTGAAGCCTGGAGGGCATGGAGCGAGGATCAAGTGACTTTCTCGGTGTGTCTTTTCTGTGTCACCACACCTCCCATCTGGGTACAGGATTAGGGTCTTGTCTGTGTCCTCTGTGAAGAGCCGGAAGGTAATGTTAGTGCAGGCTCCTTCAATCGTTTGAGTCTGTGGATCTAGTTTGGTCACGTTGTCTTTGTTATTGATGTAGGCTCGAATGATGGAAGGGACTGGTGTGTTCCCCTGCCCTACTGTCATCACTGACAGGACAAACTGCGCTCCCCTTATCACCGTAATCGTCTTGATATTCCTTTCGGAGCAGTCTGGGGTACTGTTGTTGCAGAAGCATATTCTGATAGGCTCAGATGAGATATCTGAATCTCTATCCCCTTCATCTGTATTGTAGAAGACTCTTGATAGGTTTTTGAAGAACTGGAAGCTGTCGACTTTGATCTGGACTCCGTTGATTTCCACCCTACAGAGTTCCAAAGAACCACCATAAAGCACTGTACCAGTCTGGTTGGCATAGTTCTGGATGAAGTTGAGGTGGATTTCTGATGTTGGAGAGTCTTCATTTTCTATCCTGAAGAAACAGCTTTTACGCTCTACAGAGATGTTTTGACATTGAGCGATAACATTCGAGTCAATGAAGAGGATGCTTCCACCAATTGAGGAAGCTCTGTTGCGCTCAAAGGTCATGGAGACGGGAGAGTGCAGCACCAACCTAGCACTTCCTTCAAAGCCCACCCCTCCTCCTTCCACTGCTATGTTTTCTAAGAATGTGCTATTCCCTGTTACGTTAATAGTACTGTCGATGGCGTACACGCCACCTCCCCTGTATGCCGCAGAGTTCCCCATGAAGCTGATGTATTCAACACTCTCCAGGGTGGATTGGTCGAGCAGCATGGCCCCGCCAATTCCTCTTTCTGCCGAGTTGTTGACAAAGTTTATGTATCCTTGGCAGGATATGTGGGAGTTGAAGGAGGATATGGCTCCACCCACTCCGTCATGCACAATGTTGTTCGCAAAGAGTATGTCTCCACTGAACACGAGTGTACTGTTCTGACAGTATACGGCAGAACCAAATCTTCTCTGTCCTGATATTTCGTTGTTTGCGAAGATTACTTCACCAGAGCATGTTAAGTTACTCCTGTATAGCGATAAGCTCCCACCGAAACGATTATGGCTGAAAGTGGTCTGCCCTTCCAGGAAGATGTCTGAGTCAACTCCTTCTAGGGCACCTGCATAATCCCCAAAGTTCTCGGTGAAGAATGCCCTGTTCAAGATCCTCAGTGTAGATGAGCGGACCTTAATGCCACCTCCAGACAAGAGTGTGCTTTCATTAATGGGTCCATTTCGTCTAAAGTTGCTAATTCCATTGAACTCGATTGTGCTGTTTAAACCGAACAGGCCTGCACCTCCTTCAAAGTTTTCGAAGAGAGTTCTTGCTCTGTTCTCCTCAAATACATTGGTGCCGGTGAAATTAACCATGGAATGGTTGCTAGCATAGACGCCTCCACCTGATAGGTCGGCTCTGTTGTTTCTGAAGGTGTTGTAGCCTGAGAAGGTAACGTTGCTTGCGTCTGTGTAAACTGCTCCGCCGTCAACAGCATGCCAGTTTGTGAATGAGCAGTTGATAAAGCTGGCTGTGCTCTGCACTAATCTGATCCCTTGGGAGTACACAGCCTCTCTATTTTCCCCAATAAATTGTACATTCGATACTTGCAGTGTGGAGTCTTCAAATATCAGGGCAGTGTGTGAAGTTATTGTTCTGCCTTTGTACTTTATCCCCAGTGAGTTAATCTCGACGTTGTGTGAGTTATTCCACATGATGCTGCCACCTGCGT
>JAAGOD010068225.1_pt1 | contig 15586 bp, 14 predicted proteins | sample 8389681 | NCBI WGS metagenome assembly JAAGOD01 (sample SAMN13964374, study PRJNA552185) | sponge metagenome | biome: deep-sea hydrothermal vent fields; feature: spots directly above weak diffusing fluid; material: seawater and sediment | host: Tedaniidae sp. KZ-2020 ... | reverse complement strand
TGCGTAAGTTTATATTTATATTTATATTTATATTTTGTAATTTACAAAATATTTACACGCAAAATATTTACGCAGGCAATATAGACTGCAGCTTTTATAAAGGCGCTCAAGTAAATAATATTAATGATATACAAAAAATTCTTATTCAAGAAGACAAAGAATTAATAGAGTCTTATTCGTGTAAAAAACAAAATTCAAATATTTGCACTGATAAATCAATATGTAATATTATTAGTGACGATGCAATTTTAAAAATGACCAATCAGCTAGAAGAAGGTTCAGAAATTTTAGAAGGTCATGGTTCAGAAATAATAAGGGCTAAGCATACAAATGGAAAAACAAAATATAGTGTTGTATTAATACATGGTTTATACCTTAGCCCAAAAGCAACAAAAGAATTTGCAGAACTTTACGCCAAGTTAGGTTTTAATGTTATTAATATTAGGCTTCCTGGTCATTTTGAAACTCCAAGACAAAAATTAGATAGTGTAAAATGGCAAAGCTGGGACAAAAAAGTAAAGCAAGCTTTAAAACTTGCGCAAAATTTGGGTGAAAAAGTTATAGTATCTGGACATTCTTCTGGAGCTTTGTTAGCGCAAAAAGCAAGTTTAGATTATGCACATAAAGTTAAAGGCGCAACTCCTATTGCCGGGCTTATTGGCTATGCTCCTACTCTTCAAATTAAAAAAAAATTAATTTCTGGATTACAAACTGCTGATTCTTGGTTGGGAACAATTTCTGGAGGAAAAGATATTGCATTAAGTTTAATTACTGAATATTTTTCTAATTCATCAGAGCCAATATATGCCTCTTTAAGTCCAAGCCTAGAGGTAAACAAAATGTCGCAATATATTTCTAATAAATATTCTAAAAATAATAATAATGATGATGTCGGCATAATTGATGGAGATGATAACTACAACAATGAATCTGATGAAGAAAAAGAATCTAAAATAATATCTGACATCTACTCACCTTTAAGTAAAATTCCAGTTATGATAATGGACACAGATTCTGATGAAATTATAAATATTAATTACAATAAAAAAGTTATGAAATTTTTAAAACAAAATAGCGAAAAAGACATTGTTCATGTTGTAGAAAAAAACTCTTGCTTAAAACATAGTGTTTATTTAAAAAAATTACTTCAAAAAACAAGAGACCCTAGCATTAGTGACATTAATAAATGCTCAGAAAGTATTTTAGATACAAAAATACAATTATTAAATTTTATTAAAAAAAATTTTTCAGATCGTTGTAATTTTTAGTATAACAAAAAATCTTTTCTACTTTTTAGCCAAATTTCTTTGTCTTTTTTAAGCTGATCTTCAAGTGCGTTATTATGCCCACCAGAGTCTACCCACTCTCTTAAAAAATAACTGCCACTTATTAAATCAATTGGCATTTTTTTATATTCATATTCATAGGGAGGCTTAGACCACAAATCTTTTTTAGGATGCACTGTTTTAATAATTTTTAGTATAACAGACATTAAGCTAAAGGCATTAAAATCCTGTGTGTAAGTTTTATTATCAACATGAATTTGCAAAGCCTTGCATGATTCTGTTTTAAATTTATGAAAACAAGGTTCAAAATTCATTTCGCGAATAATACAATGCTTAGTATATTTAAGAAAATCTTTTTTTAATATTTCTAAAATTTTTTGTGTATTTAAGTAAGGCGCTCCTATTATCTCTAGCGGCCTAGTTGTTCCGCGACCTTCTGATAAAGTAGTCCCCTCTATAAGAACACTTCCTGGATAAATTATTGTGCTAGAAAGTCTTGGCAAATTTGGGCTTGGGTTAATCCAGCTTAAATGTTTTGGCCATGGTTCTTTATCAATATAATAATTTAACATTTTAATAACTACTAAATTTATTTTTAAAGATTTTAAATTTTTATACCACAAAGCCGCCTCTGCTAAAGTTAAACCATGTTTTAACAAAATAGGCGCCGCGCCAACAAAGCTTGTTAATTCTTTTTGTAATAAAAAACCTTCGACTTCTCTGCCAACTGGATTTGGCCTATCTAGTACCCAAACTTCTTTATTTTCTTTTTCACAATCTTCTAAAATATAAAACAAGCTTGTTAAATAAGTGTAAATTCGACAACCAACATCTTGAATATCAAATAACAAAACATCAAATTGATTAAGCATTTCTTTATTTAATCTTCGTGTTTTAGAATACAAACTATAAACTGGAATTGATTGATTTTTTTTTATATCGTGAGGTGTTTCTATCATATTGTCTTGCTTGTCACCTTCAAAACCATGTTGCAATCCAATAAGTAAATTAATAGATAGTCCCTTTTTTAAAAATAACTTAAAAGAGCTTTGTAAATTTGAGTCCACAGATGCTGGGCCAACAACCATGGCTATCTTTTTTCCTTTTAAACTTTCTATTTTTTTATTATCTGCCAGTAAGGCTTCGCAACCTAAAATCATAAAATAACCTTGCAAGCTAATTGATAGTCTTTTTCCATTTCTTCTTCAGAAACTTTAACTGGTTTTTGATCAAACAAAACCCAGTCTCCATTAACCATAACATGTTGAATGTGAGATGAATTTACACTGTATACTAAAGTTTTTTTAAGATCTGTTATTGGCGCAATTCTCATATCTTTTTTTATAAAAATACAATCTGCAGAATCCCCCTCTTCTAATGTTCCAGAAAAATTCCACTTTTGTTTTAAATTAAAATATTTTGCTAAATTTTTAGTAGCAGCAGATAATGCCTGTAGGTGAAAATCTTTTTCTAAGTTTAATTCTTTAGACATAATGGAACAAATGCGCATTTCTTCTATTATATCCATGTGGTCATTAAAGCCAACTGCGTCTGTGCCTAAACTCCACGGGATATTTAGGTTCATGATTGTTTTTAAATCTACCAATTTTTCAAAACTCATTTGTGACAATGGACAAACGCCAACCATTGCACCTTGAGATTTTAAAATTTTAAAATCTGTTTCTTCTAAAAACAAACAATGTACAGCTAAAGTTTGATCTGTAATTAAACCTAGATTGTTTAAATACTCTGTTGGAGTTTTGCCGTATTCTTTTTTAGCATAGTCGTATTCTTTTTTACTTTGTGCTAAGTGGTAATGCAAACCTAGATTTTCTGATTTTGATAAATCTAAAATTTTTTTAAATAACTGTTTTGAAACAGTGTCACTAGCATGTGGACATAAAATATTTTGAATATTAGAGCTGCAATTTTTTGCAGTCCAGTTTAATTGCTCTTTAGCCCTTTCAAAACTTTGATTATTTGGAAAAGCACCTCCTTGATCAGCAATGCTTTCGCCAATTAATGCCTTTACTCCCCATTTATCAAAAGCTTTTCCTACAGAGCTGCTAAAATAATAATGATCTACAAAGCCAACTACTCCGCTTCTTACTGCACTGTAAATACTTGGATTAGATAAGGCCTCAATATTATTTGAATTAATTTTAGATTCTTTTTTAAAAACTCGTTGCCAATTTAAATCAGAATAATAGCATAAATTTTGAAAAGCACTCATTGCTACATGAGTGTGAGCGTTAATAAAACCAGGTGCTAAAATATAATTTTCTAGCTCTATTTTAGGCCAATCTGCATAATTTGCAGACTTGTTGTAATCTTGCAAGCTGCCTATATTTATAATTTTTCCATTAGATATTGCTACAAATGCGTTTTCTATAGATTTATTAGGCGAAACTACTGAAATATTCCATAAAACAAAAGAATCATTATGAAGTATGGACTTTAAAGAAAGATTTTTTATGCCTGAATTAGAATTCAAAAAAACCTCGTTGATGTACTAAAAACCATACTTAGGGCTATAAATAAAGTCAAAAATAATTTTTTTTCATGTTGCAACTTATAAAGCTTTGCATAGATTATTGAACTACACCACCATATTATATATGCAAAGTAGGTGTCATTAATGCATATTTTTAGTAGCTTAGTTATAGTTTAAAGAAAAGTAAGTAGTAAGTTTAATAAATCTAAACCTGAGGTTATTGATGAATTATTTTAAAAACTATGTCTATTTTTTTGCTTTAATTTTTAGTCTTAGTTTTTTTATACAATTTTTTCCTCAAACATCTTTTGCATCTAGCTTTTACTATCCATCTAAAGTACAAAACAGTTTTAAAAAATTACAACAGCTTAATGCAGCTAAGCTTGAACAAAATTTTAACATATTATCACTTCTGCCATCTAATGAGCTAAGTCTTTTAAAAGAACAATTTACAAAACATCTTGCTAGTATTTTTTTAGTTTCTAAACATGCAGTGTGCACAAAAAATAATCCTTCCTGTTTGTTAAATTCTCAAAAAAAATACAAACAAGCACGAAAATATATTTTTGGCTTACTACATTTAAAAGGAAAGTCTAAAAAAGAATACTATATTAATGATATTTATTGCAGTAGATCATTCACTAATAAAGACTTTCCAAAAAATAAAAATTTAGGTCCTAATAAAATTCCACTACACACAGTTTTAAATACAGAGCATATTTGGCCACAGAGTCGTTTTTCTTCTCATTACCCTACTGTTACACAGTTAACAGATTTACACATACTTTATCCATCTGACTCAAAAACAAATAGCCAAAGGGGAAATAATCTTTTTGGAGAAGTTTCAAAAGTAAGGTCAATTTCATGTGGGACATCAAAAATAGGATTTAGTAAAAATAGCTCAGAAGTTAATTTTGAACCTCCTAATAATTATAAAGGTAATGTTGCAAGAGCTATGTTTTATTTTTCTTTGCGATACAAATTGCCAATATCTTTAAAAAAACAAAAAATGTTTAAAAGATGGGCTATGCTAGACCCTGTTGATGAATTTGAAATAAATAGAAACGAGGCTATTTTTAAAATCAATAAAACTCGTAATCCATTTATTGATCAGCCAGAAAGTATTTTATATATCTCTGATTCTTGGGGAAAATAATTTAAAATTACAAACTTTTAGCTATGCAATTAATTAATAACGATGGTTTTTTAAACTTAGATCTTATTAATGACCAAGAATCATTTGATTTTAAAGAAAATGACCTAGCCCACACCCCTCTAGTAAAAGAACTTAAAGATAATTCATCTTTTAAAAATTTTGATATTAAAATATGTATTACAAAAGTTGGCGATAGTAGTTTTACACTTAGTGCATCTAACACGGGTGATTTACAAAATACTTGTGGTAGGTGCATTCGTGATTTTAACAATAATATAACTATTAATTTTAAAGAAATTCTTTTATTTACAAAAAAAAGCTCTAGATCTAAAAAACAAGAGTCAAATAACAAAGATAAACTAAATGATAAAAATTTATCTGACAAACAACATTATAATCTAGGGTCAGAGTCAGATACTTTTGTGCAAGAAATTACTAGTTATAAATTTAATATAACTAAGTGGTTATATGAAAATATAATTATTGCCATTAGTGAGAAAAGTAGTATTTGCAAAAAAACAGACTGTGATAGCGTTTTTCAAACTTTGATACAAAATACAAATACTAATTATAAGTCTAAACAAGCTTTTAATAAGAAAGGTACTCATAAAATTTTTGCAGATTTGTTAAAGCCTTTAAAAAAGCACTAAACTTGCTTCAAACCTTGCTCGTTTTTAATTTTTTTGTTATAAAAAATCATGCTTTTTCCAACTAAAACTGCCAAAGAAAAAAGACAGTTACTACAAGATAAATTAAAGCAAAATAAAATTTTGCAATTTCCAGGAGCTTTTTCCCCTCTTGTAAGCATGCTTATTGAAGATCTAGGATTTGATGGAATTTATGTATCTGGTGCAGTTTTGTCTAATGATTTAGCTCTTCCAGATATTGGGCTTACAACTTTAACTGAGGTAAGCCAAAGGGGGCGAGACATTGCCAGAGCAAGCAGCCTTCCATCTATAATAGATGTTGATACTGGTTTTGGCGAGCCAATGAATTTAGTTCGAAGCATTCAAGAGTTAACAGAATTAGGTCTTTCTGGTTGTCATTTAGAGGATCAAATAAATCCTAAGCGATGCGGGCACCTTGATAATAAATCTTTAGTTAGTGTTGAACAAATGACAAAAAAAATCAAAGCTGCAGCTTCTGCAAAGACAGATCCTAATTTTTTACTAATTGCTCGAACCGACTCAAGAGCTTCTGAAGGTTTTAGCAAATCTGTAGACAGAGCTAAAGCATATATTGATGCAGGCGCTGACATGATATTTCCAGAAGCTTTACAAGATGAAAAAGAATTTGAAGAATTTAAAAAACAAATAAATGCTCCAGTAATGGCCAACATGACAGAATTTGGAAAGTCACCTATTTTGACAAAAAATCAATTACAAGACATGGGCTACTCTTTAGTTATTTATCCAGTTACTACTTTGCGACTTGCAATGAAAGCTGTAGAAGATGGATTAAAACATATTAAATCAACTGGTGATCAAAAAGATATTGTAAGTAATATGCAAGAAAGAAAAAGATTATACGAAATTTTAAAATACAAAGATTACGAAAATTTTGATAAAGATATATTTAATTTTGATTTAAAAAATAATAAAAAAGGCAACAAGTAATATATTAGGGAGAAGGCATGCAAAATGTAGAAATTAAAAAAGGTTTAGATGGGGTTATTGTAGATGAAACAAGTATTTCAAAAGTAATGCCTGATATAAATTCTTTAGTTTACAGAGGCTACAAAGTTCAAGACTTAGCTGAAAACTGCAGCTTTGTAAAAGTAGCTTATCTTTTATGGAATAACGAACTTCCTAGCACCTCTGAATTAAAAGAATTTAATAATAAAGAAAAAAATTACAGAAGTTTAAGCAGCAGTGTTACTAAAAGTATTAGCTCTTTAAATAAAAATGCTCACTACATGGACACTTTAAGAACTGCAATTAGCATTATTGGCTCTAATGACGAAAGAACTTGGGATTCATCTCCAGAAGTTAATTTAGACAAAGCTATTTCGTTACTTGCAAAAATTCCAACAATTATTGCTTATGATTATCGTAGAAAAAAAGGTTTAGATATTATTGAGCCTGATAAAAATTTAGACTTTGTAGAAAACTTTTTTAATATGTGTTTTAATAAAATTCCAGAAAAAGAAGTTTTAAAAGCTTTTGAGGTTTCTTTAGTTTTATATGCAGAGCATAGCTTTAATGCGTCTACATTTACAACAAGAGTTATCAGCTCTACTCTTTCAGATCTTTACAGCGCTGTTGTGGGTGGAGTTGGAGCACTAAAAGGCCCTTTGCACGGTGGGGCAAACGAACAAGTTATGCATATGCTTAAAGAAATTGGCTCTGCAGAAAAAGCAAAAACATGGATGCTAAATGCTATTAAGGCAAAGAAAAAAGTAATGGGCTTTGGTCATCGCGTTTATAGAAAAGGAGACTCTAGAGTTCCAACAATGACTAAATATGCTAAAAAAATGGCAGATATTACTAATCAAAAAAATTGGATGGATATGTCTGATATTTTAGCAAAAACTATGCTTGAAGAAAAAAATATTCACCCTAATTTAGATTTTCCAGCAGGCCCTGCATATTTTATGATGGGATTTGAAATAGAAATGTTTACTCCAATTTTTGTAATGAGCAGAATTACTGGATGGGCGGCACATATTATGGAGCAAAATTCCTCTAATAGAATTATCAGACCTTTAAGTCATTACGCAGGATCTGAAGCTCGCGAATTACCACAAATGCATTAAATAATTATGTCTGAAGTTTTAGACCCACAACAAAATATTATTAACAGCTTTCATAATTACGAAAGCTGGGAAGATAAATACAAACATATTATAAATCTTGGAAAAACTTTAGCTCCATTAGAGGAAAAATTTAAAACTGAAGATAATATTGTAAAAGGTTGTCAGTCACAAGTATGGCTTGTTGCATCTGTAAATTCTAAAAACAAAATTGAATTTAAAGGCGACAGTGACGCAATTATTGTTAAAGGTTTGCTTGCTTTAGTTTTATCTATTTACAATAACCTTAGTGCTTCAGAAATTTTAAAAACAGAGCCTACTTTTTTAAAAACACTTGAACTATCAGAACATTTGTCCCCGTCTCGAAGTAATGGACTTTTTGCTATGATTAAAAAAATTAAATACTATGGGTTAGCTTTTCATGCTTTAGAGGGGCAAGGTTAATTTTTTTTATGCCTAACATTATTTATTTTATAAGCTTTGTAGTAGCTTTTTGTAGCCTTAGTTACGAATTAATTTTATCTCAACTTTTAGCAGTTAGTTTTGGAGGAACCCTTTTTCACTACTCTATTACAATGGGTATTTTTATGTTTTCTTTAGGACTTGGATCGCTATATTACACTAAAAAAAAATCAAAAAATTTAATTTTACTTTTAATTAAAACAGAAATAATTTTAACCATTCTTGGGTTGCTTAGCCCTTATTTGATACTTTATACCAGCTCTTTGCAAAATAAACTTTATACTGCATTGTTTTATTTTTTAATTCATCTTTCATCTGTATTAATTGGATTTTTTTCAGGGCTAGAGCTACCTAGCTTATTAGATATTTCTAAGAAAAAAAATATTTGTCTGTACTATGACTATTTAGGAATGTTTGTAGCTAGTGCAATATTTTATTTACTTATAAAACAATTTAACTTAATTAACATAAATTTATTTATTGTTAGTTTAAATTTATTTATTTCTTTTTTACTTTTATTTTTTTATAAACAAATAAATATTTTTTGGAAAATAATAAATATTTTTTTGTTGTGTATTTTAATCTTTAATTGGTTTTACTCAAATAAAATAGCTGATTTTTGGCAATATTTAATTTTATTAAATTAAATTAAATTAAATTAATTTAATCTGATTGCGCCTAATTACGATTACTATTACACCACTGGCAAACTCTATAACTTCCTACACCTACTGATGTAAGAGAATATGGCAAAGAGCATGAATTTACACTTTTATAAAAGCATGTTTTATATGGTTCGCATACACTGCGATATGCATTCCAAGAATTTTTTAAACTTTCACAAATATAAGCTGCAGATAGTGCTGTATAACATGATTTTATTTTATTATATGGATCAACATTAATAAATAAATTTATAGGGACAGTTTTAAAGCTATAGTTTAAATGTGATTTTACTGTAATTAAAAGTTGAGCTATTTTTGTAGTTACCTCTGAAGATAAATTTCTGTCCCATTTTTTTTTTGAGCCACTTAATAGTCTTTCCTCTTTTGAAAAAGTATTAAAAGGCTTTCTTTTTAATATTATGTCAGTAATCATAAGTCCTGAGCCTATTTTTAAATTTTTATTAATTGCAGAAGTAGGAATATTTTTATATGAAAAATTATTTAATACTACTTGATTGCTTTGTGAGGAATTATAAACTTGATTTAGCAAAGATATATAGCATTGATCTGGCCAATCAAGATTGCTTTTAATATTTTTAATAAAGTGGGAGTATAAAGTTTTATCATTTAATCGTTTTTGAAGCCTATAAGAAAAATCAGAATCCATAAATAAATAAAACAGAATTCCTCCGGAAACTAAACTAAGCATAGTAACCATTAATATTGCAGAGCCTTTATTATTTTTTAATTGCATTGCATGCATATATAACTTTCAATTCGTCTTTGAACTACTCTTGTACATTTTTTACCACAACCTTCTCTGTAATTATTGCTATAAAGTCCAACTTTAATATTAGAAGCTCCAGAAGGACAACTGTACCAATTAGTTATAGGATTGCGTTTGTCAGATCCGCTTTGCCTGCAATAACCTTTTATTCTGCCTGGGCAGTATTCTCTAGAATAAAAACCTCTTAGAAAACATTGATGTTGAGGTTTGCACATATTGCGATATGAATCATAAGCCAGCCCTAGCGTCTGACAAAAATAAGGAAGCTTTGTGCCTGAATAACATGATTCTATTTTTGTGTAAGGACTTTTTGCAAATATTGGTAACTCAATATAAAAAGGAGAAAATATTTTTGATTCTAAATTAGACATTGCAAATTGTATTTTAATTTGAGCAATATAAATTTTATAATTTGTAATCCCATCTTTAAATCTGTCCTCTAAAGATCCAGGTTTTCTTCTAATACTTAGTGTTTTTATTTTCATTTTTCCTAAATTACTATTGCTTTTTAAAATTCCAGCCCAATCGCCAAAGCCTTTATAGCGAGTTAGTTTTAAATCAGTCCATGTACGCCTTGGCAAAGTCTTGCCAGATAATTCTGCAGAGCAAGATGCATTATTGCGCAGGTATGAAGATATGGCATTTTGAATATTATGAATTTCACTTTCTGTAACAATTTGCACTTTTCTTTGAAACAAAGATGTAAAGCCTGTTGCAACGCTGGCGCTAATAATTCCTAAAATTACAACTGCAACCATTAATTCTATTAAGCTAAATGCTTTGTTTTTAAATATTTGTGACTTCATAATAGCAATAATAACACTATTAATATTAAAATAAAAGGCTAATTTTTATATTAAAACAAGGCCATAGTTGCTGTCTCAAAATGTGACATTAAGTTATTTGCTAAGGTATAAACGACATAGGTTTAAAAATAGAGTTAATATATTCTTTTTTTATTTTTACACCTAGGCTATTATTATTTAATTTTATTAAATTTTTTTTTGTTTTTGTGCTTATTTTTTTTGAAAGTTTTTTAAAATTAAAAGATAAAGATTTTTTATTAATTTGAGCAAACAAAAAAGGCTCTTCTGGTCCATAAAAAAACACAGACTTAAATCCTGCATCTTTTAAAGTGGAGCTAAAAATAGATTGAGGTAAAATAAAATTTTTTGGAAAAATATAATTTTTTTTAGTGATAAGCAACACATCTGCAACAATATAAGAATTTTTTGATAAAATTTTTGTTAACAATTTATAAAACTCAACACTATATAATCTTGATAAATCTTGGTTAAACGGTAATGGAAAATCTATAAAAATAGCATCATATTTATTTTTAGAGTTTTTTACAAAATGAAATGCATCTTCGATATAAGAATATACTTTTTTGCTAGAAAAAGCCGATTTGTTAATTAAATTTAAAGGGCTTAAATTTTTAAAAAATTGCATTACTTTAGGGTCTAGCTCAACCCAATCTATTCTTTGACTATTTGGTATAAATTTTAAAATTTGAGAAACTATTAGTCCGTCTCCACCTCCTAAGACTAAAATTTTTTTAGGATTTTTTTTAAATAGATTAATAGATCCTGCAACCATTGATTCGTGATAGACTCTCCAGTCTAATAAATTAATTTGAGTTTTTTTATCTAAAAAAATACTAAAAGTTTTAAAAATATCTGGTAATTTTCTAGTAGTATAGGGCGATATAACATCTATTGATTGATATTTAGTTCTAAAATGTTCAATATTAGAAATTTTATTAAAAATATTTTTTAAATCAAAAATATTATTATTTTTATTTAATTCAGCATTAAAATAATGTGTTTTTAAATAAAAATTAAAAATATTGTCTTTATATGATGCTGATAAAAATAAAGCTACGCTTAAGCTTACTAGTAATAATATGTTTTTAACAAAAAAAACTTTATAATAATAAATAAGATATGCCAAAATAAAAAAATTTAAATAAGATACAAATAAAAAAGCACCAAAAAAATCTGTATTAGGTATTATAAATATAGGCAAAAGTAGCCCCGCAAACAGACCTGCCACATAGTTTAAAAAAATAATCATTCCTGTTTTTGGCGAAATTTTTAAAAAAATTGGCAATTCAAAACCAGATAAAATGCCAATTATTATTACAAAAAATTGTAAACAAAAAACTAATAAAATATTTTTATAATAAAATAAATTTAACTCTGATTGCATCCATGGCCCAACGATAACAGAAAATATAATTGCAGAAATATAAATACCAAATATAAAAATTGGAACTAAAAAAATTAACCAGCTTTCTATTTTTATTAATAAACCTAATTCTTTTTTACTAAAAAATGTATTATAAATATAAGCACCTATGCCAAGGCTTAAAAAATATACACCAGCTGTTAAGCTGTATACAAAAACATGAGAACTTTCAGATACATCAGCAATGATATAAGATAATAATATTTGGTAAGATACACTGCAAAAAGATAAAATAAAAACTAAAAAATTCATTATTATCTACAAAGATTTTAAAGAGTTTAGTATTAACATCAAAGTATTTTTAGCTGCTAAGTTTGTTGACGAGGCAATAATAAGGTAAGAGCCCTTCATGTCTGATCTTATGGCATAGCCTGCATAAATATATTTTTTTTTTGTTTGATATTTTACTAAATTTATTTTTTTTATTCCAATATTTGATTTATAAAAATATTTATTTGCTTTAGATAAAGAAGTAATATCTTTAACGCTTAAGCCAGAAAGTATATGTGTATTTTCAGATAACTCTAATAATAAATTTGATAAATTTTTAGCAATGTATCTCATTCCTATAATATTAATACTATCAATGCCGTCAATCCCCTGTAGTACAGATAGGCCTATATTTTCAACTCTAAAATCTTCAAAGTAAGAATAGCTATAAGATTTAGGCAAAATAATATCAATTTTTGCATCTTTTATAAACTTTAAAATTTCAGCACTTAAAGGCTCTTCTTTTTTAACATAAGGTGAGGTTGTATTTAATTCAGAATTATGTTTTAAGTTTTCGTCATCTTTAAAAGATTTGCTATTCTTTAATATATTGTCTTTAGTTAGTGGCTCTTTTGCGTAGTCTCTATTTTGCACCTCTTGTAAAGATGCTTTTTCAAGTTTTAATCTAGAGATTTCGTTGTATTGAGAATAAAATAAATAACTGGCAATAAATATTATTGCAAAAAATAAAATCTTTATCACTCTCTACTCCTTGCACAAACTGATTTAATTGCCTTATAGATATATACCTGACTATAATAACTATAAAGCATATAAAACAATTAGCAAAACCTAAAATTATGTCATGGATCGTAAACCCTTTAGCAGATTTAAGCTTTATGCTTGTGGGGATAATAATTTTTTTTATCAATTATTATTCCAGCCTTTTCTCCAGCATAAGCCTAAGTATTATTTTGTTTTTTTCTCTTGTATTAATGGACGGCGGACATGTATATTTAACCTACCTTCGTATTGTTAAAGAATGGTCTTGTTTAAAAAAAACAGTTATTAGTCTTCATATTTTTTTATTTCTATTTTTTTTCTCTTTCCAATACTACAAGATAATCTTATTGTGGCATCTTGTTACTTATTTTACTATATTTCACTTTTTAAGGCAATTTTACGGCATAATGAGATGGTATTTATTTTGTCAAAAACACTTTTATCATAAATATTTTTTAAATGTATTTTTTTATCTCAATACGCTTATCCCACTAATATGCCTCCATCTAAGAATAGACCTTTCGCCTATTGGCTATTATGCCAAAATAGATACCTTCTTCTATCCTTCTTTAATTTTATTTAATGCATTTAAAATATTAAATATAAGCTGCATAATTATCTGGGCTATATACGAAGTTATTTTCTACATAAAATATAAAAAACTAGAGTTTACGAGAGTTTTATATTTATTTACCACTTTTTTACTTTTTAATTTAATAAGCTTTTACTCTACAGGGGCGCTCAGCATTATACTGCCCCTAGTGGCCTGTCATGGATTGCAATATTATATACTTCTTTCTAAAACGCTCATAACATCACACAAAATTTCTGCATATAAAGTTATATTTAGTGTTTTACTTATAGGTACTTCTTTAGGCTATTTATCTGACTGGGTTGAAAACAATTATGACCTAACCTATGGCTATTTAACACAAAATAATTATCTCAATATAACAATAGTTAGCCTGCTACTCACACCCCTTTTTTCACATTATATTTTAGATATGATAATTTGGAAAAAAAAGTTTCTAGAAAAATTTTAATTTTTTTTTCTAAGTATTTTGTTTAAACTAAAAAATACAAGCTCAGGCATAAATAGAATGCCAAAAAAAACTAAGTCTAAATAAACTGGGTTATAAAAAACATTTCTAATAAAAAAAAGAGAGACCAGAGATAAAACTTGGATAATATAACAAAGGCCAAACCTTCTAGACCAAGACAGGTTAGATATAAACTGAATTACTTTATATTTTGAAAGAAATAGCTGAACATTAGTTAATACAGAAACTCTAGCTAAAAAAATTATCACAACAAAATTTCCCCAAAATACGACAGGTTTTAAATTTAATATAAAGCAATAAAAATTAGGCCCAAAAGGGAGATTGAACATATTTCCATACTGGCTAGATCCTAATAGTATAAAAAATAACCATGCCAACAGTTCTTTTTTACCAATGCTTAATTTGTCTACAAATTCTCTTCCTAGAAAAAAACCCAAAATAGGCAAAAACACCCAAGGAAGTAAGGGCCAAGCACCAGAAAAATCTTCCATACAATTGCCAACAAAAGCCCCTTTTAAAAAAAATGGAAAATTTAAACTAGAAAAAATTCTAGTAGGTATCCAAAGCATCAATAAAGATATTAAAACAAAGTATCTTTTAAGTGTGGGCCATTTATTTAAAAACTGAACGACAAAATAAGAAAACAAAATAAAAGGATAGATGTCCCACTCTATGTCAGTTAAAAAATTACCTTCAAGCCATGGAATGCTAATTACTAAATGTGCTAATAAAAGAAAAGCTGAAAAAATAAAAATGTTTTTAACTTTTTTATTTTTTAAACCCCAAATAAAAAAAATACAAAAAACAATAGTTTGTCCACTGAAGGGAATTAGCCTAGAAAATAGTTCAATCCACTTTAAAAATACAGTTTCAGAGAAGGCTTTATTAATGTCTTTGTAGAAAAAAAATTCATTTATATGAAAAAAAATAATACTAACTATGCTAAGTAATTTTACAAGATTAAGTAAGTGGTAAGGTTCTTTTTTGTTCATATATTGTAATAATAATCTTGTTTTTCTATTATAAAAATAGTAGCCTAATTTCAAAATAAAAGTAAGTATAAAAATACACAAAATGACAACAAACAATTCAACCTCTGTTTATATTTCTACCAAAAATGGGACTGGAAGTTTAAGTGCTAATCAAATTTTATTAACAAGTTTGTTTAAATCTGGATACTTTGTTGGTAGTAAAAATATTTTTCCTTCAAATATTGCAGGGCTTGCAACTCAATATTTTATAAGATGGAGCGGCAAAAAACATTTGTGTGGTTTTCAAACTCAATCTAACTATTTACTAAGCAATCATCTTCCATTATTAAATAAAGATTTATTACAAATTAAAAATAATGGAACTTTAATTATTGATTCTGATTATAACGAAATACTAAAAAATTTACCAAACTATAATTTGATTAAACAAAATAAAATTAAAGTTATACAAATCCCCTACAAAGATATTTTAAATAATATAGACGCAAAGGCTCCTATAAAAAAATTATTAAAAAATATTATTTCTATTTCTTTTTTGTCAGAAATTTTTAATCTAGATAATAAAGTTATGAGCACTGTATTAAAAGAAAAATTTGATGGCGATATTTTACAACTTAACCAAAGTGCATTTAAATTAGGAATAAAAGAGGCAAAAAAACAAATACAAAATAATAATATTATACAAATT
>JAAGOD010064620.1_pt1 | contig 15598 bp, 25 predicted proteins | sample 8389681 | NCBI WGS metagenome assembly JAAGOD01 (sample SAMN13964374, study PRJNA552185) | sponge metagenome | biome: deep-sea hydrothermal vent fields; feature: spots directly above weak diffusing fluid; material: seawater and sediment | host: Tedaniidae sp. KZ-2020 ... | reverse complement strand
GGGTGTCCCTGGCTTGCTGGTAGATGTACCTGTGGAGTTCCTTGCTGTACTGAACTAACGTGTAGTCACAGTCAAAACCATACACTTCGATGTACTTGAGAGAGAATTCGCTGTTGGTGAAGATGGCATGGCTGTTAGCGCTGTAACGCTGAAGTTCGGCTAACAGATATATGCCACTATCATCACCATACACACACACACTGCCTCACACTCACAGGAAAAGGCCCTTCTCTTTCTTTCCAGCAGGTTGATGGCTGAGCTGTTTCTCTCCTCCAGAGTGGCTCCCTGGAGGGTTGCCTCGAGCTCTCCCACCTCCTCCACGTTCATCACGGGCTGCAGCAGTGGCCAGGGCACCACCACAGAGGCCTCAGGACGAGCAGCTGAGAGAGACAGTCTCCTCACGCTCCCCCAGCACCTCAGGCCACTAGCCATGGCTCTCAAGGGCCTCATCTCAAACCAAGCTCTGCTCCTCACACTACTACCTCTAGCATCACCTTTGCCCCTTTTTGGAATTACTTAGCTAGAAATTTGTGGTTGTTTCCATAGCAATCAATCTAGGACACCATTAGGATAAGGATCATCTCACACATCTGCCCAGAAGATAAGGGAGGGAGGTGATGGCTAGTGGTGGGAGCTCTGCAGAAGGGCCTGTGGAGTGCTGGGCAGAAGAGGTGGCAGATGCCAGAGTGACTTCCAAGGAAGAGACTCTGTCCATTATTGAAGCCACCACACTTGAGTTCCTGCAGCATGTGGCTAGTGGCGTAGACCCAACACTACACCTGGTTAGACTCCCCCCCCCACATAGTGCAATGGTTTCCCCATGCAATCCAGATCTCCAGGTCAGAGAAGAATGTGGTACGAGATGGAAGGGGTCACACACACCTGGGAAAGGTCAAAATCACCAAGTCTCTGTTTGGGAAGAAAGCAGTGGGTTCGGAGAGATTTGCCAAGAGTAAGGACACCATTGTCTCGGATGAGGACATTGTGATGTGGGCATGGCATACAGTTTGGCAGGTGCTGGCTCTCATCCAGAGGATTGTGACGGAGGGCAAGTGTCTCACTCAGAGAGACGCCTACTACATGCTCATTCAGCACTTCAGACACCAAGCTGAGTTCAACGACACCCTACAAGGTCTGTGCCACCTGTACATTAGACATGTTGCCTGAGGCTCCCCTGACTATTAGATATCGTGGCCTTGACTGGCTGTGCTCGTTCCTCCCTGGGACTCTGTGCCAGCAGCTCTGGGGCCATAGCAGGCTGCCTTCTCTGGAAGGCACGTACACAGCTAATCATTCTAACTAGGGTTGACTATATCTCTGTAGGAGGAAGGAGTGGAACCGTTTGACTGCTCAGCGTCAGCCAATGGAAAGGCCGTAAGCCTACATACTCACACATGCATGGACACACTTCAATGTGACTGGTTGGTTCAGATTCCAGGCCACGTGGAGGGGATCACATTTGAGTCTCTGGGAGCACGCTACATTCTAGTGGTGGAGAAAGATGCAGTGTTCACGTACCTGTGTGGTCAGCGTCTATGGGACAGCCTCCCCTGCATCCTGGTCACTGGGTGTGGCTACCCCGCCCTCAGCGTGCGTGCTCTGGTCAGGAGCCTCTCCACACAGCTGGCCCTCCCAGTGCTGGGGCTGTTTGACTACAACCCACATGGCGTGCAGATCCTGTTGACGTACAAACTGGGCTCCGTCAGGATGGGTCTGGAAGGCCACGCCTACACGGTGGACCTGCAGTGGCTGGGGCTGCACCACCAGGACATTGTGGAGGGAGAGGAGGAGGGGGGAAGGCTCAAGGTAGAGCAGTCTGCCCTCCAGCAGTGGTCAGCGGCAGACGAGAGAGTGTTTGCAGCAGTCCGGAGCAGGGTCGAGAGCACGCTGGGCCCAGCCTACTGCAGGGAGATGGTCCTCATGGGCAGGCTCAGGGTGAAGGCAGAAATAGAAGCCATCAACAGCAGCTCCACAGGTAGCCGCCACCTAGACTCTCTGGAAAATACTATCGTACGCAAAATTGTCTGCAAGAAGTACTTCTAGAGAGGAGTCATTGTAACGTCATATTGTAGGCTTGATTGTATGGGTGTGGGTGGGGGAGGGGTCATGATTAGCAATGTCATACCATAGCTACCTCACAAATACATCTGTGTTTCTGAAACTTGACTTGTCCCTACAACAGAATGAGCAAAATCATGAAGTTTCTCTAAGGGGAAGGGCCTGGCTCACTTCAAGCTGATATTGTGTGCCTTGTACTCAATGACGGTGTTCTTGGGCAAACTCATGACCCGTGTCATGGTGTCCCTGTGGAAACAGCCAGCACACTCACTAGCAACGGGACCTACCTGAAATAGAGCCCACCCACCTTATGCCCACAGTGATGGTGGAGTCCGTGGCAGTCCTGTTCCACAGGGAAATGATGTCCTCGTTGGTCCTGACGGATATCACGGCCCCACAGATCTCATTCCCAACAATAAATTGTTCTCCAATAATAGCCAACAACTACAATAGGATTGGCGTCATTTCCGGGAAAAAACTGGATTTGTAAATTCTAACATACGAGATTTTCCCAGCAGCGTGATGCTATCCCCTTTTTCAACCTGACCATCCACTTTCCGCCATTCTTATTGGCATCATCCTATACACCATAAAGAGTCAGCCACAGCAAAGGCACGCATGATTGAACCCTGACCTCCCACATGGGTTTGATGCCCAGCTTAAAGAGGTGTATGTCGCAGTGAGAAGGGAGCTCACAAGGCTTCGCAAGGTGGCAGTAATGCGCCCAGAACTGCTCAACCTGAAATCCACATTCACACGACATCAGTGCCTTCTAGTTCAGGACAGCTTGCCAACCAGTCTAGCGGACACACTCTAGTGATAAGAACTCACGGAAGAGAAGGAGCCAATCAGTTTGATGTTGTCTTCGTAATCCGACGGTGTGGAGGAGACAGACCCCCCACGCATCCTCTGAGTGAACCAGACTGAGTAGGAGTACTGGAGGCGGTTTTCCCCTTCTTCCATAGCAGGGGGGACCAAGTCTCCACATGTCTGCACTCACTCACTCTCACTAACCAACCAGACACATTCATTCTAGCTCACCTTAGCAGTGAGGACTGTCATCTTTGGGTCTTGCTGCTGCTGTTGTTGTTGGTGGTCTTCCATGACTTTTGAAGAGCTTTTTGTATTTTTCTCCAAATAACGCCCACCAAATGAGGGGCGGGGCTGGCAGGTTTTGTTTACAAGGTTTGCAGCCCTAATGGACATCAGCAATTTGCCTGGCGAGAAGCAGAGCAAGCTGAGCAAGTGGCAGAGCTATGTGGATGATGCCCTACTGAAAACAGGCCAGGTTACTGAAGCAGCAATCTATGGACTGGATGGAGTCAAGTGGGCTGCTTCCAAAGACTTCAATGTATGCAGCCAGCTATGTAGTAAGATTAGCTAGAAAATGCAGAACATGTGGTGAGTAGTTGATGTTTTAGCTGGTTAGTTTTCATCCAAAATTTCATGTTTGAATTTTGCATATTTTTTTTTCAGATCAGTTCCTCGGAAGTGTCAAGGTTGGTCACATGCCTAACAACGGGGGACAGCACAGCTGTGAGGAAAGGGGGGATCAAAGTGGGAGGACAGAACTACATTTTCCTGCGCTGTGAAGAGGAGCGGTCCATCTATGGCCGCAAGGGAGCCAATGCTGGGCTCTGCATAGTCAAGTCAGCACAGGCATTGCTGATAGGAGTCTATGGGCCAGGAATCCAGCCTGGAAACTGCAATGCTGTCATGGAAAAACTAGCAGACTATCTCATTCAGCATGAAATATAAATTTTTCAAGTATCTTACTGAGCATGCGCACGACGAAATTGTGCTGGTCACGTGAGAATCACCATTTGCCGGGCAGTTCAAATTTTGTATCATCACTATCAGCTGGCTGTGCATAGAGAAAGGATGGATAGAGATGCTAGGCTAAACGACTTAATTCGTCTCAAACAGGCTCCGTCGGCTCCAGTTGAAAGATGGCAGATGGTCCCAACAGCAAGGTGTGCAGGACCAGGGTCAGGGGTGGAGAGAAAGCCAAGGCCTTTCAGCCTCCATCAGCAGAGCTCACCACTCAGACAGATCCCCAGTAACATCCAGAGCTCCAAGACCCCAGAGTCTGGTAGGCTCTCAATGAAGTACAAGCCCAAGACTCCCAGTGCAGCCATTAACGGGAGAGTGAAGAGCAAAACCCCCGGCACATGTGCTGCCACCACTAGCAGGACTCCAGGATTCCAGCACAAGACACCAAAGTCAGCACAGACCACACCAGGAAGAAATGGCCTGACACCCTCCTCAAGTTGCAGGTTTATCCCAAACAGGTCAGTTTCGCTGTTGAAGACTTAGTGTTGGATGATTTCTTGACTTTATCTCCACTATAGGGCGACCACTGATGTTGAGTACAGTTCGTTCCTACTCAGCCAGAGAGAGGGGAGGGAGGGGAAGGAATGCAAAGGAGAGGAGGAGGAGGAGGAGGAGGAGGGAGGGGAAGAGGGGGACAGTGATACTGCAGACAGCCCCAGCAGAGAGGAGTACAGGCAGGGGCTCCTTACTGCCCTCTCCAGGAGCAGAGGCCAGAAACAGAAGAGTGTGCTGTCCTTCAAACCAACTACCCCTTCAGCCTCCAGTGAGCCATGGAGTGCCAACCACACTGACAAGATTGAATAGTGTTTGATTTCACAGCTTCCTATTTGGAGTATGCTGAAAGTTTCTCTGAAGCCAAAGGAGCAACTGCCTCCAAGACCAAAGCCACTCCCAAGTCCTCTGTTGTCACTCCCGTCAAAGTCCTTGACCTGCCCACCCTCAGGGACGACTACTGTAAGAGTACTGCAATGCAGTGGAACCTCCGAATAAAGGACATGTTGGGGTCACGTCTATTGTTCCTTGTAGGGAGGTCGTCCTTACACAAAGAAGGATTAATTAGTTGTCCTGGTCCGTTGTACTCTAATAACTGCCACCCTAACCTGCAGATTTGAACACCCTGGACTGGGGCAGGAATAACCTGCTGGCCATTGGGCTAGGGGAGAGTGTCTACATATGGGACGCTAGCAACGACACCTCCCATGCTCTGGTGGAGCTGAAGGTGGAGGGCCAGTATGTGACCAGTGTCTCCTGGTCGGGCAACGGCAAGTACCTGGCTGTGGGAGACAGCACCTCCAACATACAGCTCTGGGACATACAGCAAGAGAAGAAACTCCGGACCATGTCAGGGGGACACATGGGTCGAGTGGGGGTCCTGGCGTGGAACAAGTACACAGTAGCCAGGTAGGTGTGTGTGTATGTATGTATGTATGTATGTGTGTGTGTGTGTGTGTGTTTCAGTGGTGGATAAGGATAATTATTTTGCAGCGGGGATATAAATGGTCTGATTCAGCACAATGATGTTCGTAGCCGAGACCCAGTGATTGCGACATCTCGATACCACCAGATGGAGGTGTGTGGCCTCCAGTGGTCTCCTGATGGCAGCAAACTGGCCAGTGGCGCCAACGACAACATGGTTTGCATCTGGAGGGCCAGGAGTCCTGCTGAGCCAGCACAGCTGCTCTCCGGCCACCAGGCTGCAGTCAAGGTATGGTATGTCATGGCAGCCTAGCTCCGTGTATAGTGGAACCTCCCAATAACGGACACCTTGGGACCATACTCTGTGTGTGTGTGTGTGTGTAGGCAGTGGCATGGTGTCCATGGAAACCCAGTATCCTAGCAACAGGTGGGGGATCAAACGACAAGAAAATTAAGTTCTGGAATCTCTACACAGGCCAGTGCACGGACACAATCGACGCAAGATCACAGGTTTGTCACCTTTGACCTGGTCCCAGCTCCACATGATTCTAAGGGTCAATCCTGTCTAACTAGGTGTCCTCTCTAGCGTGGAACAAGTACCATCAGCAATTGATTTCTGCACACGGGCACCCCAAGAATCGCATGGTGATCTGGCAGTATCCCAGCATGACCAAACTCAAAGTGCTGACGGGGCATGGTAAGCGTATCCTGCACATGACCCTGAGTCCACGGCGAAGTAGGGTAGCCTCGGCCAGCAGTGACGAGACCCTCAGAATATGGAAATGCTTTGAGAGAATCAGTCACGACGTCAGCCAGCGTAGCTACAGTGAGGAGAGCATCGGTGCCCTGCTCCAGAGCCTCAGTTAGCCAGGGCTAGCATAGGCTGTTGGTCCCAGCCAGCAGTAAGACAAGACTGCATGCTATGCTGCCCTACACCAACCAAAGACTCTCACTTATTATTTGTTTTTTACCTTGCCTCTTTACGAATGGTGTTTAATTTCTCTTTGGGAGTTTTTCAGGCCAGTTTATCTTGCCCAAACAACTGAACTGAAAGCTGTTTCATTACACGTTATCTCTTATGCTAATTCTCATTGGAAAGGTGTGATGGGGAACAAGCAGCTATCGTTTGCCTTCAATCATGATGATGTGGTAGCCAAATTTAGTTTTGACAGGAGGGTCAGTGTACTTTGGTGCCCCCACTGTGCTGGGGTCCAGTTGGAAGGCTGCGTCTTGGAATGGTCCCACCATGGAGCCCCTGGTCATCCACCCCAAGTCACCCTGTGCACAGAGACAGCAATGGGATGGTTGAAAGGAGTCACACAGGTGACTCACTCCTTGACGAGCTTTGTCTTCACTGTACGCTGTCGCCACTTCATTGAATTTCTGACCCGCTTTGAGCTTCTCCATTGCCTCCATCACCTTGGAGTGCTTCTCACAGAGGATGTGTCTGACCTTGACAGCAGAACTTCCTCCTCCAGCCTTCTTCCCTCCCCCTCCCCCTCCTCCAGCACTGGCCCCTCCATCACCCCCTCCCCCTACAGTCACCAGGGAAAGCAATGGGGACCATGCAGCACAGCATGTGAAGCATACCTTTCCCTCCTTTCCCTTTCCCCCCCCCTCCTCCTCCCTTGGCTCCACCACCACCTTTATTCTTTGGCATTTTATAATGTGCATCAATTGGAGGAAATCTTTAACAAATGGGCATAGGTTAGAATCAGAAAACAATAATAAATAAATAAAATGGCAGCTGGATCCAAAGTTTGTTCTTTGGCATGTGACATGTGTTGAAGTAATCAGGAACGAGGCCTCATGCGAGATAGCAATGATTGAGCCACGCCCCTTCAAGGACACACGTCACCACACCAACTGGAAAAACCTGGAAGTTGGGTTCGTTGTAAAGGAATGGTGTGAACAGGGTGAGGTGACTGACTTTGGATTGCTGTTGCTATGTTTCGGAGTCAAGGCTCATCCCTGCCGATGGGGAGATGTCGTCTATCATTCCTTTCATCTCCCCCAGGGAGGGCAGGCGTCCTGACGAGAGCTTGGACCACACCTGTTGCTCTGCAGTGCAACACACACAGCATTGACACAGGCCCACCACATGCTCACACTCACCATTCAGATACACCTCAAACGCTCCCGTTGACAGCAAATAGTTCTCCAGCTGACTCCCAACCAGAAATATCAAGAGAAATGCTGTCATCTACAGACAGATGGTCACTTCAGCATAGACAACCAAGTCCCTGTCTACCTTATTTTCCTGTGCCCAGCTGTACAGCCCTGGCGGGTTGTTGATCCCCAGGGAGACCAGGAGCTGAGGCCCCCCCAATAGAAGACCAATGCACACCATACGAAGGACAAATACAACATTGCTGAGGATCTCGTTAATATGAGGGGGCGGGTACGTCTCCCCCTGCACCTCCAGATGTGGGACTTCAGACATGAGGGCTTGAGTGTACTGCTCAAACACCCTCTTGTACCCTCATGAGTAACTGCAGTGGTGTCAGGGGATTTGTTGACCTGCTCTCCCTAGGGGGCTGTGGGACTCACCAGTAGCGTACTCTGAGGGATATGGTGCTGGATCCAGTCAGAGAGGGGTGGGTCAGCTTCCTCTTGCCCTCACCACCCGCTCCAAGCACCAGGAGCAGGGAGATCACCAGCAGACTAACTCTGGCCATTTTTTTTGAGAGGTCAACGGTTCAATTGTTCTAATTATGCGGAAGGTTATGGGGGAAGATAAAGATGGCTGACTATGGTAGGCGTCACAGCGCTGGAGAGCCTTCTGGAAGTCCTCCTTACAGAGGCTACAGACAGGACAGGGAGCGCTCGAGGTCCAGGGAGAGAGGATACAATGGGTAAGATGTCAGGCCTGCCACAATTCATGAAAGTTGAATCACTGTTTTAGCTACGGTGGAGGTAGGGGCCCTAGGCGAGATTGGAGGGACCAGAAGTCCATGTTCAACGAGATGAGGCTCGAGCAGAGGGTGAAGATAGCTACTGAAGGTGTCCCCGAAATATGGGCCTTGTCCCCACCCAGACCTGACCTTGAGTAAGACCAATAATTCATTCTCTATAACTGCCCCAACGACTCCTGTATTGTCTAGTTCTGATGATGAAGAGGTCATTAAGCGTCGGCAGGAGGCTAAGCTGGTAGCAGACCTCGTGGAAGGAACAAAGAAAAAATCGAGAAGGCACAAGAGCAAAAAAAGCAAGCACAAGAGGTGGGTGGGTGGGTGTGGCCTAGAAACAAGACTGTGTGACATCACAAGGTCATGTAACAGGAAGAGAAAGAAGAGCAGTTCAGAGTCCGGCTCGGAGGATGAAGACGAGGAGGGTGCCTGGGTGGAAAAAACAGTCAAACAGGATGGACAAGATGTATTCGTTGGGCCTGTCCCAGAAATCAAAGTCCAAGCTACCGTCACCAAGAAAGAGTAAGCCACACCCCTCTCTCGTTCGCCTGATGATGTAATTGTGTGTGTAGCTTTGGGCATGCTCTGTTGCCTGGTGAAGGAGAGGCCATGGCTGCCTACGTGGAGGCAGGGAAACGCATCCCCAGGAGAGGAGAGATTGGCCTCACCTCCGACGAGATTGTTACGTTTGAGGACAGTGGGTATGTCATGAGCGGCAGTCGTCACAGACGCATGGAGGCCGTGCGTATCCGCAAGGAGAACCAGATCTACAATGTAGATGACCGCAGAGCATTGGCCATGTTCAACAAGGAAGAAAGATCAAAGAGAGAAAACCAGATTCTCTCAGACTTCAGATCCATGGTACACCAAAGAGTCAACAAACAGAAAAAATAACCATTTTAGCCATGATCACATCAATACTTACAATGATTTGCTTTTTGTCTGAAACATGAGGTTAGCTGCTACTGCTGGTAGAGCTGGTGAGTTTCTCCATTCTGTTCTGGAGCAGGCAAAGGGCAGAGTCCAGCTCGTCCAGTAGGTGCTGAGGACAGCGAGACTTGCTCAGTTTTTTCCTCAACTCCGTGAACTTGGCGTGAGCATTGTGCAGCCCCTTCTGATTCTGCTTCAGAATCAGTGGGTACTTCTACAAAGAAAAAATGTAGCAATAACATAGGTATGCTGTACCTAGTAGTGACTATTGCGTCTAATTTACCGCTCTGTATGCGCACAGCAGATCATAGTACTCCCTGCATTCATTCTTCTCCAGGACATCTTGGTAGGCCTGGTTCACTCTCACCAGCTCCTCCTGGGCTCTTTAGAAAGACCACGAACAGCATGAAGGTCTTGTGGACAACACTACTAAAATATGCTCACATTTGTTTTTGGTGTTCATCATTGGCAAAGTGATCTGGGTGGAGTTCCCTGGTCCTGTCCCGCCTGGCCCTGCTCAGCTCCTCCGCAGAGACGTTGCTGTCCACCTTCAGTAGGCTGTAGTAGTCGTTTGTGACAGCCTTCACTTGCAGGGAGAACAGCAGTTCTTCAGCATCGGCATCCTGCGACCCCTGTGGAGGATGCTGGCGCAACCTCTTGCCCTGACGCTGCTGGGGACGCGCACTCTTCTGTGAGTCCTCGCCGTGACTCTCTTGGGAGGTAGTTCCTACGCTGGACGTGGATCCGCTGGGCACAGATGCCGTCCCAGACACAGACCCTGTGCCAGACACACTTGAGACAGACCCCCTGCCAGAGACAGACCCTGTGCCAGACACGCTAGAGACTGACCCCCTGCCAGAGACAGACCCTGTGCCAGACACACTTGAGACAGACCCCCTGCCAGAGACAGAGCCTCCGCTGGTTGCTGACCCCATGCCTGACGCAGATCCCCTGCTGGTGAGAGATCCCCTGCTGGAGACGGACCCTGGGCCCTGCATGGTGCTGTTGGCACGTGTAGAAGGGAGGATCTGGTCCATCTTTGCTCCCTGTAGCTTGCCAATGGTCTGTGGTGCTGTCTTGCTGTTGGGCAGTGCTGCTGGCTGGATCTTACCAACAGCCGGCGTTGCTGTTTTGGTGTGGGTCGGCATTGCTGGCTGAACTCTCCCGTTGCTTGTCACGGCCGTCCTGTCTCCGTGTCTCGGCTTGGGAACAGGTTTCGCAGGTGTTGCTGTCTGGTGTTGCGGTGATGCTGCGACTCCCTGCTGAGATCCCGGCAACTCAGTCTTGCCCTCCGCGTGGTTGCTCGGAGGAAGGGTGCACTCTGTCTTGCTCATGTGATTGGTTTTGTTGGTGAGGCTGGATGACATCTCTGCTGAGCTGGTGAATCCCTTGGAAACCTCCACACCCCCTCTCCGCTCTCCTTCGCCATTCCTCACTCCTTTTGTACGAGGACGGTACGCCTTTCCTATTCTCTCTGGCTTCTCGGGTGTGGGGGGTTTCCCTGGACGCCTCAGGGGTTTCCCCTCTGGCTTGGTGGCCAGAGAGGCTTGGGAGGAGGAGGTGGATGACGTGAGCGGTGTGATGGTGGAAGGGGATGAGCTGAATAGTCTGCCATCTTTCTCGCCATATCCCTCCCTCCCCCCCTCCTCCTCCTCTTCCTCCTCTTCTTCTTCCTCCTCCTCCTCCAATGTGGCCCCTCCCCCTCTCTCCTGTGGGGCCAAGCTGCTGGGAAGGGGAGGGACTATTGCGGCAGACCATGTCCGGTCGCTCCTTATTTTTCCTCTCCTCCGTCCATTGGACATAGTTCTTAGTTGCGAGGGAGGGTGGCTGTCGTCCATCATCTGCTCATACAGCATTGGTAATCTCTGGTGCGTATCAATACACTCCTTGCGTACCGTGGTTGATGCAGGGTGCTGCTCGAAAGGAGGGACCTCGTGTTTCTGCAGGAGGGAGGAGTGGAGCTGGATAAAGGACTCGACATCGCTGATGCTGTCTATCTGGTCCATGCTGATGAGGATCCGCTGCATGGCCTCAAGGTAGCTGGGAGCAGTGTTGGACAATGTCCTGAAATCACACCTTCACTCAACTCTGTGCCCCCATGCTGACTATTACATTGGGATCCTTGGGATCAATACCTGGCAAATTCCTGTAACGCTTTCTTAATGGTGTTGACTCTCTCCGTTTCTTTCTCTTGAATATCCTGAACAAAATATCGGCCAAAAGATAAAATATCCCTGGGCATAATGGATAGTTTCTTACCAAGAATAGCTCTTTGACATCTCTGTCGAAATTCTCCTGGACCATGACATGTTTCTCGTAGGCCTGGTGGTAGACCTCTTCTTGATATTGTAGCTCTGCTTTGAGGACTACCAGCTTATCCTCCATCTGTAGAGAGATGGTGTGTAAAGGGTGTGTGCCTGTCCCATACAGCCTGCAACATGCCAGCCTACATGCAACAGCATGCCCTGCCCACATGCCCAGCCTACCAATCAGAACATGCCCTGCCTACATGCCCAGCCCACATCACATGTAACAGTACATGTGCCAGGCCGCCCATACACGACAAACAGCACAGCATGGGAGGACACATGTCGTGACAGTGGGGAGATGCCTTGCCCTCCAACAGGGGCATCAACAGCTACACTGTCCAACAGTTTACCGTCAGACATGGAGAACAGCTGTTGTATCAAGGCCAACAGATTGCAACACACCTTGATGAAAGACCGTGGATTGCCCAATGATTCTGACTTTGTCCCTAACACCTTCTGCTTATGTTTCTCGACCGCCTCTGCAATTTGCTGGTACTTGACCTTGGTCCTACTGTGCTTGGATGCAGCTGCCTCCAGCATCTCCCGAAGCTGACGAAACTTGTTCCTGATCTACACAATCACGACATAAATTTTACCACTCATTATTAAATGGTTGGAAGTACTGTAATATTGGGGTGTGCTAGAACCTCTGATGAGCCTCAAAAACAACCTCTTTACAATTCATCAATTGACCTCTGAGATACAACCTCTCTATAAGCACGATCCCAACATGTTTATTCGGAGGTCCCAGTGTAATGATCTTTCCAAAACTCAGCAATCTGGCAGGCCTACCTCTTTCCGCGTCTCGTCCAACTTGGGCGTGAGGTCCAGCAGAGGCTGACGCACCTCCACCAGGTAAGATTTTGCTTTCTTGGCATGCATGGCAGCCAGGTTGCTGAGCTGGGCACCCAGCTCACACCAGGTGTGCTTCACTGTCCTGCAATGGAACACAGAGCTGCTGGCCAGCAGGGAGTCTTAGCTACAGCTGGCTCGGTACTTAGCTAGCTAGCCAGCTCGGCTGCACACACTGCAGCAGAGAGACATTCAATGATGCAGTGGCTGCATGCATGCATGATGAGCCCCTGTCACTCACCCTATCTCCTCATAAGGATTGCTCCCCAGTAGCTGCATCAACATGTTGGAGTGGAGTTCGTAGAGGGGACTTTTGACCAGTTTCTGCAAGGCATTGGCATAGGACTGCTCTGCCTCACTCACCTCCTGCAATCACACATAGGGATAGGGACAGGTGACAAGGGGTGAGAAGTGGTGAGAATGGGTGGTAAGGGAGTGAGGGTATCTGGATCACTGCAGGAAGGCTGCAGCTAGCTAGCTAGCTCTCCAACTCACCTTGATGAAGCCAGAGACACACTTGAGGACATCCACGCCATCAGAGAACCTGTGATACACCACTGGAAGTGACTCCTGCAAAAAACAAAAAACCACGACAGATCTCCTCAGCTGCTCATGCACAGACACTTACTGGTCCACAGAGTTTATCCATGAAGATGATCAAAAACCCACAAACATGAGCTATGCATGCCCCCCCCTAAAGGCAAAGTTATAGGGGTTGGCCACGCCCCCAAATAGTTAGAGGTGTGCGTTATATGGAATATTTTAGTTTCCTTAGAAACAGGACAGGGGTTAGTCAACAATGGAAGGTGAGGAGAGTGGTGGTGGCAGTAGGAAGACAGGGGATCTCTCTGACAACCCCCTGCTCGCTCAGCTAGTCTTTGTCAAGATGGAGGACATCATGGATAAACTCAAACTCCTCAACTATGAGGCAGACTTTTGCAAGATTCTAAAAATGAAGCCATTTCCAAAGTATAGGCTAGGTAGCTAAGTACCTAAAATCTGTTTGAACCATTATGTGACTACTTACAGGCACTACTTTGCTCTGTCGACTAATCCTGGGGAACAGTTTTACTCGTTCAGCAACTTGGCAGTGTGGCTTCTTAATGTATCAGGGAAACATTTGGAGCAACCTCAGGAGGTGAGGCAAGGCATCAAGTATGTGCTGCCACCTTTCATGGCACGCAGTAATGAATGACTCGGGGGAATAGTATGAAGTTGCTGTGTCTTCTTCATTCCACAGTATGACGATCCCAATGCTACCATAGCAACCATACTCACAGAGGCCAAGCAACTGGTAACTGGATTAGCGTTAGAGCTATTTATGAACCTTTGTGATCTGTGCTCATGCAGGGCATAGCTACAGACTTCCCTCCTGCGAAACTCAAGTCGGGCTCCGGAGAACATGTACGCACCTAGTGCAGTTGTCCTCAAGCTCCCTTTAAGGCTCCATTGAATGGAACCATATGTATACGATTATGACAATAGCATTATGGCATTATGATGTTATTACAAGGTGTGTCATTTGCTGGATGGGCTGGCAGGGTGTGCCCTTGAAGCTACAAATTTCTCCTGGAAGAGGTGTGAGTCAGTCTACTTTTCTATTAATTGCAGTATCACGTTACAATCACTGCCCACCCTGCCATAATTTCAGGCCAGAGTACCGGGAAGACCCCAGCCAGACCAGTGAGGTCATCCAGGAAGAGATGTCTGAAGTGAGCCTCCAGGCTGACGACCATGTGGAGGACCATAGTGACAGTGAGGATGAGGCCCCTGTGTTCCTGGACCTCACTGGGCTGCGGCCGGGGAGGGAACTGGAGGGTGACGCAGGGACGGGGCTGGACAGTGCCCTGGAGGGGACAGTGGGTGCGCAGGAGTGGAGGCTGGAGGTCGAGAGAGTCCTACCTTCCCTCAAGATCCACATCAGACAGGATAACAGGGTGTGTGGGGTGCAATGGAGCCTCCCTAATCAGGACACTCAAAGCCTCACTTTTGGGGCAAAGCAGCATCAGCACTAAGGTTAAAGGAGGTCTCAACACAATTCAATAAACCTCCATATACTTCCTGTGGTTCACCCTAAAGAGGTCTTTGATGTTCCCACAGGACTGGAGGGGGCACTATGAACAGATGCACTCTAACAGCGATGGCATCACATCAGCACTCTCGGAGACCAAAGGCTACCTGGACAAACTCCACCAGGAAATCACGAAAACACTCGAAAAAATTTCATCCCGGGAAAAGTATATCAACAACCAGGTACATAAGTGGTTTTTGATGTAGTCAAAGGATTAGTAAGCTAACTAACAATGCATGGATTCCATGCCAGTTGGAGCATCACATCCAAGACTTCAGGAGGGTCCAAGACCAGCTAGCTGAGGTGAAGGAGAAATACTCCCAAGGCAGTGGAGGGGTGACCAGCCTCGCCAGAGAGCTGGCTAACATCTCAGAGGAACTAGAGAGTGTCAAGGCTGAGATGGACCAGAGGGGGACTAGCATGACGGACGCTGGGCCCCTCGTCAAAATCAAACAGGCTCTGACGAGACTGAAAGCAGAGAGCACCCAGATGGAGATTCGTATTGGAGTGGTGAGTGAGAGCAAAGCAAGGTCTGGTTGCAACTCCAGTATCACGCCACATGCAGGTGGAACACACCCTCTTAGACGCCAGCCTGAAGAGCAAGTCAGCCATCAAGCAGCAAATGAACAAAACAGCTGATAGTATTCTCTAGTGGTCATCATTAGTGGTCAGTTATTGACTTGACACTACTCTGTGGTCTCTGATTAATAGAGAAGGGTCATTCTGGAGGGAAGACTTACTTGGAACTACAGCATTACTGACATGCTTCCTACATGACAAATTGATGGACATGCAATGTAGCCATTGCTTCACACAGTGAAATGTAATGTTCAGCTAAGGGACAAGGTCACAAGGGAGAGGGGGAGAGGTGAACAATGCTAAGATGACCAATAATATGATTTAGTGTTGGTATCATGCATTAGAGTGCTTTAGGCTTACAGCTTCATTGTTGCTAAGTTACTGGTTGTTTTCTTGAAATTGCACAGACCATTCTGCCTTTTTGAAAATGGCAGTTGCTTCTACTTCTTTGGGTACAGGTTTTGGGATCTCAAGTGGCGAGACTACAGCCAGAATGCCAAAGTGCTTGCTGATAGTCACGGACTTTTCCTTCTGCCGCGGGAGTTGGTATGGCTCCACCCCCACCAGCTCCACACTGTCAATCTTAAAATGCCGGGACTTGATGAAGATTCTGTCTGGACGGCCAGGACCGTGGGGATCTT
>JAAGOD010024949.1_pt1 | contig 15630 bp, 12 predicted proteins | sample 8389681 | NCBI WGS metagenome assembly JAAGOD01 (sample SAMN13964374, study PRJNA552185) | sponge metagenome | biome: deep-sea hydrothermal vent fields; feature: spots directly above weak diffusing fluid; material: seawater and sediment | host: Tedaniidae sp. KZ-2020 ... | reverse complement strand
TCCCCTCTCCTCCCCCCCTCCCCTCCCTCTAGGTCCTGTACCAGTCCCTCCCCCAGATGCTGGAGAGCTGCGTGGAGGAGACCCTGCTGGAGAGCAGAGAGAGCAGACCCATTGTCATCGGCGAGGCTGTGGGGTTCCTGCAGGCTCTGCTGGAGCTCATCAACGAGCAAAGTGTCCACTTGGAGGTATGCAAGGACAGCATGGGATATAAACATCAAACATGCATGCATGAGTTTTGAGATTCGATACGTATATTGGATTCCCGATTTCCTTTCGTTTAATTCCAAATTTAGTCTTGACATGCCTTGGGCAAAAGTATGTGAGAATCTATGATAACAGCAGGTCTGCTCCATTATCTTGTATTCCTGATTTCCTTTCATTAACTTCCAAATTTGGTCTTTTACTGGTCACAAAGATTACTAGCTGACCACAAGCACCTTATACATCTCCATGAATGTCTCAATAGTTTACTGATTGAGATTACTAGCTGACCACGAAGCTTGTATGTACGTCATGACAACACGGCGTCTCAGTGTTCAATAGCTTACCGCTTATGAATACTAGCTGGTCACCTGACCACACGATGATTATTACCTCCCTATACTTCTTGACTTGCAGGTGGTGTCTCAGTTCTACGCAAACATCTTCTTCTTTGTGAACGCGGCCATGTTCAATGCCCTGGTGGAGCAGGGCGGGGACTTAGGGCTGTACCAGTACTACAGTGGGACCGCCCTCAGGGAGAACCTCAGCCTGCTCGAGGGGTGGGCGTGTCAGGTTGGGTTCAAGGACTCCGTGCTGCACTACCTGGCAAAGTTCTCGGGGGCCATCGATCTCTTGGCCACACCCACTGAGAAGCTTTTGAAGGTAATGCAGTGATCTGGATGTAGACCCCTTGAAATATGGGGGCCACCCCTCTAATCAGGGGGCACTCTTACGTGGTCCCAAGGATGGCCCCGTATTGGAGGGAGTCCCACTCTGTAACTTTCAGGCGAATCAACATTTCATTTCACAGATGAACTGGTCTGACCTGCGTCGCGAGTTTCCCGTGCTGCAGCCAGTGCAGCTCCACTTCCTGTTGAGTCAGTACCTGCTCCCCTCCACCGTCACCGAGGTCCCCAGACACTGGACCCCTTCCAAGCAGGATGCCCTCCACGCACTGACAGGGAGTAAGTGCCATAGCTGAAACACATCTGAGAAAAGCCCCACATCTGTTGTTGTTGTTGTTTGTTTGTTTGTTTGTTTGTTTTATAGTTTGACTTTTTTTTTGCAGATTCCCTTCAAGAGTCCTTTAGCAACCATCCAGGGTTTAAGCTGCCTACCTCCGGCTTTGCTCTGGACCTCAACCAGCCTCCAGCAGAGTCTGAGCACTTCCAGGAGATTCTTGAGAAACTCCGGTGTCGTCTCCACCGATTCTCTGATTCCGAGTCAATGATTAAGGACACAAGGAAGAGCCATTCTTCCTCGAAAACAAAATCTACGAGGATCTCAAGGCAGAATGATGTCGGGAGGGGAGGAGGAGGAGGAAGGGGAGGGGGAGGAGGGAAAGAGAGGGTTACTGATATCAGGGACACGTGGAACGGCTACTCTAGTCGGCCCCACACGCTTGTCGGGAGCGATACAGAGTCTCGGGAGAACCTTCATCGCTCCATCGAATCATCATCATCCTCGTCATCGCTGTCCAAACAGCGCAACATCCGAAACCTTGAAAAGAACCTCCAGCAGTCCCGCAACCACCCCTCCCCCCTCCAGCAGTCCAGCAACAACAACAACAACAGGAACATCGTGGACTCATTCCCGTACCAGAATGGGACCGGCGACCTCCCCAACGGCAGAGAGAAAATCGAGTGCGTGAGAAGCGTGCTCGGTCCCCGCTCCTTCTCGACTCCAGAGAAGCTGGTTCTGGGCCCCGACGCAGCAGACCCTGCCGGCAGAGTCCACCTCACTACTGTGGGAGGCTCCTCAACCATCCCGGCTGCCGGTGGCTGGAGGGACAGGTTCCCACCGGGATCCAGAGCTGTCACCATACCCAGAGGGGACAAAGGCTTCGGGTTCATCATGGTGGAGAAAAAGGTTACTCACCAAAAATTTGGCTAAAGTTTTGCACCTGCGAAAATATTTTGTATACGTAGCAAAGGAACCTAGCAGTAGAAAATTTTCTTTGCATCTGCGAGATTTTTTGATTTCTGCTCTTGTTGTCTTAGGATCCAGGAAGTGACGAGTCCTTGATAGTGGTCCAACAGGTTTTACCGGGCAGCACAGCCGCACAGAACTCCCAGCTGAAGGCTGGGGACCACATCCTGGCCATCGACGGCCAGCTGCTGGATGGAGCCGACTACCTCATGTGAGTCTCCCCTCCTTTTATTTTCGCAAAATTTTCGCCCATTAGCCACAAAAATACTCTAATTTATTTATTTTTGGTCTAGAGCTGACAAATACGTGAAGGAGGCTGAAGATGATGTCACTCTGACTCTATCGCCACGGAAACTGTAGACCACACCCTTCCTGTTATTGTGTCTCCCCCTCCCCTCACTCTCACACTACCTCACCTCATACACTTCTCCCCCCACCCTCACAAGTCACACCATCCTCACAAAATGCACCTCAGAGCAATGTACACATCTGCGAAGTATCGTTTGTTTTTTTTGTCATTCATCATCAGTATCTCAGTCAGTATTATTTTTCATCCAACTATATTATTATAACTTCCTTGTTTCCAAAATTCTTGCTAAAAATAGTGCTACAATTAGAAGTGGGAGGGAGATTAGTTGCAAAAAAAAGAGAGATTTTGGGGAATGAAACAAACAAACAAACAACACGTGAGATTGAGTCAGATATAATATATCCTCACAGGATCTCAGCAATGTCAATTTTGGTGAAGTCTGGTGCCCCACCCACTATGACTATGTTGCTATCTGGCAACATCACCACCGCGCACAGTTTCCGTGGAGACGGCATGCCCTGGATGGGAGACCACACGTTATCGGACTGGTCGTACATCCAGATCCACTCGGCCGGTGCGGCATTAGCGGACTGCGTCACTTGCTCTCCGCCGAACGCAAGAAGCTGGTCGCCGCTACAGAGTGCTGTCATCTTCGTAAACGGACAGTCGTGTAGCTGTGTCCAAATGGAACGAGAAGACTCCGACGCTAGACTGGAGAGGATCGAAAAACGATGGCAGGACGAGAGTATCTTGCGTGCCGGGGCCGATTGGACCACCTGGGTGCACGATGACTTCCCGACTCCGCCAACCAGGTAGACGGTGCTGCCACAGACGACTGTGGAGGCCCCAGCCACCGGGACGGCCAGACGAGCGGACGTCTCCCAAGTCTGGGTCGGGAGGTGGAGGACTTCGACGAACCCCACGATCTCCCCCCTCTCGTCTTGCCCCCCAATCACGATGAGGTAATCAGCGTAGACGAAGGCCGAAGCCGAGGACCGGGGGGTGGGGAGGGACGGGTAGCGCTGGACCCACGTGTGGCTGTTAAAGTCATACGAGGACAGAGCGCCAGTAAACTTCCCGTCCACTGCATTTATCCCACCAATTAACACCACCTCGTTTTGGAGGACGACAGAGGCACTGAAGTACTGGGGCACGTCCGAGCTGGAACGGGACCAGCGCGTGACGTTATTGATGGGGCAATAGAGCAGTGCCTTATTTGGAATCTCGTCCTCCGTCACGCCCCCGCACACGCAGAGGATGTCGGCAATCTGGTGCACCTGGAGCGTGGAGCCTTGGAGCCCGACGGGGAGGCAGTTGTGCGTGAACCAAGTGAGCTTGTTCATTTTGTAGTCGTGTTTTGTGCGCTGGGAGAGGGGCTTGTGGCCTTGCCTTTCATCTTCCTCCTCCTCCTCCTCCTCCTCCACCACCACTTCCGTGATGTCCACAAAGGTCTCGGCTGTGGCGGAGAGCTTCTTCTCAGAGATATTGTAGCTTTTGGAGGATCGTGAGGTTCCCGAGCTGCTTTTGGAGCCTCTGGAGGAGTCACGGGGACTACTTCGAGAGCCTCTGGGACTTTTCGATTTTCTGGTGCTGCTGCTTTTTGCGATGTCATTGTCGTGCTCTGAGCTGGAATTGGAGCTGGAGCTTGACCTCTTAGCCACACCTACAGAGCAATATAATAGAAGTGCGTCTCTAATTAGGGCAGCTACGAATGAATGCAGCCAGTACTTCACACACTTCTGGCTACACAGAAGTTAATCTACACTTGCAATTTGTATCCCAGCCACCAATTCAGCGTGCATACTCTACAAGCCCACTTGTGTGCTGATAATGTTACGAGGCACTTACGTTTGTGTGTCTTCTCGTCTGGCACTGAGTGGTTGTGTTTCAGGTCCTTTGGCTGTTTTTGGCTCTTTCGTACGAGGAGCTTTTTGAGACGGAACTTCTTCTTTTTCTTGGTGGTTGTGGTAGAGGAGGTGGTGGTGGTGATGGCGGCAGTGCCAGCCGTCGCAGCACCTGTGGGCGTAGTTGCAGCACTTATCCCACTGTCCTCACTGACCTGTGATGTGGTGTGGAGAGACAGCAGTCGTTTAAGTGGTGTGTAATGATAATAAAATTCTAACCACAAATGGAAGGCTACTCTACCACCACACACTGCAACTCTCTGAGGTTGTTAATGACTATGATTAACACAGAAGTAGCTACATCTAAAGAAATCATACAAGATATCATACTTACTGCGTTGAGATTAGCAAGAGCGAGCTCATATTTCAGCTTTTCTCTCGTACTCTGAAAGCGGTGGGGGAAAAATTTAGATCTCTCATCAAAGATAAAAATCGTGATGCCTTGTATCCTTACCTGTTCCATAACTTGAGATGTGTACTCCCTCTCTCTCTTCAGCTCACTCTCCAACCTCTCAACTTGATTGGTCTTAAAATTAGATAAATCATAGTGTTGATGAGAGATGGTCTGAAGTGGCACTTGCACCCATGCAGTGTGCAATAGACACACAGTTTGGGAAATGGTACCTTTGTGATCAAAAGTATCAAAACCCTTTTTAAGGATCAACACCTGGCATCCTTCAATAATATATCAGCACCCTATCTACCTTGTCAGCCAAGTCTTCTGCCAGCTGAGAAATCTTCTGCTCCAGGAGAATCAGCTGCTCGCTAGCTTCATCCGAACCTGAATTCTGGTTAAAATTTGAAGATATGGATTAGAATCAGGTGCAGTTGTTACCACATTTTTGCTGCAAGCCATAATTACTTCACAAAGACCCCAAATTACCCCACAATGACCCATGATTCTCCCCATGAAAAAGAATGGTAACGAAATTACGATGTTTTTCTAATTACCAAAATGAGTCCAGATGTGATAGGGAAAGGCAGTGGACTATTAGATTAGTGTGGGCCAAAGTGGATGTTGTTTACAAGGCCTCTGGCTTCCTTGTGGTCAATCCACATGACCAAATCATTTTTGCTGGCGAGACCTTTTATGGGATCCTAGCAACACCTGACATCACTATCTCACCATATGCCTTCCCCATTGTCCACCTCTCCTAAATATACCACGCACCTTTGCCCTCGCCAGCTGCAAGCTTTCAGTGTAGCTCGGTCCAGATTTTATCTTCTGTAGCCTTTCGCATAGCTTCATGGCGGAGGGCCTGTCCCTGGGGTTGTCACGGATACAGTCTAGGATCACTTGCTTCAAGGGGTCGTTTCTGGCGAGGAGAGCGAGGTGGTCCCTCCGTCTGTCCTTCTCTGAGACCATCCTGCTGAAGCCGAGGCGGCCTGAGGCAAACTCTGGCCCGGGACGGGGAAACAGGTGCGTCCTGATCTGGATCATGTTCACCCCCACTGCGAAGAGGTCCATGGCGGGGGTCAGATCAGCCGGCACTTTTCTGACCTCGGGGGGCATGTACACCATGGTCCCAGGAGCTGGGGTGTCGTCCCAACTCAAAAATGACCCCTTGGCCACTTTGGCCACTCCTAGATCCGTAATCTTAGCTCGTAGGCTCTCGTTGAGAAGGATATTGTTGCTGGAGAGATCTCGATGGACGATAGGTGGCCTAAAGGAATGGAGGTAAGCAAGAGCCTGCGAAACATCATGCAGTATGTTGACATCAACATAGAAAGGGAGGACTTTGGTGCGATGGAGAAGCCGGGAGAGGCTCTCGCTCATCAGCTCCATCACGATCACCGGCAGCTTGTTGCTGTGGTCGGTGAACACTCCCAGGAGCTGCACCACGTTCGGGTGACGAATTTTGCTCATCTTCTCGCACTCGTTGTAGAAACTCTGCAGGATGAGCTCCGTCTGTTGGTCCAGCTGCTTCATCCCGGCCGGAAACATGGAGGGCTTGAGTTTCTTGACCGCGCACTGCAGTCCGTAGAAGATGCCGAGTTTCACCACTCCATACGCCCCCTCTCCAAGAAGCTGATCTTCGAGCACCTCAACGCCACTGATGATGTAGTCCTTGGGAAGATCCTTGGCCTTACTGGCTGCCATCTCTCTGCAGTTTACCTTTAGAATGACAAAAATGACAACCTAGATAGATAGCTGTGTAGCTAGCCAGGACCTCTAGCTAGCTAGATAGCTATCTAGCTAAAGTTAACTTACGTCAAAATGTTACAGCGGATTGAAAGGAGCTCCTTTAGCACATTGTCATGAAGGAGATTGTCACACTGTGTACTCCCAGTTTATGATGCGAGTTATGATGTAAGTTATTATAAATATTGCCTATTGTGGTCAAAAAGCAGCAATGGTGGGCAGGGCACGACGTTCTTGTTTGCTGAGTCAGCACTATTTTCAATCAGCATGGCCTCTGAGGCAGAGGCACCTGAAAGCAGTGAATCAAGCAAAGAGAAGAGAGTGGACAGCGCTGCACCCCCTGGGTATGGTGTCCTGAGGCTGTCCCTGTGTCTGATGACCCTGTTTTTGACACTAGCAGCCATTGTACAGGTGAGAAAAAAGCCAGTAGCTAGCTAAAGGAGGTCCAGCTAGCTGGAGTCTGTAGCTTCTTCTTCCATTATTGCTCTTTATGTTCTGCTGCAGACAAACGATCCTGATTCGCTTCTTTGGATGGTGAGCAAGTGACCTAAAAACTCAGCTTGTATAATTTGTAAACTCCAATGTGCAGTGTATCTACTTGATTCCAGCTTTTCTAACCTTCCTGCCAGTGCTGAGTCTCAAATTCTTCAGTAAGGTGTCTGTATTTTTGCATGGTTAGGTTTGATTGTCTGCCCAAATGATGTTGTTATTCAAGACAGTGGTGTATGGTGGCTCAGCGTGGTGGCCTACCTGGGCGCTAATGGAGCTTTCTCCTTCATCTTTGTCTCTGTGGCGTTGGATAATGGGAACCTTTCCTGGGACATTGTGCACTCGGAGGAGGGAAGGGAGACATGTGGACTGGCCATTGTCACTGTGTGGCTGCTGTTTTTGCTCTGTGTCGGGTCAAACAAGTTCAGGTATAGTGAATCCCCCCTCTAATCTGACACTACTCTTATGACAGACTGCAAATCCAAATCCTTCCTCAAATCCTGTAATCAGGACACTTTGATTGGCCTCAAGGGTGGATTATATGTTAAGTGTACAAGTTCACCCCTGAAATGAGGCCACCTCTCTAATCAGTATGGTGGCTAGATTAGAGGGAGTCCACTGATCTCTCTCTCTCTCTCTTCTCAGACCTTGCAAGCTCGGGAATGTTTGGGTGATGGCGGCACTCCTGCTCTTTGCAATCTTCCCATTCCTTTGCTGGGCCGCTTACAAGATCTACTGGCAGATGCACTGTGAGCTGCCCCAGCACTGCACAGGGATATTGTAATGTGAAACTAGCCAGAAATTACAATACATGAAGTATGTACGGCATTTGCTGAAATCTTATTTTGAGTCAATTTAAATAAAAACAACAACGAAATAGTTGCCCCCACTTCTAGTTTTAACTAGCTGTAGTGTAACTAGAGTGTAATGTTAAAAGTTTTAGTCTCAGTGAGAACTGAGAATATCACGAAGACAACATACACGTAGACCAGCACGAGACTGTATTCTCTGCGTAGACAAAGAAATCACACAGTCATACAATATACATACTCCTTAGGCCATGGAAGATGGCCGCCTTACTTGGGAGGTTTGAATCTGAAGAGTGGGAAGATGACAGCAGAGCCTAGCAAGACTATTCCGAGGAAGATCCATGCCAACTTGACATGAACGAAACCAATATCCCTGATCTCCCAGGTGTAGGTGCCGTCCTTCAAAATCTTGGGCTGAAAAGTGATAGAGAGTTGTCTAGCATCATAGCAAGAATGGTCTGACACTTTGAAATGAGATTTTGAATTAGAGGTTTATTAGCTAACCAAAAGACTGAGCACACTATCATGTGACTTATATAGCCAATCCACTTACCAGCAGAGCTAGAGAGAGCCCCATGACATGAGTGATCAGAGGAGCTCCAAAGACAGAGGCAAGTGCCATCTCAGGCTTCCCACCTTTTGCCACCAAAGAGTCAGACACCCAATCCGCCACAGAGTTTCCAATAGCAAGCACAGTCAGACCAAGAATAGCTGGAAGTTATAGATAAGCATTTTTTGGAACAATCTTTCAGGTCTTCCATGTAGCTCAAAAACACTCCATTATTACATAGCTAAGCCATGGCAATAGCACCCATGCTTACCGGTGCTGATTCCCACTAGGAGGCCCATGGCTTGCAGGACCCTCACCACCTCGTTTGCAATTATGTTCAGCCATGCGATGGACATGACGAATGCACCAATCATGAGCACAATTTGCATCACCCAATGTGGAGGTTTCCTCCAGCTCAGAGCAAAGAAGAGGAGGGGGCAGAGTGGGGAGACTAAAGCATGTGAAATAAGAGTTGAATTCACCTGACCTCTAGTTGGTGGCACTGCATTGCACCCTTGACAGCTAGCTTGCATGCTATCTACTTACCACAGAGTACCACTATGATTACAACTGGAAAATGGCTGCCTACTGTCATGTAGAAACCCGACCAGCCTCTTGTGCCCACTAGTAGTAGGAACAGTGACATGGGGATGGGCGCGAACACCGCAAACATGAAGTGATAAACTGACCATTGCCCATCCTATGTAGGTAGGTATATAATAACAGAGAGAGAAAGATCCTTAGCTGCTATTGACTCAGATTCACAAGCAGCAGACTGAGGTTACGTACATGAGAGCAGGGAGGAATGGTCAGCCATCGCAATACGCTGATAGGAAACTCCAAGATGTAGAACACCTTCTTTATATTTCCTTTCGGCTGCAAGATCAAGATAGCTGTCAATTTGCTGTCAGAAGTAGCTATATAGATAGGTAGGTTTTGTTATGCACTCACAAGTGTTAATCCTATGAGCTCCACTTTCTTTCGCTGGGTGAGTGGTGGAAGCATGACACTCTTTGACGTTTCTTCAGGTTCTACTTCAGACTCAGCTGCCTTCTCTAGATTTGAAGGCATTAGGTTATTTTGTAGGTATTATACATTATTTCATACCACTTTTCCCCCCTGTAATGGATTTTGCTTGGTTGGTTCTGGGAACATCAGGTGAGTATGGAGCGGAAGCCACGCCCACAGTCACCTCCTCTTCATCCCGACTGTAAAACACATTCTGTCTTGCTGATCTCTCTTCCCTCTTCTTCTGAATCCATTTCTGAAAGAAGTGGATTTATTGTAGATTTATTGATGACGGTTACATGGCTCGTTGTCTAGACTGACCATGAAGAAGGAAAATCCAACCACAAATAGAATATACAAGACGTAGAGAAGAGGAAAGGAGATTGCTTCCGCCAGGGTAACCTATTTTAATGATTAATGTGGAGTTTCAAGTAAAGCTCGTTATTTTTGTAGAGTGACCTTTCCATCGTAAGCCACGGCTACTATGACGGCTAGGACCAGAATGTAGGCTATCAGATCTCGCATGAAGTCATATGGATCTGGGAAAAAATACAGAACAATAGCTGCATGCATGTGTGGAGGTTACAAATACATGTATCTCTAGATGCATGGTATATACACCCTTTTGGGACTCTTTTACAGTGCATGGGGAGGTTATATTGCTCTGCTGAAGGATCTGTTTATTATGTACGTAAGAACTCACTGATGTTGTATTTCCCGCTTGGTGCTGCCAGCAGGACTGTGCCGAGGACAACAGCAGTGATGAACAGTCCTGCCCCTAACAATGCCCTGTAAGGGAAAAACAGCAACAGATCACAGGATATCATCACGACAAATCAGGTTCCTCTTTACCCCAGCATAAGAGCCAAATCATCATCCTGAATAGCCGAAAAAGCCACAAAGATATCAGGAGCACCTTTTAAAAAATCAAACCTAACAACATAAACAAACCTGCTAGCTATCTAGTAGCTAGCCCATGGAATACTATTACACACACACTATATTACATATTTGGCTAGCTTCAGAGCATGTGACTAAAATTTAGAGTGGAAGGGTTTCTTCTTGACAGACAATTTTCAGTTTAAAGGTATCGTACCATTCCCCAGGGCCAGCAGAGTCATCCCTGCTATGCTGGAGGGAAGCCGCAGTTTCTTGGCCAGCAGCTGAAGCACAGGAACGAAATGATTGTCAACCTAATGCATGGAGAGTAAGTGACTTCTGTGGGCCCTGCAATCAGTAATTCGACCGAATCAACTTACAGTTGTGGAGAGAATGAGCAGGAGATAGCACAACCACAGGAGGAGAAAGATGAACCCAATTTCCTGTAAACAACACAACAACAACAACAACAACAACAACAACAATAACAACAACGATTCCCAAAAATGCGTGATTCCTAACCTTGTACTTCAGATCACAGGTCGAAAATCGTAGGTAATTGAACAGCTCGTGTTTATCACATACATCCTTGACAAATTCACATGTATTGTTGTCGAAAAGTTCCAACTGAGATTGGTTTGAGAGTGTTTTGCATTCCAAGCTGCTATTCATGCTGCTGTTGGCAGGACCAACGTCATCAGACACCTCAGACTCTCTTCTCCACCGCTGGTGGACATAGTCCAACAAGTAGTTCTCGTCCAAGCCTTCTTCCTCCTCGCTCAACCATTGCAGATTCCTCCCTCCAGAAGCTGGCGGTAGTTGGGAGGCTAGGATGGTTGCATGCACTAGTAGAAGCGCGCTGGAAAAGCAGCAGAACGATTGCAGTCCCATCATTATCTAACACCATTACCAGCCCACCCCCACTGTTCAGTTCTGCAAAAGGTAAAAGTGGGCAGGGCTAATTTTGCACACTTGCAAAAACAATGACGCAACCAAGATAAGAAGTAAAATTGGGTAAGGATCGTTAACTAGTACAAACTACAGTCTGCTTTAAAAACTGCCAACACAAAAGTAAAAAGAGATATTATTATAGGTTGAGTGGTAAAACATGAGTTTCTCCTAAGACAGCAATAGTTACAAACAATACATAGAGCCCAATCAGCACGACTCCATATAGCCTAGGGGGAAAAAAAAGAATGGCATAACATAATCATGATTGTCTGCAGTAAAGATCAAATTGCATGCCTTGGTGGAGAGAATTTGAAGATGGGAAAGACGAGTATGTTAGCCACTAGTGACACACCGAGGAAGATCCATGAGAGCTTAACTTGGGCGTAGGCTGAAGTGTTGATACGAAACCTGTATGGCTCTCCATGGTTGAAAATCCCTATCTTCACCTGCATAGGATGAAGCAGCATGTCAAATTTAGTAGAACCTCCAATGAAGGACACCACGAAAGAGGACAAACCTCCCAACAAAGGACATGCTACAACCTCTCTACAAAGGACTGAGTGTGTCCATTAGTTCCCACACAGAGAAAAGCTCAAGAAGTTTTGGGCTTACTATCATTGCTATACTGAGTCCCAGGACGTGGCTGAGCAGAGGAGATCCGAAACAGGAGGCGAATGCCATCTCAGCTTTGCCGGCCCGAGTCACAACTGTGTCTGCCACCCAGTCTGCTACACAGTTCCCCAGTGCCAGCACTGTCAGGCCCAATATAGCTGCAACATGAACATAACAGTAACAGCACATGCAACATGCATGCAACAACAGCAACAACAGTAAGAAAAACAACAATGAAGTCTTACAGCTTCCCTCTAATCTGTACTCCTGAAATGAGGCCACCACTTCAAAATGTCCCGAAGTATGCTTCCTAGTTCAAATTCACCCCTGAAAATGAGGCCACCCCTATAATCAGGACACTTTGACAGGTAGCTACCCAAGGGTGGCCAAGATTAGAGGGAGTCCACTGTTCTATACACCTGTGTCAATATTAAGCAGCAGTCCAAAAGCCCTCAATACACTGACCACCTCATTGGCTATGATGTTGAGCCAGACTATAGACATGGTGAAGGCCAGTGGGACCAACACAACCTGCAAGGCCCAGTGAGGGGGGCGAGCTGGACGAAGCAATAAAAACAGCAGTAGGGAAGGGAGAATTGCTGCGAAATGAAAACCAAAAATAAATTTGGTGGCACGGAATGGCTGGGATCTTTTAACCTATCAGTAATAGGAAGACTGGAAGTGGTAGGTAACCGACGGTGAGTGAAAAGCCTTTCCAACCCTTGACGGTAATCAGGAGGAGAAGGCTGATGGGAAGAGGAGAGAAGGAGGCAAAGAAGTAATGCCACGCACTCCAGAAATGATCCTGTAAATTGCACAGACATAAGTAAATTTTTTGCCAAAAATGAAATGTACCGCTGAACTTACATGATAAAAGGAAGGGACGGTTAACCATCGAAGAAGGCTTACAGGCCAGTGCATCAGCCATATGATCTTGATCACAACGTGTGCTCCTTTAGGCTGTAATACACCATAGAAGCTAAATATTATGATTAGAGAGGTGGCCTCATCTCGGGGATAACATTTTGGAGTGGCCTCGTTTCAGGGATCCAGATTTAGAGGGTGTTCACTGTATATCCACATTCTCACCCAGGAGAGCCCTGGAATGTAGGGAACCATGGTGTTCTCCTCTTTGACTTTGTCACTACCAGGAGTGTCTGTCCCACTTTCTGCCGTCAATCGATTTCTCTCTGATGACACAGCGTCATTCAAAGAGATCTCCAGCTTGGGACCAAACTCTATAGCAGACAGCACGGATCAATCCTCTGATCAACTGTTCAATCAATGTCAAGAACCACTCACTCTCTGATATTATAGAATGCTTGAGAACTGATTGAGATCGAGTTATATCTTTCCTCTTGTGACCATTGGCAGGCATTGAAACACTGCATGAATCAGTTTGAGGCGAGTCACAAGGAGTATCATCAGTAGGAGTATCAGAGCGCTTTGCCAACCAGTCCTGAGCAAAAGAGGTGGATAGCAGTGTGCTGGAAGCAAGGGTATAGGCAAATTTCTCACTCACTCTGAAGTATCCTATTGCTACGACTGCTGCAATGTAGAGAACATAGAAGAATGGAAAGAGGCAAGCTTCTACCAGATAGACCTACATGGATACAAGTTGGTGATGAACAAGAAACTCACCTCGATGATCAAGCCATGCGGTAGTTTTCAGTTCTCCAGTTCTAGCATTCTAGCTAGCTATAGATCAGCAGGTTTCTAGCTATTTCAGGACATTATAAGGAAGACTGCAAAAAGATCTGATGGGCAGCAAATAGCAACCTCCTGTGATATTAGAGTAATGGGGCTCACCACTCCGTCAAATGCAACTCCTATGACAATAACAACAACAATTGCCAGTGCAGTGATGTCTCGCATGAAATCAATCTTGTCTACACAAAGTGAAGCGGCATTGATGATCAAGTCTCCAGCTGCTTTATGACACCATTATGAATACATACCTATTCGATACGGCCAGACCTTGGCCACAATCATCACTGTCCCGAGGACAACAGTCGTGATGAAAATGGCAGCTCCAATCAATGTGCTATTAGTTATAAAAGTGCACATAAACTGATAGCTACATAGCTAATATGAAAAACTATGCATACATACCCAAGAACCAAGGCCAGGTCATCTTGATATATTCCGGAGAGAACAACGAAAATGTCCGGAGCACCTTCGAATGAACACAAAAATCAATTTCTCCTCAAGTTCGACACCAGAACTTAATGAGCTAAGTCAAAGGGCACTTAGTTGTACACAATAATGTACAATATGGAATCGAAAAAAATGGTGAGGACAAATTAATTACAGGGTTGGCTTGTCGTCAGTCTATCAATGACACTCGATCCAGCTGCCAAGTCCTCTAGCACCGATCCGACATTGACTACTACAGCTGGTATTTGAACAAGCCATTCAAGAGTACAGCGTTTCCATGCAAGGAGGGCACATGGTCCTGGCTACAGACTGTTCAGTGGGATCAAAGTGAAGTCTGGCAATCAGAGAACAAGTGTGATGAAGATCTTTCCTTTGGAGTTTTGTCGTCCTGAGGGTGACTTAAAAGCACATTCCTACCTAGCACAAACTTGCAAAGTAGGCATTAGAACTTCAGCTGTTTGAGAACAGTGGTGATGGAGGCCCCTTTGTGATCGGTAAGGTGTCCTCCATTAATTCCCCCCTCCCTACACTCAGACTTGGTGGAGCCTCTCTATGCTTTAGAGAGAGGGTCTCTACGTAATGGCATCCCCATAATAACAGTCACCATCAGGATAGCTAGATAGTTTAAGAGTTTAAGACAGTGCTGGAGATAAGGTGTCCAGTTAATGATGTCCCGAGGCTACGTAGAATATTATCATAGATCTTACTTACAATCATCTTTGCTGCTTGTCAACTAACCGCTTACCATTTCCCAGTGCCATTAGTGTGACTCCAGCGACATTGGGGGAAAGATGCAGCTTGTCTGAGAGGAAGTTGAGAGGGGGAACAAAGTAATGATCCACCTGTAGACATGGAGATATGCGATATATTATACATAGCTATAGCTACTAGAGGTTCCACTGTATTAACTTATCTACTTACTGTTGTAGCCAGAAGTGAAATAAGGTAGACAAGCCACAGAGCCATCACAACATACCCGAAGGGCTAAGCAAAGTCAAAAAGAGATCCACCAGTTGCTACTATGATAATAATAGAGACAGAGTCATTATTATCTACCTGTGCATTGGGGAGGTCGCAGAGGACAAAGGCTAGGTAGTCGATGAGCTCAGTTTTGTCACTGCATTCGGCGTGGACAAAGTCGCAGCTGTCGTTGTACTGTGGGAGGGGCTGGTGAGGGTGTGTGCAGTTGTCCTCCACCTCCTCCATCTCCTCCTCCTCAATCCCACTGGTCCCTCCCTCTCCTCCCGTATAGTTCCGTGTAGGGGATGACCCTCCCCTGCGGTACCTCTCACCCACAGCAACCATCTGCATCAGTTTGTCCTGCCAGAGCAGAGAAGCCACAGCAGAAGGAGGCAGATCAATTTGCTGTCCTTCACTAGTCTCTTTATATTCGCCACCTCCATTGAGTATCTCGTTTGTATCTTTAACATCACTCACTCCTTTCAAAGCTTCAGTCTGTGAATGGGCATCCATTTCGCCTGTGCTTGCCGTATCCGCACCTGTCACAGGGACCAGAGTGAGGGAGCTTACAATGGCTACCATCATCAGCAACACAGACTCCAGCAGTACCAGCGTAGACCTATTTCTTGAGCCGAGGGTGGATCTACTCCAGGTCAGGCTCATTGCTGTCTCTTCTCACTGGCAATAGAGCATTGCAATTGCACTCTGATGTAGCAAGCTAGTCTGCT
>JAAGOD010069826.1_pt1 | contig 15672 bp, 16 predicted proteins | sample 8389681 | NCBI WGS metagenome assembly JAAGOD01 (sample SAMN13964374, study PRJNA552185) | sponge metagenome | biome: deep-sea hydrothermal vent fields; feature: spots directly above weak diffusing fluid; material: seawater and sediment | host: Tedaniidae sp. KZ-2020 ... | reverse complement strand
GGGGGGGGGGGGGGGGGGGGTGGGGGGGGGGGGGGGGGGGGGGGGGGGGGGGCGTTAGATTTTACCGCGCAGACGCCCGCAGACGCGGCACAACCGCGCCGAATGAAAAAACCAACCAAATTGTCCATTTCCATCATTTCATCTCCTTATAGCCATCAATAAACCGCCTTTTAAGCGAACCCGCCCTTTTGGGGCGAATACCAGAAGTATACCACAAAAACCGAAAAAACGCACCAAATCCAAAAAATATTTCACAAAATTCCGAAAATATTTCACATTTTTTTCCAAAACCCGAAACCAACCCCGAAATTCTCGCCCGATTTTCGCCAAATTTCGCCGCCGCCGCCGTAATTCTTCCCGCCGCCGCCGCCAAATCAAAAATTTTCCATTCCTGCGAAGGCAGGAATCAGGCGTCTTTTCATTCCGGCGAAAGCCGGAATCCGGCAACGGCGGCGATTTTAGCGATGTTAAAGACACCTTAATCCTGTCTTCGCAGGATTGGAAAATAGGGGAGGGGAAAGGCGGCGGCGGGAATGGCGGCGGGAATTTGGCAATGACGGCGGCGGTTTGCGACAAAAGGCGGCGAGACGCCGCCGATATGCATTCCCACGCTGGAGCGTGGGAACGAGAAAGTCAGAAGGAATTTCGCCGCCGCCGCCAATTTCGCCCCTCTACGCCGTCATTCCCGCGTAGGCGGGATAGTAAAAAAAACGGCGGCAATTTTTGCGGAGAATTATAACATCTTCGCTTTTTCCCGCAATTCAAATTTCTTAATTTTTCCGGTGGCGGTTTTGGGCAATTCGCCGAAAACAAAACGGCTCGGGCGCATAAATCCGGACAAGTTTTTGCGGCAAAAATCCGACATTTCTTTTTCCGCCGCCGCCGCGCCGGGGTGCAATTCTATAAACGCGCACGGCGTTTCACCCCATTTTTTGTCCGGCTTGGCGACAACCGCCGCCACCGCCACCGCCGGATGTTTAGCCAGCGCGTTTTCTACGGCGATGGAAGAAATATTTTCACCGCCGGAAATAATAATATCTTTGAGGCGGTCTTTAATTTGCAAATAATCGTCTTCGTGCAAAACCGCCAAATCGCCGGTGCGAAACCACCCCCCGGCAAAAGCGGCGCGGGTCGCTTCGGGATTTTTTAGATAGCCGCTCATAATCGTGTTGCCGCGCATGACAATTTCGCCCGCCGTTTTTCCGTCCGCCGGCGCCGGGACGCCGTCCGCCATGACCCCCCAATCTTCCAAAATCGGATAACCAACTCCCTGCCGAATCATTTTTTCGGCGCGCTCTTCGTCCGGCAAAGAATCCCACAAATCGCCTTTCCACGCGCACATCGTCGTATGCCCGTAAGTTTCGGTCAGCCCGTAAACATGCATCAACTCAAACCCCAATGTTTCCGCCGCCTGCAACACCGCCGCCGGCGGCGGTGCGGCGGCGGTAATAAATTTAACCGGACGGGAAAGTTTTTGTCCGGCGGCGGCGGAAATTACGGTGTTCAATACAATCGGCGCGCCGCCCAAATATTCCGCCCCGTGTTCCCGAATTAAACGCAAAATTTCGCCGCCGTCTATTTTGCGCAAACACACCACCGCGCCCGCCAACAACGCCTGCGTCCACGGATAACACCAACCGTTGCAATGAAACATCGGCACCGTGTATAACAAAACGCCGTGCGTTTTCATGTCCCAACCAACCGCCGACCCCGCCGCCATTAAATACGCGCCGCGGTGGTGGCACACCACGCCTTTCGGTTTGCCCGTCGTGCCGGAAGTATAATTAAGCGAAATCGGCTCCCATTCGTCTTCGGGCATCAGGCACAGCGTCTCTTCGCCGGCTTTTTCTAAAAACGCTTCATAATCGCAAACGCCTACCGATTCGCCGCCGTCAAAAGAATCGTCGGCAATATCCACAAGCACCGGCGGGCGCGGCATTCCGGCGATGGCTTCTTTTACTTTTGCGCCGAATTCGCGGTCGGTAAATACAATTTTGGTTTCGGCGTGGGTAAAAATATAACGCAATGTCGCCGCATCCAAACGAACATTGACCGCGTTCAAAACCGCCCCCGCCATCGGCACGGCAAAATGCGCCTCAAAAATTTCGGGCGTATTCGCCGCGACAAAAGACACGACATCGCCGCGCCCGATGCCGCTTTTTTTTAACGCCGCGGCAAACCGCCCGCAACGCGCAAACACTTCGCCCCAAGACCGCCGCCGCCCGTTGTAGATAGCCGCGTCCCGGTGCGGATATACGCGGGCGGCGCGGCGTAAAAAAGAAAGCGGCGTCAGCGGCACATAATTTGCCGGGTTTTTGTCCAATCCCGTCATGTCCATAATTGAAATTCCCCGCCGGTTTGGCGAAATAAAAAACGCAAAATCAGTTGCTCCACGACACTTTTGCATATTCGGCGCTTTGCCCGGAAAAATCCCAAACCCGCCCAAAAGCGCGGACGCGGCTTTTTCCGCCAACGGCAACGACAACATCGGGCGCCACCCAATATTGGGAATTGCGGACAACGACATCTTCGCCTTCGCGTTTGCCGGCAATTCGGTTAATCGCGCAGTCGGCGATTTTTTTACCGCCGCAGTCGGCGGTCATGCGCCAGCCGGTTTCGGTTTCGGAAAATTCCAACGCCGCCCGCTCCGCCCCCAAAACATCCGAAACTAACATGGAAAGAATCCCCAACGAACCGCCTTCTTGTCCGGTAAAAATCCGCCGCAACCCCTCAAACGCCGCATCGCCCGCACGCCCGTCTATGTATAACGCCACCGTCCAGCCGCCTTCGCCCATCCGCCCCGGCACATCCAACAAAATCCCCAAATTAAATCCGTCCAAAGATTCGCCGCCGCATTCGCCTTTTTTAATCCGCACCCCCCACCACGATTGGCAATAGCCGTGCGACGGACGCGCCCGCCCCAAAGATACCACGCACGGACAAAACAAGTCGCAGTTGCAACTCAAAATTACATCCCCTTCAATATTCCATTTCATGTTTTTCTCTCCGTCAAATGGTTTTAATTTCTCTCCGGCATTATACCCCGTTTTTAAACAACTCCGCCGCCGCCAACGCCACCAAAACCGCGCCGGCGATTCGCGCCATGCGCCGCGGCTGCGGCAACATTTTTTCCGCCAACACATATGCGGTCAACGCCAAAATCCAACGCAAATCCATCACGCCGCCGGCAAACAGCAACAACATCAACGCCCAGCAACATCCCGCGCAAACCGCCCCGTGGCGCACTCCGGCAAAAAAAGCGCCGCCGCCACCGCACCGCCAATGCAACATCAAAAACACCGGCGGCGGACGGCAACCGCGCAAACACGCAAATTTAAGCGGCGTCCATTGATAAATTCCGGCGGCGAAAAATAACGCCGCCCGCGCCTGCGGATTCGCCAACGCCATGGAATCGTTAAACGCCGCCGCCGCCGTCCATTGCACCGCCGCCGCCGCCGCCGAAAATATTCCCCAAATCAAAAAATAACCGGCTACGGCAAAAAGCGCCGCCGCTTCGTCATTTTGCCGCGCCGAAAACCGCCAAAATAATAACAAAAACGGCGCCGCCGAAGGCGCCATCATCGCCGCCATCATCGCCGCCCACATCAAAAACAACGCGCCGTAAGACGGATTTTGCCAAACGCCGCCGCCCGCATAAAAATCGGCGGACATCGCGGCGGTCAGCCACCACGCCGCCAATATCGCCAACACCGGCAAAACCGCAACCGGTGCGGCGCGCAATATTTTTCCCGTCATCGCGCCGATTTTATCATGCGGCGGCGCCGGCGGGCGGCACTATTTTGGCGGCAAAAATATTTGGGAAAAACCAGTTTGCGAATGTTTTAAAAAACCGTAGCGGTTTGCCGGAGCGGTTTGGACGCCCGCCCGCGCAAACAATGGCGGCGGAATTTTAGGCGATTACTTTGGAAAAAAACGGCGCGGCGAAACAAAGAATAATCCGGCAGCGGGCGGTGTTTTTTTAACAACCTTTGTTTTATGAAAAAATTTGTTTTACAAATTTATCGCGGATACGGATGCCCGCGCATTAGACAATCGGCGCGAAATAATTGTTCCGCCAAAATTAATCGGGCGGCGGCGTGGGCAAAAGTAAGCGGCGATAACGAAATCGTCCCCGCCGCCAGCGGACGCAACGGCGCGGGATGCCCGTCGGGACCGCCGATTATAAACGCCGGCGGGCGCGGTTCTTCCAAACGCGCCTGCAACCAGCGGGCAAATTCCGCACTATCCATCGCCCGTCCGGCGGCGTCCAATAAATATAACGGCGCGGAAGATGTTTTCGCCCGCACCGCCGCCGCCGTTTTCGCCGGCGAATCCGGTTTAACCATCCATGTCCGAACTTGAAACCGCGCCAGCCGGGCGGCATATTCCGCTTCGCGCGCCGCCAGCCACTCCGGCACCCGCGCCGCAACGGCGACAACCAAAACGGTTTTCAGGATTCCTCTTCCTCAAAATCCCATAAACTTTCCAAATCATAAAGCGCCCGCGCTTCGGCTTGCATAATGTGCGCGACAACGGTTCCGGCGTCTACCAAAACCCACGAATTCTCCCCCGAATATTCGGCATGGCCGCGCGGCAACTCCGCGGTTTTTAACGCCCGCCGCACCCGCTCGGCAAGCGCCGCCGCATGCCGCGGCGAATTGGCGGTCGCAATAACCGCCCGCTCAAACATCCCGCCCGATTGGCCGGCGGCGGCAAACATTTTAATGTCCGCGCCTTTTCCATCTTCCAACGCCCGCAAAATAACTTCGGTGGTATTCATTTTTTTGCCCTTTCCGCCGCCCGCCGAATCATCGTTGACGAAATATCCGGCGGGCGAAAACGCCACGCCAAAACGCCGCCGGCGCCGCCCGCCAACGGACGCGCCGTTTTAAGAATCCGCATGCGGGCGCGCACCGCCGCACGCGGACAACCAAATCCGCCGCGGCGGGCGACGGCAATATTCGCCAATTGCAAAATTTCCCGCCACCGCCGCCAGCGATGAAAATCGGCGAAAACATCCGCGCCAAGAATCAACACCACTTTCCAGCGGCGGTTTTTATAACGGCGGACGGCGGCGATTGTCCACCGCGGCGCGCCGGGCGGTTCGTCCCGCCCAACCCGCGCGCGGGCAATGTTTTTAACCGCCGCCGCGCACATTTCCGCCCGCCGCCGCCACGGAATCCGCGGCGGCGGACGATGCGGCGGCGCCCCGTTTGGAATTAAAAATACGCGGGAGACGGGCAAATCCGCTAACGCGCGCCGCGCCAACGCCGCATGCCCGCGGTGCGGCGGATCAAAAGCGCCGCCCAACAACGCGGCAACGCGGCGGCGTTTCATGCGTCCGTAAACGGCGCGTGCCGGAAAGATTCCCACGACAAACAGTTGTGGCATTGCCAAGCAAAATCGCTTGTTTTGCAACCGCAAGTTTCGCACCGCCAACCGGCGGCGGCAAGGGAAGATTCCAACGCCCGCCAAAATCCAACCGCCGCCGCATCCGCGCCGCGCAACTGTTCGCCCGCCCACGCCGCCGCCGCCGCCGCGCCCAAACCGTCCCGCACGCATTCTTCCGCCATACCGCCCGCCCGCCCGCGCGATTCCAAAACGCGGTAAACGGATTCAAACAACGCCGGAGACGAATGCGCGGCAAGCCACATCCGAAGTTTTTTTTCCCCTTCGTCCGCAAGGTTGCGCGCTTCGCAGGCGGCAAAAAACGGCGCGGCAACAAGCCGCAAATATTCGGGGTTTTGCCGCTCCGCCGCTTCGTAATGGCGCGCCGCCGTTTCGTAATCTTTTTTTTGCGCCGCCGCCTCGCCCAACATTAAATTAGCGCGCACACAACCGCCGTCCGCGGCAAGCGCCTCCCGCAACGGCAAATCGCCGCCGCCGCTTCGGGCGCATTCGCACAACAAATGCGCCCGCGTCTTCCGCCGCACCAACGCCGCTTCGGGCGGCATTTTGTCCAACGCTTCCAACGCTTTGCCAAAATCGCGGGCGCGTTGAAAAATATCCAGCAACATGCCGGCGGCGCGCTCCCGGTATTCTTCCTCTTCGGCCAACGCCGCGGCGTGTTTTTCGGCAATGTCAAAAAACCCCATGCGAAAATAATCCTGCGCCAATTCCCACCGCGCCCGCAAACGGTTTTCCCCGCCAACCGTTTCGCTCTCGCACAACCGATGGTGAACTTTTAACGCCCGCCGATGCTCGCCGCGGGTGCGCGACAATTCGCCGATGGCAAACTGCAATTCTTCGGATTCCGGGTCCAACGGCTCGGCGCGCAAAAAACAATCCAACGCCGCGTTTTTTTCACCGCGCAACAAATGCGAAAGTCCCCGTAAATAGGCGCGCGGCAATTCCCCGGCGGTTTTGCGGATGTGCCGAATATCCAGCCGCGCCGCAAACCATCCCAGCAAAAAGACGACCGGCAACGCCGCCAACCACCATTCCCAATTCACGCCAAACGCCGCCCGCGCCGCACCGTCAGCCGCCGCCGTTTGCTTTCCCGCGCAACCGGCGGCTGGGGCGAAAACGCGGCAACCGCCGGGCCGGCACTTCCACCACATCGCCGGTCGCCGGGCTACGCAACAACCGCCGCTTTAAATCTATTGCAAAAAAAGTGCCAAATTTGCGGATTTCCGCCTTGCGCCCTTCCGCCAACGCTTCCGCAATCGCCTCAAAAACGCCGTCCGTCATCCGCGACACGGCAACGGCCGGCAAGTCGGAAAATTTCTCGCGCAATATCTTAACCAATATTTGCTTGCGCACAAAAAATTATTCCTTGTCCGGTTTGTCCGCCGCCAATTTGTTCGCCGGTTTGTCTGCCGCCGATTCGCCCGCCGGTTTGTCCGCCGCTAAATTATCCGCCGGTTTGTCCGCCGCCGATTCATCCGCCGATTCGTCCGCCGCCAATTTGTCCGATGGTTTATCCGCCGCCGATTTGTCCGCCGCCGATTCATCTGCCGATTCGCCCGCCGCTAATTTGTCCGTCGGTTTGTCCGCCGCCGGTTTGTCCGCCGTCAATTTGTCCGCTATCCCTTCGGAAACTTCGTGGATTTTCGCCCGCAACATCGCGCCAAATTCGCCCGCCGGTTTGCCCGCCGCAGATTCGCCCGCCGACTTGTCCGCCGGTTTGTCCGCCACCAATTTATCCGCCGACTTGTCCGCCGCCGGTTTGTCCGCCGTCAATTTGTCCGCTATCCCTTCGGAAACTTCGTGGATTTTCGCCCGCAACATCGCGCCAAAAGTGCTGCGGGGCGGCGCCTGCTCTTTGCGCTCTTGCAACGCTTTTTCGCGAACCTGGCGGTTTCTTTCCTTAATGGACACCAACGCCTGCATGTTGCGCATGTCGTTTTTGAGCAGGACAAATTCGTGCTCTTCGCCCTCTTTTACAAAATCGGAAATGTTCTCCACCCGCTGTTCGGAAATTTCGCCGATGGGCAAAACGGCGCGCACATCGCCTTCCAAAATAACTTTCGCATCTTTTTCGCCAACCGATAAAATTTTTCCGCGCACCATGTCGCCGCGCAAATGCCCCCCCGAAAACGCCTCAAATCCGGTGTTCTCCGTCTGCTTCACGCTTAAACTAATGCGCTCCCGCTCGGTGTCAATCGTAAGCACCGCCACTTCAACTTCCTGCCCCTTTTTGTATTCGCGCGCCGCCTCTTCGCCCGGCGAATCGTAAGATAATTCGGACATCCGCACCAGCCCGTCTATGCCGCCGGGCAACTCTATGAAAATTCCAAATTCGTTAATGGAACGGACTTTTCCGGTAATCTTGTCGCCTTTGCGGTAGGCAACGGAAAATTCGCGCCACGGATTCGGCGCGCATTGCTTAATGCCCAAAGAAATGCGGCGGCGGTCTTTGTCTATCTCCAAAATCATCACCTCCACCTCGCCGCCTTCCGCATACAACTTGGCGGGATTCGGATTTTTGCGCGTCCAACTCATCTCGGAACTATGCACAAGCCCCTGCACGCCTTCTTCTAATTCTACAAAAATGCCGTATTCCAAAACCCGCGTCACCTTGCCGAAAATGCGCGAACCTATCGGATGCAGACGGTCAAAAAATTCCCACGGATTCGGCTGCAACTGCTTCATGCCCAGCGAAATCCGCCCTTTTTCCCCGTCCACGGACAACACCACGACTTCAATTTCATCGCCCACCGCCAATACATTGTGAATGTTGGTCGTGTGCTTCCAAGATACGTCGGTAATGTGCAAAAGCCCGTAGATGCCGCTCGCAACTTCTATAAACGCGCCGTATTCTACGACCGCCCGCACGGCGCCGGTAAACCGCGCCCCTTCCGCCACCTTCTCCATCAAATTGTTGTCTTTAACTTCCAACATCGCGCGCTCTATGACGGCGCGGCGCGACACCACCAAACTCTTGCGCGCTTGGTTAATTTTTATCGGGCGCACTTCTATGGACGAACCAACCAACGCGGCGGGGTCCGATTGCGGAAAAATATCCACCAGCGAACCCGGCAAAAACGCGCGCAACCCGTCCAGCGAAACGGAATACCCGCCGCGCACCCGCGCCGAAACTACGCCCGGCAAAACGCCTTCGTTGTCCATCGCTTCTTTAACCCGCCGCCACGCCTGCTTTTGGCGGGTGTTGCGGCGGGATAACACGGTTTCGCCCCGCCCGTTTTCGAGAAGTTCAATTTCTACTTCTACTTCGTCGCCAACGGCGACTTCCAGCCCGCCGTTGCCGTCCTGAAATTCTTCGCGCGGAATGTGCGCCTCGGATTTTAGCCCGGCGTTAACCACAACATAATTGTCGTTAATGTCGCGCACTTGCGCCAACAAATCGGTGCCTTCTGCCAGCCGCCTTTGTTTGGCAAATTCTTCAAACAATTCGGCAAATTGCGTTTCGCTCATGTGAAAGATGTCTCCTTTTTGGAAAGACGGCCGGCAAAAACCGCCGCCAATTTTAAAACAATGCCGGAAACGGCAAGATGCGACGAATCCACGGCGACCGCGTCCGGCAAAACCGCCAACGGCGATTCGGCGCGGGCCATGTCCTGTTCATCTCGCTGTTTTATATCCGCCAAAACAGACGCCATTGTAGCATGTATTTTCTTTTCTTGCAATTGTTTAAGGCGGCGGGCGGCGCGAATCTCCGCATCGGCGGTTAAAAATACCTTCAAAACCGCGTCCGGAAACACCGCGGAACCCATGTCGCGCCCGTCCGCCACCAACCCCGGAAACCGCCGAAACCGCCGCTGCAACGGCAATAACGCCGCCCGCACCGCCGCAACCGCCGCCAACCGGGACGCAAACGCCCCCGTCTCCGGTAAATCCAACGCCGGTTGCGAACAAATATCGTCCGGCGGCATGGTTGCCACTTCCGCCGCCGCCCGCACCGCCGAATCGGCGTCATCCGCCGCCGCCCCGCGCGCCAACGCCGCCAACGCCGCGGCGCGGTATATCTTGCCGCTGTCCAAATAATAAAATCCCAAATGTTGCGCCAGCGCCCGGGAGACGGCGCCTTTGCCCGCCGCCGCCGGTCCATCCACCGCAATTACCGGCGCTAATTCGGCCACAACACCGCCGCCCACACCGCCGCCGCAACCGCAACCGCCAACAATACCGCGGCGCTGCCGCAATCTTTTGCCTTCGCCGCCAGCGGTTGCCGCCCTTGCGCCGCCAAATCCGCCGCCGCTTCCACCGCCGTATTCAACAATTCCACCATCGGCACAAACGCCGCCGCGCCAATTAGCAACGCGCGGGCGCCGCCGGGAATGTCCAACCAAAACGAAAACGCCGCCAACCCCGCCGCAACAACCGCCTCCAAACGAAACGCCGGTTCTTCACGCCATGCAACGGCAAACCCCCGTCCGGAAAAAACGGCAGCCCGCAGCAGCCGTCTCACGCCCACTCTTCGCGAAAAGCAAACGGATTATGCGCCGCCTCGTTGTTGATAATTTTTAGGATATGGCGGGCGGCGGCGGGCGCCATGGAAAGCCCGTAGCGGCCGTGTCCGGTGTTGAGATATAAATTGCCGTATTCCGGATGCGCGCCGATAACCGGTCTGTCTTCGGGCAACACCGGACGCAGCCCCGACCACGAATTGAGCAACATCGCGCCCGCAAGGGGCGGAAACAAAGCCGCCGCCTGTTTGTGCAACTCCGCCTGCACGGCGGCGGACGGGCGGTCGTCAAACTCCGCATGCTGGTAAGACGCGCCGGCAACCAAAAAATCGTTTTCTACCGGCGCCAAATATAATCTTTCCCGCTCCGCCAGCACAATACACAACAACGGTTTGGGCGTTTCATACAGCAACAATTGCCCGCGCACCGGCGTTACCGGCGGCGCCGGCGGCGGACACAAAACGCCGCTGCGCGCGCCGGCGCAAAGAACATATGCCCCCGCCGACAACTTTCGCCCGTCCGTAAAAGATAATTGGGTGATTTTTTGCGCCGCCGTTTCAAACACCGCGGCGCCGCGCCAAAAACGGACGCCCCGTTTTTTTACGACCGCGGTGATTCCTTCGGAAAACCGCGCGGCGCGTATTTGTCCGACTTCGGGCATCCAAATGCCGTATTGCCCGCTCCGCGCCCCGGCAAGCAAAGGCGCCAGCCAATGCACCGGCACCGACGGACCGGCGGCGGACGAAGGAGGCGCCTCCGGCAATACCAACATGCCCGGACGCCGCCACTGGCAATCGCGCCCGCCCGCCGCGTCAACTTCATGCACCAAACTTCCCAAACGGCTGTCGCTCTCGCGAATCAACGCCGTCAAATCCGCGGCGTATTTCCACGGCGGCAACGCCGATATAATGCCGGCGCCCGCCGCCGAAGCGCGCGGATAACCGGCGTCGACAATCACCACCGAAGCGCCCGTCTGCGACAATTCATATGCCGTCATCAGCCCGGCAATGCCGCCGCCGACTACGGCAAAATCAAAATTTTCAGAATCCATCAAGAACCGCCGCCGCGGACAAGCGCTTTCGGCGCGGCAAAAACAATTTTTTCTTCGCCGCCGCGCATCTCTTCCAAAACCCGCGCACCGGCGCGGCGCAACCACGCGACAACTTCCCGCACCAAAGGTTCCGGCGCCGATGCTCCGGCGGTAACGCCCGCGGTTTTTGCCGCGGACAGCCATTCCGGTTTAATCGCGGCGGCGGAATCCACAAGATATGCGCGCACCCCGGCGCGGCGCGCCACTTCGCACAAACGGTTGGAATTGGAACTTTCGGGGGAACCAACGACCAAAATTATTTCGCATTGCGCCGCCATTTTTTTAACCGCATCTTGGCGGTTTTGCGTGGCGTAACAAATATCGTTTTTGCGCGGCGCCCGCATTTTTGGAAACCGCGCCAAAAGCCGCGCCGCCAACCGCGCCGTATCGTCCACCGATAATGTCGTTTGGGTTACAAACGCCAGCCGCTCCGGATTTTGCACCGCCAGCGCGTCCGCATCGGTTTCGTTTTCCACAAGATAAATTCCGTCTTCGCACTGCCCCAGCGCACCTTCCACTTCCGGATGGCCGCGGTGTCCTATCATCACAATTTCCATACCGGCGGCGCGCCGCCGGGCAATTTCGCTATGCACTTTTGTCACCAGCGGGCAAGTTGCGTCATAAATTTGTTGCCGCCGCGCCGCCGCCGCCCGCCGGATTTTTTTAGAAACGCCGTGCGCCGAATACACCAGCACCGCGCCTTCCGGCGCCTCGCGCGGGTGTTCAATTACCACCACGCCGCGCCGCCGAAAATCTTCCACCACATGCCGATTATGGACGATTTCGTGTTTTACATACACCGGCGCGCCGTGGCGGGCAAGCACCCGCTCCACAATTTCAATGGCGCGCTCCACGCCGGCGCAAAATCCCCGCGGTTTGGCTAATATGATTTTTTCCAACATAAATTTTATATTGTATTCGGACGCCGCGTTTTTTGGGCGGGCGATTTATTATTATACCCGCCCGCCGCAATTTTGGCACACCGCCCGCAAAATCCGCCGCCCCGTTTTTGCCGCCGCCGCAAAAATTAATTCCCGCGCATTAAATATTCGCATTAAAAAAAGCCCCCTTTTTCGCCCACGGCCGGGGGAAGTGCCGCAGAAAACACTTCGGCGCACCAAAAGACAAGAAACGCGCTTCCGTGTGGGCTTGCACATTATCGCCATTGCCGCCGCCAATACCAAAAATGTTCGCGCTGTTTTTTTTGCCACGTTTACAATATGCCGTCCAACGCCCGCCGCGCCGCAAATGCGGCAAGAAAAGCGGGCGCGCCGATGGCGTTTTTTTCTTCTTCGGTAAGGTTAAATATTTCGCGCCGCAACCGTTCCGCCGCCCGCGCCCGCGCCGCCAAATCTTCGCCGGTTTGCGCGTCCAGCAACAAAGACAACGCCCGCGCCGCCGGAATATCCGCCGCCGGGGCCAACCGCCGCGCCCGCGCAATATCGCCCGCCCGCGCCGCCGCCGCCGCTTCCGCGATTTGCGTTAACGGCGCGCCGTTTTCCGTTGCCGCCGGGGCGGCGGTTTGCGGCGCGGGTAATGCGGACAATGCGGCGGCGATTTTTTCCGCCGCCGCGGCAAAATCGCGCCCCCCGCGCAACGCCGGCAATGCCACCGGATTCCGCCACCGGCGGCGCGCCCGCGCCAGCAACAATTCGGAAAAATAACAATGCGGCGGCACTTCGGCGGCGGTGAGCGCCGCATCTTCGGCGGCGCATCCGGACGCGGACAAATCGGCTTCGGCAAACGAAACCGCGGCGACAATCCGCGCGCCCGCCGCCGGCGGCATGGCAACGGACGCGCCGACGGTTCGCAAAGCGCCGGCAAGACGGGGCGCCCAAGGCGCGGTTGAAAATAAAACAACTTGGCAAAGCATAAAGATAAAAAACGCCGCCGCACACCGCGCGCGGGGCGTTTATGTATTATAATCAAAGATTATGAACACGGCGGTAATCAAGCGCGGATTTAGCGACATTGCGGACAATTTAACCATTGGCAAACCGCTCATGTTGCTGGCATTTTTCGGGCTGGCGGCGTATCCGCCGGCGCGCGGCGTTATGTTGCGGGCGTTGTCCGATGCGTATTTTCAAGTCGCCGTTTTTGTCGCCGCCACTTTGTTCGGCATGTTTTTGTTTGAGCGGGCGCGGCGGCGCGATTTGCATGCAATGCTCAAAAAACACGAAAATATGCAAGTATTATTCGCCGCCATCTGCGGCGCGATTCCGGGTTGCGGCGGCGCAATTTTTGTCGTCACCCAATACATTCGCGGCGCAATCAGTTTCGGCGGCGTAGTCGCAACCCTAACCGCCACGATGGGCGATGCCGCGTTTTTGTTGCTGGTCAAATCTCCGGCGGATGCGGCGATTGTATTTTCCGTATGTCTTGTAATGGGCGTGCTGTTTGGCTATCTCGTGGACATGATTCACGGGCGCGATTTTTTGCGCTTTAAGTTGGACGAAACGGACGAAGAAGAACAAATCCGCGAAAATCCGCTGTTGGCGCCGGCGTATCTTTTGTGGCTGGTGCTGTTTTTGCCGGGGGCGGCGGTCGGAATTGCATATGCGGCGCAAGTAGATGTGGCAAACGCGCTGCAAGTTTACGGCGTTAATTGGGTGGAAACATTTGGCGCCACCGCCGCCGCCCTGGCGATTATTATGTGGACGCTCAATCCGTTGTCGGATATTCGGCTTTGCACTTCCCCCCGCCGGACGATTGCACGGCGGACGGTGGATACGACAAATTTTATTACCGTGTGGGTGCTGTGCGGTTTTGTCGCCTACGGATTACTGGCAGAAATTTTCCAAATCAATTTGGCGGCGTTTTTTGGCGCATGGATTTGGTTTGCGCCGCTAGCGGCGGTCATTATCGGTTTTATTCCAGGTTGCGGTCCGCAAATAGTAGTCACAACTTTGTTTCTAAACGGCGCAATTCCATTGTCGGCGCAACTTGCCAACGCCATTTCCAACGACGGCGATGCGCTTTTTCCCGCCGTTGCCGTCGCCCCCAAAGCGTCCATTGTCGCCACTTTATACACGGCGGTTCCGGCGCTCATTATCGGCTACGGCTGGATGGTTTTTTTGGAATAAAAAACCGGCGGGAAAATGGGGGAATAAAAAACTGCGGCAGAAAAACAAACCGCCCTTTTTCTTTATTTTTTTGCGTTCAACATTTCGCGCAAGCGTTCTTTGCTAACCGCACCGGGGACGGATTGGTCGCCGATAACCAAAAACGGCGTGCCGCGGACGCCCAACAAGCGCGCCATACGGAAATTTTCTTGAATTTTTTCCGCAACTTCTTCGCTCTTGCTGTCGGTTTTCAATTTTTCCACATCCAACCCTACCGATTTTGCCGTTTTCAACAACGCTTCTTCGGACAAGCGCCCTTGCGACATCAGCGCGATATGATATTCGGCGTATAAATTTTGCTTTTCCGCCGCCAACGCATATTCCGATGCGGTCCGGGAAATCGGGCCCAATATCGGAAATTCCACAACCTTAACGCGCACATTTTCGCCGCGCAAAACCCCGAACATCCGCTTGCAATAACCGCACTGGTAATCGGAAAATTCCACCACCAACGCCTTTTCGCCGTCGGCGCCGCCAAATGTCGGCAACGAATCTTTGCCGTGCAATTCGGCGATGACTTCGCCGCGCTTTTCGTTGATTTCCCCTTCCACTGCGGCGCGCGCCGCCGCCAACGATTCGGCGCTTGAAAACGCCGCAAAAAGCCCCCGCAACGCTTCCTGCTGTTGCGCGCTCAACGCCTTTTGTTGTTGAATCCGCCCGTCCACTTCGCGCTGCGCCGACAACAACGCGCCGGTATCCGGAAACGCCGAAAACAAACCGTTCAACGCTTCCCGTTGCGGTTCGGTAATCGGCGGAAGTTCGTGCGCCGCCGCCGGATCCGCCGCCGTGCCGTGATAAGCCAGCCGCAACGGTTCCGCCGCCCGCCCGGTTTCTTGCGCCGCCGCGCCGCCGCCGCAAAACGCCGCCGCCAATAACCAACAATAATGTTTTTTCATGTGTTTTTTCATGATACGCTCCTAAAGCATGCTGTCATCTTATTTTCGCATAATTTCGCCGCCGCCGCCAAAACGCCCGTCAACGCCATATACAAAACAATCGCCATTATATACGTTCCGGCGCTCATTATCGGCTACGGCTGGATGGTTTTTTTGGAATAAAAAACGGAATGAAAATCAAAAAGGGCGAAAAATGGAAAATAAACCGCCCTTTTTCATTACTGTTTTTCTTGTTTTTCCTTATTGTTTTATTTCCGCCAACATCTCGCGCAAGCGCTCCTGTCCCACCGCACCGTGGACGGATTGGTCGCCGACAACCAAAAACGGCGTGCCGCGGACGCCCAACAAACGCGCCATCCGGAAATTTTCCTTGATTTTTTCCGCAACTTCTTCGCTTTTGCTGTCGGTTTTCAATTTTTCCACATCCAGCCCCACCGATTCCGCCGTTTTCAACAGCGTTTCTTCGGTCAAACGCCCTTGCGACATCAGCGCGATATGATATTCGCCGTATAAATTTTGGTTTTGCGCCGCCAACGCATACTCCGATGCGGTGCGGGACAATTTCCCGAATATTGGAAATTCCACAACTTTAACGCGCACGTTTTCTTGGCGCAACACTCCGAACATCCGCTTGCAATCGGGGCACAGGTAATCGGAAAATTCCACCACCAACGCCTTTTCGCCGGCGGCGCCGC
>JAAGOD010007093.1_pt1 | contig 15684 bp, 9 predicted proteins | sample 8389681 | NCBI WGS metagenome assembly JAAGOD01 (sample SAMN13964374, study PRJNA552185) | sponge metagenome | biome: deep-sea hydrothermal vent fields; feature: spots directly above weak diffusing fluid; material: seawater and sediment | host: Tedaniidae sp. KZ-2020 ... | reverse complement strand
GACCATGCGGTTCTTTAATTAAATAATTAAAAATAGAGAGGGAAGAAAGGAAGATTATCTAAGCTCACGTGATTAATTTAAGACCATGTGATTAGGAGGAGTAGAAAAAAGAGGATGTTGAAGAGGGAATCATGTGACTTAGACTACTGGACAAAATAGGGAGTCAATACAACGACACAGTCATGAAATTTGGAGAAGGCCATGCATTTTTTTGGCTGAAGTATCAACTACTGCTTACCGCCACACTTGCTTTCTAAGCTGAACATGTAACCAGCCAGACTCATTCTGTCCGCGAGATTGTCGCTCTGAGTGCTGAGGCACCGCGAGAACTGGTCGGGGGGGAGCTTGGAGTCGCAGTGCGTGGCCTCGTACCAGTGCGATACCCCGGGGTCCGGGACCATCATGACGTCTAGTGATCCATTGATAGGCGTGTGGAGTGAGTTTGGATCCACTTCCCACTGCTTGAGAGCTTCGTACCCTCCGATGCGGACATAGTCCGATTTGTACGCGCAGATGACGGCATGCGTGGCCCATCGGCCATGCACGCGACTATAGTCGTAATTGCGAGGGTGCCACTTGCCCCTGTACACGTACGGCATGTTATAATACATGAAGATCTCGGGATAGTATACCCTGTTCCCTTGAGCTGCGTAGTCACGGCAACGGTTCAAGAAGTGGTCTGCCAAACTCAAACTGGGGGACGAAATGAACGCAAGCTCTTTGTCGTCCAGTTTCGACAAGCCGAGATAGTACGCTTTGGTGAGGTTGAATTCCCCGCTCCCGACGACATACGAGTACTCGAACTTTGAGTGCCGCTGTTTGAACCGCGCGAGATAGGTTCGCATGAAAGAGATGTCGGAGGCCACCTTGCTGAAGATGACGTAGATAAGCTTGCAATTCTCAGCCTTTCGCACGCAGATGATGTAGAAGGTGCGTTGGAACTTGGCCACCTTCTTACGGTCCAGGCCATTCAAGGGAACAATGAAGTTGACCCGCGTGAGGTTCGAAGGCGGGACCTTTGTCGATTTCACCACTGGCTTGTTCTTGAGGACCATTTCTTTCTGGTGGGGGAGGAGAAGGGAGACACGTCTCTCCACCAGGCCTTGGCTGCCGTTTGTCACGGTGATGTCCAGGATGTACTCTTTGCCGATGGTCCCCTTGTAGCGGACGTAGAGATTGGTCACGCTGTGGAGAGTCAGCTGCGGCATCTCCTTCCTAAGAAGCTCCAGGGCTGCCGTGGTGATGAACTGGATTTCTTTTCCGAGGTCCCCGTGCACCAGTTTCTGCGGACTCAGGCTCCAGTTGTTGAAGATCTTGTGGTTGGTGACCGTCTCCCAGGCAACCACCTTCCTGCGCATCTCGGGGATGTAACCTTTCCCGGGAATGTGGCAGTACTTGGTGAAGTTGTCGAAAGTCCCGTTTATTCTCTGCAGTGGAGTTTGAAGATACTCAAGGTCAGTTGGAAAGACGGTTTGGAGTTTATTGCCGATGAGCTCATTGAGTAGCTCTTTTTGGAGTTTCGAAGCCTTGTTCTGAAGCTTCCTTATCTCTCTGGAGTAACTGAATGCATGGACGATCTCCATGTGGTCCTGGTCTCTGATGGGGAAGAGGGTGAGCATCTCGCTGAACATTGACTTCGACACATTCCTCCAAAGGATATCCGGATTGCGGGAGACCACTTCTCTGTTCAGCACAAAGTATTTGCTCAGCGTGACCTGACAACAAACAAAATGTTAATCATACCTTTCGGATCAAAAACATTTGGGAATCGTTTCACAGAACTGAAGAGAGAACCCTATAAGTGCGTGCTGTCTCCAGGTAGTACAGGCACTAATATGGTGCCCCCCCCCCACACTACTCCCACACTACATCATCAAACACATGACTTCCACCATTTGATACCTCTCTGCACTGCCTTGAAGACTACCCTTTACATATTTCAGGAATGACCATACAAGAGAGTGTGTATCAATGCTACCTAGCATGAAATGTTGGTGGAAGCACCCACATAAACATGACTCCCATACTTGGAACCTCAATGATAACAGCTTCACGGATTCCATAATCTTTCAGAAATGATCTACAATCTTCATTGTCAGAATGAGGTGCAGCAGCAATTGGTACACTGTTGCTATATATTGTGGTTAGAGGCCCAGGTGACTGCACTTAGACTATTTCCCTCCAAAAAATGTTTCGTCTTGAAATGATGGATTAAAGGGATTTCTGGGGAAAGACCCTTCCAATTAAGACACAGTGAACTCTAAACAGATACAGTGGACTCCCTCTCGGCCACCCTTTGGGACCTGTCCCAATTAGAGGGGGTGGGGGCTGTGTGGGCTGAATACAGGGAATGATCTCATGTCAGGGGACTACAACTACTTGACCTCATACACACCATATGGAAGTGTCTTTCATTTTATTTTCTATCTCAACCACAATGTAACACTACAGATCTCTGCCTGATAGGTGGCATGCCTCAAAATGCAAACCCACCCTTACACTTTGACTGGTCCCAAGGGTGGCTGGATTTAATTAAGTATTATTGAACTTACATTTGCACCCAGAGAACACTCTGTCTTGAGCTTAGCAATGAAGCACTGTCCAAGCTCCTTGTAGCCTGATTCCGAACTGCTAGACTCAGTACTCCCTCCTGGGCACTCCCTTTCTATCCGGCTCAGCGCCACCCCGCTCATAACGATCCCTGGCCCCCCGGCGCAGTAGTGAAAGCCTTTGGGCGACGTGAGGGTATTCGGATGGCCAATGTAGACCACTCTATTGGGGTTCAACTCTCTCAGGAACCCTTCCAAGGCGGGGACAGAGATGTAGAGATTGCTTGGTGCAATGAGAAACCATTTGTATTGCTCAATGAAATTACTTCTAATGGTGTCCAGTAGTGAGTTAATACTGGAAAGAGTGAGGTGGGGGAAGGATGGAAAGTCACTGTGGGTTGGTGACACCAGCACATTGGGTGAAGAGGTAAGTTCTTCGAGTTGTGCTGCTGATGCGCCATGCGTACCAACCACCATTCTATAATCAGTGGTCTCCCTGCCCCATGTGCTGCGTATTCTGCTGTGAGTTCTTTCCAGCATGCTCCTGGAGGTTGTTACCACGACAAGCAGTTGTTTCTTGGCATGTTTCGAAGCAGGGTGAATTTCATTGACACTGGCACTTCTTGTGGTTGATACCACTTCAGTGATTGGATCTGTTTCACTCTCTGTATCTACACTAAGCTTTGTGGAAGGTTCTGACTCACTTCCTTCTGCTGTTGAAGTCGACCCTGCACCCCAGAACCCTAGCAGACTTCTTCCCTCTGAGAGAGACGGGTGATCTGCTTCTCTGCCAAAATAAACGCCTCCCACGGTCAGAGTCACCCCTCTGAACACCAGACTGCAGGCAACCAACAGGAGGGTGGTTAGGGCACACCCTGTGACGGCTCCCCGAAGAAATGACCTGGACATTAGCCTTTTCGGCTGCATGTTGTGCTACATATCAACAGTAGCAAGCTCCCATTATCCTATATAAAGCTGACTCAGCAGTGGGTGGGGTTATTAGTGAAAATATTTTTAATTTCGTGGCATTTCAAAAATCATGTACCAATCTGCGGCCAATATTTCAATTGGCGAAATATATTCTCTCTCTATCGAGATGTGGTTTTCTCTCAGAAAGGGCGAGCTAACCATGAAGAACTTCAGGAACCCTTTCATTCTGGGCGTTTTTACGGGCTGTATGCTGACCACCATAGGTTATGTGACGGTCTCCAGCACCCTCTCTCTAACCTGGAGCGGTGAAAACCAGCTCGATTCCCGAGAAGTGCAGTACTATGATGAACTCCTGCCTGCCATCATTGACAACAATGACATCCCAAAGAGCTTGGACTTAGAGGACAGAGGCTTTCAGCATCTGAGAACAATTCATAGTAAGCAACAGAAGCTTCAGAGAGGCGTGTTGCTATCAGTGGTGGTTTCATCTGTGGCCCCAGTGAAGGCTGTGTATGAGAGGGTGAATTCAACATGGGGTAAGGGAAGCAAAGACTGGAAAGTGATGGTTGGAACCAAGTCTCCTTTCACCCATGAGGGAGTACTAAGTTCGGATTGCAGAGATTTTCCATCTACAGGAGACTATCTATCACCTAGACAACTCTTCTGTGTTTTGGAGAGAGTGTATAGCCTCTATCACGCACAGTATCAATGGTTTTTCTTCGCAACCCAGTCAGTATATGTTTCGACAAGTTATCTGGAGCGCCTCTTGAGCAAACTGGATGCTGATAATGGAATTGCTTATCTGGGCCGTCCACATGTTGTTCAGAGCTACTGCGAAGGAGCGTCTGGTTTTGTCCTGAGCCACACCACACTGAGCGTCGTGGTGTCCCTCATGGAATCTTGTCTGGAGGAGGCCGGCATTATGAGCAGTGGTGGTGATGCGTATCTTGGTGCTTGCATGGATCAGAACTTGCACGCCTCGTGTTCTCTCCTGGGACAAGTGAGTGATCTGAAATATCTAGCATGGTTCCTGTGGAGGGACCACTACTAATGCATCCTTTTCTGGGCATGAGCAAATTCCCCTAATACTCTAGTGCCAGTTTACATAAGTAACCACGTCAGGTATGCATAGTTCAAGGTCTTGCCATTGTTTATCCATTGGAATAGAAACGGCTGACCACTTCATAGTGTATTTTCTTTAAGACCAACCTGAAGTCAGTATAAAGTGCTCGGCCCCCAGAGTTACGGAATGCCTTTGTGAAGTCATACTTTTCTCCTTTTTTTTTCAAATGCGCAGTCTCATGGTTACTTTGTGAGCGGTTTTCGTGGGTTTGGTGACTCTCCCTCGCAGTGGCAGGACGCCCACCCAAGATTTGTCACTGTCACACCCATCACCTCTCTCCAAGACATGCAGCTCCTGCGCGTCTTGGAGCTGATGAGAGAGCATGCCCTTTACCTCAAAATAGCTGCCAATGGCGCAGAAAACTTATACGCCGCCTCCTTCTGTAGACTCAAGACCTTGAAGTTGGGCCTTGAATCCCCACAGCCGACCAATGAGCTAAATGGGTGGAGTGTCGTCAACCCAAACTCCACCTACTACTCGGACCGTCTTGAGCCGAGGGAGTGGTACGATGGACAGATAAGGCTTGAGATTGAAATGGTGGCAAAGATGGCCCTGCAGAATATGAACCGTCATCACTCCACCAATTTCATATTCTCGAGAGTGGTGTATGGTATTTTCCGCTCCATAGGCACCCAAGGACGAGAACTCATCTTGGATGTGGAAACGAAAGCGAAGGAGGTAAAGCACTTCCATCTTCTTCGTCCTTTCCACCTAGATCCAGTGGTTCTTGAGGACGCGGGGCCCGAAGCTATGGACAAGACAATCGATTTCGTGGTGCCGCTTAGCAACGTGCATAGCAGGTTTGCCGAGTTTATGAAAAACTACGAGAACCTCTGTCTGCAGGTGAATGAGAACTGTCGACTCAACCTTGTGATATACGGGAAAGATGACTACAAAATCATTGAGTCCAACTTGACTGAATACAAGGTACGTTACCCTCACGCCCAGTTCAATCTCGTCTCCGGAGTGGGGAAATTCAGTCGTGGCCGCGCCTTGCACCAGGGGATAGCCACCTTGCAGGAATCGGATCTTGCCTTCACCTGTGATGTGGACATGACCATCGATCGAAACTTCTTGAATCGGTGCAGGCGGAACACCATTCAAAGTCGTCGCATCTACTTCCCTGCCGTTTTCAAGTACTACGACATGGACTATGTGTACCGATTCGAGGAGAAGCCGCTCTTTGGTTACGACATCAGCCGGAAGCACGGGCACTGGTGTACCTACGGTTACGGCATGCTGTGCATCTACAAGTCGGACTACGACGAGATTGGCGGGTACGATGCCAAGATCGAGGGGTGGGGAGGGGAGGATGTTAAGCTTGCTGATAGAGTGATTAAGCATGGCTACGAGGTCATGAGGGCCCCTGATCCCGCCCTCTCCCACCGCCACCACCCGAAGATCTGCAGCAAGACTCTGTCCAAGACTCAGTACAGTCAGTGTCTGAGTTCGAGGAACGAGGACATTGCCGACAGAAGAAGACTAGCCGACTACATCTACTACCTGGAGAACAAGTGCAATGTGAAGAAAAAGATTTGGGATTAAGGGGGTGGGGTAAAGAATAGGTGGAAATTTCATTGACAATACATAGTCATGGCAAAAGCAAGCAATAATATTTTATCATCTTTTTTAATCTGATCGCACTACGAGAAAGGAAGTATATCAGCCCCGCCCCATAGCGAAGACATTTCTGGAATGCCAGCCCAGCAAGAATATTCTTTGGCAAAGTGGTAAAGGTAACATTTGACATGGTGTCATCTATTGAAGGTTGAGATGTGTTTTGGAGTGTCCTTCTGCCTACCTGTTCTGTGGGTTGTGCACCATTAGATGTGGCTTGTAGACCAGAAAGGTATTCATGCCTTTTCCCATTATAATTCCCATGTGGTCTCATGCATGCCAGATCTAAAGATATACATGAACGTTAATTTTGCACATGCGCCATTGATTTAATTAATAATGTCCAAGGGAAAAATTCAGAGGTGAGGTATTATGAAAAAATGATGACAAAAAAAATTTGTCTGAAAATTGGTGATGGCACAAAATTACGTATGAGGTATAACTACAGATGACTGCTTTGCCTGCTAAGTATAGTATGGTACAATAGCTATGCAAGATAATAAATATGAAGCTGTTGCTTTTGGGACCCCCTGAGAAGTCAATTTTAATGCCGAAAGTGAGATTTTTTTTGAAGCCATCACTATCAGCTCCACAGCTTCCAACTCTTGGTTTTGCACTTTTCCTCCAAGTAAAAGATATATTCTGCGAGTTGAGTTCTGTCGGCAAGGTCCTCGTTTCTGGAGGAGATGCACTGTGAGAACTGGGTCGGGGTGAGATGAGTGCTGCAGACCTTGTCGTGGTAGCGGTGCAACAGGGCGGGATCGGGCGCGCGCATAATGTCCAAATGCCTTGCCAGCACTTGCGAAGCGAGTTTGACGTCCTCCCCTCCCCACCCTTGGATGCGAGGATCGAATCCCCCGGTGCTCATGTAATCCGACTTATAGATGCAGAGCATTCCGTAGGAATACATCGCCCAGTGTCCGTCCTGTCGACTGATCCCCACAGTCCACGGCTTTCTGCTGAATTTGTACACATAGTCCATGTTATAGTACTTGAAAAACTCCGGATAGTAGACGCGTTTCCCACGGATTGGGTTGCGTCGACATCGTCTCAGAAATTGGCTTTCGATCATCATGTCTACGTCGCAGATGAAGACAAGATCGGACGGGCTGAGTTTTGCCAGGCCCAGCTGCAGAGCCCTCCCGCGGCTGAACTCCCCTTTGCCGGTGATCTTGCGTAGCCTGGCCTCAGGGTATTTCTTCTTGAGATAGTGAAGACGTTTCCCAATCAGCTCCAAGTCATGAGCCCCGTACACGACGAGGTTGAGACTGCACATCTCGCGTGGCCTCAGACACAAATCCTCGTACATCTCAAGGAAGTCGTACAGCCGGGAGTTGACGTCTTTCAATGGCACGATGAACTCTATATTTTTGGACACCAAAGGGTAGTCGGTGCTCTCTATTTGGAACATGTTTTCGAGATGAGGAAGGACGACCATTACTCTCTTCTCGACGTACTCCCAGTGGCGTTTATGGAGGGCCAGATCGAGGATGTACTCCCGCCCGAGGAGACCATCGTAGCGGAAATAGACATTGTGAATTCGCACGGGAGTGATACTTCTATCCTCCCCCAACGCCTGGAGGGTTCGATTCAGCACAAACTGTACCTCAAGGCTGACGGACTTTGGGACGTTTCTGACAGGGTACGTCTTCTCGCTGTTATACAGCCTGTTGTCAGTAAGTATCTCCCAGCGGAGAACATCGTCGAGGTTCGATGGGTGCCTGCTGACCAGGCCGAGAATGGGACTTTGGATGCTGGAATGGGTATAGGTGAAGTTGCAAGATTTGGTACCAGGTTCCAGCTCGGAGCTAGGCAGGTGGCTGCAGATGGAGTCCGCGACTTTGGCATTGCTGTTCTGCATGTTGACGATGGTGGTGATCTCCCGAGTGAGGTCGTACAGATACACTCGGACCATCTTGTCGAAGGTTGGTATGCTGTAGAAGGTGATGAAGTCTTGCAGCATGAGAGGGTGATGTGGATGAGAGACAAACAGCCTACCTGTGTCGACCTGCAACAAAGTATCAGTGGTTACTGCAACATAAGAAACACCATTCTGTCAACATGCAACATCATTGTGTCAGTATGTTGTTGTCAACAACATGATAGTGTGTCAACAAGAACACAGCTGCAACATGGATATCAACACAGCAACAAGTTGTCAACAACATGGTAGGTTTCAACAGCACAGCTGCAACACACAACACGGGAAGTGTCAACAAGAACACAGCTGCAACAACACAGCAACAAGTTGTCACCAACAAGGTATAGGTGTCAACAAGAACACAGCATCAACACACAACATGGGAAGTGTCAACACAAGAACAGTGGGTCTGCTAACAGATTTCAACAGACTGTTAACAAACATGATAGGTGTCAACAAGCTCCATGGTGTCAAAAGCACTTGCTAGCAAACAGTAATTGTCCTCTACAGGAGGCACCTTTACTACACTTCCCATGTTAGAACATCTGGAATGGTAGGCTACTCCTGTTTCGACAGCATCTCAACAGCATCTCAACAGCAGTGACTGCCTTTATACCCTGCCATTACACTGTCCTCACATTGCCCTCGGGATTTGCACTGGCTTCAGTTGGCAAACACTCCCTCAGACCAAAGCTATTCAGAAATGAATGGAGAAGGTGGAGAAGGTGAAGTTAACCTTATTGATTACACTGGGTTCTCATGGCCACACGGCTGTTTGCACACTGAAGCCACTGGCGAGGCCCACATGCACACTCCACTCCAATACTGTCCACCTTGTTAGCAAGTGGTGGCCAAAGAAACCCCCCTTAGCAGTTGGGAAGAACAATGGAGGGCTGGGCCACAGTAGGGGTTAAACTTTCGAAAAAACGAAGAGGATGAAATGAAAACAAAAACATTATTACTTCAGGACATATACGCAAGGACAACAGGAATTCCACTGGCAGTCACAATAACATGCTGACAACTGCACCTGGTACAACTCCTTTCCGACCTTTGAAACTAAATACTGTCAGGAAAGTTTCAATAGAGTATTGTGAGTGAATGCTTGGCAGAGAGGAGCTTCGCAGATAGTGAAACATCCGAAGACCACCTTTCTATACAGACCACTTGGTCGTATCCCAATAGGTATGGTTTTGACCTCTGTAAAGAGACCACCTCCCTATTACGACAACTTTTTTCACGGGAGGGGGTTGCTATATACACAGGTTTTGTCAGTGAGTGAATAGTTGCAGACACTGGAGTGTGTTTGTCCACATCATTGATTCACTAGCACTGGGTATTGTGTAACTGTTGACCAACCATTCACTGGCGGTGGTATCTCGACCATTCATGCACATGTAGTATCCATGTCGATATGCACCAACTCATTCACTCACACACAATACATAGTATCAGTGCCGGTTGCAGGCAATAGTCAGTTTACTAGATCAGTGCTACTATACTCCAGTGCCCTGACAGTTTTTTACCAATAAGTTTACTATAGAACACTAGTACTTATAATGGACTCCCTCTAATCTGGACCCCTGAAATGAGGCCACCCCTGTATATTGAGGCCACTTCAAAATGTCCAAAGTATGCTTCCTAGTGCAAATCCATCCCTGAAAATGAGGCCACCCCTCTAATCAGGACACTTTGGCTGGTCCCAACGTGTAGAAATGTTTGCCACTAATGCACACACCATTCCAGTGTTGGTGGATACAGAGCCTTGAGACCAAGTGTCATGCCAATGAAGGACCATATGGCTGTGCCCCAAACAGGTTTCAATGCGGACCATTTGTAGAGAGACCTTTTAAGATGTTGACCAGATGTATGGACACAAAGTGGCCTCATTAAAGGAGGCAGACTAATTTTCTGGGGGGATAGAGTGGACTGACTCCTAATCCGGCCACCCTTGGGACCAGTCAGAGTGTCCTGATTAGAGGGGGTGGCCTCACTTCAGGGGTGGATTTGTACTATACAGTGGACTCTCTCTAATCCGGCCACTCTTGGCACCAGACAGAGTGACCTGGCTAGCATTTCGTATCTTCCATATTATATACACCACACATGGTGGTCTCATTTCCAGTGATCCAGATATTCATATGGCTGATGATGGACAACTCATTCCTTATTATGCAGTGGTCCTTATGGAATTCATATCGAACGGGACCTTAAAAGATCTCTGCCATTCCTGTTGGTATTTTTACCATTTCCATGGTTTCTCAAGAGAGCATTTCAAGTTTGTTTTCAAGCACTCTGACTCCCTCGTGTGTACATGCAGTGAATCCCCCACTGCAGCTAATTAGTGATTCCACCCCCACTTTGTGAAATGTATAGTACAAGACCCACCTCCTAAACGGAGGCCCCTTTACTGACTGGTCAAGGCCACCTGGTCAAATGGAGTCCAGTCCATGGGCAATGACCTCAGAATGCATGACTTCAGCATGATTGATATGACTGGGATGAAATCCTGGCTTATAGTGGAAATGATGCTAACACTTTGGTTGGTGACATTAGCAGATTGGGAGGAGGGTTGAAGAGGCACTTGCTTACCTTTATAGAGTGCGAGCAAGTGATGCCCAACTTCCTGCTGAAGCATCTCCCCAGCTCCACATCAGCCATCCCTCCCCTCCCATTCCACCCTGCACTCAGCCTGAGGCCCAGGCAGTTCCTCAGGTGCGGCGCTATCTTCTTGAGGGCAGCACGACTGAGCACAATTCCTGCATTTAGCATGCAGATCTTCTCGTGATGAACCAATCCAAATTCGTTCATCTGTGTGGTGTCGTACGGAGCTGGTCTTCCGATATAGAAGAGTTCACTCGAGTCGAACTGGAGGAGCGTCTGCACGAGGTGGTTGACAGCAACGTATGTATCACTGTCCACTATCACAAACCACTGATACTTGTCAATGTAGGCATCATGGATTGCAGTCAGCAGGCAGAAGTAGCGCTCTGCTGATAAGTGACCATCTGCTTTGAGTAGAAAGTCATCACACTCCTTGAGAAGCAGTAAGTGATTGTGGTTTGTCTTTTGGGAGCTGATTTTGGCTCCTCTGGTTCCCACGGCTACGGTCCATCCCTCTGTCCTTTGCCCCCAAGTGTTGTTAACATCGTGAAGCACCCCTTCGATTGCACCTCTCGAAGAGTAGGCAATCGGAAGGAGGTAGTTTCTAGCTGTGATATGAATGACTGAAGTGAATGCTCCACTCTCCCCTCCAGTCAGTGTGGACTCCACCCAACTCTTGACCCCTGCCAGCATATCTTCCTCAGACGGGGTGGACTCTGTCCCAAAGGCTGAAGTGGTGTCAGGCGTGGTGGCATCTTCGCTGTTCAAGTCCCTGACTATCTGGGCGTAGAGTGCTGTGGCGTTGTTCTGGGTGATGTAGACAGTGATGAAGTAGAGAGAGAAGGTGACCAGGGTCCCCACCACACAGCCACTCAGGAAGGTGGGTGCGTGCAACCTCATAGGAGACTTGCAGACATACAAAGCTGCTTGGCTATCTCCTCTCCTCTCCTCGCTCCGAGTCTGGTACTCCTCCAGCTCTCTCAACTGTCTGCATTTAGGGTTTCGCTTTGATAAAGATCATCACAAAAAAGGGAGTAAGTTAGTATAGTCTAAACACCAGCCACACCCTCTTTTCAATTACTTGGTGATCACGTGATCCACAGAGGGTCCATTGTTGGCATTTTGTCTTTGCTGTGTTAGAAGACATCACTCCTTTTTGTGAGCATGAATTGGCTACATATTTTTACACAATGCACTGGCATGAAGAGAGCATATGGTGATCAATCTTTTTACTCTGGGCTGAATTTGAACAATAAAAAACGAAAATATGGAGCTAATGCAACATACATGACTAGTATGTTGATAGCTTCTTTGGGTTTAAAATGCTTGTCTCCCTGGTGGCGAGCTCGCCAAGAAAATCTGCCAACTCTACCTGCTGAATCTTCCCTAGCTTTGCCCGCATCTCCCTGCAGTTGTGCCGTCTCCTTGACGACGCCAGAGATTTGCACTGCTTTGGCCCCCAGACTTTGAACAGTCCTGGCTCTGGTGCCTGCATAATGTCCAGAGAGCTTGCAAGGACCTTCTCGAAGAAATCCACGGAATATTTCGAGTTCTGGTACCCTCCAAGGGCCTCATAGTCTTTCTTATAAACACACACTGGCTTAAAATCATAAAACGCCCACTGGCCAGTCCATGGTGCAATTGTTGGAGTGCTGCCATCGGAGAAATTGTGGAAATCTGATTGGTAAAGGCGGAATGGTGAAGGAAAGTAGACACGCCTCCCCAGCTCCGGGTTGCTACGGCAACGCCGGAAGAATCCTGGGCCGAAACGAGTCTTGATGTCTGTCAGGAAGGCCAGGCTGTGGTCGTCCTGCAGAGTGGCCATGCCAACATCGTACGCCCTGAAGAAGTGAAAGGGGGTGTGGCTGTCTACCGCTATGCTGGCGGAGATGGGGAACGTGTTGGAGGTAAACTTGGAAAGTGCTGACTCAGCAAGTTTGGAGCTCTCTTCCGAGGAGACGACCAACACGAGATGGATGGCATTGTTGGCGTGCTTCAGTCCCACGTGCGCCAGCGAGCGGATAAACTCCGTAAACGAATTGTCGACCGTTGGGAGAGGCACAACTACATTCATGGCCAGACTGGGTGGAATGGTCGGCACATCCACCACCGCCACTTGAGGACCAACCTCTCGTATCATGTGATAAGTTCTGTAGACGCTGGGGAAGGCGTGGCCGCGCGAGATCTTCAACGTGAAGATATACTCTCGCCCGAGGTGAGGGTTGAAACGAACATAGCCATCAAGAAGACTGGAGATCTTCACTCCGTGCGAGCCATACTCCACCTGAATGTACACTCCGAGCATGCCCAGTACGTGTGAGACTTCGGCCTGCAGGCTCGGCTGTGGGCTGGACTCTGGCAATACTGCCCCGCCCATCTCCTGCAATAGCGTATCGTTGAAATGCGTCCAAAATTTCACATCAAACTTGTCAACTGGCTTCAAAAAGAAGGGCACTTTTGGCCTGTTCACCAAGTAGCCACTCGGAGGTCCACCCTGATGGTTTAGTTTTGATGAGGCGTTGAAGTACGTCAGGTGGGGGTGGAGCTTAAGGTCGCAGCCCGCACTGGTGGAGAGGGGCGGGGCTACATGTGACGGCAACTGTTTGCAGAGGCCATTCAGCATGTCGGCCATTGCATGAACTTGCTCATATTTGGCCTCGAAATCGAGCGTCTTGTAGAAATGGTGCACACTCAGCATATTTGCCGGGAGCTTAATGGGATGTATGGTGATGAGGTGCTGCAGGGAGGGGTGTGTCCACAAGGTCACTGGGTTCAACGCAGCTCCAGTGTAATCAAACATGAAATACTGCCGGGACTAGAAGAAAGCAGAATTTTAATAGATGGAAACATAGAAATAGAAGCCCGGGCTATTGATCGAGTATGCGGTATGCAAGCACGTACCTCAGTGGAGGATGAGCACTGCACGCTGATCTTGCGGCTGACACACCTTCCAACCTCAACATCGTCATCATTATAGCCTGTCTTGCTGTAGTGCAGCACTGTGGGGAGGGGAGGGGAGGGGAGAGGGAGGGAGGGAGGGAGGGAGGGAGGGAGGGGGGAGAAAGTTTGTTTATTTTGCTGTATTGCAATAACTGAGAATTGAAATTCCCAAACTTCTGTGAACTTGCTCCCTGAACTGAGGCCACCCCAGCACTGTCTTGTCCCACCACACTGCTGAAATACACCTAGCATGCATTCAGAGGCAGCTGCTATTCACAATATCTACTTTTCTCTGACTTTCATGGATTCTTTTGTACCATCTGAAGCCACTAAGTCACAATACCATGAACTTCCTCTAACCTTATGAGGCCACCCCTGTATTGAGGCCACCCCTGTATTGAGGCCACTTCAAAATGTCCCAAAGCATGCTTAGTAGAGCGTACACATCTTTTTGCCCATTTCTGTACATTTCCGCCACACAAAACCATCCCATGAAACACAACTGAAACTGACTGTAGCAACTGTGCTGTTACTGTCTTTGCACCAAAAAGTATTACAGCAGACTCCCTCTAATCCAGCCACCCTTGGGACCTGTTAAAGTGTCCTGATTAGAGGGGTGGCCTCATCTCTCAGGGGTGAATTTGAACTAGAACTGAATGTTAAAACGCAACTGGCTTTGCTATTTTTGTACCTGCATTGAGGCAGTTGGTCAGGTGAGGCCCCAGCTCCCTGAGGGCGGATGAGCTGAGTATGATCCCCGGTCCGCCCATGCAGTAGCGCTCGTGAGGGAAGAGAGCCAGGCGGTCCAAATCGTCCTTCCTTCCGGTCCCCGCACGACCAAGATATACCTTCTGGTACGGGACCATGGTCGACAAGAGCTCTTTCAGCTTCTTCACGCGCACATACATATCATCGTCGGCGCGGATGAACCAGTTGAACTGGCTGAGGTGGTGGTCATACATGTATTGCAAGACGGCAAATGTCTTTCTCAGAGGTGGGTAGACATTGTCAGGAATGCCGGGCAGCTTGACGATCGGGAGGTATCGGAGGTCCGCTGGGACGTCACAGTCCTCACCGACAAAGAAGACAAGCTGATCGACCTCCTTGCCCCAGGTCTCGTAGAGGTATCGTGCCCGCGTGGAGAGGTACGACTGCTGAGTCAGCACGCCTACGAAGATCATCCTCTTGAAGAGATACTCTTCCTGGAGCGACTTGGGCTCATATGAAGACCCTGGTTTGTAGTGCTTTCCTTTCAAGTCCAGTGTCCTGTTGCTGGGGTAGAGAAACTCCTTCTGCTGGGCCACACCCATTGGAGGAGCAGTTGGTGGAGGGCTGTTGCCACCACCAGGACACGGAGAGCCTGAGATATTGAGGTGCGTCGACTGCAAGGCTATCTTTGAGAGTCTCTTGAGTTCGCTAGCTCTGGGCCCGCAAACACAGTCCTCCTGGTCTTCTCCCAGGGCCCTACTGGTGTCCCTGCTGACCATAGGCCTCCAGGCTGCATCGCCCTCGGGCACCAGCGCCTCATCATAGCTGCAGAGGTAGAATGAAGGAAGAAGAGTGCCCAGCAGGAAACCCGCTGAGGCAGAGAGCAGGTATCTGATGGGAAACCTCATCTTCCTACCACCTGGCTTCTGGTCTTCCTTCTTGTGGGGGGGACTACTGCCATCTACAGCCCCTCCCCTTCTTCAAGCTCAATTACCTCACCTCCATCAGCAATCAGTATACAAAGCAGTGAAGCCTGGACTGCAAAACCACAGTTGACTTAAGAACAAAGGAATTGCTAGTAAAATAAAGTGCTCTGAGGTGATCTCAAAGGCAGATATGTCAATTTTGGTTTTGCTGTTCTGGATTTGACAGTGCAATTCACTGTAAGTAGCCATACATGTAAGGGATTTCCTCTACACACCTTTTGGGGCAGTACATCATTCCCAAGGTACGTGTATGCACAAACCCCTTGTACACGTAACACAGCTAAGTGCTCACAGTGGGTATTTGCG
>JAAGOD010020097.1_pt1 | contig 15698 bp, 24 predicted proteins | sample 8389681 | NCBI WGS metagenome assembly JAAGOD01 (sample SAMN13964374, study PRJNA552185) | sponge metagenome | biome: deep-sea hydrothermal vent fields; feature: spots directly above weak diffusing fluid; material: seawater and sediment | host: Tedaniidae sp. KZ-2020 ... | reverse complement strand
TGAAATGGCAATTACCACATCGTTTTCGTCAATCATTCCTAAGTCTCCATGCCCCGCCTCGCCCGGGTGAACGGCAAAAGACGGGGTGCCGGTTGAGGCAAAAGTGGCAGCAATTTTATTACCGATATGACCGGATTTTCCCATGCCAATTAGCACCACGTTGCCTTGACAATTTTGGATTAATTTGCAAGCATTAACGAAATTTTCATCAAGATTATTGACCACCCCAGTCCTTCCCTCTCTCACCAAGAGCCATCTCTCTTCCCCATCCAGACAGCTGCCTACCACTGTTCCCTTGTCTTGATTGACCGTACTCTGGACATGACCACGCCCACCTTTCATCCTGCCGACTCCCTCGCCGACAGAATTCTCTCCCTCCTTCCCCATGCCACGCCCCTCTCTAGCGACGTCACAGTCAGCATGGCGCCACTCAGCTCCTCGTCAGGCGACAGTGGGGGGTGGGCATTAAATGGGAGCCTTGCACAGCCATATCACAGCAAGGCGAAGCAGTTGCTGAGAACTTTAATTTGCTCCAAGCAAAAGGTCAAAAGTTTTAACATCAGCATTTTCAATAAGGTCATAGCGTATCTTTCACTCGACCAGGAGTCCCTTATGGAGGTCTCGCGAGGCTTGTTGGAGTGTCTCTCCCGGGAGGGGCTCTCGGTCAAGCTGTCGGGGAAGCTGGCAAGACCCTCAGCCCTACAACTCAAGACCTTCATCCAGCAGTTCAAGTGAGTGAGCTGTTTGACTCAGTTGCTCTTTTCAAACTGAATCTGCACTCCGTGTTCTGACACTCACGCACACACACACGCACATGCCCACGCACAGGGACCGCCCCCAGGCCTGCGTGTCCCAGCATCCGGTCCTGCAGCTGGCGTGTGCCGTGGTGCAGGCTCTGGAGGGCGACACTGGAAAGCACTGGGACAGACTCGCCAGCATAGAGAAGGTCTGCCCCTCCCCCTCCCCTGAATTTTTCACCTTCCACATACGCTCATCATTGCTAGGTGCTTTTGCTGAGCATGCAAGATCGAGAGGCTCCCAGCGTTGCTGTCCAGCTGGCCCAGGAGGTGAGGAAACAGGCTCTCCATGAGGCAGCAGAGGAAGGAGACACCACGCCCCTCACCCTGGCCGAGCTGGTGGGCGTGGCAGTGGCCATGTACTCCCTGGTGGGGGCAGGGCTGTGCTGCAAAGGGGGCGTGGCAGAGGAGGTGGAGCTTAAGGAGGCCTTTGCTGCCCTGGCCTGCAAGCGGAGAGTGTGTGACATCCAATTCCTGGAGAAGGTCCTCGGACTAGGTTAGCACCATTATAGTGCGACCTCCGAATAAAGGACACTGTAAAGCACCACTATATTATAGTAGACCCTCCTGTGGGCGTGTCTTGAAAGGTCAGAGTCCTTTGTAGTGGTTGCATTGTTCTGTTCCATTGTAGCTGAGTCTGATTCCCATGCTGCTGTGTTGGGTCGGTTCGAGACTGTCATTGAGAGAGTCGAAGGTCTCGGAGTAGCCAGAGACCATCTTACACAATTCAGGTGAGAAGAAAAGTCCATTTTACCATACTTTCCATATTAGACATTGTTTCCATATTAGGCATACATTCACCCCCCAGGACCCCTCCCCCCTCCCGCACCAACCGCTCCTGTCTCAGGTCACCAGGGCCGTCTTTGATTCAGGACGTCCTGAACTGCCTGACCTGTACTGCCACTCCCAGGCCACCACCGTCACCAATCTCCTCAAGTCCGGGTTCAGTCTCTTTGTGACCTCTGCCAAGCCCCGCCCCCACCAGCACCCCGTCCTGCTGCTCTTCATAGTGGGCGGGGTCTCCTGCTCGGAGGTCCGGCAGATTCGAGAGGCAGTGACGGCCAGCAAGACTGACGTGAACGTCATCGTGGGTGCCACCAGACTGGTGACATCACGTGACATCATTGAGCAGGTGCTGAATCAGCACTCGCACACGTAAAAATATCAATCACAGAAGCCAAAATTTCTTAAAGTGATCGAAACTGAAAGTTCCAACAAGAAAGTGAAAGAAAGAGCAATTGGGAAGTTGACTAGAAAAATTGGAAGAGTTTGCTAAGACTAAGAGGGTAGAAAATAGTCACTTATCCAGAAGGCAGTCCATTATGGTTTAGTTAGTCCGTCCTGCATTCTGGTGAGTTAGACTCCTCTTCATCCTCTCTATGGCAACATACTTGAGCTGCTCTGTGGGCCCGTATCTAGAGTCAAAAACAGTAAAATCTAGCATGGATTTCTGTGCAGAGAAGAAACTCTATACAAGCGGAAGGGTAAGTTACCAAGACTGTTGGCCACACCCACCTCGCTGTTTGACCCCACTGACCTGTAGTCGAAGAAGAGCTCCTCCCCAGGCTCAATGTTCCTCTGAGCGTAGATGCCGATGCGATGGTCCCCGTTCACCATCATGACCTTGGCAAAGCAGTTGGGGTCTATGGAGTGGTTGGCAAACCGGATCTTGTTCCCTTTGCGCGTGGCATCAACAACAAAATCTGCAGGGGAAAAAAATGGAAGAAGGCTCTTCATGAGATTGTGCTCTATATAGAATGGGACAAGGTGGTCCAGTAATCTATTGGAAATCCCAGTAATCTAAGGTGAAATTCCAGTAATCTCACCATGGTTTAGGTTGAAGAGGAAGCTGCACATGTATTTGTCATAAACCTTGCCTCGACGATCAGCCTCCTCCTGCGAAATCACCTACGAAAATCAACAAAGTGACGAGAAGATTTCAGGAGACACGCCCCTCGTCTCTCCTTACCTCTCCGCAGTACTCGCTGATGAAGTCGTTCTTGTCTGCGCCGTCCTTGATGAATATCCCCCAGCCGGCCACGTCTGACGGGGCCAGGAGCAGGGAGCGGCTCAGCGCGCGCTGGATGGACACGTTCTTGCAGCCATACAGCACACCCTCGCTCTCCAGGCTCAGCCCCTCCCCTGCGGAGGGAGTCTCAGTAACACCCCATGTCTCCATGACTACAGTTGGATTCCCTCTAATCACCCAGCGCAGCCTAACTTCAGGGAGAGATTTGGACTATACAGTGGACTCCCTCTAATCCGGCCACCCTTGGGACCAGTCAGAGTGTCCTGATTAGAGGGGTGGCCTCAGTTTAGGGGTGGAATTGCAGAGTTTCTCAACTGGAAGGCCAAAACTGCTGTGTACCTGCTCCGCAGAGGTTACAAAGGTCAGGGTCGCACTCCCTGACGGCCAGGAAGCAGGGGCAGTGTTTGGTATTGCAGGATCCCGTGCGGCAGCGACACCCGGGAAACCGGTTTGGGCAGTCCAAACTGCACTGGCAGTACTTCTCGCAGAAGTTGTGTGACTGGACGCATGGGCAGGAGTGGTCGCACTGCTTCCCAAAGTGCTGACACGGCTGGTAGTTGTATTGATAGCGAGCAGAGCCTTCGAGCTTGGCCTGAATCTTGCGGTGGTACTGCGTCCAAGATCTCATGTTCCGTTTCTTCTTCTTGCCCATGAGCCCCCCGCCGAGGCCCTGCCCCGGGAGGGAGTCCCCACCCACCAGCTGGGCGTACTGGTAGATCTGGTGACAGGTCTTGGTGCAGACGAGCTCGGCCAGGGAGCAGTAGTTGTGGCCGAAGAGGGGGTGGAGCATCGCAAAGTACGTGACCTCCGAGCCGGTCCAGCCGGGTGGCCAGGGAGCCTTGCTGGGGGGCGGGGAGGTCACGTGATCAGCCTTGTTCTCACTAGCAACATCTTCACTTGAATCCTGAAACAAGTTGCATAAACATAATACAGAAACACGCACACAAACATACAGAAATGCACGCACAAATGTACAAACACACAAAAGCTTACAGAGGTAGCACTTACTTTGGTGGGCATGCCCAGTTTCCCCCTGAGCTTTGGCCTGGAGGAGGCGGGGCACGGCACGGAGACGGAGGAGGGCCCAGACTTGAGACTGGATCCGTTGCTGGTCTCCTCCTCCGATTCGTTGGAATCAAGATACGAGGAATCGGAATCAGACTCGTCACTACTGACGTCCTCGGAGTTTGAGGGCAGCATAGAGGAGCTGTTGATGTGAGCGACAGCAACGGCTGCACTTGATGGCTTCTTGCTCCCTCCAGCTGCCACACCCCCTCCCCTGCTCCTGTGACCACGCCCCTTGGTTGAGGAAACATTGCTTACGGCACACAGTAACTCGTACTTCTCTGGTTCAACCTGAAAGTGAAAAGTGGACTCCTGAAATGAAGCCACCCCTCTAATCAGGACCCGTTATGGCCGTATTAGAGGGAGCCCCCCATATCACTCCAGGGGGGAAAGTACACAGACAATCGTACTTTTGATATGAAGCAGTTTGGCCCACAGGGGGTCCTTCGCGGCTGGGACTCGGAGTAGTGGGGCTTGGGGGGCGTGGGAGGGTTGGGGTGCCAGCCGTGCAGGAAGCAGTCGTACTTGAAGCAGCGTCGGCAGAAGAGGGACTGGTAGGAGTGGAGCGCCTGGGCTCGCGACAGGGGATCCATGTTGGTGCTGGGGGAGGAGGAGGAAAAGTAATGATTACTCTGGAAACAGATTTGCAAAGTACTGATTTGCCTCCTCCAAAAGAAGACAATCTTTCTACAAAGGACAAAGGCTGCGTCCATTATTACGAGGTTTCACTGTAGTACTCCCAGTGGTCCCACATAAGGGTCTAGTACCCCCCTAAGGGGTCTGCTAGGCTCAAGACTGACTCACTCGTCCAGGCTTGGGGTGCACTGTGAGCTTCCCTCTCCACTGGTCAGCCTCCCGTAGCGCGCTCTGATCTTCATGGGAGATTTGTCCCCCAGGGCCGTCGCAATAGCATCAAACAGCTCCTTGGTCTGGTCGACCTCTGACCCCTGTGGCATGTGCGGCTGATGTGCCTGCGACCCCTCAGCTGTTGCTGTTGCCACTGCCGCTGCTCCCCTGTGCGAGCCACCACGGACGCCCTTCGCCGGGTTGCAGCGGACATTCTTCATAGTGCCCACCAGCCCCAGGAGCACCTTGTCGTCCATCCCCTCCCCCCCCTCCCCCTGCCCGTCGTGAATCTTGCCGTCGTAATTCTTGATGAGCTCCTCGATGAAGGAGCCGTCTTTGTCCAGGACCTCCTCCCCCATGTACGGGATGTTGTGGAGGACCGTCTCGTCCTCCACAAGGAAGTTCTGCTGAGTCGTACTCCAGGTATTGTAGCGAGGGAGACTCTGGACGCACGGGATCACTGACAGGGGGACCTGGTGGTACTGGCTCTTCCCCGTGTGGCTCATGAATCCCAGGCTGACCTTGCAGGGGAGGTCGATGTTGGTGCAGTTGGTGGGGATGAGGGGCGTGTCGGATTTGGATTCCTTTGGTGACGACGAGAGCTCCGAGTGGAATTGTCGGATGAATTCATGGTTTTTCTCAACCTCTGTCTTTACGCTAGCTGAGAATTTGATTTTCTTGGACGACTGGAGGGTGATGTACTCCTGCCTGACCCGTTTCTTGTAGTTGGTGTGGGAGAGGTACTCTATTTCTGGCTCTTCAGCAGCTGCTGCCTGAAAGGATTGGTGTGCATTAAATAGAATTAACACTCAAGTTTCCAAGTTACCTCTGTTTTGGTGGAAGATTTATCCTCCCTGTTCTTTCTGCCTGCCATGTTCTTTCTGACTGAGGCTCAGCAGCTGTAAAGAGACCAGATCTTCCAAAGATTCTCCCTCACCCCCCCTTTTTTCTGAGGGTCACAAGATTGACGACCCGTTCCAAATTGGGGTGAAGAAAAAAATGTCTTCAGATCCTCTCTCTTTCTTTGCAGGAGAAGACTCCTCCAGCTCTGAGTCCGAGGAAGAGGGGAAGGGAAAAGATAAAGGCCCCTGTTCTGAAGGCTTCAGCGCGTCTTCCTCTGACGCCAGCAAACTTCCCTCTCCAGACACCCTCTTCGCCTCTGTGAAGAAACCATCCTTCCTCACGAGCAAGACCCACATCAACTGGGACAGGTTTGTGAAGAAGGACGAACCAAATGTCCACCTGAGTGAGGGGGGTGAGAACTATGCGGCCATTGCTCCACCCAGGGACTTGGGGGAGCAGGACAGGAAAGTCCACACCAGTCTCTCTGCCGCCATTGTTAGAACATACTCCAACACGGGTGGGGAGATATCGGCGCCCCCTATTCGTTACTCCACTAACGACATGGAGACCAAGTTTAAGACAGTGAGCGATAGTGCTGAGTCAGCATCTGGGGGTGGTGCCGAGTCTGGCAAGAGGGTGCGGTCAGACCCTGTGGGAGGGGGAGAGGGTGGGGAGGGAGAGGAGGAAGGCGGGGGAGACACGAAGAAACAAAAGATGGAAAACTTTCGCCAGAAGGAGAAGCGGAAGAGAAACCTGGGACAGACCTCACGTGGCAAGAATTACGTCGAAGAGGAAAAAAGAATTCTGAGACAGCAGTTCGCAACTGATGAGGTCATGAATTGAAACCACACCCCTACGAACCACACCCCTCCCCATTCCACTCCCACTAACAAAAAGTAAGCCTTTTTTAATGAAAATTTACTGGGTTTTTGACAGGGAGGGAATGAAACTAGCCTAGCGCTAGTGTGGAGAGTTGGTGGTGAGTGTGGGTGTGTCTTATGACTTTGCTGCCTGATATATGCCGTGGCCATGCACACCTGTCCTGGAGATGGCATCCGAGGAGTGGTAGTTGAAGGCGTCGGTGCGAGCCTTCTCGTCTGGGAAGGTCTTCATGTTTGCTGGAACCTGGATGGAGGAAAATGTGTCACTTATTCAGAGGTTCCATTGGTTCTACAAGTAAGGGGGACTTACCACACTCCATCTCTTCATTTTCCAGTAGGGTGGTGGTTCCACTGGCTCGGAGTACCTCCTGAGGAGAGTGGCCCGCGTCTCGTACACCTTCCCTCGCAGCCTCTTCCTCTCCACCTCCTCTCTCTCCAGGCGCTCCGTCACCCTCTTGTCCGTCAGCCACTCCTCCCCATACCTGTTCTCCAGGAGGCTGTAGATGGGAGTGGAAGGCCTGTGGGGATGGGAGGGGAGATGGTGGATATTTCATGCCTCATCTTAAAGTGCAACCCCTCCACTATGGACATTTTGCAATTACAGCTTATATGGTTCCAAGGAATGCAGTTTGAGGGACCCCACCTCTTCATACCTACCTTGTTGATATACCAAAGGTCATTCCCTCTGGAGGCTTGAAAGATCTGTCTTTGAGTGTGGGCGGCTCCTTCTGTCTGATGCGTATGTCATGGGTGGTCCGGAAGTGCTGCTGCTCTGGTGCTGTGGTCAGCCCAGAGAGGATTGCTCCCTTGTTCAACGCTACGAAGTCCTTCCCAGGTGGTGGGCAGTACTCCCAGCTTGGCTTGTGAAACTTCCATTTCGTGATCACTGAATCAGATAAAAGAACACAGATCTCTCCAAAATTCTGCAGATTTGTCATCTCACTAGCTAACAGATCTGCCATGGTAAGGTGCGATATTTACTCTCAGCTAGCTGCATCCTGACCTTCTGACACTCCTCCATCTTTAGCAGTTGTAGGGCAGCCGTAGGTGAAGGTCTGTGGTGGCAGGGTCTGGCATCTTCTCCTCACCTTCCCAACTTCAGCCTGTGATTGCAACCAATCAAAACAAATCGAGCTAGCTAGCTAGAGCTGAGGCTCACGTGGATCAGGAGGGGGTTGTTGGAAAGAGAGAACCGCGTTGAGCCAAGGTGATTCAGTTCTCTGCGACTCATTATCTCCTTTTCACAGTTTTCTTTTGGTCAGTACGTTGCTATGGCTACTGTATCTTTTAGCGTGTGAGGTGCGCGTTAAATTAATCCAGCCCCACCCCCTTTCTGCAGCATTCCAGCCCCACCCCCTTCTTTTTAGAGAACAAAAAAATAATCATTTCACAGATTTTATTAGCGAGCTGGCTGTGAGTATGCTCCTGCCTCCTATGACAATGTCCTGGAAGTTTTGAACCCTAGGAGGTGGCGGTCTGACATAGTCACTGAGACGACTCATCAGCATGCCCTCCAATTCATCATCACACTAAAAAATCAGAACCAGAAACATAATACTACCAAACTATCCACCAAATTAAATATTCACCAAAATTAAATCTGCTCATTCTTATGGCTTTCCCACCAAAATTAAATATTCGCTATAAATTAAATTTACGGTTTTCTTGGCGTAGTAGATGGACTTGTGGAAGTGTGACTCCTTGAAGGCGTCCTGGATGGAGGCGAGGAGGCTGTGGGAGGAGCTGGGGAATTTGGGAAGGGGGTAGGACAGCACCGACCATTCCCGCGGGTTCATCAGATCGCCCCCTCCCCGGCTGGTTCCCAGCAGCACGGCCTCACTCGTCATCGGCTGGGACGAAGGCTTGCTGAGGCCTCCTGTATTGCACCTCACCCTCCACTTCACACTTCCTGACTTCACACTTCCAGATTTCAAACTTCCACCTGCCTTCATGCTTCCTGATTTGGCACTGTCCATTTCAAATCTTGCACTGCTGGCAGTAGCAGGCTTCAGTAGAGTGACCTTTCCTTTTAAGGACTTTCTTCCTTCGCTCCTTTCCTCCTCCTCCACCTTCAGTTCGAGGCCTCCCAGACCAAGTGTGGATTTCAAAGGGGATTTTTCCGATTTCGCACCTTCGGCAGTGACTTCCAGCTGATGCTTTCTGTGTCTTGCCTTCATGCTGACCACGTCCGCGGTGTGCTTGACGATGGAGTGAAGCTTGACCTGGGCCTGCATTGCCTCGTGGCTGCACAGCAGCTCTTCCTTGGTCTTGCCAGCAAAAACTCTCGCCAGCAGTGGGACACACTCGTCCGAACTGGGATCCAGGATGATCGAGAAGAGAATATCTTCTCTTGAGCCTCCAAAATTCTGTGAAGAGTGGGAATCATAAATTGATATTCTCTCCATCCTGCTCTTACTTTCAACTCATATCTTGTTCTGGCTCTGCAGACATAAAACCAGCTGACTTTGGGGTTGTGCTGGATGGCAGCAGAGAAGAGCTCCTCGGCACGAGGGAACTGCCCCCTGCTGAACAGCTCCACCCCTATCTCGCAGTACACCACGGCCACCCTGCAGTAGACCTCCCAATCAGTGGGCTCTAACTCCAGCGCCTGTTGGTAGTCCGACAGGGCAAACTGCAGGTTCCCAAGACGATAGAAACAATCTGCAAGAGAAAAACATTGAAATAGCAGAATTTCATTCCAACCACAGCATAAGAATATCAACCTGAATTTTGAAGTTTCAGCACTGCACTCACCTCCTCTGTTGAGGTAAAGTCCCTTTTCTCTTTTCTCCTGCTTTATGGCCTTGTTTAGGAGAGTGACGGCATTGTCAAACTTCCTCTGCTTGAAGCAGACCATGGCAAAGTCGTTGTAGGTGAGGAGGAGTTGCTTGGAGGCGTTGATGTAGATGGGGGAGTCTTCCTTGTGCTCGCATTTGTCCATGGCATTGAGGAGGTCATCCACGGCTGCATTGAAGTCCCCCATACGCCGATACACCGAACCCCTTGATTAGCACACAATGAGGATAGATACAAAAGCTATCGACTTCTCACACCAATCCACACCTTAGGATGAGGTATTCTGCCACTCCTGGGTCCAACTGGATGGCATCGTTCAGCTTTCTGAGTGCTCCCTCCCTATTTCCGGTCAAACTCTTTAGAATCGCCTGCAAAGTGGACCACATCAAGAGATTGAGTCAAGGTGAGAGGTCAAGCAACTCTGTCCCAACTCTTTTACTTGGTTTTTGCACTCCCTGGCTTTCTTCTCCATGTCCTGTTTCATCTCAAGTGCTTCTGGGTGAGTGCTGTTTATCTCCAGAGCCCTGCACACATCCAGGTAGCCTTGAGTGGTCTGCAAAGGGGGAGGATATATTATAGGTGATCAAATCAGTGGTACGGCCAAGGTGGGTGGGGAGAGTCTAAATGCACCTGTCCAAAGAGCATGTTGAGCTGAGCACGCACGACGTAGAGGTCAGGATTGGAGTCATCCTTGTTCACTTCCTTCTCGATCACGTCCATGCACTCTGAATACTTCTGCATGGCTATTAAACACTCCATCCTGTGTGTATAGCACTGCTTTACATTATTTCATACCTCTTCGCACCCTTTCTCACCTCCTGGCTACTGCTTCTTTGTTATTTGCATCGTGCTTTTCGCAGTTCCAGAAGCTGTCCACAGCCTCTTCATGTCTCTCCCTAGCAGCCAGATCCACTCCGTACTGGTAGTACACTGCACTCAGACGCTTGCTCATGCTCTCGTTCTCGCTCTTCCGCAGTGCAATGACCCTCTTGAAGTTGATGATGGCTGTGTGGTACTCCCTGGCCATCACGGCTGCCTCTCCCCGCAGTCGAAACAGCTCTGGGTCGTCTGGTTTCAGCAGGATGGCTCTCGACAGTCTGGCTACTGCATGGTTTGGAGCACCACTCTCGCTGAAGGCCTTAGCCTGTATTATTCTACAATTGTAACAGCAAAGGGTGAGTTTGAGCACAACTTGGCTAGCTAGCACTGGACTCACAAAGATGCTATCTTCCCTTCCATGATTTTGGAGTATGATTTTGGTAGAGGATCAGCACCCTCCCCTCCACCAGTGGACTCCTCATTGGCTGGCGTGCTCTTTGCAGGCACCTCTGGTGCTTTCTCAGCCTCCATTTCATCTCCGAAGATGAAAGGTTTCCATGGCAAAATGTTTGTTTTTGGTCAATAGACGCGCCCGTGCGGTTACCCACGTGTCGTGACCTCAATGGCATTGTGTCCTTTAGCTGTTTCCAGCATGAGTAAGAGTGCTCTGAGCTTCAAGATCCTGGCAGAATGTCCTGTGACCAAAGCTCGGGTTGCCAAGATGAGCCTGCCCCACCATGTTGTGGACACTCCAGTGTTCATGCCAGTGGGGACCCAGGGGGCCATGAAAGGCGTCACTCCCAAACAGCTCACTGAAATGGACTGCCAGATTATCTTGGGAAACACCTACCACCTGGGAAACAGGCCAGTTAGTTTTATAACAAAAGATGGAAGACATTTTTCCAAATAGTGCTCACCATATACACTGCTCTCTCTAGGGATGTGAAATACTCGACAAGGCCGGTGGCCTTCATGAATTCATGGGATGGAATCGAGCACTGCTGACAGTGAGACTGAAAGTAATAAAGTGGTTACCCCTATCATTATTGTACTGCTAGGACAGTGGGGGGTTCCAGATGGTGTCACTCCTGAAACTGGCTGAGATTACCGAAGTAAGTTTCGTCCCACATGCATGCATCGTAGGAGGTCATGTCTTCACCTAGCCGTGCAGGAAGGTGTGAAATTCCAGTCTCCTCACGACAACAGTGAGATGCTTCTCACACCTGAGCAATCCATAGCCATCCAGAACACCATTGGTGCCGACATCATCATGCAGCTGGACGATGTCGTCCATGTGCTGACGACAGGGGCGAGGGTCGAGGAGGCCATGCGCAGGAGCATTCGCTGGCTGGATCGCTGTATTGAGGCTCACAAACGCACCAAAGACCAAAACCTCTTTGGCATCGTACAAGGCGGCCTTCAACCAGAGCTAAGGAAGAAATGCGTCGAAGGTGACGAAAAAGCATTGATGCAACAAGTGAGCTACTATCCATCTCTGGTGATCTTGTAGCTATGGTGGAGAGGGATCTCCCTGGCTATGCCATTGGAGGGCTGAGCGGAGGGGAGGAGAAAAATATCTTCTGGAAGATTGTCACACTCTGTACTGGCCTCCTCCCTAGAAACAAGCCTCGCTATCTCATGGGAGTGGGGTGAGCGGAAGGTAGGGTGGAGTGAAAACTGCAAGACCTCATTTTGCTTTTGTAGATTTGCCGTGGATCTTGTCGTATGCTGTGCTCTGGGGATTGATATGTACGACTGCGTCTACCCAACTAGAACTGCCGTAAGATAAATCATTATCCCCCCCCCCACCACAACTCCCGCTGACACGCCAACTCCTCTCCTCAGAGATGTGGAGTGGCCTTAGTCCCCTGGGGAAAGTTGGATCTGAGGAGCACTAGCTGTGCTGACAAGTTCACGCCCATCGACCCCAACTGCACCTGCCGCACCTGCGCTGACCACACCCTGGCCAGCCTCCACCTCCTCCTGTCTCCGAAAGAGACAGTCGCCTGCAACCTCATCACAATCCACAACATCCACTATCAGGTGCGTGCAAAAACAGCCTCATTAGAACCTCAGAGTAACAGACACGTTCAAGACCCAGCCTTTTTTGTCCTTTGTAAGGAGGTTATCCTCTTTCGGAGATCACTTTGTATAGACTTTCAGTAGTTTGTGCTTTTTTGGGGAGGTTTGTCCTCATTCGGAGTGTTATTTATCAGAGGTCTCACCACTGCAGCTGACACTCATGCGAAGTATTCGTCAGAGCATCCTCGACAACAAGTTTGTTGATTTTGTTGTTGACTTTATGGAACGTCAGTACCCCAATGGAGACTATGATCAGTGGGTGGTGGACGCACTGGAATCTGTCAATATCACACTCAACACTCCACACGAATCAAGACAATCTCACAATCACGCTCGCTCAACAAACTAACTTGAAATGTCATGAATCGTAAAAAAATGATACAGGATGATGATTTGAGTGTATGATTAGAATCGTTACTGAAATGGTTCTGAGAGGGTATTGTGGTGCTTAGAGGATGCCCTGTTTGGTGAGTTCCATGAGCAGTGTCCCTCTCATTCTCTCTGATCGTCTCCTCAGCTGTCTGGCTAGCCTCACCGCACTCTTCAGATCCACACCACCAAGCTAGCAGGAGAAAATAAAATTGGCTATATAATAGGAGAGGTAAATAACCTGGGAGTATCTTTACACCAATTTAGCACCAGTATGTGCAAATTATGGGCCTCTAAAAATTTCACACCAAAAAACAAGAAAGCACAAAAGCTAATATCTTTACCTCGTCTACTTCAAGGTCTTCGTCACTGCTGGTGACCTCATGGTTGACCACGTAGACACTGTTGGGGGTCCTCCTTTCCCCTCCTCCCCTCTCTCTGTCCCTCCCCCACCCCACCTCCACGCCCTCCCTCTCCCTCGGCTTGTGAATATTCACCACCAAGAGAGGATCCCTCCCCCCGAGTTCGTGTGCCCCTTCAATCCCCCCCTCGTTATTAGCTTGAGCCGAACCACCTTGTCCTGCAGTCGAGCTGGACATCGAATAGCGTGATTTGTTACTCCTTCCATCGTACTGCAACTCCTGGCTGGAGAGATAGTGGGCCTCTCTCCGACTCCTTCCAGTATACTTGTCTTCCTCTGGGCTGGACCCAGGGTGCTGGTGGACAAGTGTTCTACGTGGCCCCGCCTTGTCGTGTCTCTCCGAGGCCGGGTGCCTGTAGATGAAGACCTGTTTGTGGGCGTCGCCACGGGCTGGCGAGGGAGGCGGGGAGGAGAGAAGGTGTGAGTGTGCCGGGGAGACACTGAGGGTTGCCGATGGCGGGACCACTTGGCGACGCGTTGGTGTGAATGTTGCATGCTCCGGTGTTGAGTACATGGAGAAGACATGCGAACGTACAGGGGAGACTGTGGCCGAGGGAAACACAAGAGGCATCGCTTGATGGTGAGGGGAGGCGGCGGTGGAGGGTGGAGGGTCTCTGCTCGTGGGGGGGTCATTGACGACAGGTGTGGAGGTTACGAAATCCCCCCTGCCGAGACCCCCCCTCCCCGAGGAGGAGGCTGGGGTCGGCACTGAGACGTAGCAGAGAGGTCTGCTGATGCCGCTTCTCGCTGGTGAGGTGTGAAGAGGTGTGGATACAGCAGAGCTGCCATTGGTATAATATTGATTGTGCTTGGCCACGGGGGGAGGCCGGGAAGAGGAGGCGTGGCCTGTCGGGAGACGAGTGGAGATTGCAGGGGCATGGTGGTGGGTATGAGAGGCTATTGGTCTGAACCTGTATGTGCTGGAGCGTAGGGGAGAACCACTGCCATGGTGTGTAGGGGAGAACTGAAGGAGAGCCTTGCTCTTCCTGCTCCCAACATTTTCCAGTGAGGTACCGGCCTCCACCTGTGTCCAGGCATCCTTCAACAGCCGTCTATGCCCTGGCTCTGGCTTTGAGCCGCTGCGACCTCTCCCCTCGGCCCGTGACGCTACGTGAGTGGAGAGAGCCAGTGACGAGGAAGGAGCGTACTTACGGTGGTATTGCTGGGACTTCAAACCCTTTCTGTCCGTGGGAACCTTTTGCTCTTCCAAATTGCCCATTAATTGAGCTGATTTGGAAGATACAGAGTGCTGAGTCACCTTTAAACAGCTCTTTGTCCTCTCTTCAGTATTTCGAGCAACGTCTGTCTTATCATCACGATTTCCCACTCTCTTCCTTGAGGATGAAGGAAGGGGCTCCATCTTCCACGTGGGCGGAGGGAGATCGTTGGTTGGTGAGTCTGAGCGGACGCCAAAACTCGAGAGGGAAATGGCGTCCTCCTGTGTGGCTGCGTCATCCATGGCGTAGGTGCCCCCCAGCTGGGACTCTGTGAAGGAGAGTCCCAGCCCAGGCAACGAGGCAGTGTCTGTCAGACCAGGGGTGGTCTTGTAGGAGGAGCTCTCAGTGAGGGAGGGGGCGGTGGAGAAAGCACTGGCGTACTCTGACGAAGGCACGCTGTCGCTGAGAATTGGATCGGTCCTGGAGGCGAGGAATGGCGGGTTGGAGAGGGTGTCTGGAGGCCCGGGGGAACGGGGTGGTGGCGATAGCTGGGTGGGTGAAGGAGGGACCAATTCCATTCTGCTCGTATGTGTGGGCGTTACCTTCGGCATGGATTCTGTCACACTGGTCTGGGTGGAGATGCTGACTGGACACGGTTCCATTCCACGGGCATGGCTAGGTGAGACTATAGGGACAGATACGATTCCACTGTGCGTGAAGATGCTGCTGGGCAGAGCCGATTCCATTCCACTGCCGTGGGTCGGCGTCACTCTGGAGAACAATTCCACTCTACTAGTCTGACTGGACATGCTCACTGTTGCCAATTCCATTCCATTGGCATGTGTTGACATCATTCTAGAGACCAGTTCCATTCCACTTGTCTGACTGGACATGCTAACTCCCATTCCACTGACATGGGTTGGCGTCATGGCAGGAACCAATTCCATTCCACTGGTCTGAGTGCACATGGTGACTGGAGGCGATTCTATTCCACTGACATGGCTAGGTGTCACCTTGGGAGCCGATTCCATTCCACAAGTCTGGGTAGATATGCTGACTTGAGCCAATTCTGTTCCGTAGATGTGAGTAGGTGTTACTTTGGGGGCAGACTCTGTTACACTCGTCTGGGTGGATATAGCAACCTGACTCAATTCCATTCCACTGGTGTGAGGAGGTGTGACTTGAACCCCATTTCCACCAGACATGCTAACATGACCCAATTCCATTCCATCTGCCTGCAGTGGTGTCGAAACAACCTCAGATTCTCCTTCTCTCCGAACGAGCGTTTCCCTTGGCACCAGTTCCATTCCACTGGAACGGACCCCAGTTCTCCCGGCGTGAATGGGCGTGTCCCAAGGCGAGGTCACATCACTGTCTGTCTGCTGAAAGGCGTAGGGCGGATCCAGCCCCCCTTCCCTGTGCGACCGGGAAGCCGTGAGGTGCGAGGCCTGCTCGCTGAAGGACCTCGGTGGAGAGTCCAGTGCCCGAGCCCTCATGGGTGCGGTGGAGAAGGTAAAGAGCCTGGGTGCACGCTGGGGAGGCACCAAGGAGGTAGGCGTCGGGATGGATGTGTCCGAGTTTGGAAGAGACAGC
>JAAGOD010016068.1_pt1 | contig 15727 bp, 19 predicted proteins | sample 8389681 | NCBI WGS metagenome assembly JAAGOD01 (sample SAMN13964374, study PRJNA552185) | sponge metagenome | biome: deep-sea hydrothermal vent fields; feature: spots directly above weak diffusing fluid; material: seawater and sediment | host: Tedaniidae sp. KZ-2020 ... | reverse complement strand
GAGAGGGAGGTGGGGGAGGGGGAGTGGGGAGGAACGGAGGGATCACTGTTAGTACCTTTCATCACCTGTCTGACCTGGAGAGGAAGAGAAAGAACAAAAGAACAGGCAGGCATTATTCTGTTGTGCCAACTTTAACACTTGTATGTGACTTCAGCACACCACACAGTGTCCTAAACATGAAACTCACTTGCCTATAAGGAAGTAAAAGCTAGACTCACACAATAAAGATTATCACACCTTCAGGTGACACCTTTAGTTTATTCAAAATGAGTGAAAGGGAGGTGTAGGACTAGGGATACAAGCTACAACACTTCAGGTTTGGATACAAGAATGACGTAATCCTCTAACCCTACTGGAAGCATTATGAAGTTCAAAGCTACACAGGCTGAGATCTAAAGTGGGGAGGTGCGGGAATGAAGACAGGATAGGACATGGGATGTTAGCACATTATAGGCATCACCCTGAACACCACAATTTTACCAACATCCATGTGGAGATAATGATCTGGGGCTATTGGAAAGGGGCACATGTTCTAGCTCTAGATATTGTAGCTACAGCTGGCAGACAAGCAAAAGGTCACCTTTGTAGTAGCAGGTTTGATCTCAGTCGCTTTTCGATGGTGTTAGAAATAGAACCAGCAAGGTGTAGCACCTACTACCAGCAGCCATGGTCATTCCATTCTGATCTCTACTACAGCTGACACAGATGCCTGACCTTTGACACGATTATGCAATATCTATAGCTACCGCCCACCACACACGCCCATTTCCAGCCCCACCCCCCTTTAGTTGGTGCACGTCAATTAGAATCCATTTTGCACATTAAGTAACCCACATGGCAAAGTCATGGCAGGACTTTATGAAGATGAGGCAGCTAAGTGCTGGAAAGAGCTAGATTTTCTGGTGAATGCAGCTGGTATTCCCAGTGCTGAAGCTCTGGGGATAAGCAGAGACTCAGACGATGATCAAGGTGGGGTACAAGACAGCTTCAACCCTTGATCTAGCTAGCCATTTTTCCCCTCCCCACCCAGACTATCCCACCCCTGAGGAGTTTGAGGAGAACCTGAAGGTGCGTGTCTTTGGGAGGGAGCTGAAGATCCCCATCCCTTCCCTTTACGAGTTTGAGGTGCTGGGGACTCAAGATCTCGAAGAAGAGGAACTCTTTGTACCCCCTCCCTTGTTGGACGCAAGGCCACTCCTGGAGCCCACGTGAGTAATCATCAACTCCTGATCCCTTAAAAAGAATAAATTGGGGCTGGTTGCACATAGTGGAAATCTTGCTATCTGAACAAAGTATATTTTCAATATTAGCTACGTACAAAAAATGTTAAAACCTTGTTTTATTTTACAGGGTAATCACCCCAGAAATGCGGGAGAATACTGAGAAATGGGTTGCTGAGTATTTTAAATCAAAGGCAGAGAAAAGTGAGAGTGAAGAGCGTCGAAGTGCTGGTAGTTCAGATAACGCTGGGCCTTCCAAGTCAGCAATCCCTGAGCTGCCAAAGGATGCCGAGAAATTAAGGAAAGTGGTGAAGAGACAGAGGGAGTCTGATAGCGAGGAAGATGCCCCTTCTCCCCCCACTCCTGACCTCCGTGTTGGTGCGGCAGCCAAACCTAAGACCAGTGATACCAGTGCGGGAACCATCGTCATTCCCAGCAGTGGCTCCAGCTCAAGTACTTGCAACATGGAAGGTGACAGTTCCGTAATAGATCTCACACAGTAACGATACTGGTACTGTAATTTTCTCGGCTAGTTAGTGTCATGTGATCATCTTTAGGTAATCAGAAAATTTCAATTCAGTTCTAATGGGTTATAGTAGTTTAGCTAGCTAAGTGCATTGGGCTTTTGACAAACAGTAACTTTGGGAGTGAGTTGTGTTTAGAGAAACAAGCACTGTATCTTCAATTTCAGAACTGAAAAAAACTATCAGTTAGCCAGTTGGGGACCACTAGCTATAGCTGTATAGTTACATATACTAGCTAAAAGTAGAGAAGCAGGCAGGAATGGAGACAATCAGGGAGATCACAGAAGATGAAGCAATTTCAGAGCTGGACTACAGCAGCTACCAGGAGACTGAAGACATCCAGCAACTGAGGCAGGAGATGAGGGCAGAGGTCCTTGCTAGGCAGCTCCAGGATGAGACAGCCTCAGGGTGCTGTGCACTATCTTGCTCCTGCTACAAGTGTGTCAAGGTCTTCTTCTTGACCACAGTGATAGCTCTCGTCTGGGCTGTAATGGCCATACCCTCTATCCTCTATATCAAGGAAGTGGTGAGTTGGGTGTACGAATAATGTCCCTTTGAGATGTGAGTAACTGGCATACAATAGAGCCTCACTTATGTCCAAAAAGCATTAAGTTAATGATTATTGAGATTATTCTGAGAATGACTTATACAGACTAGTGCTGGTCCCATAGAGTCTGAGGTTCCACTTTACTAAGAAAGTGCTATTTTTAGTTAAGATGCAGTTGGCGAATCAATAGATAGATAGTGTCCCAAAGGATCTCTTTCTCTGGACTGAGCTAACTGCTACTCCCAAGAGTTTAATTCAGGTGGCTCTCAAAGAAACAAGCATCAATATTGGGAAATAATTCATTCAGGTTGGCACAACAGGAGACAGCACTGCTGATGGTAACTCCAGCTTTCCCAATGGCACCAACACTTCAGTATGCATGCGTGAGATGTACACAGGGAGTGTCTGCAGACCCTACCTAGCCAGTCTTCAGCATTGCATTAACAGCAACGTCACCAACGACAGTGCCATCTACATAACACCACTGGAAAATCAAGATAAAGAAGAATATAAGGCGATATTACTCTTTCAAATAGGGCTAGCAATGGTCCAGGGTCGCATCACCGAGGAATGTAAGGAACGCCTCCAGCCATTTATGTGCCTGTATTTGTTCCCTCTGGTGTCTTGCCACAATGAAACTGGCAACGATGAGATCTTCAGACCAGTATCCAAGCAGTGCAAGTCCTTGAGGGACGGTGTATGCAAAAGTGTGTGGGAATTTGCTGTGGATGAAGGCTTTGGGAGCAGCTTGCCTGACTGCGAAGATGAAGATGAGATGTCTCGCAGAGACCTGCTGGGGACTTGTCAAGGTATATATAGCTTACACACCATACCACAGTGTCAGGTCTGTGTGTGGCTAAACCTTCCAGTTCAGCTAGTATTGTGTGGTGTAGCTGGATTATTATTGTTGCAGATGGTAATACGACGCATATACCTCAGTACCAGTTGAACTGCAGTAAAGACTTCATGTCTTACAATGAGTTGAACTGCAGTAAAGACTTCATGTCTTACAATGGCCACTGTGTCCCCGTGTGCCAGAAGTGGTCTCCCTACTCCACCCTCACTGTCAGGATCAGCAATGTCATCATCATCATAACTGCAGTGTTCGCTCTGGTGGCAGGTCTTGCTGTGCTGATACTGGGGTGCATCAGATGCAATAGAATGTAATGACTTGGCTAAGCTATCCCACCAATGACCTTTTTAAGCCCTAGCTAGATGGGGGCATTAGCACTGTTTTACAAGCTCAAAGCATGTTTATGGTTCTAAGACTTTTCAGCCACTCATATTATTATGTGCCATGTAGCTGCCTAAAATGCTGTGTATATTCTTTGACTAGTTTCAGTTTCCCGTCAATTTTCGTCATCTATCAGACACTCACCCTGATGGCCCTGGCTCTGCTGACTGTCATAGGATCCACAGCTAGAGAGAAGCTCTTTTGCTCTTCCATCGACACATTAAGCAGCATTGGAAATCCTACCACATTTTGCATCATCTCTGGTATGGCTAATAGCTATCTAGCTACAGATTCTGATAGCTAGATAAGTATACTACCAGACAGATTGTGATGAGGCCTCCCTTATTGAATGGTTTGTCAATATTTTCCTTTCAGGAGTGCTGTTTTACTATTTGATCTTGCAACTGCTGGTGTGGTGGCTGTGTCACACTGTGGCGGTGTTTCACGGCACCCTCTTCCCCTTCCACATGAAACGCCTCAAGGACTCCAAACACCTGAAGTGCATCCACGCGATCATGGTCCTCCTGGGACTGCTGCTGCCTGTGGGACCGGTTGTGGGAGTGAAACTGCTTGGTGGCTACACGCTGACACGGTTTCCTACCATACTTTGCACGGGGCAGCACAGGGACGCGAACTTTGGGTTTATGGTGGTGCCCATCAGCATTGCCCTGGCATCAGGAGCTACCATGCTGGTGTTCATCCTCTGGACTGTCATAAAGGTTTGATGCAGAGGGGTATACAGTGAGCTCCCTCTAATCTGAACCCCTGAAATGAGGCCACTTCACAATGTCCCAAAGTAGTCCTAAATTGAGGCCACCCCCTCTAATCAGGACACTTTAACGGGTGGCTGGATTACAGGGAAACCAGTAGAATTTGGTGTCATGGTGAAAATAATTATTGTACTTTCAGAGGCACGTTCAAGCTCACAGGAATCGTCTGAGGGTAGACCTGAACTGGACAGCAGAGGCCAAGGTGCTGTCCATCCTGATGTACTACATTCTGCTGGGTGCTGTGGTCCTCACCATCCTCACCAACTCACTCCTTGATCTGGAAGAGTTCAAGAAGGCCGTGACCGCCTACTTCACCTGCGAGGCAACCGGCATACAGATCAGCGATATTGACGACAATATGATGCATATGGAAAATAATTCACAGTGTGAAGAAGAACGCGAAGAGTTCAAAGGCCTCCTCAACCCCATTCCCACCACCATTGCGTTTACCATCCTGGGGCTGTACCCACTGATGAACCTGTTGTACACAGTCAATGTGAAGGAACTGAAAAAGAAGTTTGCTCTGAAGGAGAGGAAAGTGGAGGCGATTCGGAGATCCAGAGAGGAGAGGCTCACCATCCACTCCATGATGCGCGCCAATCCCGTTAGTCCCATCACCTTCAAAGGAATAGGTGGCAACGACAGAGGCCTCATAAACTTCAATGCCGCCGCGGCCAGTGGCTCACCCATACAACACGGTCCCATCACATCCAGTTTCAGCTCTGGCAATTACACCACACCCAGCACCTTCAGACCTATACCCTCACAGTAACTCAAACAGATTTGCTTTGATTATTATCAAACATCATTATTTAGTTTTACCTCCACTTCATACCACACAGAAAAATTACATGTTTTGTACAAGGGACGGGATTAAAAAATACTTAGTGGCTGATTGTAAGGTGTATGATGATTGACGAGTCCAGTGGTGGTATGTATAATACTACATTGGATTGTTGCTGAGGTTCAGGAAAATGTCGTAGGCTTCTCTGGAGCAGTTGCCATCAGTTGTGAAGGAATACTTGTGCAAAGACCCATCCATGCATACAGCTAGAGACATCCACACATAATACCCTGGGGCACAAAGGCTTTGAATCCATTTTCTTACCTACTACCGAGTTTTTGTCCCCCACGAAGGCACATATGCACGGTGTCTCGCTGGGCAAGCTGAACTGTGCCACGCCCCACATGGATTCCACGTAGGAGCCCATGCTGATCCCCAACATGCCCACCTGAGCCAGGCTACAGGAAAGGGAGAGAAGACAGATCATAGCTCAGCCTCTCCTTGCACTCGGTAAGTGATCAACCCACTCACCTTGACTTCTTGTTCAACTTTTGGTCGTTGATGGCAAAGATGTGGACAGTTCCCTTGTCGCTGGAACAGCACAGAAAGGCCGAATCCAAGCTGAAGTTTATGCTGTACAGGGTAAAGATAAACTACAAGTAATTTCTTACGAGGCGCACACCTGTATATATTTGCACAATCTGCCCCTCTCCTGAACTCTGCTATCAGCTTCCTGGAAGAGGTGTGGTGTACCCTGATCAGCGTGCCCTGGAGAGGAAAAGGAGAAGAAGTATACAGGACTGCAGTGGACACTAAATGCAGTCGTACTTTTGAGGAGCAAGTGGCAACTCTTGATCCAGAGTGATTGATGCTGATGCAGGAGATGTCGTGCTGGTGAGCATGGCAGATGACCTCGGTGGCTGCTCTATCAGGACGCTCAGTGGCCAGCAAGTCCTGAAAGGCGAGAACATTTCAAATTCCCTATCGCTGCACTAATACTATTCCTGCTTACCACAATCTGAATTGTTCCTTTCTGTGATCCCGGAAAGGCCATTAACTTGCATTCCATACTGGGACAAACTTCACACAGCCCTGATTGTGAATAACAGGCTTATAACAGCGACTACACAATGGATCTCCTCTAATGGCCTGTTTTCAGGGGTAGGCTTGTACTATCAGGACATTTCATCAATACGAAGATGGCTGGGTCTAGCCCCACCTCTAGGATTTGGAGCTGTTGAGATGGTGGTGAGAAGCTTTGGGCTTTCCGGAAAGCTGAAGACGTGGATCTCTGTCATGAGCACCACAATAAGCCTGTTAGGTGAAAAAAGGTGACACCATGTCCATGTACCCCCCACATCTACACACCTGTCCCTTCTCATTCGAACTGCAACGACCCTCATAGGAAAACCAAATTCATAGACAAACTTCCTCTTCTTGTCATCCCAAATCATCACTGCCAGAAAGGGAGGGATAAGTCACAGAGTTAAACTATAGATTTCGACTAACCATTTCTGTCTGGGAACTTAGGGGCCTGGCCTCCTCCAACCAGCGCTATGAGGTTGGTTCTCTCCAACATATCAGCATACACAACTCCACCTGTCAGCTCAAAGTCTGTACAACTACTATGATACTGCAGTGCTAAAGTTGAATTACCAATACCTATTGTTCCTTTCTCAGCAAGTGGTTCAACATTGTAAATCTGGACACCACTCTCCATGGAACAGATAAAGCAGCCTAGAGAAATGTCACACAGATAGCTGAAGGTCTCTTTACCCTTCCACCAACCTACCATAGTCCTGGTTGAACCTGATCTTATGGATTCCTCTTGAAAGTGGCATCACTCAAAATAACCCCATTTGAAGCGCACCAAAGCTTATGCACAACTTGTTATGGTCATAATGTTTACTCACAAAACTAAAACCACATACAGCACCACAGAGCTGAGCTAAAGCTAAATAAACGCAACTCCTATCGCAAAAGTCAGGTCTATAGTTCTCCTAATGCAAAAGTCCGTATGATTTCAGGCGCCGCTGAATCGAACCCTGCCATGTCCAGCATGCCACTGTCCTTGGGGTCAGCGATGGTGAACTCCGTGGCCGTCATGGCGCACACAATGAGCCTAGCATCAATGCCCAGTGCAGCCCGATACTGCTGCAGAGCCACAGCAGGGTGCACATTCCCAACCCATGTCTCGCAATCCGTATAAACAATGAAGACATCCACCTCCAGCCTCTTCTGCATGGCGTAGATCATCGGCTCGGCACAGTCTGTGGAGCCCAAGGGCGTCTAACAGGGAAAAGAGGTCATGGTGAATAGATACCCCAAAGAGGAAGGAGCTTGTCTTAATTAATTACTGTTCACACCCTAGAGATAATTAGTCAGTTTACTGTCTGAGCTATACTGTTTTACACCCAAGAGATAATTAATCAGTTTACTGTCTACATTTATTTATTGTTTACACCCCAGAGATAATTAATCAGTTTACTGTCTACATAATTAACTGAAGAGCTTAGCTTAGAGCATTATGTTTATTTATTGTTTACACCCCAGAGATAATTAGTCAGTTTACTGTTCACACATTAGTTAGTTAATTAGCTGGGGTTCTCTAGAGCTGTGTTTGTTTACTGTTCACACCCAAATAATAATTAGTCAGTTTAATGTTCACACAATTTAACTAACCAATATCAAATAGGGAGCCTAGCAATGGCACCAAAATTAGGAGGCTCTATGTCACTTGACTCTGTACCTTATCAATCACATCACAAACACTCTCAAGACTCATCCCAGCATGGATATCCAGGGGCACCAAGCGGTTCGAAAAGCCCACAATATGGTAGTCTGCCTCAGTTCTAGCAGTGACCATGGCCATGGCGGCACTGGCCGTGTGAGCTGTGACAGCCTCAGAGCCCAGGACGTTACAATCCATGGACGCACTGACGTCCACAGCAAGGAGAAACCTCTTGCCAGTTGGCTCCACAAACTGGAATGAATACAGAGAAGGTTGGACATAATAATACGACTCTTGATACACACAGATGATCCAGATGATATTACACATTGTGATGAATACCACTCACTTTGAATGCCTTGTAAAAGGCACCGTCCAGTGCTTGCACGATGTTTTGATTCACGTCCCACTTCAGCTGGCCCTTAATCCCATGCCCCCTCTTGTACGTACAGATAGCTTGGAGGAGAGTAAAGGGGTGGATCCTAGCCTTGCGCAGCAGGGACTCGTCGCCAAGTCGCTGGCATACCATCTGAGCGTGAGTGGACAGGGGTTTCACTAGGCCAACCACAGACATCTTTCCGAGGTTACGGATCATAGCTGTCATGGGCATCTTCTTAAGAAGAGCATCCCATATCTGTATTTGAGGTGGGGGGGTTTATATTAAATGCTTTTTCTTACTGGAGATGTAGTGCACTTACCGCCAGTGAGTTTAGGTGATTGGTAGGCACATGTTCCCTGACCAATCCATTCTCCCGGATGAGTTTTACCACCATTGCTTCATCAGCAGTCTTTGCAGCCTCCACCGCCTCCAGAAAGGTGAGCGTCTTGCATACCTCTTCGTCGGCAGACTGAGCAAATGCCTCCCTGGACACCCCCAGACCCTTCACGATGTATTTGCACACGCACGACACACCAACGTTGGCTGGCTCAATGTGACTGAGCCGAAAGAGGTCGCGATGACTCCAACCATTTCTGCTCTGGTACTTTGTGACTGCCATTGCCAGGTCTTTGTGGTTCTTTGTGTTATACCACTCGGATATCGCTCTACGGTGCGCTCTGCCCCAACCAGTACCCTCGCTCAAGTTCTGACAGAACTCCACAAAGGAGAAGAGATGAGTTGGGATCCGACAGACCTTGTTCAAAGCCTCATAGGCAGCTTTTTTGGTGGCCATGTCATCTGATCTTGCACAGAGAGCAAGAGCAAAGATGGTAGGATCTTGCTTGGCAGCTCTGCCCTCCACACTAACCTGGGCTATCTCTTGTACAACCAGTTCCCCCTTTCCAGAGGCTATCAGCCTGAGGATGGCCTCAGCATTCTGCTTGCCAAGAGTTCTCTCCTTAACGTAGTATGTACCGCCCTCAGAGCCCAAGCAGAGAAAGCGGCGAAGCCTCGCCATGTCGTCCACAGCCCAGGAAAGGCCGCCTGCGTTGTTGCGAACTAGACCATCCTCTCTTTCAGGACCCAACCAGTCTCCACTCATCTCCTCCTCCTCCATCTTTCCACGGACCTTACCGGAGTAGGTCAAAATGTGCAGCGGTGGTTCTTTCCTCCCTCTTCAACACGTCAGCTCTTGGCTGCTGCCAGCCTGGCTTTTACGTTGCTGAGTATGCAGCTGAGCTGGCAAGGAGAAGTGGAGTCAGCAAATAGAAAGCTGATGGTGCACAAGTGGTTTTTTTGAGCCCTTGTTTTGTTGATCAGCAACTTACTGAGCATGCGCAATTAGTCCAATTAAAATTATTTACATCGCTCATGCGCGTTCAGCACATGGCATGGATCTGTGGTCAAGCTTTCTCTTGTCAGTTCTTCACAGCTAGCAATTAGCCATTATAAACCAGTGATTGGATGATAACATGTACAGCATAACCTGAAAATTAAAATATGTTCTTTCATCCTAAAAACTATTCAATAAGCTTCTTTGACTGGAAGAATCTTCGCAAATAGAATATTTGCCAAGCTGCCAACACCAGGAGACACACCATAGAGAGCACACTGAAATATAGAACTCGCGTGTTTGTAGACTCTGAAATCAAACCCGGAACTAATGGAAGAGCACTAAAGATGAGATTTTTATGCTAACCGTTAGTGTCCCTCATCTCTTCTTCCCTGGCTCTCATGTACGCAAAGTCGTTCACAATGGATTCTGCCAGGTCCTCTAGTCTTCTCAACTCCAACTCCATGGGCTTTAATTTCTCAGCCTTGCCAACCTGGAACAAGATAATACAGACTTTCAAAGTTTGCAAGTGATATAATTTTGTTTTACATACATCATCATAATTCTTAGCCTCCACACCATGCTTCAGTGACAGTGTGACGTCACGCACAGCATCTTGCCCACCTCCAACTGTAAAAACAGCATACAAAGGTCAGATTCTGTTCCTACAGTACTACGATGATTACCCGACATGAAACAGACTTCGAACATGTCATAATCCTCCGTTGTGAATGCGAACTTCCCCTTGGTGGCACTTTCCTTTTGAAACAGCCTGTGTCCCTTGGAGTCTGTTACCTGTAGGCAGTGTGCTTCATTTAGAATCAAAATACTCCGAACCCTTGTAATTTTAACAAAGTGCTGAAAGTAGCAATACTAACCGTAATATCAGTTCTTTGTCCTGGGACATCTGATAACTGGTAGTCTCCTACTACTAAAACATCCTTGTGAACCTCCTCTCTCAGGCATTTTCTCACATCTGGGACCACTTTGAAGGTGATTGAACTCACTGGGATGGTGAGAAGACTCAAACACGCTAGTACTAAGAGAACTAGGCTGTACTGATCGGTCCTCATCGTATGAACTCGAAGTATTCAGCCTTAGATCCTTTTGTTCGTAGGTGACGTGGATAATGATGGTGGGCTCCATTTAGAAGATATGCAACAAATGCACTTTAATTGGAGTATTAAAGGATGGCAAGAGGGAAAGCAAGGTATATATATCTGTCCAGCTATCTATACATGATGTACCAGTGCATATTCTATTGTGGGGAGTTGCTCTAGCATTAATATCAGCTGTAATATTGCACACGCAGAGTGATAGTCACTCGCCTGGTGAGTGCGGCGGGTACTGGGTACTTTTACACAATCAAGAAACCAAGAATCCGGGAGAGAATGACCCTAAGAAAATACGACCCTGTCGGTATGTGAGTAACACACCTTCTATGTGCATTAAACTATCCACTGTTTGCTATTATAGTGAGAAAACACGTTCTGTTCATTGAACAGAAGAAAAAATGACATTTTTCACTTTCCCACTAATCCATGCTCACCTGCTTTTTTCTTTGATCCGACAGCAATGATTATTACAGTAAAATGTTTAAACAATGACTTAATTTTACTGTACAATGTGTTAGAAAGTTGGAATGATTAAAATGGGTCTTTGACACTCCGTCCATGGGTACATGCAATAGAGCAGCATACAGCATCACCCTTCAGTGGAAGGTAACTGTTCAGTAGGTGGTGGTACCAGCTACATTATCTATGGTGTAGCACACACAAAAGTGGGTGGAGCCAATTAGTGTCAGCGCTGAACCGGCCGGATGCCAATTCATCCGCTGCACGGTGAAATTTGTCTCCATGGGGACAGTGACGCTGACGCAGCCTGCCGGAGACCACAGATACAGTTTGCCATTGGTCGTGCACACAGCCAGCCGAGACTGGGTGGGGTCCCACTTGATCTCCTTCACCAGGCACACCTGAATCAGCACCACGCTCAGACGGAGGTTGGGCACGTCCCAGATCCACACTACGTTGGGCATGTTGTCGTTGCGCGTTGCAATGTAGCGGGAGTCCGCGCTAAACGCAATCAACCCCACGCCAAGTTTGGGATTCGGCTTTTCCGGGTCTGGCTTGATGCTCGGTATCGTGTGAGGCAGTTCCATAGTCTCGTATCTGCTCTGAGAGAGATACATACTCGACTCATACTGTGCTTCTTCAATAAACAGATTCTTGTGTGGTTTTGCCGACTTTGCTGCTGGCTGTTGCTCTCCCTTTACATTGCGTTCGTTTCTGCTCTCAATCTCTGTGTACACCACCACGTTGCTGGAGTCAATGGTAGTCGGGTGGAAGTGCTCCATGACCGTTTTCCAGGTCATGTGGTTCAGCACTCGGAGTTTCTGGTCGAAGCTGCCGATGGCCAGGAACTGGCTGGTGGGGGACCACCTCACGCACTTCACCCCCAGGGCGTGCTCGTACGCAGAGTAGGTGGACAGGCAGCGGCCGTCCATGGAGTACAGGAAGACTTTGTAGTCCAGCACAGAGTCCCAGACACAGAGAACCTTGCCATCGGGAGACCAGGAGAGGCCCGCGAGGTCGTTGGTGTCCACCTTGAAGTTAATGATCAGCTGCCACTCGGAGCAGCTAAACACGCTGATGAAGTCTTTGCAGTCCCTTCTTTCTGCCAGTGCCATGTACCTCCCATTGCTGGTGAAATCAACGCCTCCCTACACGTGTGCACGCATCAGAAAACTCTAGCTAGCTTTCTAGGGAGGTTGTCCCTATTACTAGATGCCTATTCTCAGAAATACACCTGAGAATGTAGAGCCAGAGGTTCTTTCTAAAAGGGTCTTTGCACCAGAGGTCACTATACCTGTGAGAGCTTGGGGTATTTGATGTAGGAGATGGTTTTGTTTGTGAGGGACCAGAGGGTCATTCTGAGTTGGAAGTCAGTGGTGGTGAGGATGTGTCGACTGTCAGGCGCCCAGAGGCATGACACCAGCCCAGCTGATCCCTCATCTATCTTGCAGGTCCACTCAGGCTGCTCTATTGACCACACCTACCAGATCAGAGGCGGGAGGGAAATAACACAGGAAGTACAGGCAGAGGTGTAAATTAGGTGTGAAATATCAAACTAAGGTGTGAATGTTTCAAGGTAGTTGGCCTACGAATCATTTCTTGTTCAGACAACAAAATTAATTACCACCAAAGTTAAAATGCCTATTGTTATTGTATGGTGAACAACTAACTTGACAATGTTTACTGTAGGCATAATAGTGTTTATTGTTGGGGGTACTTAAGTTTGGTGTTTTGGCTTTGTTCACTGAAATCAAAACTTCCTGTTTAGCTAATGAGACAACTGCCAGTATTTAAATAAAATATAACAGTGCCATACAGTAGATGCATTGAAGTTCATAGCAAGTACACAGAGGTTCTATAACTCACTGTCCCTCTCACCTGTATAATTCCTCTTTTGAACATGCCACACATGATGAAGAGGGAGTCTGGGGACCAGCTCAACTGCTGGATTTGGTCCAGGCAGGTGTGGAGGTTGACTATCTGCAGGGTCTGAGTGTCCCTCACCACCAGTCTGTACTGGGAGCAGCTGGCTAGGTACTTTCCATCTGGGGAGAACTGAACCAAGTGCTTGGTCTGTTGAAAAGCTTCAGAAAAATTCATTGCCTGCAAGTGGGATAGCTAAAGAATGGGGAACAGGAAAGTACAAGTTATAAACTTACACTCCTCGCACTCCACACTCAAATGAAAGTCCTACACTGACCAAAAACCCAAACTCGCTCCCATTTTTTTTCTAAATAGAACCCACCATATCGGCGCCTTTTTGCCGCGCTTTTTTTTTTGTACTGAGAAAAGCATTTTTTGTTCATGACGATCATTTACCTGACCAGGATGGAAGTGATGGAGACTGAAGTTTCACCTGCTGAATCTCGTCAATCAGTGAAAGATTCTTCAATCCAGGAAGCCAATATGCAGGAGGAATGTATAGATCCTATACATAGTCTTAGTGATGTTGCATTAGGCACAAAGCAAACTGAGAAATGTGATGAAAATGGCAATAAACCCTCGTCCAAAGCTTCCACACACATTGCTGATGATCCTGCAAATCAAGCAGGTAGTGCAATGCACACACCAGACCCGGATCCTAATTCCGATGCAAGAACTAGTGGCAAAAACGCTGACGAACCTGCAATTTACGATGTTAACATGGAGGTCTCGGGGGAAATGGATGATGTCGGACAGACTTGCACTGGGGCTAGTGAAAACTCCTCAGTGCTTGATAACAGCCGGCATGAAGTCGAGAAAAAACTAGAGGAGGAACCTGCCAGTGTTGGCGATGAGGGTAGCACCGGTGAGGTCAGAGTTCAACCCGAAGACTCACTTGATGAGCAAAATAAATCAAACAGCAACATCGAACTTAAGTAAGATTGTGCAAGTGTGATGGTTGAGGTTTTGACATGCTAACAAAAAATGGCAGGTACACACTCTCAAATAGACTCAAGTTGCTCACGGGATCCAAGGAATACGATAGCAGCAACTATTTCAGAGGATGCAAATGGTAGCCAAAGAGCTAGCTATAATAATGACTCAAAGCTATAATAATGACTCAAGGGTATTCTGGTTGTGTGCAGGGCTCCAGATGGCAGCTGCATACTGACTTGTAGCAACGACAACAGAATGAGGCTGTTCAACCTTCCAACTGAACTCTACTCCAACACGGAGGCCGAACTCCCTGAATTGGTGGGTGTGGCCTTGAATTAATCACTGGCCAGTGCTACTTGTGATTGCGGGCTCAATTTTTGCATAGACGGCTACTCTGACAGTGCCTCAGGGGGAATCTGTCTACGACTTTTGCTGGTATCCAAGGATGAGTTCATGGGAGCCTGAGACATGCTGGTGAGCCGGACTGAGCATGCTCAGTGGAGTAGGAACTAGTTTTTTTTTTGCTCTCTAGCTTCTTGACGTGTTGCAAGGATCATCCTATTCACCTGTGGGATGCCTTCAGTCATCAGAACCGTGCCTCCTACGTCCCCTACAACCACTTGGTGTGCTTAGTTTTATAATACCTAACTGTACAGTGAACTCCCTCTAATCTGAACCCTCAACTGTGGCCAGCCCTGTGTTTAAAAATGTGCCTTGTAGTACAAATCCACCCCTGAAATGAGGACACTTTGACTGTCAAGACACTTTGACTGGCTCCAAGGGGGGCTGGAGTCCACTGTATGAGAATTGGTGTAATTATAATTGTACGCTGCTACAGGATGAGGTCATAGCTCCGTACTCCGTTGCATTTAGCTTGGACGGAGAGCGCATCTTCGCCGGATTCCTGAAGAGTGTGAAGATATTCAACCTCTCCAGACCAGGCAGGGAGTGCACCTCTTTTACTACACACAGTAAGTGTTGAAGTCACTTGTCATTCCTTAAGACAGTGCATAATCCCTTACACAACATATATTGCAGTACAAAATGTACATTAGAACTTGTCTATGGCAGCAGATTTCTAAGCAGGCTATCTTCTGTAGCTAAAATCGAGACTCCAGCCCAAAGATAATGATTCTTTCTGTTTTTTGCAGCCAAGAAGACTGGAGGTCAGAGTGGCATCATATCGTGTATAGCAATGAGTTCAGCCGTCCCGAGGCTTTATGCCCTGGGGTCCTACTCCTGCTCTGGTATGAGACACTCGCTGTGTCCCAGTCTGGTACTGATATGAAACTGTAATGTCTCACAGTTGGTGTGTACTCTGAGGATGTGAAGGGGGCAGTGATGGTTCTCTCTGGAATAAATAGTGGAGTGACTCACACCATGTTTTCACAGGATGGGCAGATTCTCTACACTGGCTTCAGAAAGGTAAGAGCAGCAAGAATTGAATGTAGTACAAGTGAACTCCCTCTAATCTAGACCCCTGAAATGAGGCCACCTCTCTATTGAGGCCACTTCAAAATGTCTTCCTAGTTTAGGCCACACCTCTAATCAGGACACTATTCTATTGTTATGCTGCTACTACTCCTCCTTTGTCAGGACAACACAATAGTGGGATGGGATCTGCGTAATCCTGGTCATGTCCTCCAGAAATTGACCCGAGATGTTGATACTAACCAGAGAATCTACTTTGACTCACTCAGGTATCTTTGTAATGGGTTCACATTTGAAGACCACACTCTGGACACCGTAGCAGCTTTCTTGTTGCTTTTTGT
>JAAGOD010074221.1_pt1 | contig 15784 bp, 3 predicted proteins | sample 8389681 | NCBI WGS metagenome assembly JAAGOD01 (sample SAMN13964374, study PRJNA552185) | sponge metagenome | biome: deep-sea hydrothermal vent fields; feature: spots directly above weak diffusing fluid; material: seawater and sediment | host: Tedaniidae sp. KZ-2020 ... | reverse complement strand
TCATCTAGCACCACTTAGTGGAATTTTTGATTTTAGTCGTGGCGCAACGCAATGCCCTATGACTCTTTTCCGATTTCCACTGCGCAATTCAGCATCAGGTTTATCCAAAAATGTATACACAGTCCAGAAAGTTAATGATCTTATTGAGGCTTTAAAATCAGAGGCAAAAGTTCTTCTTCTGTTCCTTCGTTCTATCCACATAATTGAAGTTTATAATATTGATCAAAGAGGCAAACACTCACTCTCTTTTCAGGTAAAGGTGGAAGATTACTTTGTTGAAGAGCTTAAGAAACAGCGAAAAGCTCTCACTGAGGAGTTGAAATCTCAGCATTCAGCAAAGCAATACAATTTCTCAAAAGTGATTAACTTTACAGCCAAATTTGACGTTAGTGTGCATGATTCAAAGAAGCAGTCCGTTTCTACCAGTCACTGGCTAGTGGCTGACAGGGTGGACCCATCTAATGCCACAGTGAGAGCAGCCTCAGTCAAACAGAAGGTGTTTCCTTGGGTGGGAACAGCAGTTGAGCTAGACAACCCAGGGAATGGCAGGATATTCTGTGTGCTTCCAATGCCCATAGAGACTACCTCTAACCTTCCTGTTCATGTCAATGGGACATTTAGTCTAAATGATGACCGCAGGAGTCTCAAATGGCCTGGAGTGGAGAGGAGAAATGACCCCATGGCTGAGTGGAACAAATTGCTAGTGAAGGAGGTCTTACCAAGATGCTATGCCGATCTATTACTGGAATCCAAGTCAAATCTTGGCACTAATTTCTATAAAGCCTGGCCTGATATTGAGCACCTTTCCACACATTGGGACTTAATCCTGCGTCCACTTTTTGATATTCTTTTGAAAGAGAAAGTAATCTTGTCCGAAACTTCAAGGTCTGCTGGTGAATGGGTCACTCCAAGCATGGTGACATTAGCTCCCAAACCACATGAGCCACAGCTTCAGGATGCAGTGAAGCTGTGTTTGCTGAAAAGTGGAGTCAAGCTGTCCAGTGTACCTATGAGTGTATGGAGTGCTTTTGAATATATGTCAAAATCTCCAACCATAGTGTCTCCAAAGTTTGCTCGAAAACAACTTCGTGATCACCCAGCTAGCTACATCAGTAGAACTCCTAAAGAGAAGCATACACTCTTGAAGTACTGTTTATCTGATAATAATTATAATGATTTATCTGGCTTGCAGTTATTACCACTTTGCAATCGTACGTTTCTGGGATTCAAAGCATTCTCTTTTGTGCAAGATAATGTGTATTTGTGTACAACTGAATGTCCAAAGGAACTTTTGCCAAATATGGATCACAAACTTGTGTGGGAAACTGATTCACGACTTCGGCAGTTGCTGTTAATGGTAGCTGATTCAAAATGCACTCAGCTCAGGAAACTAACAGTGTCTGATATTCCAGCACTTATCAATGAATCAATGCCTAGAGAATGGCAGAGACTTGATATCATTTCATTTCCAAATAAAAACTTTCCTTCCTCGTGGTTCGAATTTTTTTGGGACTGGGTTCAAAATAAGTCCCTCAAGCTATTTGTTGATAACTTTATTGTACCAGTTGTGGAAAAATGGCATCGTTCTTCAAAGCATTTCAGTGTTGTTAAGTTAGAAGAAGAATGTCTTCTCTATGTACCAAAGTATCTAGAATGCAAGGAAAGAACGCTCTCAGCTTTGAGTAAATTTAATATCTTATGCTGCCAACAAGCAGACTTCAAATTTGTTGCACACAAAAAGATCAACTTGTTTACTTATTCTTTTGATTCCAGTGGCATAGCTGAATCCTTATCTTGCTGTCCAAACTATGATAGTGTAGTACTGCAAGAAGATGAAGCATGTGGCTTACGAGAGGTTTTATATAGTCCATCTGGCGTCACTGACCAAAGTGTACTTAGTAAACTAAACATCTTTGAAGTGGCTTCAAACGCTCCTAAGCGACTTTACTCTGTGGAGGATATTCGCAAAAGATCGCTTTTAAAATTACCTTTAGCAGTTAAAAACTGTGGGAAGTATTTTACGACATCCTTGTTTCCATCTGAACTCATCTTCTTTACTGAGGGTGACCACTATCAAGAGAGTCTCCTAAAGCAGCTAAACGTGACATTTCTTGATGAAGCTGCCTTTATAGTTAAACACGTACTTCCTTGCGTAGCAAACTGGACTATACCTGATCGCTACACTAATGCTATCATGCTGGAAATCCTTCAAAACTTTGATGCATTGAAGAATCATGACGCAGGCATTATTGATTCGATTGGAGGGTGTGCATTTGTTACAACATTATCAGGTGTCAGGAAACGTCCGAGAGAAATTTTTGACCCCAGGAGTAGCAACATGAAACAAATATTTTCTGGAACGAAGTTATTTCCCACTAGCCCTTACAATACTCCTAAGCATCTCAATGTACTAAAGGTATGTGGCTTACGAACATCAGCTACCCCTCAGGACATTTTGGATGTGGTACACTCTATTTCTCTACCAGCTAAGGATTCTCCTCATGAAGTGGATGAGGACAAGCTTACACAGGCCAAGGCAATCTTGAAGTACATTGGAAAAAGCAGCTTCGAAAGACAATGTTCTGAAATCTGTTCTGTGCCTCATGGCAATTCTCGGCAGCATTTCTCCAAAGCAATTAAAGATGTCTCCAAGAATAGGTGTTGGCTGCCGGTACAATGTGAGAGACCTGCTAGATATCCCAAAGATCTCCCTTGGAGAGGTGAAAAGTTAAAATCACATTTTTGTACTTTGAATTCTGCAGTGTCATTGTCCAGTACTTCAAAGCCTTCTCATCCATTGCTTTGCGGATCTCAGTTGTTTTTTACTGAGCCAGTGATTGAATCAGATGTTCTAGCATCTGAAGAGTCACCAACTCACCTTGTAGCTCACTTGCAGGTGTTAGCATCCAAAACAAGAAAAATTAAAGAAAATGAGATGGCTAAGATTGTTGATAAGATCTACCAAGCTCTGAGTGAATTGGACCAAGACACATTATCAGCACTCTCTAGTCTGAAAGTAGAGAAATGGGTGTATATTAGAGACTATCACACTTTTGTCAGGCCAAGTGCTGTGGCTTTTAAGCATAACTCTAGCTTTCGTCACAGTCTTGAACCGTATCTTCACAAGCTGCCAGATAGCATCTCTGATTATTCAGATCTCTTCAGAACCTTTGGAGTTCAAGGTAGATTCTCTCAAGAGCAGATAATTTCCACCTTGGAAGACATGAGGGAAGACATACTAGATGGCAGCATATCTATTTCAGTGGATGAGAGTTGGAGCATAGTGATGGCCATTCTCAACTGGCTCACAAAGAACAGCACCAAAGATTATTCTGGATCTTTAGAAAACGTTTACGTGCCAGTTGAATCAAAATCTCAATGGCCAGACTTGAAAAGAGCTGATAAAGTCACCTACACCGACAATGAATTCTTGAAAAGGTTCACTCTCTCACTGGATAGCGATAAGTCCCTCGTCTTCATTCACGAGCATGTTAGTGTGAAAGTTGCAGAATGTCTTCAGCTCATCCCACTCAGTGAAGAGCTCGATATTGCAGGAGATACTTTTGAAGACACTGGTCAGTACGAGCCTCTCACCACCCGATTGAAGAACATCTTACGAGACTACAAAGATGGGTTGACCATAGTCAAAGAGCTGATCCAAAATGCCGATGATGCTGAAGCAACTGAAGTGCACATCTGCTTTGATGCAAGGACTCATTCTAAAAAGAGAGACAAGCTCTTCTTCCCTGGAATGGCTGAGTCCCATGGTCCAGCTCTAGTTGTCCACAACAACAAAGTGTTTAGTGACGAAGACTTTGAAAACATCACTAAGCTTGCCAGTGCTACGAAGCAGAACAAGCACTTGAAGATTGGAAAATTTGGAATCGGCTTCTGTTCTGTCTACCATATCACAGATATTCCATCTTTCATTAGCCGAGACAGGCTCTACATTTTTGATCCAACTCTTGAGTACCTTAAGAAAGAAATAAAGAACCCGGCCTTACCTGGTAAGAGGTTAAAGTTTAGCACCAGAATCATCCAGAATTCAAAGCAACTGGAGCCTTACAAGAATCTGTTTGGGTTTGATTGTCGTGAAAGCTACGATGGCACCATGTTCAGACTGCCATTCAGATCAGCTCCAAGTGAGCTGAGTGGCAAATGCTACACGGAGACCACTGCAATGGAACTGCTGGATGATATTTATGACTGCAGTGAAAACCTCATTCTCTTCCTGCAGCACGTTCGAACCATCACTTACCAGCGCATCAACAATGGAGACGCCAATCCAACCACACTCTTCACTGTGAGCAGGAAAGCGTTCTCTCTCCCTCTCTCTCCAGATGTCACTGGCACTTCGGCTCTTTCCATTGACAGCATGAGAAAAATCAACGGAAGGAGAAGGAGAGAGAGCAGAAACAGCAAGTGGCTCATATCTACTCACAGTACAGCACACTCAGGAAAAGATGCAATAGCAAGTGTTGCCTGCAAATTGAGAGAGGAAAGCAGTGCCACCAAATATATTCTGCACAAGTCACTCAAAGGTGAAATCTTTTGCTATCTTCCTCTTGCTCAATCCACTGGCCTGCCTGTTCATGTCAGCTGCAATTTTGCAGTCATCAACAACCGAAGAGGCATTTGGACGTCTGATGAGTCTGCAACAGCTGCTGATGAAGCAGAAGTAGAATGGAATGACTTCTTAATGGAGAGTGTGATCCCAAAATCCTATTCTTCACTACTGAGCTGTTTGAAGAGCATGCATCAGAAAGACATTCTTCTCAATTACAATTTTTATGATCTCTGGCCGTTGATCTCAAAGTTACAGCAGCAGAACCCATGGTCCAAATTTGTTCCGAAGTTGTATGATGAATTAGCAGGAAGTGCACTCTTCTTTTCTGAGTCAAAGGGTGACTGGAGGTCACTAAAAGACAGCAATTTCTTGGAGCCACACATTCTTGGTAGAACAGAGTCTCCTGCATGTGTCTTTGATGTCCTTCATCACTGCGACTTCCCTATTGTTCTTCTTCCCGTTGAATACAGAGCTCAACTACAACTTGGAGGTACGCTCATCAACGAATTGGGCTTCATCAAAATCTTCTTCTCCAATTTACATCGTCTTGATGACATTTGCTCCAGCCGAAATTCAGTAGTACAGCATATATTGGAGTTGTATGCATCAGTGTGTGAGAAAACTACTGCTATCAGTCAAACCTTGAAATCCAATTTGACTGCTCTTGCCTGCATTCCTTGCTCTGCTGATGGAAACAAGATGAAGAAGGTAACTGAACTAATCTATCCCAGGGCACCTTTTGCTAAACTTTATGATCCAGATGAGGCCATGTTTCCACTGAAGGATCTTGTCCAGAGGAATCTTCCTGAACTGGCTCTGAAGAAACTGGGCTTGCTTGTTGACAGGATTCCTTGGAAATATGTGATTGAAAGAGCTCAAACTATCCCAGCACTTGTCAGTTCACATCCAGACAAAGGTTACGAGCGAGTCAGGTTCGTTGTAAAAGCTATTTCATTGTATACAAGTGGCGACCCTCCTTCATCTACGCTCCAAAGTATAAAGTTTCTACCGGTCTTGAAGAAGCCATCTGAATTTCCTTTGAGCTGGCCTGGAGAAGGAATGACTCTCAGCTGTGGGAAGAATATGATGCGTACTGGATCCAAGCTGAAGATGCCCAATGTCAGCATAGCAGGCACACAGGCAGTATTCATGTGTGAGGACAAGCTTCTAGGCAGGAGGGAGTATCACATTAATGCCAAGGTGTTTGAGATACTGGGCTTGTCGTCAAAGCCACCTTTATCTGCTGTGCTTGCACATTTTTCACTGATCGTCAAAAATGCTGAGGATATATCCTCAAAGTGGATTGATGGAGCCTGTGAACAGATATATGATCATTTGGATAAAGCACATGATTTTGAGTCCTTTGACCACTTCCCTTGTATCTGGACTGGTAGAAAGTTTGTTGAAGTTGATCAAGTATCCTCTGAATGGTCTCTAAATGGTCCTTACTTGTATCAAGTACCATCCGTGCTTAGAGATAAATCACATTTGTGTTCAAAATTAGGCATCAAGGAAAAGTTCTCCATCCAGGATGTTCAAAAAGCTCTAATGAAAATGAAGGAAAATTATAAAGGTAACACAATTGGTCCAAGAGCTCAAGACATCTTCAAGCACTTGCTGCCGTTACTACATGAAGAAGAAGAGTTTGGAGATGGCAGCATTCTTCTTCCAGATGAGAAGTATATTCTTCATGATGCTAAGAACTTGGCCTACAATGATGCACCCTGGGCTCCACAGGATGACTCTTACACCTATGTCCACAGCATCATTCCCAGAGAGCTTGCAAAGATGATGGGTGTGAAACCAGTGAGGTCAAGGTTCTTGGACAAGTACTCGTCTGTGCATGGGTTCAAAGGTGGTGTCCCATTCGGTCAACGTGAAGAACTCACAAGGAGGATCCAGAATATTCTTCGTGACTATCCACTGGACATAACCCTCCTCAAAGAACTCCTCCAGAATGCTGACGATGCCAAGGCGACCAAGGTGCACATCATTCTAGACGAGCGCTTCCATGGAACACACAGTGTCTTGTCGGAGGGTTGGCAGGATCTGCAAGGCCCTGCTCTGCTGGTTTGGAATGACAGTGTGTTCAGTGAGAGGGACTTGGAAGGCATTCAGGAGCTTGGTTTAGGGAGCAAGCGTTCAGATGCAGACACGATTGGGCAGTACGGAATAGGCTTCAATGTTGTCTATCACATCACAGACTGCCCCAGCTTTGTGACCAATGATGAGACTCTGTGCATCTTGGATCCTCATTGTCGCTATGTCCCTGAAGCTGACAAACAAAGCCCTGGTAGGAGATTTGACAATCTTAAGGAAGGCTTTTGGAGTGACTTTCCTGATATGAAATCAGCTTATTTGCGTCAAAAATTGAGGAATCTTCCCCATGAAATGTTAGGTGGTTCTTTGTTTAGGTTCCCTATCAGACATAGCAAGCGCAAGATAGCACAGTCTGAAATCACAGAAGACCCCAATTCTGTCCAAACTGCTCGTAGTCTGTTCAATGATTTGCATACATGGATGCCCAGAATGAAAGAAGCAATGCTTTTCCTTAATAATGTTTCTGAACTGAAATTTTGTACTATTGAGCAAAAGAGCAGTCAGATGAAAACTATCTTCCATTTCCAATCAAAAATTGAAGATTCAGCATCACCCGATCGCACTTTGCTTCAGGAAGCACTTTCAACTTTCAAAACTAATGAAGAGGATAAACTCTGCATTATAACTTATCCTCTGACTCTGACCGAAGTTGGCGGAAGTGGTGAGGGGGAGGTCACAGAGGAGAAGTGGCTGATTCAGCAAGGTGTGGGTGATATCTACAAGACTGACCAGGTCTGGCAGTATGTGGATACAGTTAAGCCAAGACATGGGATAGCAGTCCCGTTCTCTACCACCACCAAAAAAGAGGAATTCACAGGTCAGATTTTCTGCTTTTTGCCTTTACCAGTTCAAAGTACTCTTCCAGTTCATGTTAATGGCCACTTCATCCTCAACTCAACAAGGAGAGATCTGTGGAAATCTAGTGATATAAATGAAAGTGATGATCGCTCCAAGTGGAATATCAGCCTAGTGCAGGCATTGTCGTCTTCTTATTCTCAGCTGCTTGTTCGAACCAGAACTCACTATGTAGAAGATGAGTATAAAAGTATACTCTCTGCTATAGCCCATATTGAAGATTATTATTCTCTATTTCCAGTTAATATGCACCATGAAAGTCAGAGCTTGTGGAGTATTTTAGCTAAAGATGTGTTTAGATTTGTTGAGGAGCATTCTCTTCCTGTGTTTTGTGTGCCACAATCAAATTCAGATGGTGAGGGCTACATCATAAAATGGTTCCCTCCGACCAGCTCCTCGCCAAGTGATCAAATCTACTATTTACCCCCATATCATTATTATTCAGGCAAACACGAAAGAATTTCCCCGATTTTGGAAAGGATTGGCATGAAGATTACACCAGCCTATAGTGGTCTTATGAAATGCTTCGATTCATCCCAGATATTGATAACTTCGAGCTCAATATTTGAATTCTACACAGAATTCAGCATGTTCTCAAGCAATCATAATATGGAACCCACTGCCATTGAAGATACAGCATTCAAAGATGTTGATTCATTTGTACTATTTACAAGATATTTGATAGAAGAAAAGGATGCAAATGTCACTGGATTTCCTAAACCTCCCTTCTCTCACTACTTGCTTCTCACAGCTGATAAGACACTCAGAAAATTTGAAAAGAATAGGAAAGTTATGAAGTCTCCATTCTTTGATTTATTCCCAAATAGCTTTGATTGCTTTCTTCATCCAGAACTGTTAAGTGTTAAATATTCTCCATGGTGTTTCATTAATTCTAGAGAAGAGAAGCAACTTGATGACTCCAATAATGAAAAATTGGTGATTGAATTTCTACTTTGTCTGTTTGACAACAATTTCCCTCAAGAGTTGAAGTCAATTGCAGTCACTACTGATGCTTTTGCAATTATCAGTGAAGATCAACTAGAAGCTTTGTGGAAGTGTTTGCACGAGGATAAAGTGTTCAAAAAATACTTGACTTGTATCCTCAAGCACTGGGCTTTTCTACTTACTCAAGATAATAGACTCTTCTCTTTGTCCAGCAATGTTATTCCTATTCTCTGTGACTCTTCATCAGGTCAAGGTATATGCAATATCATCAAGAAGTTGGAAATGCCTTGCCTGAATACTGACATAGTTGTAGCAGAGACCATCTGTCCCTCACTCAAAGACGGCAAGCGCATCTTGTCCAATTTGTATCATATCAACCTCACAACGCCTCTACTCACTGTGCTATCAACAGCAGATATAGATGTTATCATTGATTATTTCAAATGTAACATAGAGCAGTTTGACTATGATAATGAAGTGATGCAACATCTACAGTCTCTTCCACTATTTGAAAACATTGATGGCAGTTATACGTCTATTTCGAGAAAGGATGCCTACATCTGGCCCAGCGATGCCTTCCCTCTTGCTTACCAAAAGTGGTTGGAGGGGCATGATGCTGTCTTTATTAAAGCAAATGCAAAATGGACACTTGTAGGATCTTCTCATCAACTAATACTTCAGAATTTGCACACTGAGGACTTGTATATTAAGTTTGTCTTCCCACATTTTGGCAAGATGGACAGCTCAGAGAGATACAGTCACCTGGAGCACATCAAGGATTACTTGTATCCCACTTACAAAATAAGAAGTCAAAGTTCGTGTGATGAAAGCACCCCCGGGGAAATCAAAGACCAAATTGATCGAGCCACTAATTTCCTCAATGAATTGACAGAATTGCATTGCATTGAAGGTAAAAATTCTGCTCTTTGTCCAGTCAGTGCCTTTTGTGACCACACAGTGGATGTTTTCAATGTATTCTCCAAGCACTTTCTCTTTCTTCCCGAAGAGTACAGGGACACAAAGGAGTGGCTAACTTTTTTCAAGCAACTCAAATTGAAGTGTAAACTGACCAAGCATGAGTTTATAACATTTTGCCAAGATACAGCAGATAACAGAGTTGATGACATAAAAAGCAGTTCAGAAGTCCTCTTATGCCATCTGCTCAGGAATAAAAGCAATTGGAAGGACTTGGACTTTTTGACAAGAGTATCCGAAATTGCATTTGTCCAGCAGATGCATATTCCACACTTGACTTGGTTATTACCAAGTGCTTATCCTGTTAACCAGATGGTGTGTCTGAAAGGTTCAGCTCCATTGTCTGAAGCACCTCTTGTTTGGACAGTAATGCCAGTGGTTGATATTCAATTGAGTCCCGATGCAGGTCATGTCAAGCCCGATGCTGATCATGTTAAGCGTCTTGGCATCATCACAACACAAGATACCGATGATGTCATTGCAAACATCAAGAACATCTCTGAAAGGAGTGTTTATTCCAACATAGCTCTCTTCGCAAACTATCCTGAAAAGCTTGCTTGTTCAGGTGATCATGATAACCTTTTTACAATAATGATTCAGAATTTAACGTATCTGGAAGTGTCCATGCCCAATCAGTCGGTGTACAGCCGTCTTCGGTCCCTTTCGTGCATCCCAGTTCACCACACATTCGCTGAGAGCGACAAAAGTGACAGAAAAGGTGTTATTGTCAGTCCCTCTTTAGTGATCTGTGCTCCAAGTAAAAATGACGTTATTCAGTATCATCCTTACTTGCATTGCCTGCCAGATTGTCTCATGTCAATGCTAGTGTTTCTGCAATCGATTGGAGTCAAGAGTCAACTGGAATTTTGCCACATCCAAATCGTTCTGGAGAGCATTTTTAAAGCTTCTGATGGCAGTGAGCTTGACATGAACTCTCAAGAATGTGTAAAGCAAGCCATTCATAGTTTGGAAGGCCTGTTACGATCTCCTCGCAATACTGAAACTGCCCAGAAAGACCTTTCCCCCTTGTATCTTCCCAATTCAAAGAACACTATGCAATGTTCACACAATCTTCTCTATGCTGATATTACTAGCTATCGAGGTGCTAATCTTGATCTCACAGGTCTTCAATACTCGTTATTCAACATAACCGTTGCTGAATACAAGCACAATGCTCTGGATATCTGCCGTGCATTACCTGATTCAGTCAGACCCATAGGACTGTCCAAAGTGTGCAACCAAGAGGTCATCACTGATTCCAGCAATGAAACTTATAGCTCTGAGTTTGCTGAGCAGCTGAAAGCGAGTTTCTTGATTCCAGAAGCCCCTGAAGGCATAGTTACTCTGATTGAAGTTCTTGTGAGCCAGCAAGGAAATAGAGATGACTTAAAGGATTTCGTTAGAGAGTATCTGTGTAAGATCAACATTGTGACTGTACTGAGAGTGAAGTATAGGATTATTCTGAAGGAAAACAATGCCCATATTGGTGAACATGACAAAAGGCACTTTTGTTACATAGCTGGCGAAGATAAGTCTATGTTATACTTGTCTTCTGAGTTGAAGAAGCCTACTTATGTCTATTCTGCAATTGCTAATAACTTGTATAGCAAACTGCACCAGAAGATTGAAGGCATCAGCAACATTATCTCTACAGATGAACTTCTGAAAGGTATTCAATCTTGCTTGGCTGCCAAATCATCGCAAGATCTCCTTGAAACACTCAGTGATGAATTTGGGATTGACTTGAAGAGTGAGAGAAAAATTGAAGCCTTCAAGAAGCAGTTAGGCGAGGAGATCCCAAGGTGCTGGCACCATCGTCTCGATCAGGATGTCTATAATGTGTTCACTCCCATGGAGTATGTTGGCTATGAAGACAGGGAGGGGCACTTCATTGTGGCCCAGATAGTGTATCCAGTGAAGCTCGAGGAGGGGGAAGATGAGCTGTTGAAGAAGTATAGAATATATGTGTGCCAAGACGATGAAGAAGGCATAGATGTTAGCATTCTTACCCTTTACAAGTTTTTGGTGGGGCTCAAGAGATCCATTATCACTGAAGCCCGGGGTACAGAACCTGGTGACCAAACTGTCGCCATATTCGATGAAGATGACGATCTTCCAACTCTGAGAGCTCGCCTAATTCACCAAAGTTATTCCGACATCAAAAAGGGTATTTGCGATCAACTCAAAGCAATATGGAAGCTCACACCGGATTTGAGGAGGACTGCTCTGAGGCGTTTGTATTTGAAATGGCACCCAGACAAGAATCACGATGACCCTGAGAGGGCAGAACAGATTTTCAAGTTCCTGATGAAGCAAGTAGAACACCTTGAGAATGGTGAGCCATTGGATGATCCAGATCGCGAAGAAAGACCAGAGAGTCCCAGCCGATACTACAGTAGATCTGGAAACAGTTATCGATGGAATTACAGATCTTCAAATTTCAATTTTGGCAGATGGAATGACACTGCACGCGAGCACAACTCATCTTCAGAGCACGAACGGAATTTTTTTGACCAAAGAAGTTCTAGCCAGAGAGATTTTTTCCCATTTGACCGGAAGGACAAGAGCATGAAATCTGAAGGCAAGCGCTGGCTAAGGCAAGCTGAAGTTGACTTCAAAATTCTCAATGACAATAACTCCATGGCTGCTTCAAATAACGGTTATGGGCTTGTCTGTTTCTTGGCACACCAGGTGGCAGAGAAGGCCCTGAAAGGAGGTGTGTATGCTCTCTGTGGGATGGATGGCAGAGGATTGATTGACCACAATCTCACGCGGCATGCTCTTTCCTTGCAAGCTGCCAAGCAAGAATTGAGTGGTTTTACTCAGCACACCATGCCATTAGAGACCTACTATTTGAATACCCGCTACCCCAATCGCTGGCCTGGACAAAACGACATACCATCAAATCAGTACAGTGCCGGAGATGCAGACCAGGCAAGAGACCATGCTAAGGCAGTACTTGATGCAGTGAAGTCCATAATGCCGCAATAGTTGTAGCTATGCAATTAAAATCATGGCGGTATAGAAGATATTTTTTCTGTTAGTACTTCAACTCTTAAGTTTTGTTGTTGCTGCTTGTATAGCTAATTATTACTGTGTGAAGATATTTTCATCAATTATTATTCATAAAATGCCAGAAGAATACAAGACTACAGTGGAACCTCCCAATAAAGGACACCTTTGGATCAGCCACTGTCCTCTGTTGAGAGATTAATGTCCTTTTCTCGGAGGTACTAACTGCTAGAGAAAGGGGTCCAGAAGAGTGTCCTTTGCAGTAGGGAGGTTATCCTTTTATCGGAGGTTCCACTGTAGTGAATGTACATAGTATGACTGAGAAAATTCATTTAGCTGCCTGTTAGTTTGTGTATGGTTTGTGCTCTGGCCATAGGCTACTCCACTTGACATTGTGCCAGGTAGCTATGCAGTAACTGAACCCCCACAATCACAACATTGCTCTTCAACTGCTACAATGATATGTTGGGATGACTCATAGGAAATAGCCTATTGCACCATCATCCAAACTTGTTGCATTGTGGGGATGATGGTGCAAGAACTAATGATATTCATTAGAACCTTAGCTACGTCATTGTAAACAAACCACAAAGAAAGAGCGCACTATTTTGAAGAGCAAAGCCAAGAAGCTGGAGTAGAAAACTCTTCAGCCTAAGGCTAAGCCTTAGTGAAAGGTGGAAGCTGAACAGGTGAGTTTCAATTGAGTTCTAGCTAGCACCCTGTCAGTAACCAGTAACTAACTAGAGTAGTGAGCTAGCTAAACTGTAGCCCTGGTTTTGGGGTCGGTACCTAGCTAGCTGGTAGCTTGGGTGCTCAGCCAGGAACCGCTGAAAGGGCAACACAAACAGTTTCCTTTACTGCTGAGCCCTAGATTATAGCTTAAAGGGTAGCTAGCTGGCTAGCTATAGCAGTGTATCATGATGTGGTTTGTTACCTAGCTAGCTAACTAGCTACAGGTGTGCAGAGGTAGCTGGTGATGGAAGCTCTGCTAGATTTCTTTGACCAGACAGACAGCCAGCCTCCTACTTCTCCTAGGAACAGCTCCACTTTACAACCTCTTCCTTCCAGCCTGCCACCAGAGGTAACCAAAGCTTTGTAGCCCTTTATACTGGGTTGGTGTTCTGGTGATCTTTCATTGGCTGTGTGCTCAAAAAGACTGAACCAGAAAAGACTTAACACTGTTGCTACCAGTATGTATAGTACACAGCCTTCCCATTTATACTCACTAGCAAAACAAGCTAGGCCTTGGCAAAACTGCCACAGTTTTAAAAGCTTTTTGTGATGTTACTGCTTGCAGGTTGAAGTGGGTAATGTGGAGTACAAGCTGAAGCTGCTGTGTCCGACAGCATCCAGGTTTGAGCACCTGGTAACGCAGATGAAGTGGCGTCTGAGGGAGGGTCAGGGGGAGGCTATCTATGAGATTGGTGTGTCTGACAGTGGCTTCATGACTGGACTAAATGATGAGGATATGGAAGACTCAATAAGCACTCTCAGGAAGATGGCTGAGAGGTGAGGGCAATTGTGTTTGTCTGCTGGCACCCTAAAGAAGGGCTATACTAGTAAGGATAACTGCTTGTAGAAAAGTAATGCAATACATTCCTGAGTCTTGCATCATTCACAACAACAGTAATCCCATCCCATATCATAATAGCGTACAACCTGATATATGGACCAATATGGCTTTGAGACCCACTAGAGGGTTGACCTTGATTGTAATGCATTGGTAATACCATGACCTACACTTTCAGTGATTTGTCTAATAAAGCTAGTGAGTTGGTACCAGTTAGAATGCGAAAGCATTGAGACTCCCCATATAACCCCCTTCACTATTCTGTTTTCCATCCCAAGATGTGTATTACATCTACATGGTATGTACATACCATCGTCAAAGCTAGAGTAATGGGCTATATAGGCCTTTGTGCTACAAGTGTTGTATGATGGTGTAGGCTTGGTGCAACTGTGACCATCCTGAGGACTAGTGTCATCCCTACCGCCTCAGCAGAGGAGAGGAGATCAGTCAGCGAGGTCCTGGTACGTAAGGTGCCAGACGATCAGCCCTTCCTGGACCTACGACTGGCAGTGCTTGGTCCCATGGAGGCCGGCAAGAGCACGCTCCTGGGAGTGCTGACTCAGGGGGAGATGGATAATGGGCGTGGCAGGGCTAGGCTGAACCTGTTCCGGCACTTACACGAGATTCAGTCAGGGAGAACATCCTCCATCAGCCATGAGATCCTTGGTTTCGATGCAAAGGGGGAAGTGGTCGACTACTCCATGTGTATCAGTGCTGAAGAGATTTGTGAAGCTTCCTCTAAGCTCATTACATTCATTGATCTTGCTGGGCACCAAAAGTACATGAAGACGACCATCTTTGGCTTGACAGCTCATTGTCCTGATATCTCCATGCTGGTAATTGGTGCTAACTCTGGAGTAGGTAAGGAATTTGTAGTTATGGTTCTAATTGGAATACTGTCAATTTGGTAGTGCTAATGAAAGGGTAGGGGGGCTGAAGAGTGCATTACTAAGCTCAAGTAGAGGCTATAATGGCAGTTGGGTGTTCCTTTGGGGATGTAGCTCAGTGGTAGAGCGCTCGCTTCGCATGTGAGAGGCCCCGGGTTCAATCCCCGGCATCTCCAGGTCTTTTTTTTTTTTTCTCTCCCTCTCTCTCTTTATTTTATCTTTTTTTCCCCCTTTCGGATGCTTTTTTTTATTATTCTGTATTTTTTTTATTATACTTTTGGTGGTTTTTAAAGGTAGACATAATTTTTTTCCCACATAGTTGGCACAGCTTGCGAGCATCTTGGTTTCTCCATTGCCCTTGATGTACCCACTTTCGTGGTGGTGACCAAAGCAGACCTCTGCACTCCACAGCAGGTGCAGAAGATCTTGGACCAGCTGGAAAGGCTCTTATCCAGCGCTGGCTGCAAGAAAATCCCTTATCACGTCAAGTCAGAGTCAGATGCATACAACGCTGCTCATAAATTCTCAGACAAGAAGTGAGAATGGGTCGCTCAGTTTGCAAACTAGATTGTTCGGTTGACTGCATGGTTGACTGCATACTGTAGTCAGTGTGTTTGGTGATTTTGTAACCTTATACAGTGGACTCCCTCTAATTCAGCCACCCTTGGGACCAGTCAGAGTGTCCTGATTAGAGGGGTGGCCTCATTTCAGAGGTGAATTTGCGCTATGAAGCATACTTTGAGACATTTCAAAGTGGCCTGAATACAGGGGTGGCCTCATTTCAGGGGTCCAGATTAGAGGAGCGAGTTCACTGTAGTTGAGATGGCCACTGACATCTTGTCAACTCCACAAGAAACCATTACAGTGGAACCT
>JAAGOD010044745.1_pt1 | contig 15793 bp, 14 predicted proteins | sample 8389681 | NCBI WGS metagenome assembly JAAGOD01 (sample SAMN13964374, study PRJNA552185) | sponge metagenome | biome: deep-sea hydrothermal vent fields; feature: spots directly above weak diffusing fluid; material: seawater and sediment | host: Tedaniidae sp. KZ-2020 ... | reverse complement strand
TTTGGCATAAACCAAAATATGGTCGTGCGAATCGGAAAACCATTTGGCGTCATTTTGCGGCGAAAATTTCTTTTGCCAAACAACATTGGCGGTAAAATTTTTACGCCCAAAAATTTCATCCATAACCACTTTAAGATAATGCGATTCGTCGTCGTCAATGACAATCCACATGGAACCGTCGCCGGTGAGAAAATCGCGCAACAAAACAAGGCGGGGAAACATCATTTCCAGCCACTTGGCATGCTCCATATTATCGTCGTAATGCGCGAAAGCGTTGCCGGTATTATAAGGCGGGTCAATAAAGACGCATTTAACTTTCCCCGCATAATGCGGCAAAAGCGATTTAAGTCCGGCAAGATTATCGCCCTGCAAAAGCAAATTAGGCGAATCCGCATTGCCAAATTTTCCGCGATTTTCCAAAACATGAAAAGGCGCGGAAGCATTCCGCCGCAAATCCCGTTCCCGCGAATTCCAAAAAAGCGTAGGCATAATTATTCCCTATACTTTGCGGGAATTTTTAATTTAGGGTCAAGCCGGTTTGCCTCCTCAAAATCCGCTTTCGCCCCCGCATGGTCGCCCGAATTATCTTTGGCAACACCGCGATTATAGTATGCTGCCGCATATTTCGGGTTAAGTTCAATGGCTTTGTTCAAATCTTCAATGGCGGGTTGGTATTCTCCTAAATCGCTTTTGGCATTGCCGCGATTATAGTATGCGGACGCATAATCCGGATTAAGTTCAATGGCTTTATTGTAATCTTTAATGGCGGCTTGGTGCTTGCCTAAACCATTTTTGTCAACGCCGCGATTATTGTATGCCAACGCGTCATTCGGGTTAAATTCAATGGCTTTGCTAAAATCTTCAATGGCGGCTTGGCGCTCGCCTAAACCGCCTTTGTCAACGCCGCGATTATTGTATGCTTCCGCATATTTCGGGTTAAGTTCAATGGCTTTGCTAAAATCTTCAATGGCGGGTTGGTGGTCGCCTAATCTGCCTTTGGCAATGCCGCGATTATAGTATGCCACCGCGTCATTCGGGTTAAATTCAATGGCTTTGCTAAAATCTTCAATGGCACCTTGGCGGTTGCCCAAGTTGCCTCTCGCAATGCCGCGGCTAAAATAATAAGCCGGATTATGCCTGTCAATACCAATGGCATGGGTGTAATATTTTACGGCGCCTTGCCAATCTTGTTTTTCGGCGCAGGCATCGGCCCGATTAAGATATAGAGCCAGCAAAGCGCGGTATGGTTTTGCCGCGCCGTTTTGGCGCGCAAAGCCGTCAAAATCGCAAAATAGAGATTCGGCGGAGATTCCCATGCGTCGCAATTCTTCTAAAATTTCTTGTTTATGTTGTCCGCTAATTTCGCAGGAAACCATGTTTTCTGTTTCTTCCGAAATAACCGATTTGCCAAAAACAAAAACCGACTGCTGGGCGACAATTCGGTTGTTTTGTTTTTTTGGCGGCCATATCCATAATTTTGTGGGCGAGAACAGTTTCCCGATTTCTTTATCTAAATCGGTGGTTTGTATGTATTGGAGTTTTTCTTCGTTTCGGATAGAAAGCGCGAAAACTTCTCCGTCTCTTTTCGGGTCGGATTCGCAGGTAAACCACAGGGCGATAAGCGGATTTTTGGTAAAATCTATAAAACATGTGGCGGCGCCGTAATGTTGCAATTCCGCCAATAATTCAAGCGGGCATAATTCCGCGCCGTTTTTTTGTCCATGCCCTTCCATTTTGGCAAGTTCAATCAAATCTTCAACCGCACCGACAAATATATCATCCTGCACATTTTTGTCGTTGTTGGCTTGGACCAGACGGCGGTAGAGGGAGGCGGACACTTTCATTTTCCAGTCCGCCCGTGATATGCCACGGTATAGCATATATTCGTCCCGGCGATGCTTGCCGCACCATTCCAAAAACCCGGCAACGGTTTTTATGGGGGCGGGCTTGGACGGCGAATTTTTCGCTTGCGCTTGTTTTTGCATGAAATGGTATTATAATACGGAATGACCCGAAAAAATGTAATTTTTCGGAAAATGTGGTATAATGTGGATACTTATAAAAGGCAGGAGAATCACATGGCGAACCCAAAAAACACGGGAAAAGGTGCGGGAATAGATTTTATAGACGACATGTCGCCAAAAATGAGCGACATGAAGATGGCGGATATTGACCGGACTCGCTACCGGATGGATGTTTATGGCAATCTCATTGTCATCCCGGATGAGCGCTTTAATCGTCATTCTCCGGAGACGGAAAAGTCGGACTAAAATCCCATTTTCGCCAAAAAACCGGCGAATTTTCGCCGCATCGCCGAAATTTGCCCGCATGGGTGTAGAATCCGGTTTATGATACGGATTTTTGTCGGCGGGGCGGTTTTGCTTTTGGCGGCCGGGGCGCAGGCGCAGTTGTATTCCTGCAAGGGCGACGACGGGCGGATACGCTTTGTCAGCGCGCGGGCGCAGTGCGCCGGCGATATTATCAATAATTATTCCCCCGCCAAAACCAAAAAAACCAAAGCGGCGAAAGCGGCAAAATCCGGTAAAAAACGCGGGCCGGGGAAATTTGCTAAAATATCCCCGCAAAAACAGCGGACTTTGGACAAGGCGCGCGGCGATGTTTTGTTATACGAATTGGAAAGCGAAAAAAAAATTAAAACGTTGCTGGATAAATTAATCGGAAAAACGCCGCCCGAAGAAACGCGGCGGTTGGCGGTTTTGCATAAACGGCGCAAGGAACATGCGCTCAATATTACCGCCATTCGGCAGGAACTCGCCCGCTTGGGAGGTTATGCAAGTTATTCCGGCAATTGATATTTTGGGCGGAAAATGCGTGCGCCTGCGGGAGGGCGAATACGATTCGGCGCGGGTTTTTGGCGATAATCCGGCGGAAATGGCGCGGCGTTTTTTGGAATTGGGCGCGCGCCGTTTGCATGTGGTGGATTTGGATGCGGCAAAAGACGGCGAAAGCGAAAACGCCGCGGCAGTTGGCGGGATTTTGGCGGCGGCAGGCGAATTTGGCGCGGCGGTGCAAATCGGCGGCGGTTTGCGGACAATTGCGGCAATTCGGCGGGTTTTGGACGCGGGGGCGTCTTTTGCGATTGCCGGGACGGCGGCGCAACGGGAGGAATTTCGGGAAGCGGCAATGGCGGAATTTCCCGGGCGGATGATTTGGGCGGCGGATGCCCGCGGCGGGCGGCTTGCGGTTTCGGGGTGGCGCGAAGAATCCGGGGCGGAAATCGGCGAATTTTTGGATGCGGCGGCAAAACGCCCGCCGGCGGCGGTGATTTTTACCGACATTCGGCGGGACGGCATGCTGGGCGGCGCGAATATTGAAGCGACCCGGGATGTTGCGCGGCGGGCGCCGTGTCCGGTGTATGCGAGCGGGGGAGTGCGCGGCGAAGAGGATGTGCGGGCGTTGGCGGCGGCGGATAAAAATATTGCCGGGGCGGTGGTCGGGCGCGCCGTTTATGAAAACATGGATATTCTTAAACCGTTGCTGCAAAAATACGGCGCGGAATCCATTGCAAACAATTCCCCCGGGGCGGGTTTGGAAGGATGAAAACCGCCGCATTGCGGTAAAAATTATGGAATCTGTTTTGGAATACGCCGCGCGCGAAGTGCGAAATCTTGCGCCCTACGAACCGGGGCGTCCGGCGGCGGCGGTTGCGGCGGAGCGCGGATTGGATGACGCGATTAAACTTGCGTCCAACGAAAATCCGTTGGGTGCGGGTGCGGCGGCGTTGCGGGTTTTGCGCGCATTACCGGCGGCGGCGGTTTCGCGGTATCCGGACGGCAATTGCGGCGCGTTGCGGGCGGCGGTTGCGGAGCGAATTGGCGTTGCGCCGGCGCGGTTAATTTTTGGCAACGGTTCCAACGAAATTTTAGAATTGGCGGCGCAATTAGTTTTAACGCCGGGCGCGGCGGCGTTGTATTCGCGGCATGCGTTTGCCGTTTATGCGTTGGCGGTTGCGGCGCGGCGCGGGCGCGGAATTGCCGTTGCGGCGGCGGATTATGCGCACGATTTGGAGGCGCTGGCGGCGCGCGCCAAAGCCGAAGATGCGCGGTTAATTTTTATTGCAAATCCAAATAATCCGACCGGCTCTTGGCATCCGCCCGAAAAAATTACGCGGTTTTTAGAAAAAATTGCGCCCGGCACGCTGGTGGTTTTGGACGAAGCATACCGGGAATATGTTGACGGCGAAGACGGAATTTCGGCGCCGCAATTTGTCAATTTTCCCAATTTGCTAATCACGCGGACTTTTTCTAAAATTCATGGTTTGGCGGGTTTGCGCATTGGGTTTGGAATTGGCGCGCCGGAATTAATTGAAATATTAAACCGTATTCGGCAACCGTTTAATGTCGGCGGCGCGGCGCAAGCGGCGGCGTTGGCGGCGCTTTCGGACCGGGCGCATGTGGCGCGCAGTGTGGAAATTAATGCGGCGGGCATGGCGCAAATTGGCGCGGGATTGGACAAATTGGGAGTGCGGCGGTTGCCGTCTCGGGCGAATTTTATTACTTTTGATGCGGGCGGGGCGAAAGCGGCGGCGCGGACATATGACGGATTATTGGATGCGGGAATTATTGTGCGTCCGCTGGGCGGCTACGAAATGCCCGGCTGGTTGCGCGTTAGCATCGGCACTGATGCGGAAAACTGCCGGTTTTTGCGGGAATTAAAACGGCTTTGGGTATGACGAAAACTTTGGGCGTTATTGGTTTGGGATTAATCGGCGGTTCTTTTGCGCGCGCCGCAAAAGCGGCGGGGTTGCGGGTGATTGGCGCGGATATTTGCGCCGAAACGCGAAAAATGGCGTTGGCGGCGGGTGCGGCGGATGAAGTTTCGGCGGATGCGGCGGATGCGGCGGCGGCGGATGAAATTTTAATCGCCGTGCCGGTGGGGGAAATGGGCGGCGTTTTTGCCGCATTGCGGGATTCTTTGCCGGCGTCTGCGGTGGTGTTTGACGGCGGCAGTTGCAAACGTCGTCCGGTTTTGGCGGCGGCGCAAAATTTAGGCGGCAAGGCGGGGCGTTTTGTTCCTTCGCATCCGATTGCGGGCGGCGAAAACAGCGGTTTTGCGGCGTCTTCGGCGGATTTATTTTCCGGCAGCCGGGTAATATTGTGTCCGGCGGATTCGGACGCCGATGCAACGGCGGCGGCGGAAAATGCGTGGCGGCGGGCGGGGGCAAAAACCGCGCACATGACGGCGGAAGAACATGACGAAATTTTTGCCGCCGTGAGTCATCTGCCGCATTTATTATCTTTTGCCTTGGTGGAATCGATTCGCGCCCGTCCGGATTATGCGGAATTGTTGTCATATGCGGCGGGCGGATTTCGGGATTTTACCCGGATTGCCGGTTCGCATCCGGCGATGTGGCGCGATATTTGTCTGCAAAACGGCGACATGATATTGGCGGCGATGGCGCGGTTTCGGCGCGAATTGGACAAAATGGAAACGGCGGTTAAAAACGGGGACGGCGCGGCGTTATACGGGCAATTTTCCGAAGCGCGGGCGTTGCGGCGGGCGTGGCTGGACACTTTGGAAAAATGAGCATGCGTTTTATCGTTTCTCCGGGCGGCGAATTAAACGGCGAATTGCGGGTGGCGTCCGACAAATCGGTATCGCACCGGGCGGTATTGCTGGCGTCTTTGGCGGACGGCGCGAGCGAAATATCGCGGGTATTAATGAGCGAAGATGTGTGCGCTACAATTTCTGCGGCGCGGATTTGCGGCGCCGAAGTGCGCGAAGAAAAAGGGCGGTTGATTGTTTCCGGCACCGGGCGGTTAAAAAATTCCGCGCCCGAAATAGATTGCGGCAATTCCGGGACTTTAATGCGTTTGTTTGCCGGCATTGCCGCCGGATGGGGATTAAATGTCCGTTTGGCGGGGGATTCTTCTTTGATGCGCCGTCCGATGCGCCGCATCGCGGAGCCGTTGTTGCGGATGGGCGCACATATTACCGTCGCGGAAAACGGCGCACCGCCGGTGGATATTGCCAACGGCGGGCGGCTGCGCGGCACCGCCCACAATTTAGAAATCGCCAGCGCGCAAGTTAAATCGGCGTTGTTGCTGGCCGGATTGCGGGCGGAGGGCGAAACTTCGGTATCCGAGCCGCTGGCAACGCGCGACCATACCGAGCGGATGTTGGAAGTTTTTGATGTGCGCGTGCGGCGGGAAAACTTAATGGCGGCGGTGTCCGGCGGCGCGCAATTGTCCCCGGCGCGGTTTGGCATTCCGGCGGATATGTCGTCGGCGGCGTTTTTTATTGTCGGCGCGGCGATTGCGGGCGGCGAAATTGTGCTAAAAGAAACGGGAATAAATCCGACCCGCACCGGTGCGGTGGAATTGTTGCGGCGAATGGGGGCGCGGATTGAAGTGCTGGATGCGCGCGAAATGGGGGCGGAGCCGGTTGCCGATATTTTGGTTTCGGGGGGGGAATTGCGCGGGATTGAAATCGGCGCCGCCGATGTGCCGGCGGCGATTGACGAATTTCCGGCGCTATTTATCGCCGCCGCCGCCGCCAAAGGCGAGACGGTTTTGACCGGTGCGGGCGAATTGCGCCGCAAAGAAAGCGACCGCATCGCGGCGATGATTGCCGGATTGCGACGGTTGGGCGTGGAATGTGAAGAGACGGAAGACGGCGCCAGAATAGAGGGAAAAGGCGAAAAAAGCGCCGTTTTTTCGGGCGGCGAAGTGGATTCGCAAGGCGACCACCGGGTGGCGATGGCGTTTGCGGTGGCGGCGTTGCGGGCGAAAAGCGAAATTACCGTGCTGGATTGCGGCAATGTAGCGACATCTTTTCCCGATTTTGCCAAACAAGCGACCGCCGCCGGTTTGCGGATTGTGCCGGAAAACGATTAATCTGTGTGAAAAAGGTATAATGCGGTTTATGGAAATTTATTTGGCGACTCACGAAAAAGCGATGCCCGGTTTGGTAAAAATCGGCGTTGCCAAAGATATGCGCATGGGCGAATTGTCCTTTTGCGGGGCGGAATCATGAGTAATCCCCAAAATAGACGGATACAGTTTGGGGAATATCTTGCATGCAGGAAGAATATTGCGGGCGAGAATATTACCCCCCGCACTGTGACAAAACATCAAAATGCCATGGATTATCTTTCGCAAAATCATCTGCATAGCGATATTTATACTATAACTTCCGTTGGAGAGGCGGCAAGTATACGGGAAAAATTATCAAGGGGAGGTAATTTTCATAATAGAGATGGACGCGGAGAACTCCGTCTGACCCGCGCTATGCGGGCGGCGATGACGCATTATGTAAAGTTTTTGCGGAATTCGCAAGAAAGGGTATAATGCGGCTATGAACAAATCAACTATCATAAAACTCGGCGTGGTGGCGGGGCTTCTTATTGTCGGCGGCGTTTTGTATTCGCAATTTGGCGAATATGCGTCTTTGGGGTATATCCAAAAACAACAGACGGCGTTTCAGGAATATTACGCCGAAAACAGCGCGCTGGTGTTAATTTCATTTTTCATCGGCTATGTCGTGGTGACGGCGTTGTCCTTGCCGGGGGCGGCGATTATGACGCTTTTGGCGGGCGCGCTTTTTGGGTTGGCTATCGGCGTTGTCGTTGTTTCTTTCGCCAGCAGTATGGGCGCGACTTTGGCGTTTTTGGTGGCGCGGTTTATTTTGGGCGAATCGTTGCAAAAAAAATACGGCGACAAGTTGAAAAAAATCAACGAAGGCGTGGAGCGCGAAGGCAAATTTTACCTTTTTACAATGCGGTTAATTCCGGCGTTTCCGTTTTTTCTAATTAATATTTTAATGGGATTAACGACGTTGTCGGCAATTTCTTTTTATTGGGTGAGTCAGTTGGGAATGTTGGCGGGCACCGTCGTTTTTGTTTTTGCCGGGACGCAATTGGCGGAAATAAAATCGTTGGGCGGTATTTTGTCGCCCGGATTAATTGCGGCGTTTGTTGCGCTGGGCGTTTTTCCGCTGGCGGCGAAAAAAACGATTGCGCTGTTGCAACGCCGCGTTCATAAAGATTCCGGACATGCGGAAAACTCCGCGGACGGCAAAAAATAATATTTAATCAAAAACCGAAAAGGAAAAAACATCATGGCAAAATACGACTATAATGTAATTGTAATCGGCGCGGGTTCCGCCGGTTTGGTTACTTCCTACATCGTTGCGGCGGCGAAGGGAAAAGTTGCGCTGATAGAACGGCATAAAATGGGCGGCGATTGCTTAAACACCGGCTGCGTGCCGTCCAAGGCAATTATCCGCTCGGCGACTTTTATGCGCGACATTAAACGCGCCGAAAAATTGGGGTTTAAGACGGCGTCCGCCGATTTTGATTTCGCCCAAATTATGAAACGCGTCCAACGCGTAATTAAAACCGTAGAGCCGCACGATTCGGTGGAACGGTTTACCAACCTCGGCGTAGATTGCATTTCCGGCGAAGCGTCGCTAAAATCGCGCAACGAAGTAGAAGTGGACGGAAAAACTTACACCGCCCGCTCTATCGTAATTGCCGCCGGGGCGCGTCCTTTTGTGCCGCCGATTACCGGGTTGGACAAAGTGGAATACCGGACTTCGGATACAATTTGGGAAATCCGCGAACAACCAAAACGGTTAATGGTTGTCGGCGGCGGTCCCATCGGTTCGGAACTCGCGCAAACTTTCGCCTATCTCGGTTCGGAAGTAACGCAAATAGAAGGCGGACCGAGAATCATGGCGCGCGAAGACGAAGACGCTTCGCAAATTGTCATGGAACATTTCCGCCATGCCGGAGTTAACATTCTCTGCAATTCGCAAGCGAAAGAAGTGCTGGTGGAAAACGGCGAAAAAATGATGCTTGTCGCCGATAAAAACGGCGGCGGCGAAAAGAAAATTCCGTTTGATTTGTTGTTGCTGGCGGTGGGGCGCAAACCCAACGGCGACGCCGTGCCGGGGCTCGCCGAAGCGGGCGTTAAAGTTAACGCGCGCGGCGTTGTTGAAGTCAACGAAAAACTGCAAACTGCGGCGCCTAATATTTTCGCTTGCGGCGACATTATCGGTTCCTACCAATTTACCCACACAGCCGCGCATGCGGCGTATTACGCGGCGATGAATTCCATGTTTTGGCCAGTATTAAAAGTGAATTGGTCGGTGGTGCCGTGGTGTACTTTTACCCATCCCGAAGTCGCCCGAGTCGGTTTGAACGAGCAGGAAGCGAAACAAAAAAATATTCCCTGCGAAGTTACCAAATACGGCATTGACGATTTGGATCGCGCCATCGCGGACGAAGAAGCCGAAGGGTTTGTTAAACTTTTAACCGTGCCGGGGAGCGGCAAACTTTTGGGCGTTACAATTGTCGGCGACCGCGCCGGGGATTTGTTGCACGAATATGTTTTGGCAATGCGCAAAAAATTGACGGTAAAAGATGTTTTGGGAACGATTCACATTTACCCGACTTTGGCGGAGGCGAATAAATTCGCCGCCGGGGAATGGCAAAAAGCGCATGTGCCGGAAGCGGCGCTTGCGCTCGGCGAAAAATTAAACCGCTTTTTGCGCGGCGGTTAATTTCCCGTTTTGCCGGTTAAGATTCTTCGTTAAGATTCTTCGCGCGGCGCGGATTTTTCCGGCGGAAACAGATGCACGCGGCGCACCGAAGTTTTTCCGGATTGCAGAATTTGCAGGCGCAAATCGCCGGCGTCGACAAATTCCCCGGGTGCCGGGGGAATGCCCCCGCATACTTCCATAATTAATCCGCTGACGGTGGCGGCGGAAGTTTCGGGAAGCGGCGAATGCGGATGCAAATCGCCGAGTTGGATGAGCGGAAAATCGCCGGGCAAAGAAAAACCGCCGTCCGGCATGCGAAAAACATTGTCCGGAAATTCTTCGTCGCCGATAATTGCGGCGGAAAAATTGGAGAAAGTTAAAAGCCCGGTCACCCTGCCGGCGCCGTCCACCACCAATGCCGCGGGGATATTTTTTCGGCGCATGATTTCTAATTGCGGCAGCGCATCGGCGGCGGCGGGAACAAACAGCGGCGGCGTTTGGATGGAACGCAACGCCGCCGCGGAAATTTTGCCGTCGCGGGCGGCGATTTTGAGCGCCCGCAAAGTGCTGACAAATCCTTCGGTGGCGTCAATGTTTCCGTTAAAAACCGGTAATTTTGTCCGTGCGGCGGAAGTAATTTGCGCGCGCAATACGGTTTCGTTGTCCCGCAAATTTAATCCTTCAATTTGTCCGCGCGGCGTCATAATTTTTTCCACCGGCATGTCCGCCAGCCGCAACAGTTGTTCAACCATGTAATAATGCCGCCCGCCCCGGGCGTCGTCTGTTTCAAGCGCGCGTTGGTTGGAACGGCGCACCGCGCTTTTCAATTCCGCAACATTCATCGCCGTGTGCCAGCCGCCCGAGTGGCGGACGCCGGTCAGGCGCAAAACGCCGCGCGCCAAAAAATTGGCGACTTCCACCGCCGGATGCAATACCACTAATAAAAAACGCAACGGCGGCGCGCACGCCAAAGAAATGGCGAGCGAATGGCGGACGCCGATAATTTTGGGCGAAATTTCGGACAACACTAAAATTAAAAACGCCACCAGTAAAGACGCGGCAAATGCGGCGCTTTCACCGCCGCCCGACCAGCGGGTGACGGCAACGGTGGCGGCGGTCGCGCAAACAACATTGGCGATGTTGTTGAGCAGCAAAATGGCGGCGAGCAAGCGGTCCATATTGCCCGTCATTTTTTGCATAAACTGCGCCGGACGGTTGCCCGAATCCGCCAAGTGCGCGAGGCGGTGGCGGTCTTGCGAAATCACCGCCGCTTCTACCATGGACGAAATCGCCGACAGCAAAAGCCCGGCGGCGAAAATTAGAAACAGTTGCGCGCCGCCAAGATTCATCGCCGGGCGCCCGCGCCGGATAATCGGGGGAGGGGGTCCATTTTATTGTTTTGCCAGCGGCGCCGCGATGCCGCAATAATCGCGCGGCGACAAGGAAAGCAAGCGTTTTTTGGCGTCCGCGCCGAGCGGCAGGGTTTCAATAAAACCGTGCAATTCGGGGCGCCCCACCGCCATCCCGCGGGAAAAATCTTTTAACATTTCATATGCGTTTTCGCCGGCATTTTCGGCGCGCAATACGGTTTGCACCGCTTCGGTTAAAACTTGCCAGTTGGCATCCAAATCCGCTTCCATGCGCGGCGCGTTAAGCGTCAATCGTTCCAGCCCGCGGGCGGCGGCGCGCCACGACAATAAAGTATGCGCAAACGCCGCGCCGATGTTGCGCAACACGGTGGAATCGCTTAAATCCCGTTGCCAGCGCGATACCGGAAGTTTGTCGGAAAAATGCGAAAACAGGGCGTTGGCGACGCCGATGTTGCCTTCGCTATTTTCAAAATCAATCGGATTAATTTTATGCGGCATGGTGGAAGAACCGGTTTCTTCGCCGATTTTTTTTTGGCAAAAATAATCCAGCGCGATATACCCCCACATGTCGCGGCAAAAATCCAAAAGAATATTGTTAATGCCGCGCAAACAATTAAACAAATCCGCCAAATCGTCGTAAGGTTCAATTTGCGCGGTGCGGGGGGCAAAACGCATGCCATGCGATTCTACAAACTTGCGCGAAATTTTTTGCCAATCAAGGTCGGGGCGGGCAATATAGTGCGCGTTATAATTTCCGGAAGCGCCGTTCATTTTTCCGCGCGGTTTCCATTGTTCAAGGTTGGCAATTCGCGGCGACAAGCGGTCGGCGAAAATGGAAAATTCCTTGCCCATCGTGGTGGGCGATGCCGGTTGCCCGTGTGTGCGCGCCAACATTGGCGCATCGGCGAAAGCGGCGGCGCGCCCGGAAATTGCCGCCGCCAGCGGCCGCAGTTGCGGCAACATTACCGCCCGCAAGGCGCCGGAAATCATGCGCCCCAGCGCGATGTTATTAATATCCCACGAAGTGCAGGCAAAATGAACAAGCGGTTTTAGTGCGCCCAAACCGCGGCGCGGCAATTCTTCATGCAAAAAATATTCCAACGCTTTAATATCGTGGCGGGTGGTTTTTTCGTGCGCCTTAACCGCTTCCGCCATTCCGGATTCGGCGTTTTCGGCGATTTCTTTTTCGGCGGCGGCGAGCGGCGACAAATCCAAAGACGCGGAAAACGAAAATAACGGCGCCAACGTTTTGAGCCACGCCAATTCCACCAAAGCGCGTTCCCGAATCAACGCGCGCTCGCTAAAATAAAAAGAAAGCGGCGCGGTTTCGGCGCAATACCGCCCGTCCAGCGGGCTTAGGGCGTCAAGAGTCATCCGCAACCGGGGGGAAGTGGGAGACGCCGGTTTTTTCTTTCCCGGAAATTCCGCGGATGCTGCCGATTAATCTGCCGCTGGCGTTTTCGGCGCGCTGCACGCTGCGCCATGCGGAATTGACATGGTCGCCGATTTCGGTCAGGCGGTTTTCAAAATGGCGCGCTTCTTCCACAATTTGGGCGACGGATTCCTGCATCTGCTGCAATTGAATGCGCGCTTCGTGGTCGCGAATTGCGGTGTTGGCGGTATTGACGACGGCGAGCAAAGTGGTTGGCGACACCAGCCACACCCGCCGCGACAATGCCAATTTGACGGCGGCGCGGTGGCGGACATGAATTTCGGCGAAAGCCGCTTCCGAAGATATAAACAGCAACGCGCTTTCGCCGGTGTGCGGCGGGCTAATCAAGTTGTCGGCGACATGGTTTATGTGGGAGACAAGTTCTTGCCGGAATGTTTGCCGTTTGGAGTCGCGCTCGGAAGCGGGCAAAGTTTCGTCCAAAGATTCAATAAAAGACGCCAGCGACAGTCCGGCATCTATGGAGACGGAATCTTTGGGGTCGGGAAAACGCACCATGGCGGCGGCGCAATGGCCGTTGGGCAAATCCACATCCAGCATAAAATGTTCGGCGGAAAGAATTTGGGTGAGCAATTCGGAAAGTTGCTGGCGCGCGCCTTGTTCGTCTACGCCGGAACGCACTAACATCAGGCGCGACAACGAAGTCATATTTTGGTTGATGCTTTTTATTTGTTCGCCGGCGTTGGACAAATTTTCAATTTGTTCGCGCAAAGTGTTGATGGAAGCGAGCGCGTCCGACCAGCGCGTTTCCATGTGTTTTTCCAGTTTGCCGTTGAGCAGTGTCAATTTGGCGTCAACTTCGCCGCTCAGCCGGTTCATGGATTGGTTTAGCATTTCCAGCAACATGGAATGGTCCGCGGCGGGCGCGGGCATGTTTTCCAGTTTGGCGGCAACGGCGGCGAATTTTTCGTGCATGGAAGACGACAATTTTTCCAATTGTTCGCGCGCCGCATTTTCGTGCGCCGCGGTGTCGGCGGCGGTGTCGGGCGCGATTGTTTCGCCGGGTTTGGAAATGTTTTCCAGTTTGGCGGCAACGGCGGCAAATTCGTCATGCAAATATAACGACAATTTTTCCAATTGTTCGCGCATTGCGTCCGCATTTTCTGCGGTGGGCGCATCGGCGGGCGCGTCTTCGGAATCGGACGCATCGGCGGGCGCGTTTTCGGAATCGGGCGTATCGGCGGGCGCGTTTTTGGAATCGGACGCAATGGCAAGCGCGCCTTTTGTTTCGCCGGGCTTGGAAATGTTTTCCAGTTTGGCGGCGATGGCGGAGAATTCGTCACGCAAATACGGCAACAATTTTTCCAGTTGTTCGCGCATTGCCGGTGCGTCCGTTTGTTCGGCGGGGGAGGACGGCGCGGGCGGCCGTTTAATTAATTCGGCGATATTTTCCATCCGCTCTTCCATGGCGAGGCGGTGTTCGTCGGCGCGGGCGGCCATGGTTTTTGCAAATTCTTCGTAATAAGCGGGCGCTTCTTGGGAATCGGCGGAATTTGTCCCGCCGTTTTCGCCGCTGTCCGCGGCGCCGCGCAACGATTTCAATTTGGATTCTATGATGGATTTTAACCGCCCGATTTCCAATTCAATAATATTGCTGACGGCGGATTTAAACAACGGTTCCAAATTTGCAAAATGCCTGTCCATTTCTTCGGCGTGCCGCCCCTCGTTTCGGGAAAGCTTTTTTACATTGCCGGAGATGCGGGAGAGGTAAAACCAAATAATAAGCAAAACCAGACCGCCCGCGCCCGCATAAACGCCGGGGTGCGGGAGCGTTATTTCCGCCAACGCTTCCGTCAACGCGGTTTGCAACGGCGCAATTAAATTAATGATAAATTCCATAATGGTTCTCCATTTTTTATTCGCAAACAATTTTTTTGCGGATTCCGTATTATCGCATAAATCGGGGATTTTTGGCAATTTATCCCAAAAAAAAACGCAAAATTGTCCGCCGAAAAACACGGTTTGGGCAAAAACCGCCGCCCAAGGCGAAAAACCGCCGCCCAAAATTTTGCGCAAAAATAGGCAAAAACCGCTCGCCAAAATTTTACGCAAAATTTCCCGCCCGCCAAAATGTGTTATAATTTTCATTTTTGGGGATAATTTTATGGACGCTAAACTGGACGCGGACGGCAACGAATTGCGCGCAATACTGACGGAAAGCGGGCGCATGCTTCAAGAAATTCGGGGGTTTCTTTAACTTCGCCGAAAAATCCGGGCGGATTACCGAAATTGACCGGGAGTTGGAAAATCCCGAAATTTGGCGGGATTTGGACGCCGCCGCCGTTTTGCGGCGGGAGCGGGCGCGGTTGGACGGCGATGTTTCCGCCGTCGTTTCTTTGGCGGGTAAAATTTCCGAATTTTCCGGATTGGCGGCGTTGGCCGAAGAAGAGAAAGATTCCGCAATGCTGGCGGAAATTGCCGGCGAAGCCGCCGTATTGCGCGATGCCGTGGAAGAATTAAATTTGCGGCGGTTGTTTGACGGCAAGCACGACGGCGGCGATTGTTTTTTGACCGTGCAAGCGGGTTCCGGCGGCACCGAAGCGCAAGATTGGGCGGGAATGCTGTTTCGGATGTATTTGCGCTACGCCGATTCCAAATCGTTTTCCGCCGAAATTTTGGAAGAATCCAAAGGCGAAGTCGCCGGCTATAAAAGCGCGACCGCCAAAATTTGCGGCGCCTACGCCTACGGCAATTTGCGCGGCGAAACTGGCGTCCACAGATTAGTGCGAAAATCGCCGTTTGACGCAAACCACCGCCGCCACACTTCGTTTGCCAGCGTTTTTACCTATCCGCCGGTTGACCGCGAATTTAATATTGAAATTAACCCCGCCGATTTGCGGATAGATACTTACCGTGCCAGCGGCGCCGGCGGGCAACATGTTAACACCACGGATTCGGCGGTGCGGATTACCCACCAACCTACCGGCATTACGGTGCAATGCCAAAACGACCGCTCGCAACACAAAAACAAAGCGCAGGCGATGGACATGTTGCGGGCGCGCCTATACCAGCGGCGGCGCGAAGAAGACGAAGCCGAAAAAAAACAATTGGAAGAAAAGAAGGACGACATTAGTTGGGGCAGCCAGATTCGCTCATATGTTCTTGACCAATCGCGGATTAAGGATTTGCGCAGCGGCTACGAATCGGGCAATACGCGCGCCATTTTGAACGGCGATTTGGGCGGGTTTATCCGCGCCGAATTGTTGCGGCGGGCGGGCGGATAAGGCGGGCGGGCGAAAAAAATTGTTTTTGCGGCGGAAAGCGGTAAAATAAGGACGATGAAAATTACGGTTCCCGACATAGGCGATTTTGCGGAAGTCGCGGTGATAGAGGTTTATGTTGCGGCGGGCGATTCCGTTGCGGCGGAAGACCCGTTGCTCGCGCTGGAATCCGACAAAGCGACAATGGATGTGCCGTCTCCGGCGGCGGGAAAAATCACCGCAGTGCATGCCAAGCCCGGCGACAAAGT
>JAAGOD010037940.1_pt1 | contig 15853 bp, 29 predicted proteins | sample 8389681 | NCBI WGS metagenome assembly JAAGOD01 (sample SAMN13964374, study PRJNA552185) | sponge metagenome | biome: deep-sea hydrothermal vent fields; feature: spots directly above weak diffusing fluid; material: seawater and sediment | host: Tedaniidae sp. KZ-2020 ... | reverse complement strand
TACATGTCGTTAGGCTCTCAAAGTAGCACTAGCAGGTCCGATTTGGTTTGATTCCGAGAGGGGCCTCGAAATCGAAAAAACACAAGGCTATAGCCTTGGGTGTTTTGCCGATTTTGGGTCCGTTATAAAGGGGCCCCTATTTCAAACTGAAAGGTGCTAGGGGTTGTTATGGGCTGTTGACTCGGCAACAATCCTGACACCATGTCAAAAAAAAAAAATCATGGTTCTCTGCTGACAATCTTTGGCTATTGTTTAATCTCATAACCAATTTTTCATTATTATTAGATTATAGTTTCAAAGATTAGTCATCAAGTTGGCAGAGCAGAGCTACTCCCCTCTCTACCCAGTGTTTCTCAGGCTTGTCTGTGGGGATCTTGATGGCAATCACAAAGTTAGTGGAGTGGCCAGTAGTGGACAGGGTGCCACGTCTATCACTAGTCTTGTAGATAGGAGTCATGTAGGACGGACGATCTGGAATCTCATCCTTTTTGCCAGGCTTCATCCAAATCTATGAAGTCACCGATTATTTTAGATGTTTCACTTCATCTACCCCAATCTTCTCTGAAGTAAGGACTCTTAAGATCAACCTTTCTACAGCGGAACCTCCAATATAACGGACACTCTCGAGACCCAGCATTTTTACAAGAGTACAGGTACAGTGGAATCTCTGAATAAAGGACACACTGGGGATCATACTAATTATATCATCCCGATAAAGGACACTCCAAAAAGAGGACAAACCTCCGAACAAAGGACAAACCAAAAGTACTCACTCTTTACCGCACTCCCTGATAACCGCCGAAAGAGGATATAAAGGAATGACATAGGGAAATAACTTTCTTACCACAGGCATGGGGTCTGTGAGCATTTTAGGATCGGACTCTCCCAGCATTTTAGTCTTTCTGTCCCACTTAGCGCCATCCACAAACAGCCCTTTTACGTAAACACCTACAGAAAAATTAACACACAATAGTAAATCACTGCTATTAATGTACTAAGTTAGTTTTACCATCTTCTGGTGGTATGCTGTAGTTTTTATCTTCCAGTACTTCATAGTCAAAACCCAATAAATCGATAGGTATTTGAAATTTACGAGCATAATTCTGTCGAGAACCTGCAGAAAACAGAAAGCAAAATCTTTATCACCATAATTTTCACAAGCAAAGTAAATAGCCAATCACCTGTGAGAAAAGCTTGTGTGAAATAGAATCCTGATATCCAGAATACAACAGGAGGGCCAACATCGAACCAATCCTGCAGGAACTTCAGCCTGGCTAGCAGGTCGTTGACGTAAGAGCCAAGAGGTTTGAGTGAAGGGTAGGACTTCTTCATCCAGAGCCCGGGGATTTTTCCTTTGAGCATGGAATCCGCTACCTCCTCCAGCTCTACTGACATGACTACCAGACCCTTGATGGCCTTGCGAATGTTCACCAGAGAGGAGCGAACAGTGTGTGTCAGACGATTGAAGCGCACCATCTCTTGCACCAAAACAGTGTTCATACTCTGCCAACGAAAAAAAAAGCAGACTTAGTATAAGATTTGCGGGTTCTTTCATTCAAACATACGTACATTACATAGAGTCTAATTCGAATATATGTACCTGTGTATAAGTAGTTGGATACTTCCTTAGAGCTTCTTCAGTGTCAAAGTCTTTTGGAAGCTTGTTAAGAATGTCTGTGGCGACTTCTTCAAGAATCTCATCGTTTGATTTTCCACCTCCAGAAGTTGTACGTGCCTGTAAAAGATATACAGTGAACTCCCTCTAATCTGGACCCCTGAAATTAGGCCACTCCTAGCTCTAATCAATGGTGGGCTGGATTAGGGGGAGTCTACTGTAACAAGTGAGGGACTGACCTGAGTTAAGAGGATGCTGTTGAAGAGTTGGTTAGTTTCCTGCTGGTCTTTGGTGATGTCAGCATTGGCGTTCATGCCAAACACCTCTGGGTGAGGAATGATGGGCAAGGAACGCACATACTCAAGATAATTCTCATGCTACAAAAAAAAAGTCAATAAGATGCCACAAAGGTTTTAATAAGACAAGAGGTCCTTTCATATGGCTGAGTTTCAGCATACCTCTCCATCTGGAGGACAGTGGTAGGTTCCACTGGAAGAGAATTTGTACTTGTCCTCATCCAGGATGCTTGTGCAGAAGAATTTGTTGAGGATTGTGACCAGAGTTCTTCTATCCCAGTCGTCTGTCACACGACCACCATAGTTACACTGTCCGGTCAGGTAGCTCAGAGCAGCAAATGGGACATGCTGAATATACAAGAAACCCCATTCAATAAGTGTGTATGATGATTTTCAATCTTTTTGCTTACATCGTATTGATTGAGGAACATTTGCACCTGCCTCACGCTGATCCTGAGATCAGTCTCGTTAAATTCGTAAGGAATATTCCACCCCAGGGCCCCAAAGTTTCTGCGCTCCTGAACCAGACCGTGGAAGAAGCAGAGACCAAACAGTAGCCTCTTCCACTCCCTCTGCATGTGCGTGTAATAACATGCATGTAAATACAGCAATTATAATGTACTTCAGGCATTTAAGTCAGTCTTACAAATCTTATGGTTACTAGCTATATTTTTACCGGCTTAGTGCAACCACTGAAGAATTCTGGATCTGAGATAGGATCGGTGACGTACGATCGTATGATATTGGCCCTCATTCCCTTTGGAGGCTCGTTTGTCATCTTGACTCCATTCTGCAGGACGGACACTGGGAAATGAGGGGAGGGGTAGGAGGTCAGCCAGAGCCGGAAGTCCGGGTGGGTTGTGTCAGGGTTGAACTCCTCGCAGACCTTCTCAAGAGTGGCCATCCATGAGACGGCCAAGTGGCAGTTCTGGAGGACGACCCACGTGCCTCCTTTCTTGCCGGATTCAATCATCCTGAGGGCAATGGGGCCCTGACCTTGACCCAGGGACAAGGAGCTGAGCTTAGCGCCTCCAAAGCCCTACATAAGTGAAAAGGATGATGAGATTAGGAAAGTATTCCTTGCTATCATCTTTGTATCAGGTACTCAGAGCCTTCTACAAGCACTTTTCACTAGACTATACTCACTTGATCATCTGCAAATTTGAGCAGGGCATTCATGGGATCCCCTCCAGGAGAAAGGATGAAAATCAGAGGGGCACAGCAGTTTGAATCGTCGAATGTCTTTGGCAGGTTGAAGGGAGGTGGTTCGATAAACTTCTGGCCTGATTTCTCAACGACAAAGTCTTGGATGGCTGGAATGACCTGAAATTTAAGTTACAAAATTTCTCAGAAGGTGTAGTAGGAGGCTATAGATCTTTTCTTTGGTACCTTGTCTGGCCTTAGGCATCGCAGAATGATGATTTTCTGGAAAGAGCTGAGTTTTTTTTGCCATTTGTCAGGCAGGCTTTCCACCTGGGGCTGGACACTGTCATAGAACTTTTTCCAGTCATCACAGTGAACTTTAAAATGTGTTCGAATTCCCTTGAATCTATAAAATCATTTTATCGTACTCAAATCTTGGTAAAACGTACAATCAGTTGACTACACTAGGGATACCTCTTCAGGTCGTCCAGTCTGCACACTTCATCCCAAGATTTTGGGGGTAGCCAAGGGGCAGGGTTGGTATGAGGATTGTCCAGGCCAATGCCACCAGTCAGCAGGAAGCACCAGTCCTCCTCCTCAATCTCCTTCTCATGCTTGAGCAGGTTCGTGCACAACACGAAAGAAAACAATAGCTGAAAAGAGAAAAGCAATGATTCATGAAAAGTAAGGCTATATAACTACTAAGGTACGCTGAAATAAATAGCTCACTTTGTCCTTTTCAAAGAGTGATCTGCAGACGTTGCAGTACAGAGAGTAAGTGAAGTGAGTTTTGAGATTGCTGAGTCGAACTTCGAGATTATCAGACTGATCGGCGTTATCAATACTCAGAATAAACAGATTAACAAACCTAAGAAGAACAATCATCAGATGTCAAGAATGGGAAGAGCGTATAACTGATGGAGGTTCATATATAACTTACCATGTGAGGGAGTACTGGTACATAGGCTCAATGTTGGCCAGGTCAGAGATGGAGAAGAACAGGACTGAGGAGTGAATGGCTATAGGTTTGTAGCCCATACGTGCTGTGTCAATTTTCTTCTCAGTGACATCAGCAATAGCCTAGATATGTACATGCAACAAAATGGCAATGTATTGGCAGTGAAGTAACAGAATAGCTATAGTTGATTCACCAACTGACCTGTTTCTCTTCAATTTCATTGGCAAGCTTCTTTGAGGATGACAGCACCTGAATGGCTGTCTCGTCTTCAAGGATATTGCCCTCAGAGCTGGACAAAACCTCAAGAATTTTGTCTTCAATGTCCTTCAACTGTTTCTTATTTTCAGCAGACTGAAATAAAGAAAAAGATCTCCATGATGAGGGTATTTTGAATGTGAACTAGGTCCATACACAAAATGACTATCAAATCTTCATCTCCTTACTTGCAAAATGAGCTGGTTTTTCTCCTCTTCCAGTTCAGGTCTCTCCCTGGCCACCACGATTCCCAGCAGCTGGTCCTCCAAACCTTCCATTGTAATCATAAAGTTCAACAGAGTCACCTTCACTGCCGTTTCGGGAAGGTAGTGGGGGTTCCTTAGTTTCGTTGTGATGTAGAATCTGAAATCCTTGGAGTACTCTATGGTGCTATCGCCAAGTTTGATGCAAACACTTCCCCCTTGCTTGAAAGTCTGCTTCAAGAGAAGCGGCTCCAAGATTGGGTCGAGTTCTTCACCGATGTTTTCTAGGAGGACTGGGGTGCCAAATTGGATACAGTTTTCAAGAGTCCGAACAAAGTCTGAGTCTGTGAGTTTGATGACGTGGAGGTTCTTGGCTTTCTCCATGTTCTTGATCCACTTATTGGCCTGGCCTTGAGGGTCAATCATAAGTGGCCAGCGATGGGCGTTACTACAAGTAAATGCAATAGTCTTAGTTAGCCATGGGCTCCTTATTAATTAATATCAAGATTCGAACACTTGCCTGATCATGATGCCGTTATCAATGGAGAAGCTGTCATTAGGAAGGCCGGCAATGTTCCACTCTCGAATTTTGACCTGGTCTCCCAGAGTGGCACCGAGAGAGAACTCCTCTGAGCAAGGCACTCCGCAAGTCTGACAAAGCCTCATCCAGTCATTAACTTGATCCTGTAGAAGTACATATGTACCATTGATGCTACAGGCTCATTTCATGTTACATAACTATGGACGTACCTGTCGAAAAGCTGAAGTAAAGGCACCCAGGTAGGCCACAACACCTGATGCGATGAGGATGTCTCCTGTTAAGTTCTCATACTGACGGGCAAGGTCTTCAGCGGCCTTGCCCCATCTGTCTTTCTCTCCTCCCAGGCCACCAATAAGCTGCTCAGCTCTAGAGCAATAACATTTTTCGATTATTCACGTATCTGTACCTTGAACTATACATACCTAGATAGCTTCTTGGAGCAGATGTCTACGTCTTTCTCAAGTTGCTGTTTCTTGCTGTTGTTTTCTGTGAAGCTTTCTTGCAAGTCAGCTAGCTTCTTCTGTACGGAGTGCAGGTCAGCTCTTTTGGTTTCAAGCTCGCCCATGGCAACTTTCAAATCAGCTTCTGCCACCTTCAGTTTTGCCTTCTTAGGAGCTACCACACGAGCAACCCTGTTGGAACAAAGACAGTCAAATACATGTACATTAATGTACATAGACAATCAGAAATGTAGCTTCTCTTAATACTACTTACTTTTCATATTTTTCGATAGCACAGACCCATTTGCACAAGCCTTCAGCAGCAGTAGAGGCATTTCTGATTTTGGCTGGATCAAACTCAGGATTGGATGTATATGTGCTACGGATCTTGGCAATAAAGGTTGGATTGATGTTGTCCTAATTAAATGCAGTAAAGGTAAAGGTTAGCTAACTATTAATATTTTCAAACTTGCCTTGTCGTATTCCTTAAGACTCTGCAAGAACTTCATGTCGCCCAACAACCTCTTCGAAGGGGCCCAATAATCCTCAATTTTCTTTCCTGAGCCCGAGGGATCGGGGACACGGTCGGGCTTGACCCCCTTCAGAATGCACACAGCCTCCATAACCAGCTTAACTCCCATAGGCGGGTTCTTCATGGCTTTAACCATTGTGATATCCTATGATTCATAAGTGAATTGCTTGCTCAGGAATATTTCTATCTTCTTTACTTACATTTGATGTCAGTGTGTTGAGGGCATGGAGGGCAGCCTCTAAGATAGGTATAGCCACTGCCAAGTCAGCATCACACTCGTCTTTGATTGCCTTGGCAGCCATGGCCTGCTTGTTAGCCACCTCTTCGTCAGCTTTCACCACTGTCTCTTTCTTGGCCACCTCCTTTGATTCCTTTTCGATCACTACCATCATGGCTGACACCTAGTGTAAGATTACAAGAGCATAGCTTGAATACATAGTAGCTTCCATTCCTCTGAATTCTTAAACAGCTGCTTCTAAAGATAAGCCCAGTTTCTCTACCAAGAAAGCTAATGCTGTCATGCTTTTCAGACAATATACCTGTTTGCTAGATTCTTCAAGTTGTGGTTGCAGCCCCTCCAACTGCTGCTGCATGCCTGCTACCTGAGCACTTGCAGATCCCAGCTTCTCCAATCCCATCTCGTATCTCTTCTTCAGCTTGATGACCTCACTTCTCTTCTTGCCCAGGAGATTCTTGTACGTTGAGATCAGCTCGAGGTAAGAGGTTGGCGTGACGTAGTTATGACGACGAAGGATGCTGAGGAAACGGGTGGAGAGAGCGCGAGTGGTTTGGTGGAACTCCTTGCACATATCCACACAGCTCTCTTTGATTTTTTCCTGCATCTCCACGTCATCCAAGAACCTCCGTGCCACAATAGTCAAGGCATCATCAGGCCAACTCTAGGTTCATTGAAATTATAGCTACAGTCAACTCCCTCTAATCCAACCACCCTTGGAGACCTGTCAAAGTGTCCTGATCAGAGAGGTCGCCTCATTTCAGGGGTGAATTTGCACTAGGAAGCATACTTTGGGACTTGTCAAAGTGGCCTCAATACAGGGGTGGCCACAATTCAGGGGTCCAGATTAGAGGGAGCTCACTGTAATTCGTAAAACTATAAAGCGAATGCCTAACCTGGAACCAGTCAATAGTACAACAGTTGACAAGTGACGGAAACATCCTCAGCCTGGTTCGGAAGGCGTCTCCGATGGGGCTCATGGCAAGCACGACATGAAGCTGGTCCTTGACACGCTCAGTGAACATGTTGAAGAGAGCCAGTGGAGTTCCATCAGTCTGCTTAGATTTCTCTCGACCCCTGAGTAGATTAGAGATAGATTAGTAGAGTTCTGCACCAGGGAAATCAAAAAAACGTACTTGTCTATCTGCCTCATTTTACCACAAATGTCATTCTTTTCGTCGATGGCAAACATGTTGGGGACTTCCCCAGTGTTGAGAAGGTTGCCAATGTCTTCCAAGAAGTTCTCCTCTTTGATCTGTGTGTCAGTAAAGAGGAAGACGGCAGGACTGCCCTCTGCTCCCTTGCAGAGAATCGTTTTCAAGTCCTCTCTCCATTCAACCGAGGTATATCCCTTGCCAATCTCAACCTAGGAAGTCCAAAAGTACAGATAAGATACGCAAGACAGCTAAAAAATGGCATTTTACCTGGAAAACTTCGTAATCTGACATGTAGGCAGCCAGTCGAGTGAGGGACTGTCTTCCACTGCCTCCTACACCAACAAGGAGCGCGTGGTTACGAGGCTGCTTGATAATGCGGCTGATACGACAAACATGCTCAATAGCAAACCTAGAGAAAAGCATCATAGGTATGTAGTACTGGTTAAGATCACTCAGTGAGTTCTTCTAAATGCTCTCGAATTGGAAACACCATTGTACATTCAATAGAGCATGGTCTTACCTGAACATTACCAAGTTCATTGGCTTCTTGCTGATATTGTTGTATTCATCCAGGTAGTTCTCCACCACCAATCTCAACTTGTCCACATTCCCAACCTCAACGTATGGCTTGGAATCGTTCTTGGGATCCACGAAATCACAGAACATGAGACTGCGAAGGTCATCTTCTTCCACTACACCATCCTTATTGACATCCAACGCTTCAAAGAGTGCATCGAAGCTGATGTCAAACTTCTCCTGAGTGATTTCCTTCAGGTACTTGATGAGCCACTCGCGGTCAGAATCGTCCACCAGACGGTCATAGTAAACCCGCATGACTTCATGGACCCAGAGTCGTTTGAGAGGGTTTGGCTCAGTTATTGTAATGGAGGTGCTCAAAAGAATTCCTATAACAGTACACACATCAGCATGTACATAACATGTGCATTCTATACAGGACCTGTTTATACATATGTATATTGATGCCACCTCACAAATGAACACATCTTATGAATCTAGCCAACTCTGAATTTGACTACGCTTCGTTCGTATTACCTTGAATGACACGACCAAAATCTCTGAGGTTGAAGAGGTAGTGGGACTTCGCCGGAGTGGGGAGCAAGTTCTTCATAGCACTCTTATACACAGCTGTGGTTGCAGAGACAATAGGATCCCCGACAGCTGCCACCTCGGGATTGAAGCCCTTGCTGAAGTGCCAGTTGACGATCTTGCTGAAGATGAGGGACATGGTGTTGTCGTTGAACTCGTTGATGGTGATGGTGTTGAAGTGGCGAAGGAAGCGTGGGGTGACTGGGTTACGCCCGCCACCCGGAGGGCCCATGGCTGCAATGAGCAGGGTGTCCACCAGATTGATCTACATAACAAACGTGGTCTTATAACAACACTTGTCTGCGATGGCTTCACTGTATATACCACATGCACAATATAAAGCATACCTTTGTGTTCTCCTTGAGGTCATACCAATTCCAGTGATCGAGCCACTGCCTAAGCAGTTCTATGGGAGGCTGAGCCCCATACTCTTCTCTAGCGGGCATATTCAGATCATCCACAAACACAACCTATACATGACCAAAAAGAATGATTACACTATAGCTGTACTATCCTTGTGTAGACATTACATACTGTTTTCCAGCCCATGGGTGGACCAAAAACACCCTTCCTCCTCTTGTCTAGCTTGGACAGAATAATATTCTGGGTCTGATTGGCACTTGTCTGTGCAGAGAAGTTGATGAGCACTGGCTTATAAATGTCTTTTGGAAGTTTATTCAGAATAAAATCCTACAGAAAAAAGAAAATGAAGTAATTTTGATCACCAGCAATCAAGGCCTGTATTTAACTATTTATACCGATTATATACATACATCTGTATTGTAGATCCACTTACTTGAATATAGACAGATTTTCCAGTGCCTGTGGGTCCCACAAACAGACACGGCTTCTCATGCCTCACCAGAAGGTCCATGAGATAGGTATACCTGACTGTGTCCTCAGTGGGAACGATGATGGTGTTGAACAGGGCATCCTTGGGAATGGCAGGCAGGTCTTGAAGGGAATCGGACCACGGCACCCACTTTCCTAGGCCCTCCTTGACCAAGTGGTAGTCGTACACCTCTCCTTCTTCAGGGAAAGGAACGGGGAAGGCTCTCTTTGGTGCATCACATGACTCAAAGAGGTGGAACTTAGACCTATCAAAATGTTAGCAAACTATTACTACATCTCTCCGCTGTAATAAGGGCACCCCAGTTTTCCTTACAGTCAAAATGGTGACCAGATAGCTAAATCACACAAACCCATCTGCCCGTTCTATGTATTTTCTAGATCTTAGGTTGGCTAACTTTGTAGCAGGACTCAGTGGTCTACTAATGATCTCCCTGAGAAGGAGGTCAAAGTTCTCTTTCCCAGTATTGCCAGTACTGCCGCCAATGGACCACACCATTGCAAAGAGGAATGTGCTCTATAAAATGAAATTTTAGCTATATAAAATAGAGACAGTGATTAAACATAATCCTACCATTATCCAGGAATCTACTTGATCAGATGACAGCTCCAATATTTTGAATTGCTGTTCATCGACAAACTCGTCCAATTGAGACTCGTGGATGTTCATGAGAGAGCGAACCAAATTTGCGTCACTGGTAGGAGACAATTCCTAAGACAATCAAGAGTTTGTCAGCCCTCTCATAATTAATTTCACAACAGTGGGTTTCATTTCTTAACTTGTGTCCCTGAATATTGGTTACGCTTTGATTCATACTAGGCAAGTGTCTATTATATTGAGGATAGAAAGCTTTCTTACCTTGCAGCCAGATTTGCGAACAAAATTGAGACAGCAAGGTATCATTCTAGTGTACATCTCGATGATGAGCTCCTTGTTCTCCTCCGTGATGCTAGGGGGCAACGTCTTGAGCCAGGACTGCATGAGGGGCTGCCACCCCAGCATGGAGGGCTCCATGTAGATCATGCCGCAGCGAGATACGGTGGCTGGCGAGGCCACCTCCAGATCCATGGGCTCAAAGATGAGGTTGGTGGTATTGGCAAGCTGAATAATCTCTCCACTCATGAGACAGAGCTGTGGTAGAAACAAAGATTTGATTATACAGTTAAGAGATCCATTGCTACGATGTGATTCTAACCTTTTTGTTGTCATCAAGTACAGTGTTCATGTTTTCGATCCAAATGGCGTCCACTGGGCCGTCAAAAATGAGCCACTTGCGATCAGGGGTCTGGGAAGAGGCAAAGGCTCTGTAGGACACAGCCAGGATGCCATCGGACCACTCGTGAGAGATGGGGTCAAAGGAGCCATACAGCTGGCCCATTGTAATGGCCTTGGGGTTGAGCACAGTGATAATTACTTTCTCTTCATCATCTAACCCCTATAATTAAAAGAATAATTAATAATGGTTATAGCTCTGAAATACAGTGGATGCATAAGTTCTCGGCAAAGGCCACTTTACTATCATTACCCTTTCGCTGATGTCTGTGAGTGCTCCAGCAAGGACTCTGTAGGCACTGGTCTTGCCTCCAAATGGCTCCCCTACTATCATGAACCCGTGACGAACAATCATCATCTCGTAGATCTGCAAAACTTTGTCCACAAACACCTTGGGACTCTGTAAGTTCAACTTTTGGCAATTCTCTAAGATAGCTGGGGCCAGCACTGTATAGTCAGGCTCCGGCAGTTTGATCCCAGGGAAAAGATCGGACGTAATTCCGGCGAACAGAGGTAGATCATGGGAAAGAAATTTTGGAAGATTGACATCAGTGATTGACCTCAACATGAGGATATCCTCGTTTTCCTCGGGGTATTTCAGCTTCAGATTTCCTGCTGCAGTGAGAACGGACTTCACAGCTCTCATACCGTAATCATAATGGTGCTGAGAAGAGAGCTGCTCTGAGCACAGACGATAGGTAGCAACGATTTTGACGGAGAGAGGTCTGGCGTTGACAAACCCGCAGGAGTAGAGAACAATCTCAGCAATCATGGCATAGTCAGGCACCATCATGGCCACAGGACGGAAAAGGGCTTTGAGGTTATCAGGAAGTTCAGAACGACCTGCAAAGGTAACTCATAACATAATCACAGCCTTATTATTCTTATAACTATAGAGTCGTGTAGCTAGTTTCTTGCCTGCATAGCCTGGGTTCATGGTGATGAAGACAGAACAGGTCGGATCCAGCTTGATCTCGGTGCCTTCAAACAGCAGGATCGACGCACCAGAGTTGATCCCTCGCTGAATGGTGAGGATCTGCTGAGCCACCACTGAGAGCACCTCAAGGTCGATACGATTGAACTCATCAAAGCAAGACCATGCCCCACAAGAGGCAAGACCTTTGAAGAACTTGCCCAAAGCAATATAGTCCAATCCATCAGAGCAGTTGAAAACAACACACTAAGAGAGAGATAGCAGCTAAGTTAGATAATGAGCAGGGTTTTACCTGTAGCCGGCCACACTAACAAGTAGGCCGGCCTTTTAATTTAATTAAACACACTAGATAATGAGCAGGGGTTTACCTGTAGAGCCACACTAACAAGTGGGCAGGGCCTTTTAATTCAGTGGCTGTGTTTAATAATTTTGAGGTTAAACCACCGACCACCAACATGAACTGTGGTCTAGAACTAATTCAGCTAACACTGCCAAGCTCAGCTCAGCTAAAGGATACACCACAGAACAGCAGATCAAGCAAAAACAAGTTCCATAGATAGCAGCATTAGCCTATACTTATCAAACAGGACTAGCGACAAGCCTCTGTCAGCTGAACATGCCATGCCAGGCTAGTAAAAACAGACAAGGTGGCTCTTAGGGACATTACCAGGTCCTAGTATATAAAGAGCATAACCAGTCCAAGCAAATTCATCAAAGCAATACCAAGAAGAAAGAAAAAACTTCAAAACTTCACCTCTTCTAGCTACAAGAAGACAAAAAAAAATGTCGATGCAAGTAATCAAGAAAGATATCTCTCCCGATACCTTCACCTGTAACCTCGCCTTTGGCTCTAATGCTGGCTGTGACTATGGATTTGTTGGATGGTTTGATTGCCCCGTGACCAAGATCATTCTCTACTTGGGCAAAGCTTCCATCGGATGCCTGAAGGTGGAGAAGAGTGATGGGACCTGTATCACCATTGGTGCAACCCCGTCCGGACGAACCGTCGAGTGGACCTTCCAAGAGGGAGAGCTGTTCAAGAGAGTCCAGGTCTTCACCAACGCACAGACCCTGGCCGGTATTTGTCTGGAGACGAACCGACAGACTCTCGAGGAGCACATTGACGACAAGAAGAAGAGCTCACACATGCCCCACGAGGTGATGAACCCAGAGCAGCACGGACCGGGAAGGTGCATTGGAGTCTTCGGCAACGCTGATCTTCATGTCGAGTCCCTGGGGTTTGCGATTGAAAGGAAGCTACTTTCAGCAGAGCAGAGCCCAAGCCACAAGGGAAAGAAATAACTACATACATAATCTGAACTTGCTGAATGTTTTTGTGTCCAGCTAATATATACAACTGTAAGAATTTGCTTTGATAAAATTTTAAGGACACATTGGACAATGCTCAATACACACATAATATGTACGTTTAAAAAAGGACACAATGGTAATACATTCATTGTCCCTTATAGGGAGGCTGTCCTTTATCTCGGATGCCAATCTACACAGATTGACACTATCATGAGGGTCCTATTAGCTATGTATGTTAGAGGTTTCACTGTAGATCGAGTTATCTAGTTAAGCTTTCATCAAATACGTATAATATACCTGTTTAGCGACAGCTTTGGCCAAATCTTTGACAGTCTCAGTTTTTCCCGTACCGGCTGGACCCTCAGGTGCCCCTCCCAAATGGAGGTGGAGTGCTCCGAAGAGAGTTCGGTAGCAGCGATCTGTCAATGGCGTGATGACAAGGCGGGAAGAGTTGCCGAGATACTCGTAACCGTAAGCAAGCTGGGAGTTGATCATGCGGGTGATGAGATTCTCCTCCTCCCAGTAGTAGCGGAGCTGACACAGCCACTGGAAATCATTTTCAGTGTTAACCTCTGCAGCAAAATCAAAGCCAGCATGACAAAATTTTGACTGGTCCCAAGGGTGGCCACATTAGAGGGGGAGTCCACTGTATGCATCCTTACCATCTTTGACAAGTTTTACCAGGACATCTCTTGAATGCACATCGAGCACAATGAGAGCACCTAGAGTGGTACGGTTCTGCTTGTTGAGCTTGCCCCTGACTTTGGTAACAATATCAGAAATTTGGGAGTTATTCAGCTCAAGATACGTCTGCATAGCCTGTAAGAAACAATCGAAGCAAACTTTAATTTTGACGAAAGGGCATTTTGTATGCATAAAGTAAGTGACCTTTTGTCCACTTTTGATGGACTCGTGAACAAAGGCTGTCCAGTATTTCTGCGATACACAGAGTACAGCTTGCCCAGGCCAATCTGTCACCCACTTCGACCTCTCTGTCACTGCATAGGCACTCATTGATTCTTTGATCACCTGATTACAAAAACGAAGATCATATTCAACAATTCCCAAGTTGTAGCATTCAGAGATACTCTCTCTTACATTGAGGATTGACTTTGTCATAATTCCTTCAAGTTCCAGCAGCCATTTTTCCACTTGTCCTCGTGCCTTGGATGTGGAAATACTCTCTGTGAGCGGGACTATTTCTCCTTCGCTGCTCTTCATATGAGTGATATCCAAGTCTTCTGTGAACACCAAGTTAGCAATGCCCTCGAAACACTTCTTTAAGTGAGGTTGGACACTACAAAAAAAAATAATGTAACTTGTTTCAAAAATTTCTTTCAAAGTAAGACCCACAGCAATTTTTACCGAGTAGGGTCCTTGGTTTCAGAAAGGATTTCCAGCATTTCATCATTGGACAGGAAGAAGAATCTTGGGAAGTAGAGCCTCTTCTTCTCCAGATACTCATTCAGACCTTTGAGAATCAGCTCAAGAAGTTCGTTTGACTTCTTCAGTCTCTCCAGCATTTTTTCAATGGTTACCACAACAAGGCAATGGTGGTCCTGTATAATTATGTAGATCGATTTTTTAAAATTATTGTGGCTATGCATACTTACCAAATCTGCAGCTTTCATGATGTCTCTCCAGTTTTTGTCTACTTGAGTGAATCTCCTTCCCTCTTCTGGCATCTGTGCCATGATGTCCGGAGAGGAAAAGATGGGCTCCAAATAGAGCCACGTAGCTTGCACCTTCAGCCAATCGTCAATGATCTCCTGGACCAGAAGAAGCTTGCTTTCCCACTCCCTATTAGGAAAAATACAAACCTTTAGCCATAGTTTCAGTGCAGTAGACAGTAGAACAACCCCCACTATAACAAACTTTCTCTTAACTGAACACCTAAAAATAGCCATGAATATCATTATATAGATACGTTCCCCATAGGAAATAAATCTGTATGCTGAACTCTACAGTATACTAAACATCCTCTGGGCCCAAAGTGGTCGGTATACTGAAGTTCTACTGTAATACATTTTAGCATAATGTACAACATACTTTATCTCTTTGTCAAATGGCTTGATGAAGGGTGAGCCCATCATTGTTTGTGTCTTGACGATGTGATCATCAAGCAAATTTTGGATATCGTCAATGGACGAGAGAATCTTGGTGCCAGTTTCACGATACACAATCAAAATGAACTCCATCTATAAAGAAAGGACCATTCTTATTACTATTTTTTTCCACAATTGAATAACGAGAAGCTTAAAACGTACACTGTCCCATTCTGAGATCATTTTCTCAATGGCTTTTTCCAGGGAATGTTCCTTGCTAGCTCCTTCGCTGATTGCTTCAAACTGCTCAAGATGTGGCTCCAAGTTCATTTCAATGTACTTCTGCAGATTTGAATCCTACAAAGGAGTGGAATATCAAAAATATTGACCTTTTGTTTTTGACTATTGGAATGGGTCTGGGACCTCAGTGGGCTTGAGGTCTTGATTTGCAATGACACTCATTTTCTCCCAATGCCTGTCTCTCAGGCCTGGATTGAAGAGGGAGGCAATCAGAGGTAAGTGTTCCTTGAACTCGTCAACGCGAGTTTTCATCTGTAAGAATGATCATAGTAATAGGACTGCTATGCTAACATTCATATACATAACATATACCATACCTTTTGAGCCATTTTGAGGGGATTTGGGGTGTCCCCAAAGTTCTTTTCCAACTTGTAGAAAGTCCTCCAGTACATGCCAGCATCGTTTTCTACTTGATCAGGGTCCATTGACGCCATGGGGCCAGTCATCCATTGCCTAGAAGAGAATCCAACTCAGCTTTAAAGATAAACAATGATGTAATCCAAACCCTCATTAGCTCAGCTATGTACGTAGAAGGAACTTGCACTAATCTGAAAGGGCAATGGTTCATGGCTATTCCAAAAATAGTGAACCGGTCTATACTACAACTTAACTACTTACACATGCTTGTTCTGAAAATCCACCATTGTCTTATAGAGATT
>JAAGOD010060889.1_pt1 | contig 15866 bp, 26 predicted proteins | sample 8389681 | NCBI WGS metagenome assembly JAAGOD01 (sample SAMN13964374, study PRJNA552185) | sponge metagenome | biome: deep-sea hydrothermal vent fields; feature: spots directly above weak diffusing fluid; material: seawater and sediment | host: Tedaniidae sp. KZ-2020 ... | reverse complement strand
CGCTCAAGTCCCCTCTTAACCTACGAAGCAGCATTTAGAAAACTTTTCTCTTGCTATTATTATTCATTATTACCTCCTTCCCAGGATATTCTTTGATGCACTTTTTCAATTCAGTCTTGGAGAACTCTAAACGAAAACCAACTTCTTCTGCTTTGGTGCCACTAGCTCTCAAGCTTTCAATGCCTTCAAAAAATGCCTACAGCCAAAGTAGTATGAATGTTTCTGCTTTAGTAGTTTGATTATACTCACACTTAATTTGTCCATGGGTCTTCCAAGACAATTGTTGACATAGTCATTCTTGTGAGATCTGTATTTCTTACGAGCTTCATCTCTGCTTTTTTCAAGGCAAACTATCTTGAGCCGAGACAAAATATCTAAAAAATAAAGTGGAGGATTAGGATTGATTGACGAGAGTCCATTGAACTTACCAACTATTTTGTTGTAATTCTCTGTGAGCCAAAAAAAAAAAATGTTACCATTATAATCAAACCAAACTAAGACGTACAGTAGACCCTCACTAATCCGAAAAGTATAGGACCAGTGCCTGTTCAGATTAGTGAGATTAGTGAATACATACATGTTAAATGGGGTGCTGTTTTAATGCACCTCAGAATAGCCATGAATATCGGTGTGAGGGTTCAGATTAAAGGGGTTCTGATTAGTGAGGGTCCACTGAACTAACCAAATTTAATAACATCATGTGGAGTCTTGGGATGATCAACTGCTATTCTTTCCACTGTTTGAAATAATCGTTCAATAAGAATCTGATATGCTTTATCCAGTTCAGTTCGGCGATCAGCCACCATCACTATCCTCTCAGCTCGTTCAGCAAAGTCTTCAAACACTCTTACACAAGGCAAAATTCCACACTTGTTTCCTCTGGGAAATTTTACATCTACTATTTGCCTTCCCTTTTCCTCCTTCACAAATAAAATACACATTTAGGTATTGGGGAAGTGCCTCCTATATTACAGTAGTACAGGAAACTACGTCCACTTCTATATTCCTGGTTGAATGATTAACTTACTATCAACTTATCAAACAATCTTCTAATATGAAGTAGAGCTTTCTTAAGAGTTTCATCTAAATAAGATAGCGTTCCCCCAGACTCATCAGCAAAAATGAGCCGTTGACTGACAAATACCAGCAAGTACAATGCATTGCTGGAATATAAAAACTTTCGTACTAACTACATTAATTGATGAATGACTCACTAGCTGTCCTGCCTTTCTCCAAAATCAATAAATTCTTCTATTTCGGGAAGGAGTGCAGAAAACAGTTGATTCAACAAATTTTGAGATCCAACATCACCGCTAATAGCTTTATCCTCAGATAACTCTCTTAGCTTTTCTGCCTTAGAAAAACCATCCACTTCATCATCCAGGAACAGGTCATCCTCACTTTTGCCTTTATCTGGGACACTTTCAGTTCGTTCAAAGTGGAAAAAGGAATTGAGAAACTTCTGTTCAGCTACACATACAGGTTGTATTTGTTCCAGAACCAGTGGAAAGATCCTATCAAATCTATAATACATATCACAGTAAGCATAATCCACTTCACTCCAGTAAAAACTTACGTTGGCCCTCGAGAAGAGTCCTGTGGTGCTGCAGATACAGAAAGGCTAACACCAAAGTCAGCAATTGACTGAGACACTGCAGCATTTCCCCTAGATGGGGATAGTGAACTTAATGAACCGCCAATTGGTGATCGGATATCAGCAGTGGACCCGCTAATTTTGCTCAAAAGATATCCTCCTGGTTTCTTGATTTCTGAACTGCGCACTAATTGCAATATGTCACGGCTATCCTTGACTAGGCCTTTGAGTTGTTCATCATACACATGACGGAATGCTCTAATATAAGCCTGTCCAGATGATACCAAAATGTATTCGGATCAAGTATACTTACTATGTAACTTACATCTATAACCTCAGATAATATTTCTGGTTGACATTCCTTGAGCCACTTTGTTAATTCCCGGTACATCAAGAGTTCATTATGAACAGGACTGTGACTGGCCAAAGTTGGACTGCTGGCATGTCTAATGTGAGCACCATCGGTCAACATCGCTGCCTGCATTTTGAAAGCAAAATTATCTAAGACATGAACATCTTACAGCTATACGACAGTCTCACGTTATTCAAAAATTGTGCCGTCAAGTGTTCCTGCAATCTCTTTCCAAAGGCCAATGATAAATTTGAAAAGAACGTAGTCTGATCTGTCACTGCCTGAAGAATAGGTACTCCCAAACTTAACTCTTGCCCAATAGCCTTTTGTAAGGTCTGTGCAGCATTAACACAGTCTTGAACATTACTTCTCGTCCCAAGTGGACATTCTTGTAATACCATTTCAACTCTTGGATTGAGATCAAGTTTGGTCTGTATTGTGTATGTGTTCAACAGTATGCATCCAAGTAGTCACATGATTGAAACTTACAACAAGATCATCAACTTCATCGCACAGCAATTTGAGGTTGGTATTCTGTCGCAGTATATGACTGTATTGAAAACTCAACTTCTGCATAGTCTCCCTGACATTTGCAAGAAGCGTGTCATACACTGTCAGACGCGTCTCCATTTTTTCAACTTCAATTATTCCCCCTTCAAGGTACTCCATCAGCTGTTCAATCTGTTCTTCGGACTCCATTAGAGAATGAATATTACTTTGATCAAGTTGAGATAACTCTTCAGATAGATTTTCCATGAATGCAACAGCATCTTGTATTGCATTTTCTCTCCCTGATTTCAACAAATCCTCCAAGTCAGCTTCTTCCTGGGGGTTAAGTTCTCTGTATTCTTCTGCATGAAAAAAGTATCGCAACGTGTGAAATTTTTGGCCTGACAGTTCATCTCCAAACATCAGCTGTCTTTTTTTTTACTGCACATGTACTGCTTACATGGTAGGCCACCACAAGCTATTGTGCATCAATGCACATTCTCGATTTTGTTCTTAACATGCGTAAAGTACCTAGCTAACTAGAACACCTATTTGCAGATGTCTATCTACAGTTTCTTTCTGACTGAATCACAACCTTGCTCTAGAATCCCTTCTGAATCTTCCAAACTGATATCCTTGGATTCGGCACTCGCAGACTGTAGGAGATCTACAAGTAATTGCATATAAATCTATAACGATCTATGCACAGACACCTACCTTGCAATTTCGCTTCATCCACATTAATGAACTTAGTGTTTGCTTTGTCGTGATACTTATTCACTGTCTGCATTAGTTTGTTTGAGCTTCGATCATTACAATATCTAACAGTTCCTTACTTTGAAAAGATTCAAGATGAAGGATTTCTTCTCAGTAATGTTCTGCACCACCCATTTGAACATCTGCTTCTCAAATTTAAAATCGAGTTCAGACCCTTCTGAATGACAGTCCACGAGTTTTAGATCAGAAAGTGTCCACGTCTTTACTCTCTTATAAGAATTCAAAGATTCTTTCTTGTCCATAGTTTTAACACGACTGAGCAAAGCCACCTGATGACTATCATGCTGAGCCACTAGAAGGCAAACAAACGAAAGGTAATTAGCTATTATTATGAATTCTAAACTTAGCTAGGTAGCTAGCTACCTGATAAAGTGAGAAAACTTGGCTTCTTTTTTCTTCCCGTGGATTTAGTAACGCTGATCACAGTGAGTAATCTTTCCTCGTTAGGATGGAAGATCTCCTTTTGCATAACGTTCTTGATCCCCGTCATCACAGGCACAGCCGCCATCTCTATAGTAGACAAGTCTCCCCCCCAACTCCAAGCCCCCAAAGTGGGCGTGGTTCCCGTTCTGAGGGGCGTGTCCCCAGCTGGTGGGGGTGTGGTGGGGGGGGTTGTACTGATGCCACACCCCTACTGCATTCTATGCCCACGTACACAGAGGGTGTGTGGACACTGATTCAACCACGTGGTAAGAGCTGGAAGAGAGAGATGTCACTGAGGTGTGAGTGTGTTTGGTTTGATCAGCACCAATACGAGTCAGTAGAAGCCAGGTATCAAGCCATTCTTGCAAATCGTTTCTTAGGATTGAAAGTAGAGGTTTGTTTTCAGAACTGCACTGTTTAGTCATTTATGGGTTTTTATAGGGAAAAGCTATACCACAAAATCCAATTTCAAGTGAGATTGAGAAGGCAATGAATCTAATTGGCCAATCTTTGAAGAGCAACACACCAAGCAGCGTAAGGCATAGTTGCATGAATCGGTGTGTCGTGTTTCATGGAGTGCATAATACCAGGTTAACACTGCCGAGTTAGAAAGGAGAGTAACTAAACTGGAGGAAGAAAATTTCCAAATAAAATCTAGTGGGTTAATTGCTGAATTGTGTATAGTTTGTATTGTTCTTTTTCTTTCTCAGCAATTCAGGAAATTCTGGCTAGGTTAGACAAAACCCAAGCCCTAAACAAAAGTGCGACGGATGAAGACAGTGATTTTGACCTTTTTGGTACAGATGGTGAAGAACCAAGTAGAGTTAAAGTGGATCCTCCAAAAGATGCCGGGAAAAAAAGAAGTACGTAATGTAATGTTAATGGATTTTTAGCCATTATTATGATGATCTTTGCTTTGTGTTAAGAACCTCAACCTGTAGCTAAATCTAGCCTGATTTTGGATGTCAAGCCGGTATGTACTCACATCATTATGTAAGTGCGAAGTCTTTATCACGTTTCCTGTCTTGTTATTGATAGTGGGATGACGAAACTGGTGAGAGTACTCAATGAACAGGTCCTTGGTTGCTTTTACTTTACCCACTGTTTTCAAGATCTATCAGCAATGGAAAGTAATGTTAGGAGTATATCTACGGATGGTCTTCTTTGGGGAGCATGTATGTTAGTCTGCCATTGTATTAGTAGTAGGCATGAAATCTCAATGCACATTTCCAGCAAAAATATTGCCAATAGCTTATGGCATAAAGAAACTCCAGATCTCTTGTGTAATCGAAGATGATAAAGTTGGAACTGATTTTCTGGAAGAAAGTATTGTAGCGTTTGAAGATTTAGTAAGTTCCTAAAGATAGGTAGTAGGACCATAGTGACAAAATTTGCATTTGCTTTAGGTGCAGAGTGTTGACATTGTTGCATTCAACAAGATATAGAGATTACAGTTTACTGGTATGACTTCCATGTGTCGCTAATGTATTTTGCTAATTGAGATGAAATCTTTAAGTGCCCCAGAGTACCAAGATATGTATCCCTTGTAATTTTTTGAGTCTCTTTGTGGTATTTAGCGCAGTCGGTATCCAATATAGGATCGAGGTATCTTGGCCATGAAAAATTCCTTTTTGCTTGTTGTGGTACCTGTTAATTAATATTACAGTTATACAAAAGGCAATGATTTGTTGCACTCACCTTTGATGAAATTTCAGGCCCAAATCTTCTTGACTGTGTCAGACTTTGTGATTGTATTTGTTTTTGCTGAATGTACAAAATAGAAACAACTCTATCGTGTACTTATAAATAGTAATGCAGACCTTTTCTCTTCGTTCTTGCAATCTCTCTTCAGAGAAAATGGGAATGCCACCATTGGATCTGTTTTGGTATTTACTAACAAATCTCCAGCCAGAAGGAAGCATTGGTGTACTGCTGAGGTTAGTTTTGCTGAGGTTAGTTTTTCTGTCAGTAGGACTGCTAGCCCTGACACTATCAGCAACTTCCTGAGGCTGTCTCATTTTAGCCTGTGACTTCTTTACGATTTTCACCAACTGCGAAAACTCTAGGGGAGCTTTAGCTGGATCGTTTTCTCTCGTTTTCTTCCTTCTTGTTCTTGGCTTGGGAAGAGAATAAAATTAGAGTTGGTGGTGATAGTTCAATGGCTAGATACCTTTTTGGGTTTCCATGAGAAATCATCATCTTCACTGTCAGAGCCACTTGTGCTTTGTTTTTAGCAAGATTTGTTAATGTTAGCCAATGACAGCCAATTCACTTACCTTGATTCCTGTCCCAAAATTGATGGGTCAATTTTTTGGAACTTGCTTAGAATCTTTGAAGCCCCTCTTTTCTTCTTCTTCTTCTTCGAGGTAGAAGTTGCTGGTTCAGTTTGTGTTGCATGCAGTGATCTATCATTATGGATCCTGGATGCAAATCTGGACATCACAACTTCCGCCAGCTGAGACTGAACTTTGTGCTTGTATCTGTCAATTAATAAGGCCTGTGGTAGCTATACTCACATAATAATTATAGTAGGTATCAACCTTTCGTTCTGACTGTATTGATGGTAATGATATATTACTTCTGCTAATCTCTTTCCCACGTTCATTAAGTCTTCTGTTGAGAAATGGCGCCTGAAAAAGAGACAGTCAATTGACAGTTAATGTAATGGATTTCTTACTTTGAATCCGTCAGAGTGGAACCACCAAAAGTTGATTCCATCGTGTATGAGTTTGGAACACCCATTCTCCATGTAACTACACGACCAGTAGCTTCCTTACATTTTTGCACGCTAAATTTGCAACTCCCAAAATCAAACATTTCCGGTGCCTGATGATTTAAATGAGCTAATAAGTAACTTCACTAATGGAATGGAGTGACATACATGCTGTGACAGCAAGAAGGGGATGAGACGTTCCTGCAGTAGTTGAAGATGATCAGCATGAGGTAGATGGCAACCGTACATGAAGACATTGTGTTTCCTACTGTGACCATGAAGATCAATGTAAAGAACCAGCTGCAATCAAAAGTTTTGTAACATCCAACTATACTGGAGCATAATATTATTGCTAGCCACCTTTCTTTCTTTCATGCATTGTTCGATTAAGTTCTTGACACCATAAACTGTTGGAAACAAATTTGCCTGTGGCGATTTGTACACTCTGTTCAAGTCAACTCCAGAGAGTGAAGTACGATAATTTCCTACAATGACTCCATCTGGGTTTAGCATTGGAATTAGTCGGAATATATACTTGCTTCTCAAGGTCTACAAAGAAAGCAATAATCATTGTGTACCTTTTAATTTGTCACATTTTTTGTACCTTTGCATAGTCACTGTCAGAGGTGAGAAAATCTATTAGTCCTTGCATCATCCAACTGCTATTTGTTTCTCCTGGATGAACTCTGGCGGTAATTACAATTCCCGATCGTGTTTCCTTACTTGGTTCTGAATAAAGCTAAGCAAATAAAATGATTGTCGTGCAAGTCGGCTAGGTTACCTTCTGCATAATCAGTGATGGTGAGCACAGGAACAGCATTTCCAGACAGAGTGGAACATAGATTAGTTTGGGTAATGTATTGGGATTTCAGAGGGTTTTGCATTATTCCTGACAAGTGTGAAAGCATTTTGGTGTAAGGATAAGGAAAGCAGTGAGCCAAATAGCAGGTGTCATCAGAGTAAGGAAATGCCTACATTAACAACAAAAAATTACAAGCTATGTACTATGTATAATAATACTTCAGTGACAAACCATTGTCCAGGTTAAGGTATAAAAATTTCCTTTCATTTCTGAAGGAGTGTGCTCTGCTTTAGTTGAAGTGTATCTGATTTTGTAGCCCACTCTAGCCCATCCACTGCCTCCCTGCTCTGCTCTTTTCTCAGAATAGAGCAAAGGTTGCATTCCTTATAAAAAATATGACAAATGGAGCTTGAACTCTATGTGCTTCTACCAAACTTACCATCATTATATAGACTGTCTGGTTTAACAAAATTAACTATTTTAAATGTGTAGGGGTCATGGCCAACCATTCCTCTCACTCTGAAATAAAACCATTGTACATGCCGCTTCGAATAGAGATCAGGTGATAACACCAAAGTATATTCACGGGGTGCACTGAAATTTAAAAGAACTAAAATTGTTTTACTTTCTCAAAACAAAGTTCTTACATTTGGAATGCTTTGGAAAGATTTCCACTTTCAAACCTGGATTCAAACTCTAAAGTATTGCATTTCAACGTGGCTTCTATTTCTTGTCCACTTGCAAAAACTAACGAATTAAGTGGTAATGTGGAGTTCAAGCTTGTTGTTGCTCCATGATCTGCTAGCTTGTTGCAGGGGTTAGGGGCTAACTTGTTGGTGCTGTTCAAATGAGTGGTTTCAAGGTTTGGAGTGGCCAAAATAATGTGAGATTCAGTTGGACACATAATATTGGGCCCAGAGCCCATGCCAGAAGTATCAATTACTTTAGTTTCATAGAAGCCCTTTTCTACTAAATTTTTAAGCTGTTTTCTTGGTGTTCCATACTTGTCATGAACATACTCATAAATACCCAATAGTTGAATGGCTTCATCAGATTTAACTTTGACAATGGGAAAGCTTTGCATTTCTGTTTGAGTTGATGGATTGGGTTGAAGTAATTTACCTTCATAATCCTTTTTCCTTTCAATCTCTTTTTCTACATTTTTGACTGAATGTTTTATTTCCTCTATTGAGCTGGTTACCTTTAACTGCTGTTGTGGCACGGACTGTGCAACGCTTACATTTTGCAAATTGCTCCATTGCAGTGAGGAGGACTTTTCTTGTCGTGTGGAGGACTTTGCTTGTCGTTGGAGTTTCAGGAATTGAGAGTAAATGGTTGCTGGGTGCCTTTTCTTGCCTTCAGTATCAATTTTGAGTCGCAAACGAACTTGCCGTTGAATATCCTGTTTATTTCAAAGTAAAGTGCCTAGCTATAGTTGATCTTGCATACAAGGAGAGTGTAGGTACTTTTTAAGCCCCAGTCACATAGCTAGACCCCTTTTGCTAATATCCCTTTGACTTTGTGGCTACATGAAACTAGTTATCTAGCTAGCTAGCTACAGTTTTAGCACCCTAGCTAGAGCTCTATCTAATTTAGGGCTAGGGCTTTCAAGCATAGATTAATGCAACTTACCTCTTCAACTTCTTCCCTAATAGCCCTCCTCCACTCAGATATAGCTTCGTCTTCATCTTCTTCTGGAGTGGCTGAATCTTCAGGGAGGAGGGGCTCATTAGCCCTAGCCATTTTTGATTGCCAGCTCCACCCCCCCCATAGGCTAGCTCCACCCCCTCTAGCCAGCCCGGCCCCCTTTAACATCATCAAAATGGAGCTGGTGCTGTTCAGACGTCCCCAATCCAAGAAGCAGGTGCTGTTGGTGTGGGGGATTCCAGATAGTTTACCCTGGGAGCATAAATGGCGTGAACTGGAGAAGATTTTCAGTACATTTGGTCTCTTATACTCTATCTATGTGCCAGCTGGAAGATCGAGTTATGCTATTATCAAGTATTATTCCCACCATGCTGCCATGAATGCTGTGAGATGTACAGACAAGAAAGTTACAATAGACCATAGTCTTATCAAGGTTTGTGACAAAAAGCTTGCCAGTCTGCTATACTGCATTGGTTTTGCCAACAGGTGACACTATCTACAGTAGAACCCTGCAAGAACCAATGGCCTCTGCACATTTCTAAATGCCACGAGTTGGCCAACCACTACCTTCATTTCAATGGTTGGACCATCAGAATCCTGATGCTGGAAGAGCAGAGCAACAGTGGCTACAGGTGTACTGTAGAATTAAAAATCAAAGCATTTGAAGTGTGTGTGAAAGGAGTAGGACTAGGCGTCATAGAACCACAAAACCACTACAGTCAAGTACAAGGCTACACCAAGAAAGCAGCTTTCCACAGGGCATGTGAAAATGCCTTTTCTCAAGTAGGTATTGTCTTGTTACCACAAGGACTAGTGACCAATGTTGCAGTTATGACTTGATGTTCACTTTATTTCTTGACGCTTCATCCCATATGGTGACGCCATCACAAGAGCACAGTCGCTTTGAATTTTGAAATAGACCTGCGGATCGTGCTATAACTCCACACATCAACCTACACCAGCAATTAGAATCATTCATTAGAACTGCAGATGATTCATGATACCTTTTGCCGTTTGTACCAGATACAACAACAGATCGACCAATAATGTCGAAGACTTTCAGTTTTTCAGAATAAATATGAAGATCTGCAGAACCAGATTCGCCAACTTTGAGGTTACCCAGGCTTCCAGCTGGTGGGACTTCATTTGCTAAACTGTACACATCTCCACAACTACAAAGTCAATGTATCACCATCTCAATATACACCTCTCAGTTTTACGAAAATAGATAGATACCTGTAGCCACCAGAAGACAGGTCCCCAAGCTGATGGATATTCACACAGTATTCTCCAATTGCTAACTTGTCCACAGTTGCCTCCACAACACAGGAGGAAGAGGTCTGAACAATACGTACGAGTCCAATTGCTTGATTTCTTCCTTTCAGTATGGCTACTGCTGCCGGCTGATCTAAAACCCCATAATTTCTCAACACAGCACAGATGTTCACTTTAGCTACATTACCTACCAGAATTAGTAGACTGTTGAGAGCCAAACCCTTTGAAAAATACCAATAACCCAGTGCTCTCCAGCAAGGCATGCACTGCACTGGTTTTTAAGACGCTGTCGACAAGAACAAGGTCTTCAGACACACTTACAAAAACAGCCTGTACACCTATGACGTGGTATTGTTCACCCAGAGGCCGGGTTAATAATTATGCAGATGCTCACCAGAACAGCTTTCCAGTTTAGATCTCACCAGTGCTTCACAGGATTCCCCAGTCATTTTTACAGAAAACTCCATCTGTCACATTACACCTCAAACATATCAACCATTCTAACTGATTAGTTCATTTACCCTACCCTAGTTAAAAAATGATCTTCAGCTTTGCAGCTACTGGTGACATCCTGATCCATGTCTCTGATGCTCTGACTGACTCGACCTCCAGATCAAAGATGTATCAGGTAAAGGGTAAGTAGGATAAAATGGTCACAATAAATATTTATTTTGAGTCTTTTGAGTCTTTTGATGATACGCTTTTTGATGGTATTGCAAAATCAGTCATTCCTTTTCCACCAATGTTGCATGTCCCAACACCAACCTGTTGAAGACAACGGCTATAAACTGGGACTGTGTAGTGATACTACAACAAAGTAAGTACATACACGTCCACTTAGCGAATCTGGCACAGCAAATATACTCCGCTTTTGCCTTCCATTCAGAGTCCCTTTAGATTTTGTTGACTACATTAGCAAAAACCATTACAGCAACTAATAAAACTCCACCTATTTACCTTGTTGGCAAAGGATAACCATCTACTTTTCTCCTTCTCCCGAAAAGTCTCTACTTCCTAACAATGCACAGTACAATCAGTGCTCCATAATCACCATACCATTCTCAGCCCTGTAATCGCTCCTTCTTTTTCTGAGCTTTCTTCTTTTTTACTTCTCTCATTTCTGCTCTTTTCTCTCTGTACAACCATGCACAGTCATACATCCTGTAAGTAACATTAAACACTTACTTTGCATTAGCTCGTGGATCAACTTTCTTCCTTTTTATTTTTCCATCTTCTTCGTCCTCCCAACCACAAGGTCTGAGATCACAGAGCCGAACAATTTCAGTAGTATTGTAGCCCTCAAAGGTCAAAGTACAGGAATCACCATCAGTAGAGATCATATCAATGACAGCATTGTAGTACCTAGAAAGAAAGCACAAGATTCTAGCTAGCGTGGTTGCTCTGGTTGCAACCTTACTTTCCGTTATCAGCCCAAACTGCACGGCATGGGTCCCCAGGCTTCCACTCCACAGTTACAGAGGAACGATCTTTGCGTTTCGTGGGGGGCTCAGGAGCTAATTGTAAAAGATCATGCGTCAATTGCTTGACTTCCTATTGGCAAAGAAAAACAAAAAAAGGCCTCTACTCAAATTAATTCCATACTGGCGTACCTGGTCTCACACCCAGGGTTCTATCTACTATCTAGGTACAGCCTCCCAAACCCAGTAACTTTCCCCCCAGATTTTAAGCGAGAAGTCCCTGATAGAACCCTGCACACCACTCTACACCAGACTGTTATACTCACAGTCAAATCAGTCTTTAATTTGATAAGCTCTTGATTTTCAGGATCATTTGTGAGAGCTGCTTCCACCTAGGCAAAAACAATCTTTGCAAGGGGTAAGGTTAAGGTACATTCTTACCTGGTCAAGCTGAGCCTCATAGTTGGCAAGGTTGTCACGCAGCTGCCTTGAGTTTGCACCTCCTACTACTGTAGCCATTGTCTGGTGTTCTTCAATTGGAAACTTGACTGTAGACACACCCCCAACTTAAAGGTATCTGATCATGTCAGTTCCACCCAGGTGGCTTGACTGTCCTAGGAAAGGGAAAGTTATTGGAGGTGGGTGTGCATGCATTGTATACTTATGTTTAATGTGTCTGGGGATGTGTAGGAAAATTTCTACCTTTCAAAACTCCTCTCTCTTCAAGATATGACAGTGACATTCCAGAAGGAAATAAGTTTGATATCCCCATGTTATTGAGCTACATGGATGCCATGCAACTACATATGGGGCTTGTGATTGATTTGACCAAGACAGATCGATTTTATGACAAGCGCAGTCTAACCGAAAAAGGCATTGGCCATTACAAGCTCAAGTGTGAAGGGTTAGTAGTTGACTATTTCCTTGTGGGGGCTCTAGTATAATTTTGAGCAGGTTCGGAGAGGCTCCTGTTCCGAATCAAGTGGAGGAATTCAAACGAGTTTGTTCCCACTTTTTTGAACAACATCCTGGAGAGATAGTTGGTGAGTCCAATGGACCCACCCATCAGTGGTCAGTTATGTGAAGGGGGATTCCACAGGAGTACATTGCACTCACGGCTATAACCGCACTGGATTTCTCATCATTTCTTACCTGGTGGAGGTGGAGGACTGGAGGTAGTAGTAATGCCGTGTCCGAGTGATGTGAATCATGTTTACACTCCTCCCACAGTTTTGAAGCTGCAGTTACAGCATTCAATGACGTAGGTTCTATTTGATTTATCTTGGAGTGACTTTGCTTGTTTATTGTTCAGTCAAGACCTCCTGGCATATACAAGCCGGGATATTTAAGTGAATTAGCAGAGAGGTTGAATGGAGGTAATACATCTGAGATCACTGCACCTCCCAAGCCATCCTGGTGCGCTGAGCATGAGACAGAGAGTGACTCGGGGGGTGCCAAGCCCAGTGGAAGCTGGAAAGGCGGAAGAGACAGGCAGAATGATGTGAGCAGATCCCTTTGCTATGGTGCGTATTGAGAAGGTAGTTTGTTTCTTGCAGCATGCACATTTTGTTGATGGGGTGGATGGACCCACTTTTGTTGGGCCCCCTCTGCGAGAAGAAATCCAGCAGCAGTGCCAGTACATACTGGCTTTCAATGGGTGAGGGAAGTGGAATAAGGCTACAATTGTTGATGGTGTTTTATTGTAGTTCAGGTTTTGCTGGTTCTCAGCCTGTCTCCATGGATGTGCAGAACATTAGATTGCTCAGTCAAAAGCCATACCGCGTCAGCTGGAAGGCCGATGGAACAAGGTATTTTATTGTGGTGAAATTTTCAGCTTTGTAAATACCCCCCACTACAGATACATGATGTATATCCGCAAGGAAGGAGAGATATACATGCTGGATCGTGACAATGCTGTGTTCTCTATTCCGAAACTTCAGTTTCCATCAAGGAAACTTGTAGGACAACATACAAAAGAAACTCTAGTGGATGGAGTATGTGTTAGAATAGATAAACAAAATGTTAGGTGCAATGCTATCATTGTAGGAGATGGTGTTTGATAAAGCGACTGATGGAAGCATTCGTCCGCGTTACTTGATATACGATATCATGCAGTTTGAGGTGAGAGTTCAGCATTTTTTACTCCAACTCTATTGAAGCTGTCTTTATAGGGCAGCCGTGATATAGCTCTGTGGGAATACAAAAAGCGCCTGCTCTGCATTAGCAAGGAGTTGATAGCACCTAGGGATGCCGCAGTCAGTCTTACCAATATCAGTTTAACATAACCGCAATGACAGGGATTGCTTTTGCTGTGCTAGGCTCAGAGTAGAATATTAGATAAAAGAATTGAGCCTTTTGGAGTCAGAGACAAAGGCTTCTGGGACATCAAAGATACCGGATGGGTGAGTTAGCTAGGCCAGATTAGGTTACTCTATCTGTCACTATAATCATTAGGTACTAGATACATTCATGAAACAGCTAACACATGAAACTGATGGGCTGATCTTTTCTCCAGCTTGCGAGGTACACAGGTGCTACACTATATTGCCCTGAGTTATGCTTGTTTTCACCTGTAGCCCTATGTGCCTGGTCAATGTAATCAGCTCCTCAAGTGGAAGCCATCGGATCTCAACAGTGTTGATTTCCGTTTAGCGATTGTGGAAAAAAAACAGACTGGGTAAAAAGTTACTAGTGAAGTGGTGCCATGATACCAGTGCTGTGGTGTACATGCATGCTTTGTAGACATCTTCCAGAGAAAGTTGGACAGCTTTTTGTTGGTGGCCTCCAACAGGCGTTTTCTACACTTGATCTTAAGGTAAAAGCTGTCGTATACATGCAGCGATATAGTAGTATTGCATGTTGTCTTCCCTAGCGGAACAAAGAGGCCAAGCACTGCAATGGGCGCATCATCGAATGCTACTGGAGCAATGATACTGGTTGGAATTTCATGAGAGTAAGAGATGACAAGAGCTTTCCCAATGGACTTACGACAGCTAAAAGTGAGTCTGCTGTTAGGGCTGGTCTGCCCTAGCGAATGATTTTCTTCATTCCATCCAGGTGTGTGTCAAAGCATTCGCCAACCAGTTACAAAGAGCTGGTTATTAGAAGTCGTGAAGAACCACAGCTGGCAGCAAACCAAACCAATCATTGGAGTCCGAAGACCACATGACCACTTACCGTCCTCTTCGCGAGACAATGAACTGATGCCGCCACCTAAAATAGCCCCAACAACAACTCAGTAGCTGTTTTTTCATAGCCAATAGCACTGTAAGAGATTGCATAGTAACAGTTCAACAGGTGTTATTGGGAGCAGTCACTTCTTTTGAGGAGCTATAATACCTTCCAGCTGAGCCTAGAATACAAAGACTTAAATTAGCTCCTGACAATAATGCACAATTACCTTCAGCTGCTGATTGGTCTTCTTAAGAGCTTGCAATTCTTCTTGATGCTTCTTTTCTTCCAGCTGTCTTTTCTCTGACTCTCTTTTCTCTATAGCGTCACACTTATTTTTTAACTCCATTACCTGTGTAAGATGTATAAAACAGCGCTAAGTTAATCTACGTTAGTCTTACTGACCACCCCCTTGGATTCTGCAACACTGAATGTACTGCATCACCACGTTGCGGGAGGGGATGGCCTGCGACTGAAGCAACTTGAACTGACTTGCTGTTCTAAATCCCTCTTTTCTTGTTCCAGCTGCCCAATGCTTTCTTCCATGTCTACTTTACCCTGCTCAGACATTAAACTCTTCCTCATACCAAATGCCACACTGCTCTCATAGAGGGTTTGGTATGCTGCTATAGTCATGCGTATCTCATCACGGACTCTATAGAAACAACAGGCATGAGCTAGAACATAGCTAAGCCAATTTTAATCAATAATACCTCAATAGCAGCAGACCTCTTTCAGCACATTCAATAGTGACCTGGCGGATTTGTTCGTCTAGTGACATAAACAAGTTCATACATGGATACAACTATTAGGCGAGCCTACCAAAGCACTGAGAATATAGCTCTCTCCGAACTGGACAGATTCCTGTTTCCCTAGCTTGGCGTTGCTGCAAACGAGTGTCCAACTGTTCTTGCAAATTGAGCACATCTAAGCGAGTTGCGGGCGTGCTGGAGACACACTGTTGCCACAACTGACCACTCTCATTCCATTGGCGGGGAGGAAGAATAGAATTGAGTATGTCCTCAGTTGACTTGGAGTTCTTGTCTGTGGCTTTAGGAGGGCTTGGAATGGGACCTCCACTTCCCATTACTGCCACTGTCGGCTGTTGCCCCACCTTAGGAGTGCTAACCTTTGCAATGAGAGGGAGGAATAGCTAATAAATGACTTTGCCAGTCTGCTAGGTAGCTAAGTCTGTGTTCCTGCAT
>JAAGOD010006082.1_pt1 | contig 15935 bp, 26 predicted proteins | sample 8389681 | NCBI WGS metagenome assembly JAAGOD01 (sample SAMN13964374, study PRJNA552185) | sponge metagenome | biome: deep-sea hydrothermal vent fields; feature: spots directly above weak diffusing fluid; material: seawater and sediment | host: Tedaniidae sp. KZ-2020 ... | reverse complement strand
AGATAATTTAAAAAATTTTGTTTGTGGAAGTTTTTAAATTTAATAAAACATAAACTAAGCATGTAGCGCCTTTTGATAGAAGATTCACGGAAGCGGGTTCGATTCCCGCCACCTCCACCAACTCAGATAACGGACGAACCAGCGTCCTTTTTGGTTCTGGTTTTTTTCTGCCTAGTGTGGGCAAGTTTTTCTTTTCAAGGCTTTCTAATTCTGGGTAATCTGAATAAGCTTTAAATAAGTTGTCTTTTTTTAGGTTTGCTTTTTCTTGGCTAGTGCAAACTGAGGTCTATTAGATTTGATAAACTTAGATTGAAAGCTAGAGTCTATAAATTGAGAAGCTGAGATAATATTTTTATCAATATTTTTCCAGCTCCAGTTATGTCGCAAGTTTATAAATTTTTTAACAGAGTTTGCTATTTCGTTTTTAATAAATTGTTTGTTGGTAATGTCAGAGGGTTTTATAATTAGAGTTTGCTTTTTGTTTGAAGAGATTAATAGAGGTTTTTTAAGGGCAAGACTTGTGACGGTTATAAGTAGGGTGATGTTGATGATAATGGTTAATAGTAATAAGATAAAATTGACATTAATAAGTCCCCAAAAATTAATAAACTTTTAAAAGAAGGCTTTTGGTATTTAGATATTTTATCACCTGCAATTTTCATTATGTTTTCAATCCCACTCATGTCGTCAATTTTATCAGCTAAACCACTAGTAATAGCTAAAATGGCCTCTGTAATTTCTGGAAAACCAATAAGTAGTAAGGTTGCAACAAATACTCTTTTGATTTTATCTGTAAAATCTCCCTTGCCTTGAACCCATACCGTAATTATGGCTATAAATAAAAACACAGGAAACCAAAGAAAGTAGATTTGCTTAAGTTCTAAATAAAGATTGCGAGACATTGCCCCAAGACCACTGAAGTCATTCATCTTTAGCCTCCGTTTACAAAATTAATTTGCAAAAATTAGAAACTAGGTTTTTCTTAGAAAAGTATTTGATACAGTTAAACCTGTCGAATTCGACGGGTTTAAAGAAGCTATAAAGAGTGCAAAGAATAATTAGGTTTTAATTTTTTAAAAGCATTACCTAACTGTTTATACTGCACCTGAAACTGACGGGCTTGGTTTTTTGCATCTTTATTTTTTAGTGCTAAACCTTGAGTTTGAATTTTAAGTAAAGCCGCATTAGTTCGTAAAATTTGATTTAAAGTGTGGATCATAACCGCTTGGCCTTCAAGCAGGGTTTTAGTAGCTCCAGCTTGGGAGGCGCGATGTGCGTAGCGTTTCATTTTAGAAGCTTCTTTATCCACAGCTTTTGCATATTTAAAAGCCTCGTTATGGAGTTTAAAACTTTCAGCTACAGTTAGGTCTGTTTTTTTCTGCAATTTGCTTTGTGAAGTTTTAGGAATAGAGCCATAAAGGTTTTTTACAGTAAGTATCATTTCCTTCATATTGCTAATATCAGAAAAAGTTCCTGCTTTTAAATTATGGTTTATAGTTTGTTGTAAATAAAGAGCTTGGTTTACTCCACGATTAGCTTCTCTTAAAATATTAGTGGTTTCTTTTCCTGCATTAGTAATGCTTCTTAGTTGTTCTAGTTGATAAATAGAGTTTTGAAAAATCCTTGCAAGGTAGATTAAATCTCCTCCCCAAAAATCAGCTCGGGCTTGAGTTGCTTGGAGTAGAAATAGTAGTGCAAAAATATATTTTGCCATACATGCTCCTGTTCTGTGATTAATAACTTGATATCGCAAATTGCGATATCAAGGTGTAGGCTTTATTTAAGGTCGCAATTTGCGACCTTAAATAAATAGCAGGCTTAGATTACTTTAGTGCTTTTAATATAGAACCAGCAGGTATTTCGAATTTAGAGATAGCACAGATTTTTTTACCTAAATCTTTTAAAGAAGCTCCTATATGATAAACTTCCTTTTTATCTAGTATCAAAAACCTATCATGAGATTTTTTAAAAACTTTGATTTTAATCTCTGGGTACTGCTCGTTATGCTTTTCTAAGTCTAATTTTAAAGTTTTACTAATAGATTTTGTGTAAATAGTAGCTTTGCAAGCCTTCTTTCTTTTAGTTAGTAAAGACAAAGTATTCTCGTCAATATAGTTATCAATTAACACAATATCTTTTTTGGCTTTTTTAATTAGCTTGCTTAGAAGGGTGTGAGCATCAAAAACTTTCCCATTAAAAAATATTTGTGGTTTTATCTGAATATCTTTATTTTCAATGGCATTTAGAATAGAATCTACTTTTTTATCTGTTTTCAGTTGTTTTTGTTCTATAGAAGTCACTCTATCTAAAATCAAGCTATTGGAGGAAATGACTTTCCTGATATTTACAAAGGTTTTAATGATTTGAATATTAGCCTTTATTGCCGTTTTGCTGTTTAAAACAGCAGACAGCATAGCTACGCCGTGTTCGGTAAAAACATATGGTTTTACTGTAGAGTGCTTCAAAGGTTGTAACCGGTCGCAATTTGCGACCAGTTGATTTTTCTCCTGTTTTGTTAATTGAAATAAAAACTCAGAAGGAAACCTGCCTTTATTTCTTTTAACTTGCTCATTAAGTCTCTTTGTTTCTACCTCATATAAAGCGGCAAGGTCTCTGTCTAGCATTACTTGAATACCACGAATAGTATAAATTTTACTCTGAATGCTTTGATTTATATCAATAATTTTCTTCATAAAACCCTCGCTTTTACTTTATAGCATGCTAAATTTGAAAAAACAGCATTTAATTTTTACCCTAGAGCTGGTCGCAAATTGCGACCAGTTACACCTTGCCTTAATCTAAATCACACTAGCCTCACTATTAGCAATTTTATACTCCATGTCTGAAGGGTAATCCTAATTACAGTCCTATCATCGCCAACCACCATAAAGCTTTCTGAATACTCGCCCTTCTTGCTTTGCAAAGAGGAAACTAAATTCATTTCTTGGCTGTTAAGTTTTAAGTTCTTTTGCAAAGTATCTAAATCACCTTTTTGCATTAATACAAACTTAGTAGCAGTGTTTCCTAAAATTGCTGAGCCTATAGGATGACTTGCAATTTCTTCTACCCCTTGAGTAATAAAAGTAATTCCACTTCCTGCTTTTCGTAAAGTTCTTACGCAATATTCCATAAAATGAGAACTGCTTTTACTTTTTAGTAACTCCCAACACTCGTCCATTAAAATTCGTTTTTTTCTTTTTTTAATATCTTCATTGCCTGATTCTATTTTTTCTAAAATAAAATCAGTAATTATTAAAATCATTATTGCTTGAAGATCTGGGTAACTCGACAAACCTTTTAAATCAAAAACCACAAAGTCACTTTCAATATTAAAACTATCTTTTTTATCAAGTAGCTGTCCATAAGGAGTATCCCCAGTCCAAGAGTAAAGCATTTTAGAAAACTGGTTTAAAGAGTCGTTATCTGACTCCTTTAAAAGTTTTTTAAAGTCAGACAGAGTTGGGTTGTTTACAGTAGCGTATAAAATATTTATCTGCTCCTCAAGTAAGGCTTTTTCAAGCTTTGGAAGTTTATCGCCTTCCTCATTTACTAAAACACTTTCTAAAAGTGTCAGTAAAAACTTAATCTTTCTAGGGCTGGGCTTTGCTTTTCTTTCTTCTTTGGAGTTGCCTCCAACCGAAAATGGGTTAATTGTAACTGGATTACATTCCTCACTGCTGGGTGGAGATACATCCACATACTGACCTCCCAAGGTTTTACAAAGTTTTCTGTAACTTCCTCCAATATCTATAATAAAAGTCATTGGGTTTTCTTTTAAACTTTGCAGTAATATTAAATTATTTAAAAAACTCTTTCCTGAACCGCTACTTCCTGTAACTAGAGTATTAAAATTTAAAAGCTTTGGGTGAAAGGGGTCATAATTTACTAAAGCTTTGTCCCTATTTCTAAAAAGACATAAGGGTTTATGGCTTCCCCCTTCATAATTTGCATAAATGGGTAAAAAATCTGCTAAGTTATCAGTTTTCATTCTTTTAGGTCTTGCTAAAGTTAAATTAGCCAAAGGCACACAAGTTTTAAAAACTTTAAACGCCCCAAGGCTTTCTTCTAATCCTTCAGCAGAATTTAGATTTCTAAAATAACTTAAAGCTTTTTTAGATTTTAAATTCAATGCCTCTTGATTTTTGTCTTTTATTTTTAAACTCATTTGGGTTAAAAAAATCTTTTGTCCTGAGCTGATAACTTCTTTTAAAAGCTCTTCTGTGCTATCTACTTGGGACTGGCTTTCTAAATCTGTTACTTTGCCGTTATGAGAAACACTCATAGAGTGAGCCATTCGTCTTTTTGCTTGGATTAACGAAATTTCTTTTGATTGGTCTGGCACTTTAATATGTAAAAACAAAGAATAGCTAAAAGGCATAGATAACAAGTGAGAAATAAATCCACTATGGGTGTATTCTGGAAGAGTTTTTAAAGTTAAAATTCGGTGATAGTAATTATCAAAGAAAATATCTTTATGCCCGTGGATAATATCAGAAAATAGTAACTGCTCCGTTGGCGAAGAGTGACTAAGTTCTGGCATAGCTTCAAGCTCTTCGGTGGTAAACTCTTGAGTGCGGTGATTGCGGTTTTCTAAGGGCAAGGGGCTATCCTTTGCTCGCTCTGGGTTTAAAAATTGGTAGATTAGTTTTAGAGTTTCTTTTTTGTTTAAACTTTTGGCATTTACACCCAAGCCTTCTAAGTTCTCTGTAATGGAGTTTGTTAAATTCAAAAGTTCTCTTAGCTCTTCTTCATGTACCTTTTTGCTCACAGCTTGAAATTGGCTAGGACTTTTAAAAAAATTTAATATACTGGATTTAGCTTGTGAGTTTGGCCTTTTATAAACAAACAAGTAAATATCTTTTTTTAAAATATTTTCTTTCTCCATTTCTGATTTTAGAAGATTAATTCGATCTTCTGAAATTAAGTTTATTGCTTTGTTGTTAGAGATTATATTTTGATGTGCTTTTATTAGCGTATTATAATCTGCATGAGTATCTACAAAAAAACTAACTTCTACTCCGTCTTCTAGTCCATTTAAAAAAGAACGAAGCTTTAAGGTGATGTTATTTACTTCATCATCTTCTAAAGTTTCAGTGCTAAGGCTTTTAAGTTTTAAAGCTTTGACTAAACTACCGTCAGACAGTGCAACACAATTATCCAAAAAATCCCAAAAAGGAAGTTCACTGGCTAAACTATGTTCTTTGTGAAATTCACTAAAGTTTTGTAGTGGAGTTTTTATTAAACTTTGAGTTTGTTTTAGTTTTTGGAAACTCATTTTTCTCTCCTCTGTAGCTAGCTGGCGTGCCGTAAACTACATAATTTTTTTGCGAGAGATTAGCTGAGAATATATTGGGATTCACAAGGCTTGATAAATAATCACCTAAATAACCGTCGGGTTTGTCTTTTTTTACAAAGTACAAAATGATAGTCAAAATTAAAGTACCAATCCAGACCAACGGTACTTTAAGTGAAGTTTGTCCGAAGAGTAGATTGCTGATGGATAAGTAGAGGAAGATTAGGAGTAAGTCTAATAATTCAAAGCCTAGTAGTTTTAGTTTATTTTCTAGCGTGCGAGGGGTGGAGGATATTAGTAAGGGCATTGTGGCACCTCCTTCTTGTATATTATGATACAAAAACCTATTAAGTTATAAAAAATAAAATCCGATTACATTTATAATGTCTAAATCTATTATTTTAACATATCTTTATATAACAATTATACTTTTTATTGGTTCATGGGTAATAAGCAAAATAACAGGAAAAGGAAATTTAAAATCTAGGGGTAATAGTACATTTTTTATCCTATATTTTTTGCCAATATATTTAAGCACTAAACTTTCTTCTTATCCTAGACTTTTTGGAAAAGCTCGTTGGCGTGGAAACTACTGGATGGGCCATCTTGATGAAGGGACTTTTATATTAATTGGAATATTTTCAGTTGTTCTGTTCTTTTTTCTTTCAAAAAAAATAGAGCAATGGGCTTTGTCGAAAGTTGAGAAAAAAAACTTGCCATTATTTTATTCTGCTATTCTGACTTTGATTAGTGTTTCTTTTGGTTCTGATATTTTAACGAAGTTACTTTTTATATGGAGTGTAGCATTAATTGTATATTTTTTACGACAAAAAAAACCTATTAACCAAGCTATATTTAACCCGCCGTTTTAGTTTATTCTTGAGGGTGCGTGGCGTGGAAGATATTAGTAAGGGCATTGTTAAGCCTACTTTTTAAAGATATATTACTTACATGGCTTGACTTTTTTTTTAATGAACTCATATTTTCTACTAGAAGCACTGGGCTAGGAGGAATTATGCTGAAAAATACAAGAATTAGAGACGCAAGAAATGGCCAGTTTGTTAAAGATGGCACAGAAAAGCGTAGACCAGCAACAACAGTTAAAGTAACAGTAAAAAAACCAACTAAAAAGAAGTAAGGAGTAACTATGGGAAATTATTATGTAAACAAAAATGCTCAATCTACTGGAGAACACGAAGTTCACACTGATGGATGTCCTCATCCACCAAATATTAAAAATAGAGTGTCCATAGGCTTGTTTAAAACATGTCAAGGGGCTATTAGACAGGCTAAAACTGTTTACGCTAATGTGGATGGTTGTGCTTATTGCTGCCCAAAGTGTCACACTAGATAAATTATTTATCTAAATAATATACTCGTATTGGGGTTATATTACCTGTAGTCCTAGTATACTAGTCAAATGAACCTGACCTAAGCCTTTACTTTTAACAATTCACAAGAGAGAAATTATGCCAGTATATGTTTTTAGCAAAATAGATAAAGAAATTGGTTCTATTGTTCACGTCCATGACTGTAAAAAAGCTGGAAACCTTCTTCGTCACCCTAAAGAAGGTGCCGTTCAAGAAAGTTTAGCTGGAGAACTGTTAACATGGTCTGGAGACCTAGACAAGATGCCTTCAGATTATGTTAATCTACGGCCTCTTCAGCTTTGCCCTCATTGTTATACAAGATAGATTATTTTTGCAAACAACAATACGCTTTTTCCAAGTTGCGGAGTAGAGATCTTGCTCCATTCCATGCACAAGATATTTCACGGGTTTGATAGCGCACAAGTACATAATTATCAGAACAAGTAGGACGATTACTTATTTCGCAGAGACTCTCATTGGTAAGTCTGTTCCATGATGTCCAGTTGCAATAATTAGAATAATATGGCAATCCATCACCAGTTTCTTTGTCATCTCCACAGGAGATAACAGCAGAGCTGAATATTATAAGAATAAAAAATTTTAACATATTTGTATTATTGTATTATTGTATTATTGTATTATTGTGTCAACTTACACGCCTCAATGCACACTCAAGCTAATAAAGTCAATTATACTCTGAGCAACAAAGCCAATAGCTGATCCTGCTAAAGCATAAAGTACATGCTGTTTGGCGTTGGGGTTTCCCGTGATAAAACTAAAAGTTGCAATCACTAACCCAATAACCGCCACCAGTGGCAACACTAAGCCCGTAAGCCGAGATTTAATACTCATCAAAGACGATTCCAAACTTGCCATGGCTGTCTCTTGAAAGAGCAGACAAGCTACCCCAACAAGTAAGGTAAAAATTAGTAATTTATTAGTTTTTAAAAAACCTAAAAACTGCTTTAAAATACTTTGTGTTAATTTATACATATTCACCTCTTTGATTTTGTTCGTTATCTACAACTCTATTTTGTGAAATTCTCTCAGGAGTGGGATCAAGTTTCATATAAACATCATCAGTACTAAAAAAGTCCCAATCTAGTTTCATCAAGCCTTGGTTTTGTCCCATTAAGATTTTTCCTTCACCAACACTGTTCCAGTAATATTTTTTTTCAGGAACTAAAGAAGGCTCTCTTGTTAAAATCACATACTCATGTTTTTGAGGATTGCGATTTTCTGGTAAAAGAAAAAATCTTTCACCCAGTAAACTTTTTATAAACACATGGTAAGTATTAGAACCCTCAAAGAGCCGAGCTTGCCCCAAGGTGCGTTTTCTAGTAATTACGCCACCTTCGCTAGCAATGCCTTTAAATATTTCATACACCTTGCTTTTTGGCTTTACCTCGCTATTTGAAAACTCTGATCCTGAAAAGTTATTTTTTAAAAAATCTAATTCATTTTTTTGTTCTGTCATATCTGTACTCCCAGACCTTGTTTAGGCCACAGTTTGCTTTAAAATTTCTTCTAGGTTTCCTGATAGGTTTTTACGAAGGTGGTTTATAGTGTTGCCAATTAACTCATAAGCTTCCTCCCATGACAGCTTTAGCATCTCGGCAATCTCTTCAATACTCATTTCCTCCCAAAAACGATAGTGAATTGCTAGTCTTTGATTTTTATCTAACAACGCCAACTCTTGCTTTAAATTCCTAAGCATACTTTCTGAAAACTCTGGCTTTTCAAATTCTGGTTTTTCAAGTTCTGATTCTTCCATACAGCTCCTTTTTTTTACTCCGCACATTTTTAAGCAGTTTTACTTTTTTGTTCTGCTGGTTTTTTAAAATAACTATTTCTTGAGCAGTTAAGGTTTTTTGGAAATTGAAAAATCAACTTTTCCATGACACCTCCCCCTACTATAGGAAATTTTGGTGACAGTTTTGGTGACAAAAACCTTCTAAGCTTCTGTAAAGACTGGTGCTTTATTGTCTTCACTGAGGAACGAGAAACGCCGAGCTTTTCAGCAATTTGTTTTTGAGTTAAGCCTTCATAAAAGGTCAACTTAATAACAATTTTTTGCTTACGAGTGAGCTTATTAATAGCGTTAATACAAATATTTTCTAAGTCTATGTTCTTTGTTAAAGATTTTTCTTTCCCTTTCCACATCCCAAACTCTTCTGAAATGATTTCATCAAAGTTCTCTGGAAGCGGGTCCTCTCTCATTTCCTCCAAAGGTTCATTTTCTTCTAAATGCTTCTCCCACTGTTTTTTAGACCACGACTTAGACTTGGTTAAAAGCTGAGCCTTTTCTTTTTTAGTTAGTTCTTCCATATTTTATTCCCTCTTAAATATTTTTACTTTTATTTTTTTAAACTAGTTTCTGCATTGGCCGTGACATCGTATTAAAAGTATTTTTTAAACACTCGCAAGGGGAAATAGCTTGGCTGTGTTAAAAACATTCCAGCTCTGGAAAGATTTAGAGCAAATTGTTTCCAGAGTTGGAAACTTTCTTCGTTTTTACAAAAATAGTTTCCAGAGCTGGAAAGATTCGGGTGTTTTTAAGTAAAATGTTTCCAGAGCTGGAAACATCTAAAAGTTTTTGTAAGATTTTTTTAAAAATAAACACAAAGGCAAAATAAAAAACTTTTTTTTGCGAGAAGAAATAGGCACTTTCTCCTCTGTAGCTATTTAATTACTTCTGAGTTGTAAAAAATACAGGAGTTTCCAGCTCTGGAAACTATTTTTAGCACTTTTTTGCCCACAAAGTCTGTTTGTGATAATTCTTTATTCATATAGGGGGACTATGTATGGAAAGTTTAATTATAGAAAAGACTAATTTTCAAAACAGTAGTTCAGAAAAAACGAAAGAAGAAAAAATAATTTTTGAACTAAAAGTTTTTTTAACTAATTACTTAGCTAAAAATCCAAACATCACAGCTAACGCATTTTGTTTAAAAAATAATCTTTCCTCCTCCACGATTAACAACCTGCTTTCTGGATTAACTAAAAAATCTATCACCTAAGAGGTGGCAAGAAAAATCATGTTTGGAATTCACCGAGGAAAACCTATAGGGCATATTCTCCGTGACACTAGAGGAGAGCTAGGTAGTTTTTTAAGAGCACATTATTCTTCACTTGTGGGGTCTGAAGTTTCTGATAATTCTGATCCAATACTTAATCAAAATCTTAGAACAAAAAATTCACGCTTAGTAATGGTGTTAGCTCATAATAAAGGTGGAACAACAAGAGCTGAGATTGCCAACACCTTAGATGGCTTTGCTTTAGAAGTTTTAGATAAGATGATAAATGACAAAGTTTTATATGAAGACGGACAAGGCAGAATACAAGGCTTTTCTGATAGCATATACTTAGATAACGAAACCACTAAAGAACTTATCCAAGAAGTAAATTACTTTGCAAAGCCTTCTGATACTCCAGATAGTCAGATTAAAATTTTATGGGGAAAACTTTCTCCAGAAAAAATCCAAAAGCAAAAAGAACTTACTTTGGCTTTTATAAATAGCTTGCGAGAGATATATAAGGAAGAAGATGTAAATGGAGAGCCTTCGTTTATTACTTTAACAGCAGATATTTTAAAACAACCCAATCAAAAAAAGAAGGAGTCTTAAGATGAAACATATTTTATTAACTATATTGTTATTTACTCTTCAAAGTGAATTAAGCTTTGCAGAGGTTAAAGAGCTTACTGTTGATGAAGTTCAAATATTAGAATATTGTATTGAAAATGTAGAAACAAATGAGCTTTGCCAAAATGCTATTCCTGTAATTATAGGAGGAGAGGGCGGAGGAGTACCTGCTGGGGATAAAATGAAGCAAGAGGCCTTGGCTTATATTGATGTTCAAGATACTGATGTTCTTAAGGCTCGCGACTACAAACAAGAGCTTGGAAGAGTTGCTTTTAAAGAACTTACTGGTTTAGATTTATCTGGTAACCCTAGAGACCAGAAGCTATTTAAAATTTGCTTAGAAGAAGCTTGTGGCAACCAAGTTATGCCCAATGCTGTTTTTGGTATCATTAAAGAAAATATGTTGCAGAATAAAACAAATTTAATTTTATCTGAGACAAGCCTTGCTTTTCGTACTATATTCGGTGGCGAAGGTGGGAATTAAGGCCTTCTTTATCTTTGCAAAGATACAGTTTTGCAAAATATTTGTTAGTACCAAAAGCGCATGCAAAAACACTATTCGTCATAGGAAAATAACTAATATTTACATGGAGACACCTTCTTTGAGAGAGGGAAGACTTCTGCTGTCTAAAAATATTCCAAATATTTTAGATATGCAAAATCATATATGTGGCCCAGTAGCGCTTCATATAATGTTTCCAGAAATTTTTGAAAATAAAATATTAGAAGCTTTTTATAACTGTACTGAAGAGTGGCCCAGGGAGGGAGTCAGCAACAAAGAATTTAATATTATTATTAGCTTCTTGAAGCTTAAAAGTAGAGTCCGATATTGCGGAAACGACACTACTATAAAGAATTTGTTACTAAGTAATAAATTCTTTATAGCTTTAGTAGACCGACACTTTGTAGTTGTTTCAGGTGGAAAAGTTTTAGATTTTTTTGATACTTATTGGGGGTCTCACATAAATGAGAAAGTTTATTGTTACTGGGAATGGCTTGGCTGATAATTCGTGTAAGTTTTTATACACTCTGTAAAATTTTTGGATTCTGGATTTTTTAAATGGTGTAATAACATCATAAAGCCAACTGAAGTGGCTTCTGTTATTATAGCCATATAAGAGCCATACTCGCCATACCCCTCTTTCACACTGTCCGAAGGTGCTTTTGGATTCCAGTAACAGTGATACTCTGAAGTGTCCTTTTTTATCCCCACCCCTATAGAGAGAGTTTTAATAGTCTCTCCAGCACCACCTATATCATCACAAAGCTGTACGCAGACTATACGAGCTTTATTATTGTCAGGAACATTAATAACTATTTTAGCATTACTTACTAAGTCTCTTGCTTCTTGAGCCTGTTTTGGAAAATTTGGAAATATATCTTTCAGGTGATAACAAGCGGTTTTTATTTGCACTTCTGGATTAATCAATTTTAATTTATTGGACAAAGCTTCAACTTTAAATTTTCTTATATCAGAGGCTATAAAGTTACCTCTATTTAAATTACTTTCTTCCACTTTATCTCCATCAATAAGAGATAAGTATATAGCTCCACTTCTAACTAACATTTCTGCAAATGAACTGCCAACAGCTCCGCAGCCAACAATACAAAATTGTAAGGTTTGTATGCTGTTAATAAGTTCTTTCCCGAATTTTTTCTCTGTTCTATTTGTTAAAGTCATTGATTTATCCCCAATCAATAGTTGAATAAAGGCTATTGAGTAGCAGTGCTATGCTTTTTTGATCTAAAAAATTAAATTTGTTATTTAATTTAGCAGAAAATGGATAGAAAGTATTACCATAAACGAATTCTTTATAGGCTGGATTGGGATTTGGTGTATTCGATCCTGTGGGGTCTTTTACTTTACTGTGTGTTACCCAAAATTTTTCTGAAAAAATATTGTTTCTCCCTTTGTAGTATTCAAGTAAAGAAAACGTAAAAGAAACTAAATTTAGATTACTGTCACTGGGGCTATAGTCATGAATGATTAATAGTGGATCATCAATATTTGCAATATCTGTGAAACTGATCTTATAGTAATTACTTAAAGTGTCCTGTAATTTCTTTTGTTTCTCTTCTTTATCACTCATGACCCTGGCTCTCCTTTTGGCTCGGTTCTGTCGTCACATTTGTCTTGGTATGCAAGATCGTCCTTCTCATTTTCCCATTTAATTTCCGCGCAGATAGCGAGATCTTTAAAATTGTTAATTTCTAAAAGAACTTGTTTTTTTTCTTTAAAACCCTCGCCACCCATGGCCATTAGCTCATTATTACCCGCTTTAAGCCTCCAGTACCATTTTTGATTTTTTTCACTTTGAACATATTCAAAACGAAACCCTTTGTCGGTGTCTTCTTCTGATTCATCTTCAAATATTAAAGCAGACTTTACTTTGCCTTGGATTGTTTTAATTGAGCCCTTAATAGATCCCTTAATAAAAGGCTCCTCACTTCTCCCGATGTTCTTCCCATTCTCAGTAATTAGTCGCCACCGCCACCGTTGTTCGCCTTTATCTGCGCCTTGGTAAATTTCAAATTTTGTCATAACAACCTCCTTGTTGACAGTTTATAATAGCTAGGGTTATATTAATGTATTACCTGGGCTATAAGCACATAGTAGCTATATTTTTATGCGTGTGTCAAGCGTGCGATGAGAACGGATTGTTTTTTAAGGCGGTATTATGCACTCAGAGACAAAGAAATTAGTTAAACTAATGAAGAAAAAACGTGAGTCTGAAGGGCTAAGTGTCCGAAAATTATCAGATAAAATAGGGGTGAGCTTTTCGACATTGGCTAGAATCGAAAGAGAAGAGGGCTCTCCTGACAACAATACTAAAGTCCGTATTTTGAATTGGCTGGGTAACGAAGCAAAGATAGCTGGTTTTGATTTTGATCACGAGGCTTTAGTTCATTTTAGAGCTGCAAAAAATATTGAACCTACTACTGTTAAGACTTTGTTGAAAGTTGCAAACTTAGTTAAAGAGCAATACCAAAGCTAATATGAAATTAATAATTACAGATATGGAAAAAATGGCAGAAGGTTTTCGGAAAAACCTTGGGATTAAAGAAGATAACTTTCTGGATCCTTTAAAAATAAAAATTAAAGAGATTGAGGTTATAACCTTAGATGAGTTAAAACAAATTAATGAAAAAGAAAAAAGCTATTTACTAAATGATGTCAGTAAGCAATGGTCTGCCATGAGTGTTCCATTGGATGAAACTTTTAAAAAATGGGTGATTGTCCGGAATCATAACAATAATAAAGAAAGGCAAAGTGTGTCCATTTTAGAGGAGTATTGGCATATTCTTCTTGAGCATCAGTTAACTAAAATCATAAAATTTGGAAAGTTTTATGGTAGAAGTTTTGAATCAGACGAAGAGCACGATGCTTATTATTTAGCTTCTGCTACATTGCTACCTCAAAAAAATATTAAAAATTTTGTAAATCAGAGTAATAATAATATAGAAGCGCTTGCTATGAAATTTGGTGTTTCTACAGAGCTTATTGAATACAGAATAAAACGATTGGGCTTATGGAGTGTTTATAAATCTAAATTTCTTTTTGACAAGACCCGTATCTCTTTAATCAAGGATTAAATTTATTTATAAGCCTTAGTGCTATGTCCATCACAAGCCCCCTTATCAAAAACCGCAGGACAGCCCCAATCTCCCTCAATCGCTTCAATACTTTTTTTCTGAAAATACAAAACCAATTGAATAGTTGCCTCTGGTTTTAGCAACACAAACCCCATAGCTGAGATCACAATTAACCTTTTGATAATACGAAACATTCGACTATACCTCAAAAACATAAACTTCTCCTTTTTAGTTATATATTTACTTATTAAATTTTATCTTTCCACTGAGTAATCATTCTTTGAATAACAGGTGGATGCCAAGAAATTCGCCCTTGGCGGTTTTTAAAACCTCTTTTTTGCAACTCAAGCCCAACAACCCTTAAAGACAAACCCTGACTTTTTAAATACACCGCTAGTCGACACACTTTTAGTTCATATTTATTTATAATTAATTCACTATTTTTTCCACGCTTATATCCATAAGGTGGCCGAGGAAAACGATAGTTATTTGGGTTTTTTAATTTTGTAACAGAGCGTTTAGTATTAACCTTGTTCTTTTTTAGATGTTTACGAATACAGTCTTTTGAAACATCTAACTTTGTAGCAATTTGAGAAATAGAAAGACCTTTTTCCTCATAAAGCTCTTTAAAAATCCGCGGATCTATAGCTTGAACCTTTAAAAAAAACTCAATAAAATAGGTGTAATAGGAATGATCAGTTTGAAAATTTGTTCCCTGTACTGGTCTGTCCACCAATTGTTGGTGATCATAGTATTTTAGATAATTTTTTAATTTTTAGCCATTTACATAAATCTTCATACTGAGAGTGTGAAGTTACATGAAATGAATAACCATCTCGCCAAGAATTAATTTTAATTTTTTCTTTAAACTTATCTTTAAAAAAATTATCTATATCATCTGGTTTACCCTTCATATATACATTAGTATAATTAATCTTGAAGCTTAAAGTAATCCATTTAAACCCTTCGTAATTAGAGCGAAAAAAAGCTATCCTTTTGCGACTAGGCTCACCTTCTTTTTCTATTCGACATCGACTAAGAAGCTCTTCCCCCCAGTCATATTTAAAGGTTGGAATCACTTCTTCCCAGGTTTTTTCTGATGACAACATTCCTCCAACTTTCTGTTTTCTTCTTAATTCATAAGAATCATGTAATTCAGGTAGAGGGTAACACTGATCTAAGCTACAGTATAATTCATCGTTTCTTTTAAATAACTTTAAAGAAATTGCAATAATATCCATACTAAATTGATTGTAAAGCCAGTCAGCAGATATAATAACTTCTGGATCAAAGCTTTCTGCGATTAATATAATCCGAATATTTTTTTCTGGCTGAGTATCATGAAATACACTTTTAAAATCTTCTAAATCAGAAGATTTTTGAATTTCAGCTTCTTTAATTAACTCCTCTGAACTCCGATTAGAAAGCATTGCTGCATAGGAAATAGATTGAAGAAGTTGCAACTTATTCTTATCTCTTTTAAGTTCAATAACAACCAACACATTGTCATTAGGGTCAAAAGCTAAAATATCAATACGCCCTTTAGTTTCGGCATTTACCACTACTTCTTGTCCTATAAACTGCAAGTCAGGGAGTTTAATTTCTTTTGTAAATTCTGCCCAACTATTTACTATAGCTTGTTGTAAGTTTACCCTCTCTAAAAGTGAGCTAGCTTTCATATCTGTATCTGGTAAAGAAATAAATTGATCATCTTTTAGCCCTAACATTGTGACATCCTTTCAAAGAAGTTTATTTAAAGATAGTTTCACTATATATCGGTTTTTATTTCTAAATATGTACTAAATATGTGATTTTGCCTCTAAGTATGTCCTAAATATGTGATTTTGCCTCTAAGTATGTCCTAAATATGTGATTTTGCCTCTAAATATGTACTAAATATGTGATTTTGCCTCACTAAATTGTTGCAAACTACAGAAACTTCTTAACAGTGCAAACTGACCAACAATAATGGTTTAGAGATAGTTACAAATTTACTGCAAAAATATCTCTGCGTAAATTTTTAAGCTGTTTTTT
>JAAGOD010027998.1_pt1 | contig 15956 bp, 23 predicted proteins | sample 8389681 | NCBI WGS metagenome assembly JAAGOD01 (sample SAMN13964374, study PRJNA552185) | sponge metagenome | biome: deep-sea hydrothermal vent fields; feature: spots directly above weak diffusing fluid; material: seawater and sediment | host: Tedaniidae sp. KZ-2020 ... | reverse complement strand
TGTCCCTCCCACTGGCCCTCCCACTGGCCCTCCCACTGGCCCTCCCACTGGCCCTCCCACTGGCCCTCCCACTGGCCCTCCCACTGGCTCTTGTGGGGCAGTGCTGCAAGGAGACGGGGTGGGGGAGGATGGACAGCTGTCCAAGCATCAGAACCACCCTCTACTCACTTGCTGGGGAAGAACTTTGAGAGTTCCTCAGGATCCATGCTGTCGTAGTCAATGTCGTCAAGGTAGATACCATCTTCCACAGAGGAATAGCGACGGGAGTGACGGCTCTTCAGAATCCTGGTCAGAGCGTACCAGATCCCACTCCTGTCTGCGTCCCCTGGGCAACCAAAGCAAGGGAGGTGCCCTCCAATCCAACCTCTGCCTCCCTTCAACACTCACCAGTGGTCATTGCCTTGTGCTGCTGCAACCTTTCTTTGAATTCCTCATCAGAGGTGTTCCCCATGCCGCCATGGAAACTTGTTTCTCCCTGTAGAAGATGGAGACAGATAGTAGCCACAAGGGAGGGAGGAGAGGAAGGGGGTGTGGCTAACCTTCGTGCTGACCTCCTTCCTCCTGATGCTGCCTTGCTTCCAGCTGGAATGGCGTTCGTTGATCTCCAGCTCTGTGTCGCTGAGTGCCATGGGTCTGCCATCCAGTTCTTCCTCTCCATCAACCCTGGAAACAGCCATGGTTACCCCACCCTATACACTGCTCCATTGCCAACATGCTACACTGCTCACCTGCCCATGACTGTGTCCAGGGCACTGTCAGACAGCACCTCAAGAGTGTACGGCAAACTAGAGCTCATCAATTCCTCAGATGAGATGGGCTGCATACACACACAGACATAAACAACAACAACAACAACAACAAAGGTTCATACGTCTATAATGATAGCTGGTGAGTCCGGTAAGGATGTAGCTGCGTGGCTCCTCCTGGGAGTTGAGGGGGCGGGGATGGGAGCAGAGGGTTTGAGATGGGAGGAAGTTGAGGGGGCAGATATTGAAGCAGCTGTATGGGAGGGGTTGGGCTGTGAACTGTCTGTGAGTGAGGGGGCAGGCTGGGGGTCATGTGGTAGAGCCGCGGTGAGGGAGGAGGAGATGGGGGGTGGATCGGAGGAGGGAGTGGCAAATGCTCCGCTACAGTCGTCCTCCCCAGTACCACTTTCCTGATCATCCCCGCTCTGAGCACTACTCTGCAGTCCAGGACTCATGTCAATAATCACATGCTCCTCGTCAGAACCCTGGGGTGGGGGGAGGGAAGGTAGAGAGAGAGTAAGGGGAAGGGAATGAGAAGAGGAGGAAGGGAGAGCATACTTCACGTGCTCTGGTGTAGAATACTTTTCCAGTCTCGTCAATATTCATTGTCATGTCGACAAGAGACCCATTCACTTCAATCTCCACCTACACGTAAAGACAGGACAATCATGACGTAACTGACCCTCCCCTCCGTGCTATGCCCCAATGACCTCACTCAGCAAGTCGTGAGTTTACTAGCCAGCTAGCTCCTAGGTACAAGTCACACCACCTCAGTCACACTGCCTCACCTCTTTTAGGTCTCCAGTTCTTAAGACACCCAGTTTTCCAAACCTGACGTGGAATGGGGTTGATTTGAGGGAGCCATCTTTCTGCCTGACTACCACCACATCTGTGGCCCCAGTCAAGTAGGCAGCGTTCACGTCATTGTAGAGGTCCTTACAGGAGGAGACCAGCCTGGCACCAGCCCTACCCACTTTTCCTAGGTAGTAGGTCATGCTGGCTGAACTGAATAAACCTCCCCTTCCTTCTTCATCTTTCACAATGATGAATTGACAAGTGGGCGGGGCGTAGCGCCGAAGGGGTGTGGCTTATACTGGGAAGGCGTGGCTTCCTAGTCCCATTTAAGAAGACTCCACCCATGCCCCACCCCCCTATTGACTTTCTTTTTTTTTAAAGAGTTGTGTGGTCAGTTTTGAACAGGTCATGGAGAAGAGGCTGGCAGTATTGTGACGGTTGCACTTCTCTCTGTGTGCTGCAGTGTAGTGAAAATCCACTGGGGAGGGCTTATCTGCTGACAAACTCTGGTGAGTGGCAATCACGAACTCCTGACATTCTATCAGACTGTTGTTCTAGCTAGCTAGCTGTATGGCCAACTAGCTAGCTAGCTGCTTTCTGAATTTTCCACACCTGTGTGTACCATCACCTGTGTGTGTGCCACCTGGTGGACTAAAAACTTGTGGCAGTTATTTTAGAAGTGCCAAAATATCTTGCAGGGGAAGTGGAGATTGGCACTGCTTTGCTAGCAGCTGTGTCAATATTCATAGCAGTTCAGCCATGGATCTGCTTTGCATAGCTAGCACAAAGGAACCTAAATCCCTAGTTTGGTCATGTAGAGAATATTCATTGGACTCTCTCTCTCTCAAACATCCTGTTTCCCAGACCTCCCTCCCTGCCACAATCTCCGAGGACTGTCGGTGAGATGTCCAGCTCTCCGGAACAGTCCAGCTCCACCACTCCCCAATCCACACCTCTCAACATCTCCCGAGGCCTCTCTGATGCTTCCATGGTCAGTGCCATCTCCCTCGGCTCAGGGGGGGAATCCCCTCCCGGTCACTCCCACCAGCCGTATCATGGGCAGGTGTACCCTGGCCACACCCTCTCTCCCCCCCAAATCATCAACGTCATGGGGTCCTCATCTTCGTCCACCCCCAACTCTCCTCACCTCAGCAGACCTTCCTCCTCCGGCAACCTGGTCAAAGGTGAGAGCCGCCACTCCCCCTCCCCATAGCAACCAAGTGGCCAGCCCTGTAGTCTGCGTCTGTGCGCTCTCCCCAGAGTGGAGCTCTAGTGTGGAGGTGATGATGCTAGCAATGCTAGCTCTAAGTGGTGCTAATGCACCTCCATTGGGCATGTAGGGATCAGGTGGAATGTGAACGTGTGTGAAATATGATATATCCTGGCCTTTCTGATCTAGGGGGGCATATATTAGGTAATTTGTATCCAGCAGCAACCCTGTCATTATATAATTAATTCCGGCATGTGAAACTACATGTGCTATTGGCTGTGACAGCTGTCTACTGATCTGAATGCAGGCCAGTGAGCAGACCCACTCTGCCATGCCCACTGACCTTCTCTGTGGGAACCTCCCCAAATGTGTGAAAACCTCCCCAAATCCTGTGATCCGGTATGGTCGCCATGGCAATGGTGTACACACTGACTGGGATTCTTTTGATGTTGTGTTTCCATGGTCAAAATACACCTCACTCAATTGAAGCACCCCCAAAAGGGCTCAGCAGCAGTAGTTCCCTTTAACCAGGCCCTGATTGCTCGTCTCCATGGTGATGTGGGTGGTGGGTGTGGTTTAGAAATTCTTACCACTATACAGGCATGAAGAGGAAGTTTATGCGCAGGAATGCACATCAGCCCACCATTGCAACAAGCAGTCTTCCCACCTCGACGCCCCATCGAGAGGTGAGTGCCATAGATTTTTCGTCCCCCAGGGGCCCCCTGACTTTGTCCCCCTCCCTCCTCAGGATCCCCTAGACGTGTCCTCGTACAATCATCCCAACAAGGCTCTCTTTGCCAGAATGCTAGGTCAACTGCAGCCCAAAAAGAGGAAGAATTTCAGAAGGTAATGTAAGAATGGCATTGTTATTTCGTGGTCATGGAATGGAATTCGAATCACTTTTTTTCGTTTTGTTTGTTTTGTAGAACCAAGCGCAGAGCAGATAAACAGTATCATTCCGATGACGGCTACACCTCTGACCCTGGAATCCTCCGCGAGGTGAGAGTGCAAACACAGCGAAAGTAGCCCTCCCCTCCCTCCCTATAGAGTGTAAACACAGCGAAAGTAGCCCTCCCCTCCCTCCCTATAGAGTGCAAACACAGCGAAAGTAGCCCTCCCCTCCCTCCCTATAGAGTGCAAACACAGTGAAAGTAGCCCTCCCCTCCCTCTCTATAGAGTGCAAACACAGCGAAACTAGCCTCCCTCCGTTTCACTGTGTATGCTTCACTATTGTTTTGTTTATTCTCATTGCCCAGGAAGAGGATGATGAGACTGATAACGACCCAGAGGAGGTTCGCATCTAGCTCAAGGCTATACTACGAAGCTACAGTTTTCACATAACTTCCTCCTCGTTTCCTCCAAACACACTAACACATTTACACAAACACACACATGCACACACATGCATGCAGACTCGGCGAATCCAAGAATTGGAGAGAAAGGCCGAGAAATATCGGAGGGCATTGGATGAGGATGACACATCATTTCATGAAAACGAAGAGGAGTTGGAACCCAACTCTGAAAAACCACAGCAGCACAAGTGAGTCCACCACACCAACACAGGCATACACTGATGGGCGTGTGCACGCAGGTATCAATTCAGACTGCACCGTAACTCCAACACAAAGCCCAGCGACACCCTGCGGGTGAAACTAGAGAAGATTGAGGCTCAGCTGAAGGAGCTGAAAGGAGAAGGAGGGAGCACTCGTGGCTCCAGGCTGAGGGGAAGGCTAGGAGGTGGATTCCTGTGAGTCAGTGCATGCTGTGGTAGAGCTAGTACTCTAGTTATGACTTGTGCATGTTTCCCCCATGCCTTGCCGCTGCCAACCAACAGTGGAATCAAGGGAAAACTGTAAGTTAAACTTTGTCGTGTATTCCTTGCTTCATCTTCTTCTCCCCCTCCTCCCTCCCTCCCTCTCTCTCTCCCCTCATCCCCTCAGGACACATGGTGGCTGGGGCAAGCTCAAGAAGAAAAGGATAAGAACACCAGATGAGGAAGGTGAGTCGTGTGACCCTCCATGAGACCACACTCTTTATGTGCACTCTGACCCTTGCAGTGATGGATGATGAGGAAGAGGATGATGAAGAGTGAGTTGCCATGGCTACGCACTGTAAGAATTCGCTGTGACCATGTCCCCTCATACAGTGGCCAGGTAGTTGAAGAAGACGTTATTGAAGAGGCCACTCCTGAAGCACTGTGAGTGCTGTGTCCCTAAAACTGCAGTAGCCTAGGGGGAAGGGGTTCAGCTATGACTGTGGGTCAGTGTTTATGTTACGTGTCATACAGGATATCCGTGATGCGCGTGGACATGGACACACTTAGACTAGCCTACGAGGTATCCATGGAAGAGAGCAAAAAGTGGAGAGAAGAGTATTTAGACCAAAACGTATGTAACCCATATCTCTCTAACCACAGCGACACAGTGTTTCTAGCCATGTTATGTGTTTCAGGAGAGGATTGAGGCATCCCTGGCCCTGCTGGTGGAGAAGTTTGACCACGAGAGGGAGCGGGGAGAGGTGAGACATGCACGAACCCTGTCCACTGCATGTTGACATGCATTCCTTGCACATTCAGAGGCTGGAAGGGCAGCTCAATGACATCACAGAGCTCCACCAAAATGCCGTAAGGGCTATATAGTGTCGTACGAGGGGTTTGGGTGTACCATCGTGCAACTGTGTGTGTTCAGGTGGACGACCTCCGTGCACAGCTAACCCAAATAGAGCACACCACGACCAACAAGTGCCAAGACTTGGAAGATGCTGTGGAATTGTTTCAGACCAAGGCAAGGCACAGCTTGCATGTGACTATCATGTGACGTATCATGTGACCCCCTGCAGTGCGACCATCTGGACGTACGCGTGCACAAGCTGCTGGACAGCAGTGACGTGCCTCCGGTGAACCACTTGGTGCGGAAACCCATGGCCAGTCTGCTCAGCATTCTCCTTGTCGTCCTAGCCTTCATCCTCAAGCTGGTCAGCATAGGAAGGTCAGCGTCCAATAAGCTACAATAACTCTGCTCAGCTATCCAAGACCCCATTGATACACGAGCTGTTGGGATAAAGCAAAGTAGTTTTCTTTACTGAAGTGGTGTTTTTACAGTGGAGGGAGAAGAGTGCCGTACCTGGCACAGCATGGCCCCCTTACAGCTATATAGGGGGGGAAAACAGCCAGTAAGAGTTTGTTAGGCCTCTCCTGTGTACAGTGGCACCTCTGAATAAAGTAGTAGTTGTGAGGTTGGACAAAGATTCCTTATTAGGCTTGCTGTAAATCTCCCTCTATGCACGCGCACACACTTCCTGCAGGACTCGTCCCGTGATGAAACTCTCACTGGTCGTGGCGGTGCTAGCACTACTCTATTACTACTACACAACTCAATACATGGCAAAATCTACAGAGTAGACATCTTAAAATTCATCACTGCATAATATTGAGTATTTATGACCAAATGAACACTTGACATGGTGGGTTGTAATGTCACACCCTCTCTGTGACAAGAAATGTGGCGTCTCCCTGGGTCACTTGGTTAGAGTGGTAGGGTTTCTGGCTCCTCCCTCTCGTAGTCAGCTAGGGGGCGTGTACACGCAAAGACGGCCCATAGGAGTCCCCGGACCAGCACCAGTGCCCCCACCATGCACGCCAGCACCAGAGCAAACAGCTGGTTCCGCAGGTTGGTCCGGTCCTGGCGCCCCCATGCCTCGGCCAGCGTGCCTGCGAGCACCCACAGCACCACGGGGTACACAGCAAAGACGTAGCGCAGGAATGGGTCCAGGACGCTGCTCTCCAACAGGAAATAGGTGAGCGTGAGGGAGGAGAGGAGGGAGAGAAGGATGCTGGAGATAGTCTCCTCCGAGAGGCTGGTGTGAGCTGACATGACTGCGCCAAGTGCGAAGAGGAGTGAGACCACGCTGAAGGTAGTGTACGCCACTGTGCCATTGAGCACCAGGAGGCGCGTCAGCCAGAGGGTGCGTGGGTAGTAGTACTTCAGGTTCCCCCTGACATAGTAGAGAAAGCCGGCCAGCGTAGCCACACACAGCAGCAGGGCAGCAGTGAGGAGGCCCAGCAGGGCAAAGGTCACTTCCAGCTGCTGCCTCCCGAGGGCAAAGACGCAGCCCATGTGCAGCAGACACACCAGGATGAAGGCTGGGTAGAAACCGAGGCAGACGGTGTGAGGGGTGCGTCTGCGACACAGCAGCACCCATACCCAGGCCAGCCACAGGGCCTCCCATGCAAACAGCAGCAGCCACAGCCCCTGCACCCACACCACTGGGGAGATGGGGAGACGATACGCAGCCATGGCGGAAGGGAGGGGCATGGTGAGGGCCAGGGAGGCAGGTTCACCAAACCAGCCGTACACACTAACAGCTATCTTCGCAGCAGACGACAATGTAGCCATGACAACAAAACACAGCTTCAAAGCACACTTGACACCACACACACCTTCTTGAGCTGAATCCATTGCAAAAATGCTCCAAACAATAGCTAAACACAGGACACTAGAGCTCGTACAGACAAGCTAGAACTGGTGGGTACAGACAGCTGGCTCATACAGACAACTAGAGCTCGTACAGATAGCTAGAGCTTGTACAGATAGCTAGAGCTCGTCAAGTGGTTCTACTAGCTAAACTGGTTCTACTAGAGCTGATATAGCACCAGAGCATGAGAAAAACTCGCTGGATTAAGTTCTGGCTGATTAACAACCCACGTTCCCACCTGCCACAAAAGGTGGGATGACACCCCCAATTAAACCACACACAAAGCAAGGGCCAGCCTCTCCATTACCACTCCAATCAGCGCCTTCGTCTGCATGACAGCTGAGCAAGATCTCATTACAGGATGCCACACCTTCCATCTGGATGCAATATCCCCTTACAGTTCGTCTGAATGTCAGGATGTCTGGATGCCAGTGGTCGGGTGAGCCAGCAGCCAGACTCAAACTCTGGTCTGGTCAAACAAAATTTATTCATGGAGAGAATGACATGATATGACACAGCTAGTGATGACAGACTGAGAATTCAAAACATGAAGGTGATCTTTATTTAGAGCTACCTATGTACTGCCTCACTCTACATAATACCCACTCATCTATCAGCCCAGGCTGGTGTTGGCGACGGATTTGCATCCATGTTCCCTTCCATTCTCCCATTCCCATTCTGCCATGTGGTGGTTGCTGAGTCAGCACTCTCACTGCCGGCCACACTCATATTGCTCTCTGATGAGCTCTGACGAAGCAGCTGCAAGTAAAATGGAATCCAAATGGAGCGATGGACTCCCTCTAATTCAGAGTGACCTGATTGGGAGGGGTGGCCTCATTTCAGGGGTCGAGATTAGAGGGAGTTCCCCCCCCCCCCCCCCCATCACACACTTACATAGCCAATGAACTTGTTTATGTGTTCGTAATAGCCATAGCGAGTCCACGTATCATTGTGAGTGCCGCCGTGAAAGGTCTCTATGTGCTTCAGCTCGGCACCACACGCCTACAATGCAGTGCACGGAAATGACAACCGTTTACCAACACAAAGTATGAAGTGCTGACCTGGTAGAGTTCCATCATCATGCTCGGTGGGATCAGCTGGTCCGCCAGACCAGAGAGAAACAGTGTCGGCACTCGCACTTTACGAATCTCATAGTTACTCAGAAACTAACAGGACAAAGGGGCTCGGTCATGTGGGCGTGGTCAGGAGAGAGGGGGAGGGGCACAGACCTTGTTTTTGAAGCAGATGTAGGGGAATATGCTGACCCCAGGGAACATGAGCTGGGCCATGGTGGGGATGCCAGTGAAGGTGTTCTCCACCACCAGGGCCATGATGCTGCAGGGAGAGAGGAGATGAGCCCTCACAGCATCACCCCAAGTGTACCCAATGTACCTGTGTCTGTGCGAGAGGTCCAGAGTGGCAGTAAGGCGGACGGCCACTGCTCCACCCAGAGATCTCCCAAATACGATGATCTTATGGCGATCAATGTCTCTTCTCCCTAGCATAAACTCCAGTGCCGCTTGAGCATCAAGATACAAACCTAACCGTGCGAAAACATACCAGAACTCACTCACTCACTCACTCACTCACTCACTCACTCACTACTACTACTACTACTACTACTACTACCATGGCCCTTCTACTTGCCTCGTTCACTTGGTGTCCCTTGGCTCTTCCCATATCCCCTATACTCCAAGAGGAATATGTTGAATCCACAGTGCTGGTAGAGGGCCTGTGTGTTGTGCAGCCTGTGGCCGATGTTGCCTGCATTACCATGGAAATACAGCACCGTCGGGACCTTTCCGAGGATGGGTTGAGGCTGCTTGATGAAGTACGCTGATATCCGGACACCATCAGAGGTGGTGAGGAAGATATTCTCGTAGGGCAGGCCCACGGAGCTGGGGGTCTGGACAAAGACCCTGGCACTCTCCGGTTGCTCAGGGTAGTAGAGCAGGGAGTCCTGGTAGTGGTAGAGTCCACCCACAATCACAATCAGCAGGAGAATGAGGATGGTGATGCCACCATACATCCAGTAGATGAGGACCAGGAAAAGAATGGCAGCACCACAGATACGCCAGAACTTCCACAAGAGGAAGGTGAGCATGCGTCCGATGGTTTCCGCTGAGCTGAAGCCCATGTGTCTGTCTGACGGCAGGACGGGGGGAGGCATGGCTGCTGGCTGCTCTGGGACTCCACCCACTGCTGCTGCTGCTGGGCTAGGCTGGAGAGCTATCTCTGGAACAACAGGAAACAAGCACTGCTGGTTAAGGTACACTCTTAATAGGCTACAACAAGAAATGGGTAATACAGTGAATACGTAGGTAGATAAGTAGCTAGTACCTTGTTGGTGCGCTTTAAATAAAAATAACTATTCTGGCTCGCCACACCCTCAGCTACCATAGTTCCTTACCTGCGACTTGCGACTTATATCAACTGAAGCAAGATATTATACACACATCCAGTTATCTCGTTTACTCAGGAGGGGCTTATATCTTTCCCAGACAGCATGAACTCCCTCTTTTTCTCCTCTTCCACTTTATTTACGGTCAACTTTAATTAAAAGAATTATTGCTGAAATATTTTCGTGTGCAGAAAGGGGGTGGGGCACAAACCTACAGAGGCGGCAATGGATGAGGTGAGTGGTATTTTAGTATGCAAACTGTGAGGATCCTCTCTCCTTCCCTGCAGGTTCCCAAGAGTGGGCATCTCCACGCCCAGCCCTACAAGGAGGGGTCCTGGGAGAGGGTGAAGGTGGAGCTGTCCAAGGAACGCCTCCTGGTCAGCAGGAGGGACATTGTCTATGAGGACACCTTTGCCAACAATGTGAGTGCATAATGCAGTGCAGAACACACCATTTCTAAACCCAAACACCAACAATTCTGTCAGGACATTGTGGAGGAAAAACACACAGTCTTGCACAGGGACGCTGAATCCAGACTGGGCATTCACATCATGGTATAGAGCTAGCTACAATGTCTGTACAATATCATTCAGCTATCATGCACAACAGGGTGGACTGGACTTCAAATGCCCCATAAAAATACACAAGATCCTAGAGGGAACACCAGGTAAAACAATGATCGCCTCTTTAGACTTCATCCAGCAAATGCTACCTTCCTTTCAGCTCAACTGTGCGGTGAACTGGAAGAGCTGGACGTCATATTGGAGGTATGATTGCATGGTGTATGAATGCCCACAAAGGAGTACTGTACTGTCCAGGTTAATGGGACCCCCTTGTGGGGGCTGAGCCATGATGAAGCAGTCAAGGTAATCCAGCAAACTGGGAATGAAGTGCTCCTACACACTGCAAAACTGACACTGAGAGATACAGGTCAGTAGACACACCTCCTACAGCCATGGAGTAGCACTGTAGTAGTAGTAGTAGTCCCATTCTTCCAACAGACGATCAGGTTCCTATTGATGAAGAATGGTTCACCATGGCCAACATCCCACTGCAAATGGCATCTCTTACTAAGTACCAAACAGGCACTTCCATTCTGAGGTAAGAGATTCCCTCTAGACCGTCAAGCCAAGATGAGCTCTGGTCTCTGCCCAGGCCCGACAGTTTTGAGGTGATGAGTGCAGACGGGAGGAGCAGAGTGATCCTCCAGGGTGGAGACACTGTCCAGGGTGAGCTGGAGGACTGGATACGCTGCATCACAGCTCTCATCCACAAACACAACATACAGGAGGTGAGTGCACACACCCCCACAGTGCTCAGCTGGCTACAGCACCTCTCCAACCCACCCCCAGAGAGACAGATACAGCAACAACCTGGAGGACACTGAGAAGGTAACAGCACTAGCAAAGCTACTTTGGGAATGGAGTGACAATAATGCTTGTGATCAGATTGTGAAGATGGGCTGGGTCTACGAGCAGCTCCCCTCCACAGCACACACACTGGTGTGGCAGAGGAAACTGCTGGTGCTCAGAGGAGACCACATCCAGATCCACCATACCTTCCCGGTACGAGCACCAGGAGACTAGCTAGCCAGGCCAGAGCAGCATGCTATCCCTACATGTTCCCATGCACAGGAAGGCGTGGAGCAGTGGGAGAGGCCGGAACAGAGACACAAGCTGCTGGAGTTGACCGTGAAGGTGCTGGAGCCCCACACCATCCCCAGCCAGCGAGCAAGCTCCCTCCTCCTCACCTCAGGTACTGGGGTCACCCACACCATCTCCTGTGGTGAGAGCCAACGCCAGCTAGAGCTACAGTCATATGGCATACCTAGCGTCCCTCTCTCCTATATTATAGAAACCAAGGAAAGTATAATAGACTGGACAACGGCTATTCACCATGCTACTGCAGCAGCTGTCAACGCAACCAGAGTAAGTGGACTTGCTACAGAGCCAGCTAGCCACTGAGGAACCTACTAAACTACAGCACATGAGCTACGCTGGAAGGTGGAAGGAGAGAGACGTGGAGTTTGTGTTCGACATAGATCAGGGCATCCTACTCCACACTAGGGGAAATCCTGTGAGTTCTAGCAAGGGTATGCTTGCCGGTGCCTCAACAACAGCCAATTCTCCTCCCAATCCAGTCTGATATTCTGTGGGAAAAGCCATTTTCATACCTGCTACAGTCGTCAGATGATGGCCACTCAAAACTAAAACTTAAATGTGCCATCAGGCGATCAAAAATCACAGAAACACAGGTGAGGCTAATGCCAAGGTGCCCAGATCACAGCATGCTCATGTGATGCCCCTCCCACAGGATATTGAGCTGGAGGACCTGCAGCTGGCTATCTGCGGGCTAGAATGCTTTGTGGCAACTAAATTGGCCGCGCAGGACCCAACATTCATCCAGCAACACACTGACCTCATAGCATACTAGAGTTCCCCCAGCCAGCACTAGCTACAATACTAGTCCACAGTGATGATATTATTATTACCCATCCTCATGAAGTGCTGTTATAGACATAAGACTCTCCTCTGACAATATTGTCTGTCCTGCCATCCCAGCCTATTGGCTGTCATCGCTTTCCTCGTTTGAATGTCACCCTGTGGTTTCTGTGAGTACATATGACCATAACATACTGTTGGGTAGAGAGATTGTCACATTCTTGCCTTTCTTGGGCCATTTTCATGGTCCTCTTCATCAGCTGGCCTGAATAAGATTGCAATGGAACTGTGCATCTATGTGCATGCACATGCATGTGTTTGTGTGTGAGTACTTACTTCCTGAGTGTGGACGCTCCATGGGACGGCTAAATCCACCTTGTCTGATCCCAGATCTACGACCTGGCTTCACTGCGGCAACAGCCAGTTTCACTTTGCGAACTTCAACACAAAAGCAAAGCACTAATCCTAGTGTTGCTGGGTTCCAACTGCTCGGTAGCTCACCTGGCTCCTCCCTGGCGTGATTGTTGGCCTTGATACGAGCAGTCAGGTTCCTCAGCTTCTCCTCCCGCTCTGCCATTTGCTCCTGCAGAGGCCCAGCAACACAAATATCAAAACGAGAGTTATCTCTCCGTTTCCAATCTTACTCTGTACAGCTCTCTCCAGGTGTACTCAGAAGGCAGTTTGACTACCTTGAAGTCCTTTACCACGTGCTTTCTCCACAGATTCTCTGTGTCCTCCACAAGATGCTACCATGAGAGACAACATGATAGCCCTCAGCCGAACACCACAGCCCACTATCTTTGTACTTACAGGATTAAACTCCTCCAGCTTCATAAGTTGTGCAGCAGAGCATCTAAAAGGAGGTTTTCCAAGATGGAGGGCTAGCACAGACACTGTGTTTGAGCCTACCTCTGCAAAAGTGGTTCCAGGACATGGTAGGGGACACCAGCTCCCACCTCCTCAATCACTGTGTGGACAATAATGAGTCTAGGAGTCACTGATGCCACAAGACTCACCATCAATGTTGTCAATGAGGATCTTCATACACATGTCAAACAGGGAAGCAACCACTGGGGAAGAAAGTGAATCAGCTAGTGATACTAGGCAAACACTGAACTCCTGACCTTGGGGACCACTCTGTGCTCTCTTTCCAGAGTAGACCTGAGTCCTGGACCGCTTAGACTGTGCTACAGTCACCTGCAGTTCCATCTCTAGATACAATATACCGTATATATACATAGCTCTTTATATTGGTTATATATACATAGCTCTTTTTATTGGTTGGCGAATATTTAACTAGGGGATTGGCAATTATCTGATAGGGGGCAGATATTTAATTTGGGGATTGGTAATTATCAGAACACCCCAGAAAATCCTAAACTTTGCTGTTGTCTCATTAAATAAACAAAAAACATGAACAATGCCAAAACACTGAACTTAACAAAACTTTGCTGTTGTCTCATTAACTAAACACAATTATTTTGATCCCAGCCAATCTGTGAACAAGGCCAAAACACTGAACTTAACCACCACCAATAATAAGCACCACCAATAATAAGCACCACCAATAATAAGCACTAGGGTACTCAGTCACTGAAAGCCTCCATACACCCGTGCATACCTTTTAGCTTCACTCCGACAGTGGTGCCCCCATCCCGAGGGGGAGCCAGCACAGCAGGGTTCTTTTCTTGGCTCCCAGCAAGAGGCAGTCCAGGACTCCTCTCCCTCACACCTCCAACAGGCAGAACCGCTGGACTCTTACTCCTCATCCTCTTTCTTGCCTCTGTGGTTCCAACCAGGAGCACATCATCATCACTCTCGTTTCTGGCACTAGTTCTGTGCTGGGAATGCCCTCTCCTCTTGCCACCACCAGACACACTACAGCCTCCACCACTGCCAGGTTCCAGGGACATTTCAAACATCCTGAAGACCTCTTCTCCCTTTCCATCTTCACACTCAGCTCTCTTTCTCTTCTTCCTCTTTCCCTTGTCTTTGTGGTGACGACTCTTTGAGTGGCTGTGGCCTTGGCCTGCTGGTTGGGGGATTTCCACGACAGATGCCTCACTGTCCCCTCCACTCTCCACGTGGACGACAGGCACAGGCATGCCCACAGTCCGCAGGTGATGGTCCAAACCCCCACTCTCTGAGTGATGATCCAACCTCCTACTCCCAGAGTGATGGTGGTAGCCACTTGCTGAACTATCAGGCAGCTCCAACCCTTCAGCCCCATAGGTGAGCTGTGCACCAGTGATAGACTCCACTGACGTGTTGGCCTCCTCTGACTCAGCCTCAGGGAGCAGCTGCTTCCATTGCTTGACCAGCGCCTTTGCTCGGCTGCTCACCTTCCCTCCCTTCCATTTACGCAGCTTGTTCACCTGCCTCCCAATCTGTGTCACCTTTGTAAGTGAGGGAAACACCATAAGGGAATGCTCCCCATAGCTGTGGGAGAGTGCAGTTAGCTGGCTATCACAGCTGCCTAGTTACCTGCAGGATCTCCAGAGACATGGGCAAGAGAGACAGCCTCTTGAGAAGCTTGCTGGTGACCTCTTCTTGCTGTAGTGAGAGAGAGAGGGGGAGAGAGGGCATGATAATAGATAGCTAGCTATCCTACCAAGTACCCTACATTTCCAATAGTTGCATCTGAAGTGGCATCACTCAGCTTCTTCTTGAGTTTCTCCACTAGACTCAGTGTGTCATCAGCCTCCATCTCTCCCCCCGGGGGTCAAAGGTGTGATTGGGGGCGGGGCTTTTTTCATAATGTGGTGCACTTGTATATACACACACAATGCATGCATGTGATTGCTGCACACCCAGGGTAAAAAAGGTTCTCTTTGACCTAGACTCGGACCTAGGTAGTGGTTTTACAGCCATGGAGAAAGAATCCGGCGCTCAGTTTGCAGTGGAAGATGAAGATGTTGAAAATAAGCCAGTGGAATATTTCTGTGGGTTTGGAAGTTGCAGGCCAAAGTGTCTGCAAGTCTTCAGAAATGCAAAGTTCTTCACCTTCCTGCTCTGCTGCTACACTTTCCTAGAAGGATCATTGGCTACAGGTATGTTCCTGGCTGTATCATAGACCCTTCTTGTTTGTTTATAATCTAGGCCAATTAGCAAACCAGTAGTTTACTGTTCAACACCTTCTTAACAACCATTTTGTTTATCACTGAACAAGATACTAATTAGTAACTTGCAATTAGCAGCCATTGCACTTTAGGCCAGTGTTAAAGGTATTCATGTTTATTATCAGCCTCCCTCATCAAAATATGCTACCTCCCCAGTTTGCGCCATTTGATTACCCAAGAGATGTGAGTGTCTTTGCATTTAGCATAATACACGATGCCAGGGAGTACAAGATGATTGTTTTCAGAGACTCTGTCTTGTGTATGCTAGACCTGATTCACAGCTAAGGCCAATGTTAATGACATTCATGTTTCTAGTCAAGATTTTTAATGAGGGAGGAGGTCTTCAGTAACATTATCCCATTATTCTTCCCAGTGAAAATAGCACAACATTCTTAATTTACTTTGTTACAGTTGACTGACTGTGACTCTTTTCTACAGCACTGTACTGAGTATCTACATAGCTAATTAATGTACAAGGGAGTCCCACTATATAGAGCTGCTCTACATTCCAACTGTCTTCTCTACAACCTACCTTCCATATATGGAAGGTAAAGCTATGTCTACAGCCCTACCTTCCATATATGGAAGGTAAAGTTCAGGCAGTGTTGCAAACATTCTGCAATCTCCTGCATAATAGCAGAGGACTATCTAGTGGGTATCTAGAGTACCACACATCCTGTCAAAACTAGCAGACAAGATGTGTGTGCCACCACATAGAGCAATGATATAAACAGCCAGTGTGACAGGAAGAAATGCAGTAATTGATTCTGG
>JAAGOD010049558.1_pt1 | contig 16084 bp, 21 predicted proteins | sample 8389681 | NCBI WGS metagenome assembly JAAGOD01 (sample SAMN13964374, study PRJNA552185) | sponge metagenome | biome: deep-sea hydrothermal vent fields; feature: spots directly above weak diffusing fluid; material: seawater and sediment | host: Tedaniidae sp. KZ-2020 ... | reverse complement strand
GGAACAGCTTTTGTCTCACGCTGTTGGGCTTGTTGAAGGCTTCTCCATGCCATCAAAGGCTTGGCCATAATTGCTGAATTTTGATACCTAAATGAGTAGCCATGGAGACCCTCCATTGGATGCCTGGCTTGGGTCACAATTTGAGAATTTGCACTCTGCAAGTGAGTTAATTGAGGAACAAGGGATAGGTGACTAATTAATGCATGGAGACCTTTTGTTCAGGACTTTGCCTACATTTGAGGTGCCCACCCCAACCCACAGCAAGGAAGATCAAGGGATTAGCAATCAGGGAGTGCCTAAAAAGCAATTTTTAGTCCACCGGGGAAAGGGACATTTCGTGGAACAAAAGGGAAAGTTGTTGTTCTGTTGCTGGTGCAGTGGTGACTGGTATAATAGCTATGGCTATCCTGGTAGCTGGGACGGTGTGCTGGTGGGGGCACTGACTTCACTTAGGAATGAAGCGAGGGTGATCAGCCATGAAATTGGGCCCAAACTAGTAGCACCAGTCATCTTCATTAACTGCATGGGAGTCGCAAGTTGTGAATATTTCTATGGCCCACCCCCAGTACATTTGAGGCCACAGCAGAGTAGAACTCTCTATAAGTGCAAATCCACTCCTAGGGCCTATCAGTACTTCATCCATGCCATGTTAGGTAGAGCATCCTATATCTCAGCAATCTTCACCTGTGGCATCCTGCACTAAATTTCACAGCACCTTCAGTGTGGGTTCAGCACTAGCTATCAGAATTAGTACCAGCCTTATGTTGATCATGTGTTCCTGTGTGTGTTTGTTTGTGTGTGAATGTGTGTATGTATGTTTGTATGTTTGTATGTATGTGTGCACATGTGGATAGGCTGATGGGCCGAAGGGACAGTTTGCCGTGGAGCAGATCAAAGTTGCAGAAGCCATGGAGAAAGAGCAGTTTGGGAAAGAATACGCATCGTCTTTCCAGGTGAGCAAGCATTTCCATATCTGTCCAGCTAATCCAATAGCTGTCGGTTCGGACCAGAGGCTAACCGAATCTGTCCCTTGTAAATTGAATGTAGAGAGCCAGCCCCTGGACCATATTCTGACTCCTCCCCCAAAACCATCGCTCCTTATTTGTGATTTATTTGCCACCATTGCAAACATGGCCCACGGATCGTCAGCGCAAGAAATGGGCAAAGAATGTGTTGGGACAATACCTCCTCCCTGTCCCTCCCCTCCCCTCCCCTCTCCCACCCTAAATATTCTATGGGGGGGGTGGGGGGTAAGCCCTTTCAATTTTTGCCAAAACATTGTAGAGTGCAGTACACAAGGTCATGCCTAACCTGATTCGTGTACAGACTTCTAAGAATTGGCTTGAGAAAACACTGGCTGATTGAAAGTCAAATTTATAATTATCTTGAAAGTTGCTGTTAGAATGTAGTTATTGCATTTGTTCAGCGTAGCAGGCTTTTCTTTCTACGGTCATGATAAACAGCACATGGGCTCAAGGAGAAAAGAATTTTGTTTGCTGCTGAAGATACCGGAGCACTCACTGCTTGCTCAGCTCATGGAAATGCACAGTTTTTGTTTGAAATCACAAAAACTAACCGTGCCGGGACTCGTCCCATTCATAGCTGCTGCTGGTTACCCACTGAGTGTGGTGTCTATGCCTGTTGACTCCTGGGTGGGGGTGGGGTAGTTAATGGCCCTCCTTGCTAAAGTCAACTGGACATCCATTAACACTCCCTTCTGTGTGTATGTGTATGTGTGTGTGTGTGTGTGCGCGCGTGTGTGTGTGTGTGTTTGTGTGTGCGTGTGCCTCTAGATCGGGGACAACACCGAGGTCATGTACTTTGTGGCAAAGACGGAGCACGACATGGACGAGTGGCTCACCGCATGTAGACACGGTATGTTGTTTACACATGTAAGCCTTGACCTTTTGCCCCCTAGTGGAGCAGGGACCACTCCCTGTTCAGACCACAAGTCCTTGGGAAGCTGTTTTTTTCCCAGTTTTTCAAAGTTCACTCCACACACACACACACACACAGCCCGGGTTCAAACAACAATAAGGATGCTCTCTGATCAACTTACCTGCAGCACAAAACAGAGTAATTTACATCAAAGTCTTCTTCGTTAGAGTAGGGATTTGCTCTGTTAGAGATCAAAAGTGGACGTGAATGGGTGCTACATGGGGTAGTAGTATCCTCCACTTCATTGCAGCTGGTAGAGCTGGAGTGATGCTTGAATACACAAAATCCCCTTCCTCTCTTTTTCAATTCACCTCTCAACTCCTGAACCCCAAGCCCCCCACAGAATTCCTGAACCCCAAGCCCCCCACAGAACTCCTGAACCCCTTAAAGTTGCCTCATGTATGGGGGGAGGCCTTAGAGCTCTATGTAGCAGGAAACTGTGGTGGTGTGCTGGCTTTGCTTTCAGGGAAATCAGAGTGTTGATGTTGTCTTTTCCTGAAAGCAGTTACACAGTGAGGTGATGTGTTATTCTCTGTGCTTTCCAAACGAAGGAAAGGCCTCACTCGTATTAGGGACACACCAGCGCCACCGCTTGGGTTGATGTAAACTTTCAGTGTGCTATCAGTGGGTTTTCTTTTGCGTAGGCGATGTAAATCTCAGTAGAGGATGTGTTATTGTACACACCAGGGGACTCCAATAGCACTCTGTCACAAAAACAAAATGATGGCTGGATAAGCTTTGTAGTCTGCAGTATACCGAGATGTAAAGATGCTTCTTTTAGAGTGAACTGAACTCCCTCTAATCTGGACCCATCTCCTCTCCTGTAGTCAGGCCACTTTGAAGTGTCCCAAAGTATGCTTCCTAGTGCAAATTCACCCTTGAAATGAGGCCATCCCTCTAATCAGGACACTCTGGCTGGTCCTAAAAGGGTGGCTGGATTAGCTCTCTCTCCCTCTCCCTCTCTCTCTCCCCCCCTCTCTCTCACACACACACACACAGTGGCCAAGGATGCAGGGAACAGCTTTCTCTCCCACCACCATCACGGGGTGTTTGGGCTCGTCAACAAGGGACGCTGGAGCTGCTGTGCCAACCCCAGGAGGGCGTGTCCCGGCTGCTCCCCCACAACCTTGGACCGAGGTAAGCCAAGACTCAATACAGTGAACTTCCTCTAGTACGAACCAATATGATGTTTTGTTCTTTTCCAGAGTCGGCTCTCACTACCACAGTTCCTCTGCTGCGAGCTACCCCGCCCATGAAGCATAGCCCTCGGTCCACCACTCCCACCACTTTCCACCAAAGCTACAGTCCCGCCACTCCCCGAAGTGCCACGCCCCGAAGTGCCACGCCCAACTTTGAGATTGACACCACCTCCAAAGATTCGGAAAATTCAGAGGATGAGCCGGTGGTCCCCCCTCCAAAGATCCGTCGATTCACCCTCGCTGACCCACTCATGCAGCCACTAACGTAAGCCACTTCAAAGGATTAGCGTTGCAGAATGTGGCTTCCCTGGAGTCACTTCATGAACTGAAGCCACCAGGAATTTGTATTGCAGCAAAAATAGTTGTCTGTAGATTCTCAGCAATACTGACCGGTTTAATAATGATGCATTTGCGTCTTTGAATAATGTAGGCCCAAAAGGACCAAGAAGATGTCTGCGAGTGAGAAGGAAGGTGTGGATGGTCTGACCGGAGAGCAGCTGGCCCTGAAAGGGGAGGAGAACATCTCCCAGGACAAAAAGAACATCAACAACTCCCTCAACTCCATCAGCAGCAGCACCGGCAGCAGCAGCAGCAAGGAGGAGGAGGGAAAGAAAGAAGGAGTGGTCTCGCTGATCAGGACGGGAAACAGCAAAGGGGGCCCGAGCAAGGAGAGCAAAGGCACCGCCAACACCACCTTGCAAGAGAAGGAGAATGAAAAGACGAACAAGAACTCAAACAAGAGAATGGGAGGTGAAAACCACTTAGTTGCAGGCGTCAAGGAGAGGAAAGGAGCTAGTTCTCCTTCTCCAAGCGTAGGTTAGTCTATGCTAGTTCGCCCTCCACCCAAATCATCCCTAGAGGTCGGTCAGTGTGTCTGTCCTCGCCCCGAGCTTCCCCATAACATCCTCCTGTTCAGTTCCAATTTCCTTCCCTGCCCTTCCCACCACCATATTGAGGTGCTTCAGCTGGTTATTTCCCTCTGCCACGCCTTCCAGTGTGAATTTTAATCCTTGGAATGCAGTAATGGAGGTCCCAGGAGATTCTAGAGTGATAATATCATTCATAGTGAAAATAAATATCATTGGGATGCTCCTAGGAATGTATCGAGCTGTAGTTGTTTATTCACAGTGCTGATTTGGAATGCTGGTGGATTGCTATGGAGAATTGTATTCACTGCCTCGTCATGTGCCTTGTGTGTGTGGGTGCCTTTCCATGTTAAATCAAAGCCTTTCGGCAGTAAGAAAGTGCTGCTTTGCCCTATTAGCATAGAGTAGAAAATACAGTGTCGCTGAGAAGGCCTTCTTAGGAGGTATATGTTGGTGTGTGTATGGTTCTGGCCTTTTTTAGCAGGTCACCTCTCTATAACAGCCATCAGGTTGCTGTTCTGTGTATACTGGGCACCATTTTTTTAGCATTGTTTACCTCGCCTGTAACAGGCCAGTAGGACCTTTATAGGAGGCAGGGAACAGCCACTTAATGTGTTTGTTTGTGTGTTTGTCTGTGTATGTATGTGTGCGCAGATAGTGGGCGTGGCGTGTCCCGTCCCAATTCCCAGATAGATGTGGTGGACCTTCGCGTGGCCAGGACGGAGAGCGTGGGGAAGAAATCGGTCCAGTCCGTGGTGTCTGAGCAAGGGGCCACAGCGGACACTGGCAAGAAGCACACCGTGCAGCAGGCCATTAAGGAAGGTCAGTTTTCAAAGAAGGAGTGATTCCTTGGTTTGATGTTGTGCCATCTCTACTGCTTGCTACAGAGTCAGATGGTTCGGAAAAACAAGACAAGCAGGTTGACAAAACCGGTCAGGCGGGCGTCTCTGACGAGACTGAGGAGAAGTACAAAGATAGAGGGAGCCAGTCGAGGAACGAGGACAGGGAGGAAGTGAAATCCCCTACGGTCAGCGCTGGCTCCTCACACTTTGTCACGAGCCCACACCATCCCGCAAGCCGCAAGCACAGTTCACCCCCCGCCCCTGATATCAGGTTCCTGAGACGCTCTGTCTCCCCTGAGCTGGGAGTGAGGCCTCGACGTCACTCCCAGCTCGTGGAGAACACCAGGAAGGAGTCAGCTGAGCTGACGCAGTCTGTCACACCGCAGCACCGGAAACTGCTGGCCAACATGGCGGGAGGAGCCAACAGCCCCAAGCAGGAGAGACCGCAGGTGAGCGGGGAGGAGAGGGGAGGAGGGGGGAGGAGGGGAGACCTAGCCTTGAACCCAGGCCCTCTAGCAGTGCAGAGAGCCAGGGGGAGATCACCCAGCAGTGTTATTCATTATGTCATTGTTGTTGTTGTTGTTGTTGTTGTTGTTTACTAGAGCTTGTTTACTCCCTTCCCCACTCTGTGGTTAGCTCACAACAATAGCGTTGAGGGACTTCATCTGTTTACACTGAAAGCCAAAGGCTCTTGATTGCGGTGGGGATTTGCTCCATATTTTGCATGCTACAGCTGGAGGGGAACATATTAATCAGCAATAAGATCATAGTAGGCTGGAGGATGCCCTTCAAATGACGGAAAATATTTATAGCCTCCTAGCCAGGTAGCTCTAAGGGATAATGGAGGCAGCAGCTGGTGAGGTGGTAGGTTACGAGGCTTCTCGTCCATTAGTCTTTACCAACTTAGTCTTTTCCAAGGAAGTGGAGTGACTGAGTGCTGGGAGTAGTGAGCTAATTTCCTTGCCCTTAGCTTTGCCACGAGGGTAATGCGTCCGTCAGTACATGCAGTACGATCGGTGGTGGTTGTCCATGTATGGTGGCTGTAAGCTCCATAGCTCCATGTGCAGGAGAAGGCTCTTCCCTCCCCCACACAGAGCCATACAAACGCACGCACACACACACACATGCACACATGCACACAGGCCGGAGGGTTGTAGAAATGTCACAGCACACATGTAGGATACAGCATGTGGAATAGGGAAGCTGCTTCAGTGCCTCACTCCACTCTGAATTGGCTGCACTGGAGGAAGTGTCCTTTGTGTTAGGGCCACTCAGTCCTATAGCACTTTTAAAGCTCTTTGTGGATTTCCTCGTAAGAGAAGTGACGAAATTGCTGTAGGAACAATGCTCTGAGCAAGTTTTTGGGCGTCACCTAAGGCTTTAGCGACACGATCTACAAGTGTTTGCATACGAGCGTGGACCAATCAAGAAAGATGAGCCAGTCGGCACCCAAGCAGGGAAGAAGATGGCGGCGGATTAGTGAAGGCGGGATAAACGCCCATAGAATCCGGGCTGAGCTCTTTGTCCTCAAGAGAAATTCAGTTAGTCTATCTCGAATTTCTAGTCTATGTCAGCAAGGTCGCCTCCTGGCCAACTCACTGGGCCAGATATGGGAGAGTAGAAGAGCTGAGATTATGACCTGGCTTTCTGTTATTTCTTGCAGAGTATTTTACAGAGTTCAGTGGCTCCATCACCAGGAGAGCAGACACAGCCCTACAGTCAGCTCCACCAGGCTTGCAAGGTTTGTAAAACAGTCAGTATACTACTTAGCTTAGTCAGTATACTAGTTAGCCTAGTCAGTATAGTTAGCTTAGTCAGTATACTAGTTAGTATACTAGTTGGCTTTAGTCAGTATACTATGTAGTTGGGATACCTGTTAGTATACTGTAGTATAACTGGATACTCTCTCTCCCTTTCAGGATGGGAACTTGCAGATGCTGGAGGCAGAGCTCAACAAAGTGGAACTGGTGAACCTCGACGAACCTTCAAACACGCAAATCCCGTACACGCCCCTTTTCATGGCATACAAGAACGAGCACTACCAGATCATGTGCAGCCTGCTGGCACACGGAGCCAACCCCAACAGCGAGGAGCCCTGCGAGGGGGCCTCTCTCCTGCTCTGGGCCAGCGAGAAGGGCTGTACGGACATCATAGACCTGCTCATCAAGTACAAGGCTGATGTGAACAAGAGAGACTGCCACGGGAACACCCCTCTCATGGCTGCTTGTAGGAATGGCCATTTTGAGGCTGTGGAGTTGCTACTTGAGAAGTAAGTGCGTGTCTGTCTGTGTGTGTGTTCACTTGTTTGAGTGGGTGTGCTTTGATGGTTGAAATCTCTCCCTCAGTGGAGCCAGCGTGGACGAGGACAGCAAGGAGCAGCGTACAGCTCTCCACGAGGCCACGGAAGGCGGACACACAGACATCACAGAACTTCTGCTCAAACAGAGCGAAGTTGACCCCACTGTGAGAGACAATCAAGACCACACCCCTTACGACATCGCCTATTCACAAAAGAACGATGAGGTAAAGCAAAACCTGACGAAAATTGACAATAATAATATTGATATGGGCACCTGCTCTTCTCCCAAATTGCGTGTATTTTGATACCAAACTTTTGTGTGCCATGATAACCCAATCCCCAATGTTTTTTGCACACAGCTCATGCAGATGTTGCAGTTGGCACTTCCCAAGGAGGTGCGGCCATACTCCCTGAAACTCTACAACACCAACGCTGCCTCGCAAACCCTTACCTCCCTCATCCTCAAAGGAGACAACACCATCGTCACAGGCTCTAGAGATTGCTATGTACGTCTGTGGAGCCCAAACCATTCACAACTCACTCTTGGCTTTTTTTGCATTTTTAGGTCAAGTTCTTCAACACGTCGGACCTTTCGGAACGTTACTCCATGCAACTGACAGACACTGTTCTGGACATCTCGGCATGGCATGCAGGCAGTCACCTGATCCTCGGCTCCACCTCAATCCAGCTGGTGGACATGGACGCTCCGGAGAAGCGTCGCACGGTGGCCGACGACACTCAAGAAGTGGAGGACGAGAATCTGCTGAATCCTCCTCTTCACCTGGTCCAGTTTGGTCCCAAGGGGAGAATGGTGACGGCATCGGTGGAGGGCTGTTTGGTCAAATTCTGGCCACCAGTTTCGCAGAATACAGGTCACATGGTCTCCATAGAGAGCACCATCCATGTCGGGGAGGACAGAAATAGTGTCGGCTGCGTCTACAGGTAAGCAGAAATGGCCCGTCTTTTAAGTGCAAGTGGCATAGACTAGAGATCAGGGAAGTTGGTTTTGGTCAAGGTCAATAGTTTCGCAACAGAAAGTGGTTGTGAAATTGTTTACGATCTTTTGAGACTTTTAGCTTCTTGAATCAACTAGTCATAACTGTCAACAACTTCCATCAAACTGAAAGTTTGTACGAGCAGTGTGGTTACGTAAACAGTATTACTCTAGAACATCATCTTCCTTCCATGAGTGAGCGTGTGTATTCATCTCTGCTGTTTTCCCACAGTTTGGCCATCTCTCCCGACCCCAACTCACCATGGCTGGCTGTGGGACTGCAGCCAGGCAAGATAGGAAGACCAGAAGGACACAAGCTGGTCTACTGTTATGACATGAACTCAAAGAAGCTCCATCACATATTCGATGCAGGTAGGTTGGTGTGCATTTAGCTTGCTGCAGCACTGTTTTACTGACTGTTCCTGTTCAGGCGGCGGTGGACTGGATGTTGGTGTCTCCACTACATTTTCTCCAGATGGAAAGTAAGTTTCCTCCATTTCTTGCTTTTGCCGTATTCAATTTAGATTCTCTGTGCCATCTCCTTTGTAGGAAACTAGCCATAGGCTGCTCGGAGCACCTCAGTATCTGGGAGACCAAGTCGGGCAACCTGCACCAGAAGTTCACCACTTGTGGCAACACCTCCATCCTTTCCCTCTGCTACTCTCCCAGTGGCACTCAGCTTGCTGCGGGGCTCAGCTCAGGGGAGGTGCAAGTCTTTGAAATCCTCTCAAGCAGTCCCATTTTCTTCCTTCCTCCAATTGCTGTGAGTCCTCTGAGGATTGGTTAAAGCAAAGCTAGCAAGTGGGAGTGTTTAGTTATCCGCAGTTTCAATGAGTGCTTTCTCCGTTTTCCAGTGTAACTCTCCAGTGACTGCTATAGCATATTCAAGTTGTGGGAAGCTATTTGGTTGCGGACATACAAACGGTACATTAAGGCTATGGGAAGGTGCGTATATTATAAATGCTGGCTAGCATTTTCTTGAGATCATGGGTTGATTATTGTTATCCTTTTCGCAGCATGCCACGGACCAACTACGGCACACTGACGAAAGGATCACAGCTCACTCTGACAATATGACAGACATTTATAATGTTGTGTATACTAAAATATCATTTTTTTATATTATTGACAATGCACTTGAAAAAGGGGATTTCCAATAATAAAAGGGGCTTCTAGTGGGCGTGGCTGTTGTGACTTAAAAAAAAAATGGAGGATGATAGTAGCATGTGCATGAGTGGGAAAGGAGTGAAAGAATATTCTTCACTTTTTTTGGAAGGGCTCCCGTCAGCCTGGTTCCACCAACACGGAGGCAGCGACAAGCCACTCAGCGAAGCTACAAAAGTGAGCTCCCTGCTGTGGTTAATTAGCTACCTAGTTAATTTATTAGCTAGCTAGCTGGGGTGTGATTGAAGCTGCCTACCCTTGTTAGCTCTCATTACACAGGCTAGGCTTTCCAGGCTTTCCCCTAGATATCTTTTCCATGTTCCGAATATGCACAGCGAGATATTTTTGGTCCTGGTGTGGCTATCCTTAAAGAGTCTTGTTTCCATGGCGAAGAAAGGAGTGCCATTGTGAAAGTTAACAACCTTCCAGGTAAGTGGTTGCACCTAGTTTCAGTAATAGCTTGAATACTGTTGTCATTTTATAGGGACGGTGATCAAAGCTACATTCCCCGACGTAAAAACAACTGTGATAGTAAGCTAGTCTTTTAAGACTGCATGTCCTTGCCATCTTTGTGATGTGGTTGTGTTGAATTTTGCTGTCCAACATTTTAATTGCAGTACAAGGAGTCCAGTACATTGTCCATAGTCTTGGAAGATCTCTTCTACCTGAATGTCTTGAAGAAAACATCTGCTGAATACGGTGTTCAGATTACCAGGCACCGCTCTAATGTATTTGTACTTGAAGGATCTCTGGACTTGCTGGTGGATTTCCGCAGAGCATTTGATAAAGCAATTCTTCAGTGCAGAGCCTCTACCGAGTCCTCATCGTCTATCAGCGAGCCTCCTGCAGCTTCCGTCGTCAGTCCATCTGTCTCTGGAGTAGACAGTGTAACTTCTGGTGTTACTCCGTCTTCTAGCCTTGGTGCAGAAAATGAAGCCACTCCATCTAACTCTGGAGCAGGAAATGAAGCTTCCACTGTCACTCCGTCTAACCCTGGTGCAGAAAATGAAGCTTCTGCTGTCACTCCGTCTAACCCTGGAGTAGAAAAGGAAGCCTCCATTGCATCCACTTCATTTGCAGACTCTGGTGTAACTGGCAGCAAATCTTTTAGCGAATTTTTCCCACCATCTCTCTTTGATGCTTATCCCTTGAATCCTGATGCTCTGGCCATCTTGCAAAAAGTTCCTGCTGGCAAGATTCCTGGAGTCCACTATGATCCTGACAAGGGGATAACTTATGTTGACAAAGAAGCTAAGGATGCTGCAATCAAATTGCAGAAGGAGTATCAGAATATTATGAGTGGCGGCAAGAGAATGAAGGTTGAAGATTTTGACGTACCAAATGAACTGCCTGAAGCATCCATTTCTGAAATTGCAATCGATTTTAACAGCCGGTACACACAATGTGTTTTTTCCTATGTTAAAGATGCTCGGGTAATGAAACTTGTGTCAGTTTCGTCACGCCAGTTTGACCAGGCCAAGAAGCAGCTTTCCGAGCGCCTGCAGACCACGACATCATGTTTTGTCCCTATTGATGAATGCCGAGTTTTGACTCTGAAGAAAGCCAACATAGTCTTGGAGGATGTGGATGTGATAGTGAACGCAGCCAATGGGGCACTGAGGCACGGTGGAGGTGTGGCTCTGGCCATCGACAAGGCCAGTGGTGGCGCAGTCCAGAAGTACAGCAACAAATTGATGAAGGGGAGATGGAAGCATGGAGAGATCAAGGTTGGAAATGTCGCTACCACTGGTGCTGGAGGGGGGTTGAAATGCAAGCACATTATTCATGCCATTGGGCCTACTCAAGAGCACCGTAATCCCGGAGATATATTGAGAGCACTTGTGATCAATATCCTCAAGGAAGCCCAGAATTTGAAGGCCAGATCCATCGCAATACCAGCCATCAGTACTGGTATATTCAATGTGGATAACAATCTTGTCGCTCATTGCATACTTGATTGCATCTTGAATGGCTATCGATACCCACCAAAGTCACTGCTCATCTCTGACATCAGAGTGGTTATCATTAACCAGCCTACCTACCAGTGCTTTTTCAACTATCTCCGGCAAGAAAAGTTGGTCTCTCCTCCTTCAAGGAAACACCCTCCAAATAAGGCGGATTTCCCACCTCCAAATAAGGCGGATTTCCCACCTCCAAATAAGGCAGATTTCCCACCTCCAAACAAGGCGGATTTCCCACCTCCGAAGAGCGTTATGAGCGAAGTCACAGAAAGTACTAGCATCCCGGATGACGAAGAAAAGCTGGAAACACGTTAGTTCAAAACAGTGCCCCTTTTGGTAGATTAATTGCGTATTTTATTTTCAGGTGATGAAGTCACAGTGTGTGGCAAGGTAATTAAAATCCTATCACCCCTTGCTTTCAAGTGGGACTTGCTGTCCAGACTTCTGAAGTTTCCCGATGATATGAGAATCAAAATTGCCAACGCAAAAGGTAACAATGAGAAGAAGTTGGAGTCAATGATTCGACAGTGGTGGCATATAAACAAGGGGAAGGAGAGATGTACCATACTGTGCTCTGTTCTCTTCTATGAGCTCAAGGCAGAAGAACTAGCCAGAGAAGTTTGGAAATGTACTGATGAAGGGCATAATTTGAAAAGCAGGTTGTATTGAAACTCTTGTGTTTGATACAGTTGGTGTTTTTACCAGTTGGCCTGAAGGAGGGCCCGTCACTGTCACTCCAAGATCCTCGGACAGTGGGAGTGGAACTGGGAGCGATGCTGACGGAGCCAAACCCAGTGCTGGTCCAACTCACCCCCCAGGATTCCCGTCTACAGCCACACATGGCAAGAGATCTTCTATTGATGCCAATGCTCCTGTTCCTACTATAACAACAACTTCTGCTAGTACTACCATTACCACCACTACTACTGTTCCTGCTTCTCCGACTATTCCTACTACTACTACTACTGCTACTACTACTACTACTCCTCCAACAAGCTCTGCTGCTCCTGCTGTCACGATTTCATCTGACACACCACCCAGCACCAACTCTCCCACCAAATCTCATGTGAATTTCAGTAGAAGGTACCTATACTCTACATGTCATTGTGTATAGTAATTGAAATGTCATTATTCCCCCAAAGCTGTAGTGTTCCATATACAACTTCGCCTGATCCATCTTTGAATCCGTTTGTTGACGACATGGCCGGCCTAGGTAAAAGAGCAGCTAGTATGCCAGGATCAGCAGCAAGTGATGACGAATCATGGACGGTGTTAGGTGAAGGAACACCAGTACTGGCTCCTCCTCCAGGTATTGACAGCAGGAGTAGTAGTCTCCCAGCATACCCTCATCATGGGCTAGCGAGTTCCCCCCCCCATCTCACCCGGCCTCCTCCTTACGTGGGGAACATGATGAGCAAAGTGACTGCAACAAACTCTCCTTCTCCTGTTGCCACTGCTTTTCCTTCACCTGTTGCCACTGCTTCTCCTTCGAGATCTCCATCAGGATCTCCTAAAGGTTCTCCTACTAGGAATTCTCCCAGGCGTAAGTGTTACCTAGCACTTCCCTAGACTGCTACTCACTACTCACTTGCTGTCTCGTGCAGAATGTGGTGTCTGTCGTGGAAAGTTAAAGGAACCCGTGAAGAGCATGTGTGGTCATTGTTTTTGCAAAAAGTGTTTAGATAAACATTTCCAGCACAGCAGCAACTGTCCTGTGTGCCATCAATCACTTGTGCGTTTGCAACCTCAGGGAGGGACCATGGCAAAGAATGTGAGCATTTTGTAAGATTTCTGCAGCGTACTGTGATGATTGTGTTGTGGTTGCTGTATCTAGCTAATCAAAGACTGCCCTCTTGCTGGGTATGAGGATGTTCCTACCTTTGTGATTGACTACTACATCCCTGGTGGTCTTCAATCTCAGTTCCATCCCAATCCAGGAAGGTCATTTCTTGGAGTCAACATGAGAGCATATCTTCCTTGTACTACAGAAGGAGAAGAAGTTGCAAGGGTAAGTTTTTCTTGAATTTCATTGGAGCAAAGTGGATGAAGTCTTGCATTTAGCTTTTGAGGAAAGCATTTGAAGCTGGGCTGATCTTCACTGTTGGAAAGAGTCCCGACACCAACCACTGTGATGCGGTGATATGGGGCGATATTGAACACAAGACTTCTCTTTGCTCTGGACCGTAAGAATAAGTAGTAGTAGTTGTCTGTTTGAGCATGTTCTGTGCATTACAGGGCTGGGTTTCCAGATCCCACTTACCTGGACAGGGTGAAGCAGCAGCTTGCAGCGAAAGGGATCGTCCCATGACTATGTTGTACTTAACTATGAAGGTGTAAACTTATAATGCATGAATTGATTGCCACAGGGACATCAGTATTGATAGCTACTGTATAATCTTGAACAAAGGTTTTGTGTGATTATTATCATGACGGAAGATAATTTCCTTTATTCAGTTTGGGAAAGCACTGCATTTCTTCTCTGTGTAGAATTATAAGCATGTGATGACCATAATGTTTACATCTGATAAGGATTTGGGAATTATTATATAGCAAAGATTTTTAGCTAATCATCTCCATCCAGCAAGCTTAGCTAGCTATGTCCAGTGCAGCCATTTACTTGCATCATAGTTTGTTCTTTCTTGGAGAACTCCTTCTGAGTAGTGAGTTATTCTCATTTTAACGTTGAACCTAGCTGTCAGTCCTTCCCTTCCCTCTCTAGGAATAGGTAATGGGTTGTATGTTGGTGTGCTGTGCACAGCGATGCTGGTGCTCATTACTGCAGTGCTGGTCACCTGGTAAGGCTACGAATAATTAACACTTATAGGGGGTCACGTCTTTGTAAGGAAAGAAGATAGTTCTTATCATGACTGAGATCAGAGGTTGCACCATAGATAAGCTGTTTCTGACTGATTGTCTTGGGGTAGATAGCTGATTTTGCTCCAATTCCCTGCAGTATTGTGACTTGGAAACGCCGGAATGAGAAGACTATTATTGGGCTCCGTCAGATGGCTGGACGGTCCCAACCACCCACCACACTCAACACCAACAAAGCTCCGTCCATAGAGCTTCGTGACATGCCCACCCCTCACACCCCCATGACCCCCGGGGCCCTCCCACCCCAGCTGGGGGGGTGCCACAGGTGTGGCTGTGTGGAGTGTGGGGGGGAGGGGTGCGAGGTGAAGGTGGAAGTGGAGGTGAAGCTCCCACGCTCCTGCTCACGCAAGCAGCTGTCCGAGAACCCGGTAAACCCGACCTCTGCACCCACAACCCAGCCAGGGTACTACAACCAGCAGCCACACCCCCAGGGCAACCGCACTGACAGTGTGGCTGTCAGTGGTAACGCGGCGTATGGAAGAGGGACTGTGCAAGCCCCACCCCCTCCACCCAATGCTCCTCCCCCTCCGTATCCAGGTGGCAGCAGCAGTGTCAGCTCCATCCCAGAGTATGACTACATAGTGAACAGGACTTAATACTCAGTCACCACTAATTCCCTCATACAGCATAGCAGAGACGTTCAGCTTAGCTAGCTTAGTTGATTAGACAGCAGACAGTGTAAAAAAAATTCATTGGGTTGAGATTAAAAAAGCAAAGCAGCTCTGGGAAGCTAATAATGCTAGCTAGCTAGCTAGTTTGGGGGCCAAGGAGAAGGTGGTTGATGTGTTGTAACTAATTACATTTCACAGAGATAAAAATCAAGAAGAGGAAGCACTGCCATACTTACTCCATCCCACAATTGATTGATTGATTGCTTGCTTGTTGCGCTGTCTTGGTGCCTAGATTCTAGCTAATGTAAATAATCCTGCTCTTGGAGGTTTTCCTGGCCTGGTGCAGGGCCAGTTCTTCCTCTGATGGTGCCACAGGGGAAGCCCTCCGCATCTTGTGCCACAGGTTTGGGGGGTTAGACTTGAAGCGCTGGCGCACAGCAGCTAGCTTGCTCTGTGACGCACCATGCTCCTCAGTGATGGTGGTGCTGGCGGTGAGGGATGCAGCCCTTTCATCCTCGGGCTGAGGGGAGGGGCTCTTTTGGGGTGACGACTCCTCCCCCTCCCCCTCAGGCTGAGGGGAACGGGAGCGAGAGAAAGGGTTGCGAAACTTGTCCCTGAACCGACTGAATTTCCCCCTTCCCCCCCCGCCCCCCACCCCACCACTTGCCGAGCTGTCATCATCACTCTTCTTTGCTCCTTCGTCCTCCTCGCTCTCCCTCAAGCCTGCTGACCCCACCCCTTCCAATATGTCCACCATGGGGTTGACTGAGCCAGGGAGGCGTGTCCCTGGCGACAGGATCTCAAATTCCAACTCTGATTCTGAATCATCTTCATCACTCTCCTCCTCCAGGCCTCGGTAAAGGTCCCCAGGGGCAGCCAACCCTCGAATCTTGCCAGGGGTTGTGATAGTGATGGAGGGCTGTGGGTCGGGACCCTCATCGTGAGGGGAGGAGAGAGGGGAGGTGGGGAGGTCCGAATCATTGAGGAGGTCGTCACAGCTGTGGCTCAGCTTCTGGTGCATGGGGCTCTTGAGTTTGGGTGAGGCTGGGACGGAGTGAGAGGCTGTGTCGTCCTCCGCTGCTTGATTGGTGGTAGCAGTGGTGGCCAGTGGGTTAGTCCGGTTCTTTTTCAGGCTGGTTCCACCAATAGAGAAGGAGGGAGGGGAGGGGAAGAGGTGGTTTCCTTCAGGAAGCATGAGATAGACAATTCCCTTGTGAGGTGGACTCTTCTTCCTGCAGGGGAGAGAAGGAGAGAGGGAGGGAGGGAAGGAGGGGAGAGAGGGAGGGGAAAGAGAGGGAGGGAGGGTGGGAGGGGAGAGAGAGGGAGGGAGGGAGGG